>Ga0207933_1000788_pt1 | contig 27953 bp, 23 predicted proteins | sample NGESurdeep092012_4_FD_184488 | JGI IMG/M metagenome (GOLD analysis project Ga0207933, IMG submission 184488) | Arctic peat soil microbial communities from Barrow, Alaska - NGEE Surface sample F53-3 deep-092012 (SPAdes) | ecosystem: Environmental > Terrestrial > Soil > Wetlands > Peat ... | reverse complement strand
CCGTGCTATTACGCAACAGTTTTAAATCGGCCTTACAATAGAGCTTTGCAATAATAAGAAGATTGAAAATTATAGAGTCCCTAAACGTTAGCTTCGGAATTCATTTCGTGGGAAAAGGAGGGATTGCACACAACGTCTACGCATTGGATGGCTGGGCATTCAATGAATTTTCAGCCCCCCAGCAAGTATGCGGTGCAGGCGGAACAAAAGTACAGTAAATGAACAAATAGTTGAGATTTTGATTCACAGTTCATTAAAGAATTTTCCGCCCGGACCCCAAAATAAAATTTCATAAAATCATTTAACTAAACCAACCAAGTAAGTCCTGATTTTGCGAATTTTATCGAATTACAACTTCTTCATTTACAGCGAATCACAAATGTTTAGATGGAACTATAGCTGAAATATGCACCAATGCTCATTTTTAGCACTTCAGCCCCGCTTGCACAAAACCGATGTAAGCTGCCGTTAAACTCTGTCAAGAAACCTGTGTTTATAAAAGTTTATACTGTTTTATTAAGTTGTTGTCTGTTTGTTTCGTCTAATATAAAATCTGAAATTCTTATACCTTGTCCATGTATTAATTTTGTTTCTGGATTTCGAACTGCTCTTGTTATCCATTGATAACCGAAGTCACAATTTGATTTATTAAACCAGTCTTGCGGATAATTAAATATCCAACCTTCTTTTGTTTTGAAGTCAATCATTGAAGTGTTATGCCAATATTTGTCAGGGTTTGGATTGTCGTAAAGATTTGGCAATTCAGTTATAAAAATAAATTCTCCAAACTTTTTGAAGTCTTCAGGAAAGTCAAATTTCATTGCGTCTTTTGTAGGGTCAAAATCCACTTTTATTTTATTTGTTGGCTTAACAGCGAGTTTAAATGATTTCTTATTCTGTTTCAACATTAAAATTGTGTTGTCTCTATCAACAAACGGTTGCAGGTCATCAGTTGAATAATAAAAAATATTTAGCGATTGAAGTCCTAAGATATTTTTTTCTAAATCTCTGTCCCAAATTAAAAAAGAAGTGTTATCACTCGATGGAAGTATGTAATTGTAAATATTAAATATTGCGTAGCAATTTCTGTTGTTATCTTCAAGAACATTCACATCAACGTTTTCCGTATCAATTTTGCTAACCCTTGTCCAACTTAATTGCTTGCCGTCTTTGAAAAGCTTTGGTTTATCCTGATGTATATACCAGGGTGTTAAAAATGGTGCAAAGTCCATCAAGTCCGTCACTTCTTTTTTGCCAAATATTTTGTTTAGAAAGTTCATAGTTAAAAGCGGTCAATAATGGCAGCTTACACAATATTACACGAAACCAATTATATTTCCTACCATCGATTATCAATACTTTTCTATTACGTTTTTTGTACCTGCCATCCGGTAGGCTGGTTGCAGTGGCATCTATACGAATTTTAACATTGTCACTTTTTACGATAATCAAGGATTGAATTTTACTGCTATTTTATAAAAGCGGAATTCCTTTTGAATTTGCTTTCATTCCCCGCTTTACCCCTCCTCTTCTTTCATCCTTCAAAAAACGGAATAAAACAATACCGGTTATTAGCAATACAGGATTAAGGAACAAAAAAAAGCACTCAATCCGTATTAAAAAAATAGCTATAAACCCCATTTAGTAATAACAAAAAAAACAGTCAGAATGATCAGGAGTAAAGCGCCATGTTGACAAGCAAAACCAGGAATAACTGTAAAACCTGTAATACATTTTTAGCAGTAAAAATAAACGGGTAACCTTATATCAGTAACAACAAAAAATCAGGCAAGCAAATTCTAATTTAACCTCAGAATGTGAAAGGTAATTTTTAGGAAGGAGCATACAAATGGGCAATGTGCATGTATACAATGGCCTATGTATATGTATACAATGACCTATGTATAGGTATACAATGACCTATGTATAGGTATACAACGACCAATGTACATGTATACAATGGCCTATGTATATGTATACAATGACCATAGTACATGTATACAATGGCCTATGTATATGTATACAACGACCAATGTATATGTATACAATGACCATAGTACATGTATACAATGGCCATTGTACACCAGGTTTTCGTCATTTCACACCATGTTTTTATCAATTTGATGCCTTTAATGCCGCGGCCTAAGGCCAGCAGCCTAGCCTTTTCCGGCGCTAAATGTGGATAACTTTGTTATTCAGCAAGGCTTTTAAAAAAAGATTTTGAGAAAGCAATCCGCTGAAATGCCCTGTTTACAGGCTTTTTTTGGGGCAACGCGAAAAACCGGTTTTTATTATACCCCATTAATGGGGGTTGCAAAAGATGTATTTATGTTTCAATTTAGCCTTCTCATTAAAAATAAAAAATGAGGCCTGAAACCTAAAACCAAGTATCATGAAAAAATTCATCCGAAGAGTTGTAAAAACCTTCAAAAGGCTCAATGACGCCAACTTTCTTACATTTGGCCAAAACGTTACCGTCAGCATGGCTGCCGCCGTAGCAAAATTTCCTAACCCCATGCCTACCCTCGCGGATATTAATGCAGAGCTGGTTAAGTACGCAGAGTTGCTGCAAACTTCAGCCAGCAGGGATAAGGTTCAGATTCAGCTGAAAAACATCAGTAAGTATGCGCTGACACTGATGCTGAGCCAACTGGCAGATTATGTAAACGCAACCACTACAGACTCTGCCGGCCTTGCCAGCAGCGGTTTCGAGCTTAACAGGCTGCCGCAACCGAGAACCATTGGCGCACCCGAAAACCCCGTGCTTACTGATGGCGCAGGAAGTGGCGAGCTCTACTTTAAGTTTAAGGCCGTTAAGGGTGCCTCAAGCTACCTTTTTCAGTACACCTCAGATGCCACGCTGCAGGAGAATAGTTGGGTAAGCAATCCCGCTACCACTACCACCTACACGTTTACAGGGCTTACAAAAGGTACTGTTTATTATTGCCGCGTAATGGCCGTAGGCGCCTACCAGCAGGTAAAGAGCAGTATTGTATTAAATCGTATTTCACAATAATTATTCACCAGGCCTCTTTTTTTTCTTTTAGACATTAGCTTTTAGCTGCTGGCTATTAGCTTTTTATCTTCACAATTAACCATTAACCCCGTCCGAACGGTGTTCATCCGGGCGGGCATTAACCATTAACAATTCACAATTAACCATTAACCCCGTCCGAACGGTGTTCATCCGGGCGGGCATTCTTCTTCAAAATTTTCTCCAGCCCCGCCACACTCCTATACCCCGTTATATTCTTCAGCTTTTTGCGGTAGCTCTTTATGGTACTTTCTTTTAACCCGGTAGCCACTACCATTTCTTTATTACTAAAGTCCATAGAAATACAATAAAGCATCCGCGGCCAGGCACCACCCAGGTTTTTTACAAAAGTGGCTGCTTTGTTTGGGCTTCCCCACAGCTTTTGCGTCTGGTTGCAAAAGCTCACTTTTCCTAATGCTGCCTGCTTTACAGCATATATATAATCTACCGGCGGGGCATCACCGGCAATATAACCGGCAAATGAAAGGTGCATCATCGCTTTTATTTTATCCGCATCGTCATGTGGCCACGATACCACAACTTTTGTTTTATCACTATGGGCTACCAGCTTTTGCCAACACGCAAATACCGGCACACGAATGTAAAATCTGGTGAAGTATGGCCTGGAAAACAGGATGGTGATGGGCAATTATAAGCGTTATGTGTGCTATCATCATTTGGGGGTTTGGTAGGTTAAATATAAGGGAATATGATGTTGGTGCAAAATGTAAGGGTGAGACATCCTTTTTGTAAGGGTTGCCAACCTTTCGAAGGTTGGCAACCCTGGTTATTCTTCAAAAGGGTGGCAACCCCGGCAACCCTAATCCTCAATTGCGATTTCACAATTATAATAGCTTTCGGCAAGTCCTTTATGTAATTTTATACACACTTCCAACCTTCGAAACCATTTTATTTTGTGTAAAGGTTGTAGTAAGGGTTGCCAACCTTTCGAAGGTTGGCAACCCTGGCTATTCTTCGAAAGGTTGGCAACCCTAATCCTCAATTGCGATTTCACAATTATAATAGCTTTCGGCAAGTCCTTTATGTGATTTTATACACACATCCAAATTTCCAAACCATTTTATTACTTCATCTCTTAAAAGTAAAGTAGGTTGGTTTGATAGGAGGCTATGCCATGAACTCCACTTATAAGAAGTAAAATCTTTGACTAACCCATGTTTAGCCGCATTGGCATGTACATAAATAAGCGCCATACTAAATTGGGAATCATTCTCAATCTTTACCCTTTTAAAAGGTTTGTAGAAAAGGTTGCCGTGCCTGTGGTGTTGTTTATTAAAAGCTAAGGCATATGATTGAAAAAATCGTTTAAATGTTCGTTCTATTAACTCGCTGAAAGTGATTGGGCGCTCAGGGTTGCCAACCTTCGAAAGGTTGGCAACCCTTGAAAGATTGGCAGCCAATGAAAGGTTGGCAACCCTTGAAAGATTGGCAACCCTTGAATCGAGGAACTTCCTTTCAGTAATTGTTAATGATCCTTTTAGTTTACTCTGCAGGTAAGCAATTATTAATTGCTCTGATTTTATTTTGATTAAAAAGTGGAAATGATTGGGCAACAAATTCCAACAGTAGGTATCAGCAAAAGGAGCAATTATTTCTCTGTACCGCTTTAAAAAGAAAAGCCTGTTTTCATCTGTTAAAAATAATTTTTCTTTATTCTTTGTCCGGTTATAAATATGATATATCTCATCTTCTTCAAAATCCGCAATATATTTTCCTGGTATTGGCATAAGGCTAAGATATAAATCTTTTTGCAAGTTCAACTTCCAGGGTTGCCAACCTTCGAAAGGTTGGCAACCATAGTTAGCCTTTCATCCGGTAAACCCTGATTCCGACGTTTTTATCTCCTTTTGTCTGAATCAGGATTTTCAGGATTCACTTGATTAGAGGATGTGTTTAATCCTGCAAATCCTTTCATCCCGTGAATCCTGATTCAGACGTTCTTCCTAATCCTGCTAATCCTTTCATCCTATAAATCCTGATTCAGACATTCTTTCTAATCCTGCTAATCCTATCATCCTATAAATCCTGATTCAGACGTTCTTCCTAATCCTGCTAATCCTTTCATCCTGAAAATCCTGATTCCGACATTCTTCTCAATCCTTTCATCCTGCAAATCTTGATTCCAACAATTATTTTACAGTAAACAAACAAATAATTACAATTTTTATTTTGGTGATCAAAAGCATATACCTGCACTAACAAATGAACCTCAACCTTGCGCCAAATGGGCTAAGCTTTGGAAAAATAAAGAACAAAAACCGTGAAGCTGGTGTAGCCTATATGTTTTAGCATACGCTGTAGCCTCTTGGTTTTGCAATACAAAAATATTGATTCCGGCAATCAGATTTCATCATTGAAAATCTTATTCATTTAATCAACTAGTTATAATAATTATTAAACATATACGTTATTGTTCTAATTAAATAAAAATAAAATTTAGAAAAATGAAAAAATATTTTTCTTGTTTTTTTCTACTGCTGCTTACACATATTTCATTTTCACAAAAAAAATGGACAACGAATTTTGGAATTGAAGCAGCCACTGATGGATGGACCGGACAAGCGGGAGTTACTCCATTAACGAACAAAGGCAATCCTTTAATTAATTCTGACCTTAAACGCCAGTATGCTGTAGGTGCAGCTTTTTATGCGGAATTTTTGCAAATTAAAAAAAGGTCAGATACAAAATGGGGAGCAACTACCCCCGGATTTGGTATAAAAACTAAATTGGACTGGCAATTTTTCAGAGCTGACAATAGCAACAGCGGCGGTGGGGAAGCATTAGGGCTTAACTATATAAATATTCCAGTCTTATTTGAATATTGCCTTGGTTATCATCAGGGTGTTACCCGATCAGGTGTCACACCCGGGAACACTACAGTCAGCGAATACGACCATTCTGATTATACACACATTATTACTACTACCACTCCATCACATTATAATCAGGGTGGCGCTAGGACAGAAGGCGGAACATTTATTTATTTTGGGCCGCAAGTGAGTTATTTATTCAAATCTTTTAATTACAGCGGCGATATGATTAAAGATGTAAACTTTAAAAATAATTATATTGGTTTAGTAGGAGGATTGACTTTCTGGGTTCATCAATTAAACCTCGATCTTTCTTATCAAAAGGGAATGACAAGTATATATAATGGCAAAAACATTACGGTAGATGGCTTCTTGCTTAGAATTGGGATTAATTTTGGAAGCAGGCTTTATAACAAATAGTTTCTAAAGTAAAGGCAAGCATCCCTATGTTGGCAGAACTGAGGGTATGGTTCGTGGGGCATTGATCCTGGGCTTACCTTCCCTCTCCCAAGGGGGAACTGATACTATTAAAAACTTGCCATAACCCCTTCTCATGGCCAACGGCATCAGGCTAAAAAATCAAATTCTAATCCTTTACGCAACGAATAGAAAACCCACAACCTTTGTCTGCATCATTATCTCCAAATCCGCCTGAGCCACCGTCTACATTAAAAGGCAAAGAATTGTAGGTGTCTCTCTTTGAAGAACTCCACCATGTTGCAAATTGATCTTTGACCACTTCGCCATTACCAAATTTTCCATCATCATTACGGGATCCTGTTGGCAGGGCTGAAAATCCGCTTTCATTTGTTCCGTTTCCTCTATCATTATCACCCATAGTAGCCTTAACCCATCCGTAAGTTGTTTTCATTTTTTTGCCGGCTAACCGCCAACCCCCTAAATAATTTGTGAGAGTTGTCCAATCTGCGTCATTCGGTATATGCCAGCCTTTAGGAGCCAGGTTTCTACGATCTTTTACTGCATTCAAATTATATAGCTTTCCATATTTCTGGCCATAGCCGGAGTCATTGTTATAATTGCACCATGCTGGTTTACCATATTTGAATATTTTAACCCATGCTGCATTATCCTTTGCCTCTGGTATGAGATCCCCATTTCTAAAATGGCTTACATTCAGGTTTTCAGCCATCCATACCTGGGTGCCAATTTTTACTGTTTTATATTGATGGCCATCTATGTCGGTTACTTGGGCGTTCGAAGAAGTTGCAATAAATAAAAATGCAAGAGTAAATGATAAAGATATTTTTTTCATAATTGAGTTTTTAAAGTTTGTGGTTTTATTTTCTTTACTTAGGTGGCAACAATTGCCAGGTACTTACTTGTAAACATAAATACCGGATAATAATAAACTCAACCACCACCTTCCGAGAAGGTGGGTTGGAAAACATCGGGCGAAGCCCTCTTATGGCTCTGGCGGTGAGGAGAATAAATCGAAATTCTGTGTATGCTTCTCCTCTTTTTTATCCTCTCCTTCTTGATACTTCACATAACGTCTTATCATTTCTTCATCCACTCCTACTGTCGTTACAAAGTAGCCTCTTGACCAAAACCGATTCCCCCAATATGGTTTTTCTTTCAACTTCGGATAACTTTTAAATAATTTTATTGCAAGCTTTCCCTTTAATGTTCCCATCAATACCGAAACTGAAACTTTGGGCGGAATTGAACATACTAAATGAATATGGTCTATCTGTACATTCATCTCCAGAATGTCAACACCTTTCCACTCACATAACATCCGTATATCATTCTCAACTAAACTCTTTACTTCCCCAAATAATACCCGAAATCGATATTTCGGTGTCCACACTATATGGTAATCACACTTATATACTACATGTGATAGCTTACGATACTTGCTATTTGTCATCCTATAAAATTAAGGCTTAGCCATCACAACATTACCACCGCCCAAGGCGGTGGCTTTTTAAGTTGCAGTAAACATTTTAGAAGAAAGTACCACCGTGCTGTCCTGGGCAAAACAAAAAAAGTTTACTAACAAAAGAAGTGCAGCTAATATTGATTTCATTTTTTAATTTTTATTATGCATTACTCGGTAATATGATTTTAAACATTGTACCTTCTCTCTCCTTCGTTTCCACTTTATCTGCCGCCATTCGCCTTCACTATATCATAACTCAAACTCAATCCCAGCCCTGTTCCCTGTCCTGTTGGTTTGGTGGAAAAAAATGGTTGAAAGATTCTATAGCAATGGTTCATTTTCTTATTTCAATTTCTTGGTTTGCTTTGACGGGGGTAAAAAATTTTCTGATGTAATTACTTTCTTTCCCGTCTTTTTCTCCAAATCAATTCTGGCTTTGCCTGCCACAGAACCCCCTTGTTTGGCAGCTATTTTATTTTCAACAAAGCCTTTGGGATTTTTTGTTTTCACTATGGCAGTGGTGGAAGCTTCACCCAGCATGGAAAAAATTAGTTCCAAATCGTTCATGTGGTCGCGAAGGTTTTGACTTTTTAAACCTTTTACCTTTTTGTATTGAGAAGGTGTTATACCAAAAGTAGCCCTACTGATTTCGGCAGTTAGTATTGCATATTCTTTTTGTTCTTTTACACCCCGTGTTTTCCATTCGTCAGTTAGTTCCTCTCTTATAGCAATACTACGCATCCGTTTTTCAATCCAGTCATCGGGATAGCCCTTAAGCTTGTAAAGTTCCCTAGTGCGTTGTGTGGCGAGCTCAGGGTTTTCAATTTCATCTAACCTATCGGAGCCAACCTGTGCCAGCCATAGTTTAAAGGGTTCCGCTTTGGGAGAGGGAATGGATTGAATGATGCGTAGAAGGCTTTTTGCATCGGCACAGTCTGTTGTATATTTTTTACCATCAGCGGATTCTAATTTCAGTTGTACGATAATTTCGTACAACTGGTTGAAGCCTTCTTTCTGAAGTTTAATTTTTAAATCGCTCCAATACCTTCTTGGATTATTACTTTCTGTTAAGATTTCAACTACATCAATAATTGAAAAATACCATTTTTGTTCTTGTTGGTTCCATTCAGAGCGAACTCGTTTGCTTTCAAATAATTTAATACTACTCATAAAAATTTATATTGGTAATTGAATTACAAACTCCGTTCTCTCACCTTCCTTGCTCTCTACTTTTATTTCCCCTCCATGGGCTTTCACAATATCATAGCTCAAACTCAATCCCAACCCAGTTCCTTGCCCTGTAGGTTTTGTAGTAAAAAATGGTTGAAAAATTTTATCAACAATGTTTTTAGGAATACCGTTTCCGTTGTCACTAACGGTAATAATTACATGATTATCCACTTTCTTAGTTCTTACTGAAACAGTTGGATTATACGAAATAAGATTCTGGCTTTTTTGTTCGTTCACTGTGTAAAAAGCATTATTAAAAAGATTGAGTAAAACTCTTCCAATATCCTGCGGAATGATATTTATTTTCCCAATTTTTTCATCAAAATCAGTTTTCATTTCTGCATTGAAAGATTTGTCCTTGGCTCTTAAACCATGATAACTCAGCCGCAAATATTCATCCGCCAAAGCATTAATATCGGTTGGTTCTTTTACACCTGTACTTGACCGTGAGTGTTCCAGCATTCCTTTTACAATATCGCCTGCCCGTTTGCCATGGTGATTTATTTTTCCCAGGTTTTGGGAAATATCATTTAATATTTCATTTTCTAATTGTTCATCTCTTTCTGCCTTTGGCTTTAAGCGTTCAACATTTAGCTCTTCCAGCATTTCTTTACTTACTTCTGAAAAATTATTGACAAAGTTGAGCGGGTTTTGAATTTCATGCGCGATACCTGCGGTAAGTTCGCCAAGGCTTGCCATTTTTTCTGATTGGATGAGTTGTTTTTGGGTTGATTGTAATTCTTTCAAAGCTTCCTCCAACTCTTCTTTTTGCTTCGTTAATTCAGAAGTGCGTTCCGCTACCTGAACTTCCAGGTTAGCTTTCATGGCGGTGATTACTTTATTATTTTGTTCTTCTTCTGCAACTTTTTTTTGCGCTTTAGCCAATTCCCTTCTTTGCCTTCTGGTTAAAAGAAAGGTTCCTATTCCCCAAATAATCGCGAAGGTTTCCGCAGGGCTTATCCATTCGTTCCATCGATTAAATAAGTCAATATTTATCATCTTAATAAAGGTGGAAAATATGTCAACCACCAAATAAGGAAGTATCGCGGTTAATAAAAAAGAAGCGGACTTAAATTTTTCATTTGAATAAAGGATATACATTAAATAGGCTAACAATGCGATGGAAAGCCACTGGACTATTACACTTATCACATGAAACCTGGAAAAAGAAAAATGAAATGCAATTAAAACAATGGCTGAATAAAGAATCCACTTAAACCTTACATTCCACTCCGGCATCGTGGCGGGGATTTGAAGAAACTTACGCAGGTAACTTACAATTATAATTATAAGGATAAAGTCAAGAGGCATAATAAATTTATTGTGTTTTGATAAATTATTTTGTTTACAATATTAATTAATATATAAGTGCTACTACTGAATGGGGGAAATTAAATTGCGGTGTAGAAACGATCTGTTCTGATATTAATCATGCATTTCGCGGATTTTGCTCATTTCTAATTTATTCAAAGCGGATAAAAAGTTTTAGTTTTGGAATAAATTGCCATGATGGAAGCAATCAAACATATATTGACACCAGATAGCAGGGAATTAAATATCATGCTGCCGGATGATCTCGTTCATCAGGAATTAGAAATAATCATTTTACGTGTTAGTGATAACCAAAAGGCAGGAAAGAAAAAGCATCATCGAAGCCAGAAAGGAAAATTATCAAAAATTGAAGCAAAAAAGATGTTGGCTTACGTAGAAGAATCAAGAAAAGAATGGCAATGAAGTATCTATTGGACACTAATATTGTAATTTATTTTTTGGGTGGTTTTGCATTAAATAGTAATGCTCTTGAAAGAATTGATGATATCTGCAAAAAAGGACAAAACATTTCCATTATTTCCAAGCTGGAGCTATTAGGTTTCAACTTTACCTCTGCATCAAATGAAAAAGAAACCAAAGAATTTGTATCCAGATCCTTGATTTATTCCATTAATTCTGAAATTGAAACAGAAACCATCAGGATCAGAAAATCAGTCAAGATCAAATTAGCCGATGCTATTATAGCTGCTACTTCTACTATTAATAATTTCACCTTGCTAACCAGAAATGTTAATGATTTCAATTATATAGATAATTTAAAAATTGAAAATCCATTTGAATGGTAATCTCTTCTTACGATCAATAGAAATAAATTACTGCGTATATGCATTAACGTTACCACACAAAAGAGTTTGAATTTTTATTGAATCAATTTACAAACTGGTGATCCAATCCACGGAAATCAACGGGCACCAATTTACTGACGCCAGGCTCCTGCATTGTAACTCCGTAAATTACATCTACAGAAGCCATCGTCATTTTATTATGGGTTACAATTATAAACTGTGAATCCTTGCTGAACTTCCTGATCATCTGGGTAAATTTTCCAATGTTGGCATCATCCAGCGGCGCGTCTACTTCGTCAAGGATACAAAATGGCGCGGGTTTTATAAGGTATATCGCAAATAACAATGCGGTTGCGGTAAGCGTCTTTTCGCCGCCACTCAGCTGGGTAATGCTGGTCGGCCTTTTTCCTTTAGGTTTGGCTATAATATCAATTCCTGTATCAGCAAGGTTTTCAGGGTCTTCGAGCACCATATCTGCGGTGTCATCCTCAGTAAACAAAGCTTTAAACACATTTTGAAAATTCTCCCTTACTTTATTAAAGGTTTCAAGAAATTTCTGGTTAGCAGTAGTTTCTACCTCCTGGATAGTTTGCATTAAAGAATGTTTGGCATTTACCAAATCATCTTTTTGTTCGACAATAAAGTCAAACCTTTTTTTCATTTCAGTAAAAGCCTCTATCGCAGTCGGGTTTATTTCTCCCATATTTTCCAGCCTCTTTTTCATCCTGTCACATTTTTCCTGCAACTCTTCTAAAGGCGTTTCTGAATTTCTTTCTTCATCAAGAATCGCATCCAAATCAACTCTGAACTCTACGCTCAGCCTTTCTTTCATCCCTGCCAGGTGAAGTTTTAATTCATTCAACTTATCTTTTATTTCATTTAAAAGATGATCGGTTTGTTCTTTACTTTTTTGCCTTTGGCGCAATTCACTTTCCTTTTCATTCAGCTCATTTCTCAGGTTGTAATACGCCTGGTCTGCTTCATTTAATTTCTTTTCTTCGAGCGCTTTATTTTTTAACAGTGAAATCATTTCCCCTTCAATAATTTTTAATTCTTCAGAAGTGGCAGCTATATTTTCAAGGGATTCTTTTAGCTGTGTATTGCTGTTAGCCAATTGATTTTTTAAATCAGATAATTGCCGGCTCTTAAATTCAAGTTCCTGGTTGATGGAATTAACCTTGCTTTGCTGGCGGGTTAGCTGTAAATTATTTTCATTGAATAAAGAGCTTGCTTCGTTAAATCCCTGCTCTGCTTTTATAAATTCGTCACCTGAAAATTGCATTTTTTCACCGTGCATTCCAACTTCTTCAGAAAGTGTTTTTAAACGGTTCCTTGTTTCTTCAATATCATCCTGGTATTTCCCCAATTGCTGTTTCATTTCAGCTACGCGGCTTTCAGAAAGGGTTTGCTGATGAAGAATATTTTCAATTTTGTTTTGAATGGAATACGTTGTATTGATCAGCTCATTTATTGATTGCTGTGTTTGTTGAATCGCATTTTCTTTAAGTTGCTGGTTAAAGGCAATCACTTCATTTGATTTCTGGCTGATTACAGATTTTAATGCATTTACTTTTTCTTTTTGAACAGAAATTTTTTCTGCCAGCTTTTCCAAATTTTTTGTGCGGCCAATTTTCTTTCCTTCAAATAAACCGACGCTTCCGCCTGAAAGAGAATATTTTCCTTTTACATATTTTCCACTTTTCTCCAAAACCACATGGCCATGGCTGTTTTCAAGCGCCTCGTCATTTTCGGCAATAAAAACATTGCTTAAAAGATATTGTGCAAGAGTTTTGTATTTTTCATCAATTTCAATCACATCCATTGCAGGAACGGCATTGGCCAAATATGAATCTGCAATTTTATTTTCTATTGAATTCAATTGATCAAGCAAAAAGAAATTGGCTTTCCCTTTTTTATTTTCATCTAATAAATGAACGGCTGTCAAACCATCTTTCAATGTATCAACTACATAATAATTCAGGTAAGGTTCCAGCACATTTTCAACCGCTGCGCGGTAATCTTCTTTTACATAAATAAGGTCGGAAAGAACGGGCGAATTATAGTTCCATGATTTATTATTATGAAGGAATTTTACACTTTCGGGATAGCCTTCCATATTATCGATAAGGCTTTTCAAAAGGTCATGTTCATTTTGCCTTGAATCCAGTATGCGGTTTTCTTCAGCCAACTCGCTTCTTAATTTATCAAGCTCAGATTGGGTTTCAAGGATTTGCTCCTTTGTATGTTCGTGGTGTTTTCGTAAATCCTCTAGAGTTATTTTCTTTTCGTTTAGTTCTTCTTCCTTTTCTTTTTTATCTTTTTCAAGTTTGGTAAGATTATCAGCGCGTTGCTTTTGCTCTTCCTCTATCTGCGCAATTGACCGTTGCAAATTGATGATAGAAGTATCAGCCACAGCGACAGTTTTTTCTGCCTCAAAATGATTTCTTTGTAATTGAATTTGTGTTTGCCTCAAGGCATCTACTTCTGATCTTTTGGCATCATAAATATTTCTTTTTTCTTCAGAATTACTTTTTAAAGTCTCCAGGTTTTTTTTATACTCCGCCAGTTTTACTTCTTCATCGGTTATCTGTTGTTTTGAAAATAGGATGCTTTCTTCAATTCCTTTTAACTGGCCTTCGGCGTTTTCTAAAAAAACTTTTAAACTTGTTTCCCTTTCCTGAAGGTATTTTAAACGTTGAGCACTTAAATTTTTCTGATTCTCTTTTTCTTTTACTGAACTATTGAGTTCGTTAAATGTATGCTGCTGCTGCTGAAGCATTTTTTCTTTTTCTATAAATGCAGCTTTTTCTTTTTCCAGTTCAGCCTCGCCGGTAGCGATTTTCGCTTCTAATTCTATTCTTTTGTCGCCCTCCGTTTTTTGTTGCTCATTTAATTCTTTGTAGGTAACATTAAAACCTTCGAGAGCGGCTTTCGCCAATTCAATACTAAGCTCGCGGTAAACTTTTTTTATTTCAAAATATTTTTCCGCTTTCTTAGCCTGGCTTTCCAGGATTTTTAACTGGTTGTTTATTTCAAAAAGGAGGTCTTCAATGCGGGCAAGGTCTTGTTCTGTAGCATCCAATTTTAATTTTGCTTCGCGCTTCCGGGTTTTATAAATTGAAATTCCCGCAGCCTGTTCCAGCATTCTTCTCCTGCTATAATCTTTGTCTTTTATAATATCGTCCACCATTCCTAATTCGATAATGGCATAACTGTCGGTACTTACGCCGGTATCCATAAAAAGATTATGGATGTCTTTTAAGCGGCAAGTCACATCATTTAGGCGGTATTCGCTTTCGCCGTTCTTATAATATTTTCGGGTAACCGTAACCGTTTGAAATTCGGTAGGCAGTAAATTTCTCGTATTTTCAAAAGTAAGGCTTACTTCAGCAAGCCCGCTGGCACTCCGGTTTTTAGACCCGTTGAATACAAGGCTTTCAAGGTTTTCACTTCTTAACTGGCTGATCTTTTGCTCGCCGATAACCCAGCGGATGCTATCAACAATATTACTTTTTCCGCAACCATTTGGGCCAATTACCCCGGTAATTCCATGGTCGAAATTGACTATAGTTTTATCAGCAAAACTTTTAAAACCTTTTATCTCTAAATTCTTTAATCTCACTTTTTGGATTTTTATAGGGCGCTCTACAATTCACTTTGGGCAAATATATTGGTTCTTAGGGAATGAAATTTCGGTAAAGGCTCATTGTCATTTTTAGTTATTCACAGGTTTTTCACAGATTTTACTTTTTGTTTATTTTTTAAATGATTTTAGTTTATTTTTTTTAGATATGATTATATAAATTTGCGGCTATTTTAAAACGATTGAGTCGTATTATAAACCCAAAAAAATAAGAAATGAAAAAATTTTTAGTGCCCGTTGATTTCTCCGATGCTTCTATTAATGCCGCAAAATACGCGGTTGCCTTAAGCAATGATATTCCAGGTGCAGAAATTATACTTTACCATGTTTATAGCCGGATCAGTTTTAGTACGTTAACCTCAAAAGATGAAGGCTCGCGCCATAAGGTTTCTGAAGCGGAACTGAATGAGATAAAATCAAAAATAGGTGAAGGAAAAGATAATATTTCGGTAGAAGTGGAAGACGGTTCATTCGTTGAATCCCTCTCTGAATATGCATTGGGAAATAAAGTAAGTATGATTGTGATGGGTATTACAGGAAGTTCACGGATCACACAGGTTTTTATGGGAACCAATACTTTAAATGTTATAAGAAATGCTGAATGCCCGGTAATGATTATTCCTTCTGAAGCAAAATATAACGGACTGAAAAAAGTAGTTTTTGCTTCAGACTTTCATGATGTAGCACGTACCATTCCATTCAAATTTTTAAAAAAGGTTTTAGATACATTCCATCCGAAACTGGATATCTTAAATGTTGATAGCGAACATTATATTGAACTTACTCCAGAATATAAAATTGAAAGGGAAGCAATGGAGGAAAAATTGGGAGAGTATAATCCGCATTTTTCCTTTTTGAGGTCTTATGATTTTTTAGAAGGAATCAGCAGTTATGTTGAAACAGAGGAAATGGATGCGATCATAACGGTTCCCCGTAAACATGGATTATTAAGCCAGCTTTTTAAAACAAGCCACACTAAAAAATTAGCTTACCACCTTCGGATTCCGATTATAGCAGTACCGGCATAAGAAAAATATAAAAATTTTGAAAAAGGTTGCCATAAATAAGGCAGCCTTTTTTGTTTAATTTACCAGTAAACCAACAAAAAAACATTATTCCCGTTTTATCTTTTTTTGAAAAAGTGGCTTTTTCAGATGCCTTTTTTCAATGCGATCTTTCTTCTTCCAATTAATAAAATGATAAAACTTAAAACTGCGCAAGCGCACATTACAGCAGTCATTGGAAGAGCGGTGCCATTATTTAAAATACTGACTAAAGCCGTAGAAATGGCGCCAATGCCAAGTTGTATCGCTCCCATCAACGCAGAAGCAGTCCCGGCATTTTTGGTAAATGGTGCTAAGGAAAGTGCAGAAGTATTAGGGAAAGCGAAACCCTGAGTGCTCAGAAAAACCCATATTAATAAAATGGTAGAATATAATCCCAGTAAATGAAACCATGCTCCCAAAACCAACGAAATGCCAGCCAAACATTGACAAAATAATGTAGCCCTCGTAATTTGTTCGCTTGAATACTTTCTTAATAATAACGTATTTACCTGGCTTGCTCCGATAAGCCCTACGGCAATAAAGGCAAATATCCATCCGTAATGTTTTTCTGATACTTTATAAATTTCCATAAATACAAATGGTGAACCTGCTACATATGCGTATAATCCTGAGGAAGCAACAGCACCTGCAAATGCATACGTATAAAATTGTGGCACTTTTACCACTTCTAAAAAATCATTGGTAACCTGGCGGGGATGCAATGAAAGGGTGGCGTTGGGCATGCGGTCATTTGGCAATGTAAAATAAACCAACAAAAGTGTTACAGCGCCGATAGAAGCGAGGATAAAAAAGATGGATTGCCAACCAAATGCAGCAGTTACATATCCGCCTAAAGTGGGTGCCACGATTGGTGATAAAGCAAGCACGAGCATGAGCAAAGAAAATATTTTCGCATTTTCATTTACAGGAAATATATCCCTCACCAAAGCGCGGGATGCTACCATTCCCGCGCAGGAACCCAATGCCTGTAGAAACCGCACACCTATTAATGCATCAGCAGATGGAACATAAGCACATGCGATAGAAGCAATCAAATAAATAATGAGCCCAATATAAAGTGGTTTTTTTCTTCCGTATTTATCAAGCAAAGGCCCGTAGGCCAATTGCCCGAGAGAAATGCCAATAAAAAAACTGGTGATGGAAAGCGTCACATGGGCAATCGTTGTATGCAAGTCTTTGGCAATATCAGGAAAACCCGGCAAATACATATCAATAGAAAATGCGCCCATCGCAGAAAGCAGCCCTAATGTAAATATGGTATAAAACCTTTCCCTTCCTTTCATATCGCAGCGAAGTTAATTCTTGAAATATTTCAATAAGGAATAATTATCCACTGAAATGGATGTTGACATTTACTCTGAAAATAAAAATAAGCCTGATTTATTTGTTTACTAAACAACCCATGAATCAATTCGATTCATGGGTTGTATTAAAATGATTGCACCAAAGCTATTGTGCTTTTGTAGAATCAACAGCTTCACTTCTTTTTCCTGTGACTACAAACATGCCATTATACATTGAACCATTTAATTCCCCCTGGGTATTTTGGGACAAATTAAAATCAATGTCGTAGTTCTGTAGCGTAGCATTGAATGTAAGCACGGTATCTTTTATTACAGGGTTTACAATAGCTACTTCTCCGGGTTGAGGATCCCCAAATTTCAGTGTACCAGCCAGTTTCCCATCTTTTTCATTTAAAAGAAGCTGGCATTTTACATCTCCCTGGGGAAGCCCATGCATAGTAATATCCCAATTGCCGAGAAAGTTGGTTTGGCCCATTGTTGATTGTGCCGTCGAGTCTGTTGCCTGTGCATTAATGCCTATAACTGCAAGCATAAGAATGCTAAAAAATAAAATTGTTTTTTTCATTGTAATTAATTGTAGTGTTGTTGACTTTTAAGTTAAAATAAAATTTTTGTGGAGATAATATTATTTCCAAAAATAAAAAATGAAGATAAAGGAAAACATCAATTAAAAATATCAAATTATTTGATTTAATTCAGCCTTCCATTCCATTTACCTAATTAAATTACCTTTACCAATCAGCATCCGTAGTTGATACCTGATAAATGTTACGCAACAAATTATATGTTTTAAGCCTGGCCGTATTATTTTTTTCCTTCACATCCTGTGGCCAGAATACTTCATCAAAAGAAAATAAAAAATTTATGTACACCAATGAATTGATACACGAAACAAGCCCATATCTTTTACAACATGCACACAATCCTGTTGATTGGTACCCATGGGGAGATGAAGCGTTAAATAAAGCGAAGAAAGAAAACAAAATGTTGCTCATAAGTATAGGGTATGCTGCCTGCCATTGGTGCCATGTGATGGAACACGAAAGTTATGAAGACACTACCGTTGCCAACATTATGAATAAAAATTTTATTTGTATAAAAGTTGACCGCGAAGAAAGGCCCGATGTTGACCAGGTTTACATGAATGCTGCATACCTCATCAATGGCAGCGGGGGCTGGCCGCTGAACGCGCTTGCTATGCCGGATGGAAAACCTTTTTTCGCTGGCACTTATTTTCCAAAACAAAACTGGATACAAGTGCTTGACTATTTTTCAAACCTTTATAAAACAGATCCCAAAAAATTAGAGGAACAGGCAGAACATTTGTCACAAGGAATAAGGGATATTGAAAATGTTCCGATGAATAACAGCGCGGTTTCATTCAATATTAAAACGCTGGATGGAATGTTTGCAGTTTTTCAAAATAGAATTGATATGGTAAATGGCGGCACAAAAGGTGCTATGAAATTTCCAATGCCGGATACATGGGAATATCTTTTACAGTATCATTACTTAAGTGGAAATAATGAAGCGCTGAAAGCGGTAGAAACTACTTTGGATAATATGGCTAACGGAGGAATTTACGACCAAATTGGCGGAGGCTTTTCCAGGTACGCAACCGATTCATTATGGCATGCGCCTCATTTTGAAAAAATGCTTTACGACAACGCACAACTTGTAAGCCTTTACAGCCATGCATTTCAGTTAACCGGGAATCCGTTATATAAAAGAATTGTGTATGAAACAATTGATTTTGTAAAACGCGAACTATCATCTCCTGAAGGTGGGTTTTATTCTTCATTAGATGCAGACAGCGAGGGGAAAGAGGGAAAGTTTTACGTTTGGAAAAAGGAAGAAATACAACAAATACTAGGAAAAGGTGCGAGCCTCTTTGATGATTATTTTGGTATAACTGAAAGTGGAAATTGGGAATCAGGTGAAAATATCCCGGATAAAAATATGGGTGAAAAGAACCTGGAAGAGAAATACAAACTGTCGAATGAAGAATTAAATCAAAAAATTGCTTCATTAAAAAGTATTGTTTTTCAACAAAGGAAAAAACGCGTGCGGCCCAATACAGATGATAAAATATTAACTTCCTGGAATGCATTAATGGCAAAAGGATTGATTGATGCTTACCGTGTTTTTGGTGATAAAAATTTTCTTTCGCTGGCGCAAAGAAATATTGATTTTCTTTTAAAAAATGTAGTGGCTAAAGATGGCGGCTTGTTTCGCAATTATAAAAACGGCGAAGCCAACATTCATGGGTTTTTGGATGACTATGCTTTTACGATCAACGTATTGATCAATCTTTACCAGGTAAATTTTGATGAAAAATATTTGCAAAAAGCGAATAACCTTAACCGTTATGTTGAAGAACATTTTTTTGACAAAACATCCGGTTTGTTTTTTTACACAGATGATCAGTACAGTAATTTAATCGCGAGGAAAATGGAGATTTCGGATAATGTGATTCCCTCTTCCAACAGCGAAATGGCTAAAAACCTTTTGTTGCTTAGCTTTTATTTTGAGAATGAAAATTATAAAACCCAGTCTGCTCAAATGATAAAAAATGTTTCAGATGAAATTGAAAAAAATCCAGGCTTTTATAGCAATTGGGCACAGGCAATGGCTTTACAAATCCGGCCTCCTTACGAAGTAGCTATTGTAGGAAATGATTGGCAAACCAAATTATCCCTTTTACAAAAAAAATATTTACCGAATACAATCTATCTTGGAGGTATCAATGAAGGCAATCTTCCTTTGCTTGAAAATAAATTAATGAAGGGTAAAACGATGATCTATGTTTGCGAAAACAAAACATGCCAACGCCCGGTAGAAGAAGTTGAGGAAGCATTCAAACAAATAAAGGCAAGATGATAATAAATTTTGTTTCTTAAAAATAGAATTCAATAAATTATTATCAAAATAAAAATCCTTAATATTTCTTCGTTTGCTGTAAACCAAATAACAAATTCACGTTAGGGTCAACGATTATTTGCTTTGGTTCAAATGGAAGTGAAAAAACATTCTCAGCCGTTTTTCCTTTTATATCAATGGTTTTAAGTGCATTTTTATTTCCATCAGTGAAATTTATTTGCAAAGGAAATTCAAAAACATTGCTTTGTGTTTGTTCTATTTTTATTGAAACTGATTTTTTTGATTTATCATAACTCCATTCAATAGTCAACATCGGCTGGCCAGCGGTAAAAAGCCATTGTTTAAAAAAAGTATGAAGATTTTGATGGCTTACTTTTTCAAAAATATTTTCCAAATCAGGAGTTGATGCATTTCTGCCTGCATAAGTTTTATAATAAAGCCGGATAGATTTCCAGAACAAACTATCACCCAATTTTCTTCTCAACATGTGAAGTACCCACGCGCCTTTTTGATAACTATTATCATTAAGTAAATTCATTAAATTCTTGCTCTCTGAAGTATCAACTACGGGTGTTTTATGATTTTTAGAAAAGCCAACAACTTCCGCCCGCTGGGTTCTTAATAGATTTTTTAATGAATCTTTTCCATATTTATTTTCAAGGTAAAGGTCCGTCATGTAGGTAGCGAAACCTTCGCTGAGCCAAAGGTGAGGCCAATCTTTCTCGGTGGCATTATCTCCAAACCATTGATGGGCGATTTCATGAGCCATCAAACTTTCAATGCCCGGCGAATTCATTGATTTTTCAAAATAGAAAATACAACCCGCATTTTCCATTCCTCCAAAAATGGTCGTTGATTGAACATTAGCGAGCTTTTCAAAAGCATAAGGCCCGATGTGATTGATGTACCATTGCAAAATATCTTTCGCGATGGCGTAATGTGCAAAACCACTGTCGCGGTCTGGTGGGTAAACCCAGGTTGATACTGGAATACAATTTACTTCAGCATAATTGTTTACTGCAAAATCAGTGACACCTATTACCATAACTTTTGTAGGTAATGGAACACTTTCTTTCCAATGTGTAAGTTTAAGATGATCCTTAAGATTGGTTTCTTCTATTTTTTTCCCGTTAGAAATTACCTGGTAATGATCCGGCGCAGTTACAAAAAAGTCAACGGTTGCTTTATCAGAAAGATGATCGTTGCACGGAATCCAGTTGTGTGCCCTGTTTGGCCAGTTATCACCAAAAAATGTTCTTTCTCCATACCTGTTATTGCTAATGATTAATCCGTCTGCGGGAATTCCTTCATAACTAATTGTATAAATATTTTCATTGGCAGGATTGCCTTTGTCATGAATAATAAGATGTTGGTTATCCTGTTCAAAATTCATGTTTGAGCCGTTTTTGCTAACGGAACTTACCGTCATTCCTTTACCGTCATTGCTTTTATTTACAAGGTCAAAAATAACTTCATTCCCGGGTTTTAAAAAAGCAGTTGTAATCACCGCTTTACCTTTGATTATATTATTGCTGTCATTTAGCCCAATAAAAAAACTATAATGTCGCACGTCAAGCCCATTCGTTGGCATTTGTGCAAAGAGAAATATCCCACTAAAGAGAATCGCTAAAGTTGAAATAATTTTTTTCATGATAATGCTAAAAAATAATTGGAAAGAATTTTATAAAAATAGTGTAATTATTTACCGAATATTATAATGCAAGTTAAAAGCGGTTAAAATTATTTAAAATAAAATAAATTAAAATATTTAAGATTTAGGTAGATTGTTCGCAAAGCTTTTGTGAAATTCAATTTGGAAGAATGGTTTTCCCAAATGAATTGCCACTTGTGAATTGCCACTTGCTTTAGCAGGTGGGCAATATTTATAAAAGCTACAGGCTTTAGCCAAATTTCTAAATAATGTTTGGCTAAAGCCCAAAAAAAACTTCATCCAATTTCCCGGGTTGAAACCCGGGACAATTGAAAAAATCATTAATTGCGAATAATCTACCTAATCCTAATAAATTAAAAATATTTTATTGCCTGTTACCTTCCTTTTAATAACTTTCGCTTTTATTTTTAAAAGATGAAAACAAAATTTACTGCCACTTTTTTTTCGATTATTATTTTATCTTTTTTCTGCAAACCACTTTTTGCACAGAATACGCCTCCGGATACCGTAAAAACCGGGATTTATATCATCAGCATCCATGAAATAGATTTTAAACAAAAAGAATATACTATTACATTCTGGCTTTGGCTAAAATATAAAAACAAGGATTTTGATTTTTTAAATAACCTTGAAGTGCCTCATGCCAAATCAGTAACCAGGTCGTTTGCCACCGTTGATAGCAGCAATCACCAGATATACCTTTTAATGAAAATGCAATGCGTGATGAAAGATACATGGCGCATTCAGAATTTCCCTTTTGACAAACAAAAATTAAGGCTGTCGATTGAGAACTCTCAATTCGATTCAAAATCACTGGTTTTTGTTCCTGATACTCTTGGAAAAAATTATGATCCACGGTTTACGCTCAGCCAATGGAAAATTGATAATTGCATTATTAAAACAGGCATTAGTAAATACGAAACTGCATTTGGCGACCCTGATGCTAAAATTCCTTACAGCGAATACAGTGCTTATAAAGCAACCGTGAGTATCAGCCGCAATGCTTCCGGATTATTCTGGAAAATGTTTTTGGGCATGTACATTGCTTTCCTGATAGCTTATGTATGTTTTTACATTCATACCGATGCGATAGATTCACGTTTCGGATTGAGCGTGGGCGCGCTTTTCGCTGTAATTGGCAATAAGTATATAATAGATTCTTCCTTGCCTGAAACGACTACTTTTACCCTTGTGGATACGCTACATGGCCTCACCTTATTTTTTATTTTTGCTATTATCGCAGCCACTGCCTATTCCTTGAAATTGGTAAAAGCAGGTAAAGAAATTAAAGCACGAAAATTTGATATGATCATCGCGCAGGTTTTTTTATTAGTGTATGTATTGCTAAATATTTATTTCATTTTCCAGGCGAGCTCATAATTGAAAAGAAATTCTATTCTACAGTAAACAAACAAATAATGAGGATTTCTATTTCACAAGTTTATAACAGTAATGCGCAACCTAAAATTAATTTAATCTCCATTTAATTTATTTAAAATTCTATTTTAAATTTTAAATTATTCCATTCATTTTTCATCTATGAAATCAAAACAAAAAGCTAACCTCATCATTTATAATGCAACTATTTATACGGTTGATGAAAAATTCTCAAAAGCGGAAGCAGTAGCAGTTAACAAAGGAAAAATAATTGCGACCGGAAGTTCAAATTCACTTTTAAGCCGCTTTGATGCTGAAGAAAAATTTGATGCCAAAGGGAAATACCTTTTTCCCGGCTTTATTGATGCGCATGCACATTTTTTTGGTTATGGGCTTGTGTTACAGCAGGCAGATATTACCGGTACAAAAAGTTGGGAAGAGGTTTTATCAAAAGTAAAAAAACACGCGGATAAAAATAAGGAAGGTTGGATTGTTTGCCGGGGCTGGAATCAAAATGACTGGCAGGTAAAAGAATTTCCTGATAAGCAAAAGCTTGATAAATTATTTCCCAAACGGCCGGTTATTTTGACGCGCGTAGATGGGCATGCGCTAATCGCAAATAGTGAAGCACTAAAGATAGCAGGCATAAAAGCGGGAGATAAATTGGAAGGTGGCGAAATCGAAATAAAAGATGGGAAATTAACAGGTATTTTAATAGACAATGCAATGGATTTTGTTTATTCAAAAGTGCCGCCTCTTACAAAATCCCAATTAAAAAAAACTTTACTTAGAGCACAGGAAAATTGTTTTGCTGCAGGCTTAACTACCATTGTGGATTGCGGGCAGGATTACGAATCGGCATTATTTGTTGATTCACTGCAAAAAAGTAATGTATTAAAGATGCGGCTGTTTATTATGATGAGCGATGAACAAAAGAATTATGATTTTCTTTTTAAAAATGGCAAGATAAAAACAGATCGTTTACATGTTTGTTCTTTCAAATTATTTTCGGATGGCGCTTTGGGTTCGGGCGGCGCTTATTTATTAAAGCCTTACTCTGACAACCCTGATTCAAAAGGCTTGTTATTAAAGCCCGAAAAACATTTTGATGCTAAAGCAAAACTGATTTTTGAAAAAGGGTTTCAGATGTGTACCCACGCGATTGGAGATGCGGCCAACAGAATGATGTTGAGAATTTATGCAAAATATTTAAAGGGTAAAAATGACCGGCGCTGGAGGATTGAACACGCGCAGATTATGAATAAAAACGACTTTCATTATTTTGGGGATTATAATATTATTCCTTCTGTGCAGCCTACCCATGCCACGTCTGATATGTATTGGGCAGGCCGAAAGCTTGGAAAAGAAAGGTTGAAATATGCTTATGCCAACCAAAAATTAAAAGATGAAAATGGATGGATTCCGCTTGGTACAGATTTTCCGATAGAAGGAATTTCGCCCATCAAAACTTTTTATGCAGCCGTTTTTCGTAAGGATGCGAAAGGCTGGCCGGGAGAAGGTTTTCAAATAGAAAATGCATTAAGCCGTGAAGATACGATTCGCGGAATGACTACCTGGGCTGCACAAGCCAATTTTGAAGAAGATGAAAAAGGAAGTATAGAGAAAGGAAAATTTGCAGATTTTGTTTTGCTGGATACTGATTTAATGATGGCAGATGAAAAAAATATTTTGGATACAAAAGTGCTCATGACTTTTGTAAATGGAGAAAAAGTTTTTGAAAAGAAATTAAGGAATTAATTATTGATTATTTATGAACCATAAAAATTCAAAATTATATCTTCCCAAATTTTCGTTGAAAGGTCTTTAATTATTTTGAGCTTTTAGTTTTGCTTTTAAAGCCGAGGCTCTTTCCCATTCTTGCTTTCCTAACCCTGGAATCACATGCCTGTCACTATGATACGATGAACGAACGAGCGGGCCGCTTTCTACATAGTCCAAACCCATTTGATAACCAATCTTGCGCAGTTCAGCAAATTCTGAAGGATGCACAAAACGCTCTACAGGCAAATGTTTGGGAGTGGGCTGTAAATATTGGCCAATGGTGATTACATCTACTTCGCTGTCTTTAAGGTCTTGCATTGTTTGAATTACTTCTTCTTTCGTTTCGCCCAAACCCAGCATGACACCACTTTTGGTGCGCATGCCGCCTCTTTTTAAAATACGTAAAGTTTCCATGCTGCGCCAATATTTTGCCTGTATTCTCACATGCCTTGTCAATCGTTCTACCGTTTCAATATTGTGGCTTACCACGTCCGGAGCCGCGTCAATAATGCGTTGTATATTTTCTACTTCAGCTTTAAAATCAGGAATGAGTGTTTCTAAAGTAGTTCCAGGGCTTGATTCACGAACAGCATTGATCGTTTGTTGCCAGATAATAGAACCACCGTCTTTCAATTCATCTCTGTCAACAGATGTGATTACCGCATGTTTTACTTTCATTAATAAGATCGCCTCTGCCACGCGCTTTGGCTCCTGTAAATCTGCCGCCAATGGCTTTCCGGTAGCTACTGCACAAAAGCCGCAACTCCTTGTACAAATATTGCCAAGTATCATAAAAGTTGCAGTCCCTTCTCCCCAGCATTCTCCCATGTTTGGGCAATTTCCACTTTCACAAATGGTATGTAATTTATGTGTATCTACTATTTGCCTTACCTGCCTGTATTCCTCTCCGATAGGAAGCTTAACCCTTAACCAGCTTGGCTTACGTGGCTTCTCAGCCGTTACAGGATTCAATTCTTCAATCATTTATTTTGAAATTTTCTATTTAAAAAATGTAAATGGAATTTATTTCCTCTTTCCAAAAATGATGGCCACATAACCGCTTAAGAAAAATTGTTTTTCTTTATTATACACCATTTGAGGTATTTTTTTGGCGTAGTAATCAGCGGTTAAGCCCACTTCAATTGCAGAAATAATTTCATTATAGCTTCCGTAATCAAACCTTACAGCGGTTTTCGCATAAATTCCAGGAGTTGCAGTTATTTCATTCCAGCCTTTTCCGAAAGAAGGCCCTCCATAAATATTCCCTCCAAGGAAAGTAGCACTGTCTGAGGAATTATATTTTATATAATTGATGCCGTTGCCGGTTGCAGCTTGCACATAATAAGGGCGCAAAATAGCAGCAGCAATTCCACCACCATAATTGGCGGTAATAGCAACGCCGTTTTTATTCGATTTATTTCCTAATAACACTTGCTGTTGTACTCCGAGTTTTATAGGATAAAAAAAGTTTTCTTTTCCATAAATAAATGGAGCCGTATTGGAATAATAGGTTTGTTTTTCTTCTTTTACATTTTTGCGTTCACTTATTTCTAACTGGTAAAGCAATCCTTTTTTTACAGAACTTGCACGCCCAAGTTCAAAGAAAATTCCATAGCCATCAGTAACGAGTTTAGCCCCAAAAGCAAAACTTTTTTTATAAGCAATTACCCCTTCTTCTTCTTGCTTTACAAGGCCGTTAACATGGTCTCTCTTCTGCTGCTTCTGGGTTATGCGGGTTTCCTGCCCGAAAGAGTGAATTGAAATAAAAGCAGTGATAAAAATGATAATTATTTTGCGCATTTGTTACTGATCGATTAGTGGTGTAAATTTATACAAAAATAATACAATGACTGCATCAATAATCTATAAAGGAAATTTACGTTGCGAGGCAGAACACCTTCAAAGCAAATCAACTATCGAAACAGACGCTCCAACAGATAACCGTGGAAAAGGAGAACGTTTTTCACCCACTGATTTATTATGTGTATCGCTTACAACCTGCATGCTTACTACAATGGGCATTAAAGCGGCAGATTTAAAAGTTGATATAGACAATGCCAAAGCAGACGTAACAAAACACATGGCAAGCGATCCGCGGAGGGTTGCAAAAATTGAGGTTTCGGTTACTTTACCCAAAAATATAGATGAAAAAGAAAGGTTAATTTTAGAAAGGGCGGGTAACAATTGCCCGGTTGCAAAAAGTGTTCATCCGGATATTGAACTGGTGTTGAAATATGATTGGTCAATTTAATTCATTCGTGAATTTTTAATTTTTCAATTTTTCACTCTTACGCCTTGGTTCGTGGCACACGAAACATATATCTACCCATTTCCATGAAACAAGTTATATAAAAACCCAAATTCATCCACACCTGTTTCATAAAATCTAGCAGATGAATAATAATAATCCAAATAATCTTTGGCAAGATTCCACTTACCACTGACAGGATTAAAGTGAATGTAATTTATCTTTTGTTTTGCAAAGCCTCTGCTAAGTATTTCTATACTCAAGGAATCCCTTTGCCAGATTTCATGTTTTTTATTTGCTGCATTTACCTCATAGAATTTTGAAGCGCCATTTTGTTTTAATGTTTTTAAAAATTCGTGGGCCGTATATTTTAAAAAACTTCCTTGAGGTGTTTCCTTTCCATTTTTCTGAATTTGCTGCCAAATGAAATGAACATGGGTGGGCATAATGACAAATGAATATACTTTTATAAAATTTCTGTCTGAAAGCTCTTTTAAATAATTAACTACAAGTTCTTTATTTTCTTTAGAACTCAATAGTGGCAGCCATTGGTGAATAGTGGCTGTAAAGAAATAGGTTCTACCAATTTCAAAATAGGATTTCCTTTCAATATGCATACTGCAATTTACAATCCTAACTTAAAATTGAGAAAAACAGTTTCGTGTGCCACGAACCAAGGCAAATTTTAATTCATTTCGTGGATTTTCAATTTTTCAATTTTTCACATTCCGCAGTAACAACTTGACTAGTCCTAAAAAAAGTTTACAGGTTAATAGATAAATCCTGCAATAGGTTTACCGGAATATTTTCATTTTTGTTTTCAAAAGTAGTTGGTTTTCTAAAATAATTTTTCCATAATCTTTGA
>Ga0207933_1000787_pt1 | contig 27967 bp, 26 predicted proteins | sample NGESurdeep092012_4_FD_184488 | JGI IMG/M metagenome (GOLD analysis project Ga0207933, IMG submission 184488) | Arctic peat soil microbial communities from Barrow, Alaska - NGEE Surface sample F53-3 deep-092012 (SPAdes) | ecosystem: Environmental > Terrestrial > Soil > Wetlands > Peat ... | reverse complement strand
AACGTAGTGTTATGTTAATCATGAATTGACGGATACAATTTTTTCAGTTTCACTCTTGCTTCCTTATTTGTAAACTGCCAATTAATTTTACTGTTTTTATTATTCCTGTTTGATTGCCATGCTTGAACCTCATCTCTAATTTTTTCAATATCTGCAATATGCCTGTTTAAACACTGGCCATTTAATACATGTAGTTCTATTTCTGCCATGTTAAGCCAGCTTCCATGTTTGGGCGTATAAATAAATTCAAATCTATCCCATAGCCGCTTTGCTTCTTTTGGTTCAAACACTTCATAAAATGCAGAAGCGGAATGTGTTTTAAAATTATCCATTACCAGTGTTATCTTTTTTGCTTTTGGATACTCCTTATCTGCAATTTGCTTTACAAAGTATGCCCACTCTTTTTTAGTCTTAAATTCTGTAACTTCTACAAAGCGTTTTCCTCTTAAGGGTTCATTGGCCATAAAAATATTTATGACTCCATGCCTTATATATTCATAATCTACTCTTGCTTCCTGACCGGGTTTCATGGCAACGGCAGTCTTTGATTCTTCTATCAATTGCTTAGGCGATTCATCCATACAAATCACCGGGAAGTCTTTACTATAAGATCTTTTATAAACATCCAACACATGTTCCATATTTGCTACGAACTCACTGTTTTTTTCCGGAGGAATTACCCAACCTTTTACTTCCCAAGGCTTAAGTTCGTTTTTTTTAAGGTACTTCTTACAGTTACATGTGAGATGCTTTCTACGTAATTTAACTCTACCATCTTGTCTGCCAATAAACGCAGTGACCACTTCGCATATCCCTTTGGTGGTTCACTACAACACAACGTTACTAACTTTGCTTCTACATCACCATCCAATTTCTTTTCATAAACACGACTTGTGGTTTGCCTTTCCAATGAGGCTTCAAACCCTTCTTCTGCAAATTTCTTTTTCACCCGGTCTATAGTGCGCATTCCTACTTTCAGTACTTTACTGATTTGTTCGTTAGTTACTTTATCGGAATACTTACCTTCATCACAGTTCAAAAGAATGTAAGCAACGCGAAATGTTTGTGAAGTATGCGAGCCCTTATTGATTACCATCTTAAGTTGTTCAACTTCAGCCTTTGTTAGTTTGATTGTATAGCGTATCATTTGGAAAATTGTTTGCCAAATATACAACATTATACGTCATATCATACTTAACTTAACAGTAGTATATTCTTCTGCTAATCGCACTTGGATCCTATTTGGGCTTACTATTAGGCATTATCAGATATTAAAAAACCAATATCCTGTTTTTAGAACTAAAGCCCTGTTACATTATAAATCAATTTATATATAAGTCACTGCTGTCAAAAATTTTAAACAGGTACCAGAATTTAAATTAAAATTCCGGTTTTTTGTTGCTCTGCTGCGTATATAGGAGCAAAATAACGGGGCACTTAAAAAAAATTAAAAAGATTTACTTATATAATACAATAATTCATAATTACTCTCGTTTTATTTTTCCAATAGCATCATTATGAACCACAAAAACCAAATTACAGCTGCGTCTTATATAGGAAACGCACTGAAAATATTCGTAACAAAACTCATTCAGCATCCGGATTATTACAACACAAAACATGATCATAAAACCAAAAGAAGATACCGGCATAATAATAAAGCATGGTAAAATGAAAGATAAAATTCGCTTTCGGAAAGTTAAGGAAGTTCTGATAAGTGAATAAAATCCAAAAATTTAATTCCTTATTTTAAATCCACCACTATGAAAAGTCAACCCCAACAAAGCAAGTCAGCGTTATCGCTGTTCTTCAGTCACCTGGTCAAAAATTTCGCTGCTCTTTTTGAATCGGGCAACAAAAAAGAGTTCCAAAGATTAAAAGATTTTATTTCATCTTAATATCTGCTAACTGAACAGATACTCTACGTCTTCTTTGCTCAGATTTTTTACAAAGGTCTGATCATCAGAAATTAATTCTTTTGCGAGGATACGCTTGCGTTCCTGTAATTGTAATATTTTATCTTCAATCGTATCCTTGCAAATCATTCTGTAAGCAAAAATATTCTTTGTCTGGCCAATGCGGTGCGTCCGGTCAATTGCTTGTTGTTCTACTGCCGGATTCCACCAAGGATCAACAATATATACATAATCGGCGGCAGTTAAATTCAACCCGACACCACCAGCCTTGAGCGAAATAAGAAACACCCTGCAATTCTCATTTGTTTGAAAATTAGTAATTGCCTTTTCCCTGTCGACAGGAGACGTGCTGCCATCAAAATATTCAAATTCGATATTATTTTCTCTGAGTTTTTGCTTAATCAATGCAAGCATTCCAAGAAACTGGGAAAAAATTAACGCCTTGTGTTCGCCAATGTTTTCCGTTATTTCACGTGTCAGCTCTTCCAATTTGATCGAATCGTTTGGATATTTTTCGTCTTCATTTAAGATAGCAGGGCTGTCGCATATTTGCCTTAATTTCATTAGCCCCTGGAGAATGGTAAGCTGTGATTTATTAACACCCTGTTCTTCAATTACTCCGAGAATTTTATTGCGATAGGCATTGCGGTACGCTTCATAAACATTCCGTTGTTTATCTTCCATTTCACAGAAAAGAATGGTCTCTGTTTTTTCCGGTAAATCTTTAGCTACCTGTTCTTTGGTTCTTCTTAAGAGAAATGGATACAGCAATTTTTTTAAATGTTCTTTCTGCTCCTGCTCACCAAGTTTATCTATTGGTGTGGAAAATTCATTTCTGAAAAACTCAACGCTTCCAAGCAACCCGTGATTTAGGAAATTCATCTGCGCGTATATATCAAACGTATTATTTTGAAGTGGCGTACCACTCATGCATATTCGATTTCTCGCTTTAAGCAAACACGCTGCTTTGGTTACTTTTGATGATGGATTCTTAATGGCCTGCGATTCATCCAGGACCACATAGTCAAATGGAATTTTCATCAGCATCTGAATATCACTTCTTAAAGTGCCGTATGTGGTAATAACAATATTTTCATCGCCAAAATCTTCTTTTCTTTTGGAACGGTTATTACCGTGATGAATGCGCCTGGAAAGCGAAGGTGTAAACTTTTTTATTTCATTTTCCCAGTTGTAGATTAGTGTAGTAGGGCAAACCACCAGCGCTTTAAGGCTACCATTTTTTTCGAAATAATGAGCCAACATACTTAACGCCTGCACTGTCTTTCCCAACCCCATGTCATCGGCCAGGATACCGCCCCACCCTACTTCGCTCAGATAATTGAGCCAATGAAAACCCGATACCTGGTACGGACGTAAGCGATTTTGCAAACCCTCTGGCAGCGGCACTTCCTGGATATTACTAAGTTCCCTAAGCCGCTCATATTTTTCGTCCAGTTCGAAAGAAAGTTCTGTTTCATCCCGCTGATCATACAACTCGTCTATCACACTTAAATGAAACTTGGAAAGCCTTAATTGATTATTTTTCCCCTCGCCAACTTTAAAGAGGAGTCCATATTTCTTTATCCATTCATCCGGCAAAATTCCTAAAGTGCCATCATCCAGCTGAACAAAAGATTGCTTATTGGTTAGCGCTCTTTGGATTTCTGCAATACCTATATGCTGTTCTCCAAAGGTCAGTTCCACCTTGGCATCAAACCAATCTACTCCACTACTTAGATGAATGTGAGTAGAAGGTTTTGCCGTATTGAATCGGAAATTTTTTAACGCTTCGAATCCAAAAACGGGCAACTTCATTTCCTTCATCGCATCTACAAACAAAAAGAACCAGTTGTTTTTTAATACATCTGCACCTTTTAATACAAGGCTTTCATTTTGCGGCTGATTGGCAAACTGGGAATGAAGACTTCCCAGTTTTGCAATAAATTCCTGCTCTGCTTCTTTGTTGCGCTTCACCATCAGCACCTTATCATTATCAGGAACGATGATGGTGTCTCTATCGCCGGCCTTTACACTAAATCCCTTATAATTAAATACGGGTTGAAACAATAGATAATCTCCTTTTTCAAGAAGCATTACACTGATATCAGGTTGGCCTTCCTTCGTTTCTTTTATTAATTCGCGCGCAAATAAAACGGAGTAGTCATTAGAAAGCGGAAGGATCATATCCTTTAAAAGCGCAGGCCATTGATTTCCCGGAACACGAAGTGTGTGTCGGAACTTTTCAGAGATCAGCACATGCTCAGGTCTTTCCCACAGGTAAAAGGTTCTATCATGCAAAAACAAAAGATCGCTGTCCCATTGATTTTCTGATAATTTTACTTTTTCCTGATCAAGCACCACCTGGCTCTCGATTACATATTCATTACCATTAGACATAGCCGAAAATTCGATTCCTGGCTCCCTCGACGAAAAATAAATTGCTTCCAGATTTTGAGTGATAAAATTTTTTCCCTTCGGTAAATAAAAAACCGGTTTATCTTCCTTATCCTTTAATATCCTTTTTAATTTAGGATACATAAATTCCGCGATAAGCATTTTTGTTTCTTCCGGATATTCTTCATTCTCATCATGAATAATATTTTCCCAAAAACCGCTGAACGGCGAGTTTCGGTTTAAATATTTATTAATCTCCTGTTGCTGCAACTTCCTGGAAAATTGAATCAATTGTTTGTCAGTTTCGCTATATGCGCCTACATCAATGTATTTTCCCAGGTCCAGCTTTTCAAGCCTGCCAACAAATTTTTCATTTTCATCATCATATTCTCCTTGTATCACATCAATTGAAACAAAAGGAAATGATTTTGTGTTCGCATTAAAAACAAGAGTAACCTGTTTGCTTTTACTCCGAGTTGTGTTAGTATCTATGACAGCGGTTTCTGTTTCATCTTCTATTTCCCGGCTAAATTGTGGGCGAAGATTTACCGGTAAAGCCACCTTTTTTATTGAACTATCAATTACTTTTAAGAAAGGCTTTCCATCTTTATAAATAAATTCAAATTTTCCCGACAGATCATCATCAAGGCTGTATCCATATCCCTCCAGCAATTGATTTTTCTGTTTTTCCCAATTACGAATACTGTCAAAATAATGGGGACCCCAATGATTGAGCAGTTGAAGTAATAAAGCCGTTTTATGCTTGCATAAAATGTGATCACCGTCATCACAAGTGCAGGAAGTATCAAAATTTCTTTCTTCATTCTTCTGCAAAACAATATGAAACGTTTCTCCATTCAGATCCAGTTCAGCTTCTACTTTTTCATTTGCAGCCTCTACAATACTACACTTCACTTTCCTCAAAATTTCCTCAGCCGCCACGTAATTATCCATTCCGGCCAGCACTCTGATCATCTTGAGATCTATGTATTTTATTTTGGCTACAGTATGTTTTTGATTATACACCGGCTCGCCCGCTGACGAACCTAGCAGATTTTTGTCAACAAGATCTTGTAGTTGCATGAGTGCTGCGGCTTCGTGGCGGCAAATTTCGCTAATGTTATAGGGGCAAGAGCATCGAACAGAAAAGGTTTTGGGATCATCGTACTTCTGCACCTGCACTTTATAAAAAGTAGTATAGCTATCATCTCTTACACGAAAATTGATCGAATGCATCAATTGGTCATGATCTACCAACTCAACAAATCGTTGCGAATAAATTTTTTTACCGCGCCGTATTACTTCATCGGTTCCGGAATTATATATGTATTTTATAAAAAAGGGTAATGCCAAAGATTAAAATTTTAATAAAAACTCATTCTTACGCCTTTCACCACTTGTGAAAAAAGCAATCTGCAAAAATAAACAAAATTTAAAAAAAGGAAATGGCGTTTGGCAACAATTTCACATTACGATAAGGATAGCAGGCATTTTATCCCAATGTATTACATCAAGAAATTTCAAAAAGACAACATTAAGAGAAATAAAAAGCAGTAAACCGATAAATAACTAAGATTCCTATTTATCCTTTTACCAAACGGCCGTTTGCATAAAGGCTTAATACATTGGCAGTATCTTCCGTCAGACAAAACCTGATATCTTTTTCAAGGCCAAAATTCATTAGCCGATGATAGTGAGAAGCATTTTTTTCTTTCATGAATTCAAATAAATCTCCGTTTGCCTGCAAGTATAATACCTCTGCTATTTGAGATGCATCACAATTCAATTCGAAATGAGTTTTTATCCTGCTAATCACGGCTCCTGCAAAGAGCGTGTCTTCAATGTTAATCCTGTTTTTCCAGGCCGCACAAGCCAATACCACATTTGATTTTTGATTGACAAGATAATCGCATACGGCAGAAATATTACAAAAAGAACCGGTAATAATTCCTTTCGCGTTTTCCGACAGTGCCAGGCGCAACAACTTTGTGCCATTGGTAGTAGTAAGCACCATCGTTTTTCCATTTATAAAATCATGTGTGTATTGCAACGGCGTGTTTCCATATTGCAATCCTTCGGCTATTTTCCCGTTCCTTTCGCCCGCCGTTATCACATCTAACTGCTTACCTAATTTTATACATTCCGCTACGCTATCAACGGGAATAATTGCTTTTGCCCCATTATGTAATGCAGTGGCGATAGTAGAAGTAGCTCGTAAAATATCGATGATCACCACAATGCTATCGCTCAGATCGTACAGTTCCAGTAGCGAAGGTGATAAAATCGTATACAATGCCGGGCGATTATTTTTCTTCAAACTCATTGGTCAAAATCTTAATTGGTTTCTATTTTCGAAAGGGGCGTGATGTATCACGCCGTCCGAGACACGTTACATCACTTTGTCCTATACGCGATGCATCGCGTCTCTACACATTATTCAAAAGGCATTTTTACCACCTTTGCTGACAGCATTTTTTCTCTTATTTTTATATAGACATCTGACCCATGTTTTGAATAATCTTTATTAACATAGCCCATTGCAATTGCCTTCTGAAGCGTAGGTGATTGGGTTCCGCTTGTAACACGGCCAATCACTTCTCCTTCATTATTTTGAATTTCATAATCATGACGCGGAATACCCTTGTCCACCATTTCCAGGCCTACTAATTTTTGTTTTATTCCTTCGGCTTTCTGTTTTTCAAGAATGTCCTTCGCCGTGAAATCCTTTGTAAATTTTGTAATCCAACCTAGTCCTGCCTCCAACGGCGATGTGGTATCATCAATATCATTTCCATAAAGGCAATATCCCATTTCAAGCCTGAGCGTATCACGCGCAGCAAGGCCTATTGGTTTCAACCCGCGAGATTCGCCCACCGCAAATATTTTGTTCCACACCTGGTTCGCATTATCATTTTTATCTTCAAAATAAATTTCTATTCCACCCGATCCAGTATAGCCTGTAGCGCTTATTAGTACGTTATCAACGCCTGCAAATCTTCCCTTCACGAAAGTGTAATATTTCATGTTCAGGATATCAATATCCGTTAGCGATTGTAAAATTTTTGTAGCGTTAGGTCCTTGTATTGCCAGGAGGCAAGTTTTATCAGAAATGTTATGCATATCCACCTCTTCAGAATTGTGTTTCGTTATCCAATCCCAATCCTTCTGTATGTTTGAGGCGTTCACCACCAGCATGTACGTTTTGTTTTCTTCGATACAATACACGATCAGGTCATCAACGATGCCACCGGCCACATTAGGCAGGCAGCTATACTGGGCTTTCCCCGCAACAAGTTTCGATGCATCATTGCTGGTTACACGCTGGATAAGCGCCAATGCGTTATCCCCTTTTAAAATAAACTCCCCCATGTGACTTACATCAAAAATTCCCGCATTTTTCCTTACTGTATTGTGCTCATCATTAATTCCCGAATAACTAATCGGCATATTAAATCCGGCAAATTCAGCCATTTTAGCGCCCAGCGCAATATGCTTTTGTGTAAACGGAGTCGTCTTCATAAGGTCTTTTAAAAAAGGTAAAAGTATTTATAATTATAGTAATTCTCCCGCAACTATTTTTTGCAGTTGATCATGAATTTTCCCATTGGTTGCAATAATTCCGGGCTGAAAAGGTGAATAAGTTTCTCCTTTCAGGTTGGTTACTTTCCCACCGGCTTCTTCTACTATTATAAATCCGGCAGCACTATCCCAGGCGTGAAGTTGATGTTCGTAAAAACCGTCAAAACGACCAGCAGCTACCCAGCAAAGATCAATCGCAGCACTTCCAAAACGCCGCACCGGAACGCCCTGTTTTATTAATTTTGAAAATACTTGTAGGGGACCATTGGGATGTTCTAAATAAGTGTACGGAAAACCGGTGACGAGGCAACTTTTCAGCACCTCTACCTTCTCACTTACCGAAATTTTATCTCCATTTAGCATAGCACCTTTATTTTTCTCGGCAAAGAAAAATTCATTCATAAGCGGGTTGTAAACAGCACCCATAAACATAGTTCCCTTATACTCAAGCCCAATACTTACGCAACAAATAGGAATACCATTGGCAAAATTTACCGTTCCGTCTATAGGATCAATGATCCATTTATAATCACTATCCGTCACCTTCTCATCGCTTTCCTCACTCACAATGCCATGTTCCGGAAAGGCTTTTTTAATTACATTACGAATCGCTTTGTCAGATGCAAAATCTGCTTCAGTAACCAAATTGTTGATCCCTTCTTTATGGCTTATCGTAAATTTTTTATTAAAAAAACGTTTTAATTGCTCAGCGCCAGCATTGGTAGCTTCTATTAATGTTTCTTTGTACATGATGCAAAGATTAGGGATTTTATTCAATTCAAAAACTGTTGATCAGTATATTCCAAAAGTGATCTATAGTTTAATCATTAAATTGCCTTTTTTAATTAGCTGACGTGCTGATATAAAAATGTGAAATGAATCAACAAACAAATGAACTGATGTACCTACCAACAGCAAACAAACAAATAAAGAGTATTATTAATTACCCAATAAACTAATAAACCAATAACGATTTAACTAATTACCCACCCACCTTGCAACTCTCTGTCATCATAATAAATTTCAACGTTAAGTATTTTTTAGAGCAATGCCTTTTGTCTGTGATAAAGGCGGTGAAAAATATAGATGGAGAAATTATTGTGATAGATAATAATTCATCCGATGACAGTTTTTCGTTTTTTCAAAACAGATTTTCGGAAGTTGAATTTATTTGGAATAGCTCAAACATCGGTTTTGCGAAGGCCAATAACCAGGCCCTCAAAATTGCCAAAGGTGAAAACATTTTATTTTTGAATCCAGACACCATCGTCCCCGAAGATTGTTTTGCAAAATGTATTTCTTTTATAAACAAAAATAATTGCGCATTAGGCATAAAAATGCTGGATGGTTCCGGAAATTTTTTAAAAGAAAGTAAGCGGGCTTTCCCATCGCCAGTCACTTCATTGTTCAAGCTTTCAGGATTAGCAAAATTATTTCCTCATTCAAAAACTTTTAGCAAATATCATCTTGGCTATTTAAGTGAAAATGAAAATCACGAAGTAGATGTTTTAGCCGGCGCATTTATGATGGTGCCAAAAAATATTCTTGATACAGTCGGAAGTTTTGACGAGGATTTTTTTATGTATGGAGAAGATATTGATTTAAGTTTTCGAATTCAAAAAGCAAGGTTCAAAAATTTTTATTTTGCTGAAAGCAGCATTATTCACTTTAAAGGAGAAAGCACTAAAAAAGGAAGCCTTAACTATGTAAAAATGTTTTACAAAGCCATGAGCATTTTTGTAAAAAAGCATTATGGAAGCAACCGATCAAGGTTGTTTAGCGCTTCTATTCATATCGCTATTTTTACGAGAGCCTCCCTCGCAGCCATCGCGCGGTTGTTAAAATTGAAAACTGCCGGATCAAAAACAAAACCGGCTGAAAGTGGCCCCATTATAATCGCGGGCAGTTTGTCTGAGTATGCAGAAGCCAAAGAGTTACTAATTGATTCGGGCAGTACTGAAGATATTTTGGGAAGAATAGAACCTGGCAATCTAAAAAATAGTGACGCTATAGGCTCAATAGATAAAATTCAAAATATTTTCACTTTGCACCACATTCAAAAAATTATTTTTTGCCAAGGCGCATTATCTTTTAAAGATATCATCGCAGCAATACCGGACCTTCCAAAACAGGTTTCCGTTCAGTTATATTCAAAGGGGAGCCACGCCATTATAGGAAGCGACGACAGGAATGTAGCGGGTAGCTATATTTTTAAAAGTGAGGAATCGATGAAGTGAGCAAGAGTTTTTCGATCAAAAAAGGGCTAGTATTGAAACCGTTTTCAACACTAGCCTCACAAATTAAATACTATCAAGAATTACATCGGGTTCTTTGCACCATTTTTGACCACATAGTCTAAATTTGTAAGGATTTCAAAGTCATTTTTATTGACCATATTGAAGCGAGTTACAATGTTAAAATTCTAAAAACCAAAATTCTATGAAAAAAATATTTGCCGCTCTATTGATTTTTTCATCTTTCTCCCCAACAATACTAGCTCAGAAAAATAATGACAATAACGATTCAAAAAGCGAAAAAGCGAATAGAAATCCTATGGTGATAGTGGACTCGTCTATTACCACAAAAAATTCTATAACTATCAATGGTAAAGTAATTCCTTATACGGCTAAGGCGGGCACTCTGCCGGTTTGGGATAAAGATGGCAATCCCATTGCTTCTGTTTTTTACACTTATTATGAAAGGTCCGATGTCAAAGACAGAGCTTCCCGGCCGCTGGTTATTTCTTTCAATGGCGGACCAGGCACTCCTTCTGTGTGGATGGAAATAGGCTATACCGGTCCTCGAATTTTAGATATAAATGACGAAGGCAACCCGGTAGAGCCTTATGGTTTGAAGGATAACCCCAACTCCATTTTGGACGTAGCTGATATCGTTTATGTAGATCCGGTGAACACTGGCTTTTCAAGAAAAGTGAGTGATGATATTTCCGATTCAAAATTTTATGGCGTAAATGAAGACATTCAATACCTCGCCGATTGGATTAGCACCTTCGTAACCCGCAACAACCGGTGGGCGTCACCAAAATTTCTAATTGGCGAAAGCTATGGCACCACCAGGGTTTCAGGCCTTGCACTGGAGTTGCAAAATGCGCAGTGGATGTATCTTGATGGCGTAGTATTGGTTTCTCCCACCGACCTCGGTATCAAACGCGACGGCCCGGTAGGCGAAGCGTTGTTGCTACCTTACTATTCTGCAACGGCCTGGTATCATAAAGCGCTGGCGGCCGATTTGCAAGGAAAAGACATTACGACCATACTGCCGGAAGTAGAGAATTTTACAGTGAACGAATTAATACCTGCGTTGGCAAAAGGAAGCTCATTGAGCGATGCAGATAAAAAAATTATTGCGTCTAAGATGTCCCGTTACTCAGGCCTTTCTGAAAAAGTAATCCTGCAACACAACCTGATTATTCCTACTAATTTTTTCTGGAAAGAACTGTTACGCGACAAGGGATATACAATTGGGAGGTTGGATTCACGCTACCTGGGTATCGACCGCGAAGACGCAGGCGACTCACCCGATTATAATGCGGAACTTACTTCATGGTTGCATTCCTTTACGCCAGCAATCAATATCTATTTAAGAGAAGAATTAAAATACAAAACCGATTTGAAATACAACATGTTTGGTAATGTATGGCCGTGGGATAATAAAAATAATAATACCGGCGAAAACCTGCGTCAGGCAATGGCTCAAAATCCTTCGCTGCATTTAATGGTTCAATCGGGATATTATGATGGCGCCTGCGATTTTTTCAACGCCAAATACAGTTTGTGGCAGATGGATCCCAGCGGAAAATTAAAAGACCGGATTAGCTGGAAAGGCTTTAAAAGCGGGCACATGGTATATATGCGCAAAAGCGACAGGGGTATAGCAAATGAACAATTAAGAGAGTTTATTGTTCAGTCAATTCCAAAGCCCGGAGAAGGGATTAAATTTTAAAAAGAAGTTTGGAGGTTGTAAAATTCAAGAAAGCTTTTTAGATATTCTATATTGTTCGACTTCAATATAATCTTCCTGGTTTAGCTTCAACGAAAAAAATCAGAAAATAAAAATCACTCTATTGTCCCATGATATTTTTTATCAATTCAAACAGAGAATCAGAGTTTTGCTTGCCTGAAAATTGCTTCATTCGCGCTCTTCCCTTTTCAATTAATTCCTTTCTACTTTTTTCATCTTTAAAGAGCATCGTAATTTTCTCAGCTATATTTTTGAAGTCTGTTGGATTAGCGTAAAGAGCCGCATCACCACAAAATTCTGGCAACGCACCCGTGGAAGATGCAATCACCGGCACATCGCATTTCATGGCTTCCCAGGGTCCACTGAAGGACGTTTCGAACATTGGAACATCTATCATCGCGTATGCAGAGGCTATTATTTTCACCATCTTTTCGTTCGTTAAATCTGAAAGAATTTTCAATTCGTTTTTAAACCGGAATCCCTCCAACGATCCCAAAAATTCTTCATGTTCATTCCCGGGAATTCCAGCAATGATCAATTGCATTTTGCTTTTCTGACGCTTTTTAAATGCGGAAAAAGCTTTAATCAAATTCATCAGATTATGCTGCTGCCCGATGTATCCTTTATAAATAAAATATTCGTTTCCGTCTGTGTATTTTTCTTTTATCAATTCTTTTTCTTCAAATCCCAAAGGAATAAAATCATTATCCGGTTCAATAGGAAACACGCTTATTTTCTGTCCATTTATTTTATAACGGTCGACGAGTTGATTTTTCGAGAATAAAGATTGAACAACAATTGCGCTGGATTTTTCCAGGAAAAGAGGTGTGTATTTTTTATAAAAAGAAAGATGTTTCTTATTTACAAACGATGGTTCATCAATGTAAAAGAGATCAGGGCAAACCAGTATTTGTGGAATTTTCGTTTTTAAAGAACAATAATTTGTGGTGATAAAAATATCCGCTTTATGTTTCTTCAACGCTAATGGAATTTTTAACTGATACCATAACTTGTTCTTAACCGGCGTATTGGCTTCGGGACCAAACACAGCAATGATGGTATTTGCAGGGAATTCAATTTTTTCGGAAGGTGGCATATCGAAGAAGAAAATGAAAGATAAATCGGGCTGTGCGAGCGCTAGAGACAACAATAATTCTGTAAATAGATATTGATTATTATCACCCTGGTGCGACGTAAAGGAACCTGCATTTACAGCAATTCTCATGAAAAGGAGGGGTTTATATTTTTCTTTAGGGAAGAGAGCTACCTCAGGACTTTCAGTTTCACAGTTTCAATCCTCGTTTCGCTTACTTTCAAAATGTCAAATTGATAATCTTCAATGATAATGCGGTCTCTCTGGCGCGGAATAGATTCGTGCAGATTAATAATATAACCAGAGAGGGTTTCAGTTTCTTCACTTTTCCTGAATTGCAGTTTGTATTTATGGGTAAGAAAATCCAGTTCAAGCCTTCCACTGAAAAGAAATTCTTTAGGGGCTACTTGCTTGTCAATAAATTCCTCCTGCACGTCAAACTCGTCATAGATATCGCCGAAAATTTCTTCCAGCAGGTCTTCCATCGTTACAATGCCTGCGGTTCCGCCGTATTCATCTATTACCCAGGCAATGCTCTTTCTTTCCTTCGTAAATTTATTAATGAGGTCGCTGGCGTTCATCGTTTCGGGAACTACCGGAATGGGAAGTAAAATAGAAAGAAGATCCGGCGGATTTTTAAACATGGCCAGTTGATGTACATAACCTTTCACGCTGTCAATATTACCTTCAAACACGACCAGTTTGCTCAATTTCGTTTCTATAAAACGAGTCCTGATTTCATCCATGGTTGAATTGATACTTACGGCAACTATTTCCTTTCTCGGTATCAGGCATTCCCGTATCCTGGTTTCTGATAGTGATAATACATTCTCAAAAATATCATTATTCATTTCAGCATTTTCGTCCGTCTCATTCATTTTCAAATTTTGCACATAATAATTAATATCCATTTTAGCAAAAGCCTGCGTTCTATCTTGAAGTTTTACATTAAAAAGATATTTCAGCATCCATTCTGCTACACGAACAAAAGACAGCGCAATCCCTGCAAAAACCGAGTAGCCGGATTTTACTATAAATGCTATAAAACCTGATGATGTTAGCGAATTGTCTTTGGCCCTGAAGAATGATCTAAAAAGGGTGATGACCAAAATCAGGAGAATAGTTAAAACCAAAGTGTTCGCCGCAAGTATCAATGATGCGCTTTCTACTCCCCAATAATTCCAGACAGTAGAAAGCACGTGTCCCCATACCAGTCCGGAAACAGTCAGAAGCAAATTAAAGATCAGTAAAGTAGCACAAAGAAACCTGGCCGGGTGATCTATGAAAAACGACCATGTTCTTCCACTGTAGGAGCCCTGCTTTTTTCTTAGTTCAATAGACAACCTGCTGGCAGACGAAAATACAACGTCTATTCCTGAGAAAAAACCCATCAGTAATATAGTTCCTACAAGGAGAATAATATTCATCCAATCCATGTTGCAAATTTATTTGATGAAATTAAGGCTATTTTTAGTTATTTAAAAAATCACTAACAATCTTTTCCACTTCTTTACATGCCGTTTCAAAGTCTTCATTTACGATAATATTCTCAAAATGATTTTTGAACGTCATTTCAAAAGTTGATTTGTTCAATCGCGCCTGTAGGGAATCATCTGTTTCAGAACCTCTCTTTTGCAATCTATTTTTTAATTCTTCTACCGACGGAGCCTGGATAAAAATAGCAATCGTATTTACAGGATATTGCTGCTGCACGTGAATGGCGCCCTGTACGTCAATGTCCAGGACAGGTACCTGCTTTTCTTTCCAGATACGCGAAATGTCCGATTTCAACGTGCCATAATATTTTCCCTCGTAGACCATTTCCCACTCTAAAAATTCTTTATCATGAATTTTCTGTTTGAAGTCTTCTTCAGAGATAAAATAATAATCTTTCCCTTCTTTTTCATTTTTTCGCGGCTTGCGGGTAGTAGCCGAAACGGAAAACGCGAGAGACGAAAATCTTTTCATCAAATGTTTTACAATCGATGTTTTACCTGACCCTGAAGGTGCAGTTATTAAAATAATTTTATTGTATTGCTTCTCCATTTTATCTAATTTTCTAATTAGTTAATTAGCCAATTAACTAATTCTTACAATCGCTGCACCCAAACTTCTTAATCTTTCATCAATATTCTGATAACCCCTGTCTATTTGTTCGATGTTTTGAATCACGCTTTTTCCTTCGGCGCTCAAGGCAGCGATCAATAACGCTACGCCTGCCCTGATATCGGGACTGCTCATAGAAATGCCTCGTAGCGGCAGTTTTCTTTCGAGCCCTACTACTACAGCGCGGTGCGGATCGCACAAAACCACCCGGGCGCCCATCTCTATTATTTTATCTACAAAAAACAAACGGCTCTCAAACATTTTCTGATGGATCAGTAAACTGCCCCGTGCCTGGGTGGCCACCACCAAAAGGATACTTAAAAGATCTGGTGTAAGGCCGGGCCAGGGATGGTCCGAAATGGTGAGCAATGAACTATCCAAAAAAGTTTCTATCTCATAAATGTCCTGTTCAGGAATATGAATATCATCACCAGAAAAATTCATTTTTATTCCCAGTTGCTGAAATCTTTCAGGAATGACACCCAAGTGTGGCAAACCCACATTTTTTATGAGAATATCGCTTTGCGTCATTGCGGCCAAACCAATAAAGGAACCCACTTCGATCATATCGGGCAGAATGGTATGGATGCATCCATGGAGTTCTTTCACTCCTTCTATATCTAATTTATTGCTGGCAATTCCAGAAATTTTTGCGCCCATGCTATTGAGCATTTTGCATAATTGCTGTATGTAAGGTTCGCAAGCCGCGTTGTAGATGATAGTTGTCCCTTCTGCAAGCGCCGCAGCCATTATCAGATTGGCTGTACCAGTTACACTGGGTTCGTCCAGCAAAAGATAAGTTCCTTGCAATTGCGGAGTGTGCAGGTGAAAAAACGATTCATCAAAGTCATAGTCAAACTTAGCACCCAATTTTTTGAACCCGATAATGTGCGTATCCAGCCTTCTGCGTCCTATTTTATCACCGCCCGGCTTTGGCACATAAGCTTTTTTAAACCTCGAAAGCATTGGTCCCGCCAGCATCACACTACCCCGGAGGCGTCCTGTTTTTTTTCTGAACTCCGGTGACGATAAATAATCATCATCTACCTGGTCGGCCTGAAAAGAACAGGTATGACTGTCGATTCTTTCAATCGTTACGCCGAGGCCTTCCAATAATTCGATCTGGAGATTTACATCAATAATATCAGGAATATTATGAATCGTTACTTTTTCGCCGGTTAATAAAACAGCTGAAATCACCTGGAGCGCTTCGTTTTTAGCACCCTGCGGTATTATTTCGCCTTTCAATTTTTTACCACCGATTACTTCAAAAGCTCCCATGGAGATTGATTACTGTTTAATTTTAAAATAAAACCCCGGCAACGATTCTATTGCCAGGGTTACAAACTTATTTAAATATTTGTTCTTTCAATTGTTTCCACTATTTCAATTAATGACGGTAGAGGAAATTCAGGTCTCATTGGAAAAACAGATTAATATCGCTTTTTGCCGAATTTCCTGTTGTTCCTGTTATCGCGTCCGCCTCCCTGGTTGTTACGATTGTTATTATTTCTTCCACCAAAATTCTTCCGGGGTCTGCTACCGCCGCCAAAATCATCACGAATAATTTCTGCGCGATGTTTTATAAATGGCCGATTGTTAAATTCAAGCTCGCCCTCGGTAATGGCAGATAATTCAGTTTGAATATTATCGTCATGTACTAATTCCTTATGCCAGTTGCTGTAAGTAAGTTTCATGTAGTAGGCAATTGAATTTGCGAACCCTTGCTTCTTTTCAGGATCTTCCTCGCTCAGTGCTTTATCAATAATAATTTCGATATTCTTGCCAAGATGATTGTATCTCGGGTATCTTTTCGGATAAGGTAGCGGATCAGGTTTTGGCCGTAAAGTTTCACGGGTGGGAATAGGATAAGGGCTATCCACTTCCAGTTTAAAATCAGTAATCAGAAACAAATGATCCCAAAGTTTATGCCTGAAATCTTCAACATTTTTTAGATGAGGATTTAAAAATCCCATTAATTCAACGAGTGCATTTGCATTTTTCTGGCGTTTTTCCCTGTCCTCAAGTGTCAACACATATTCCGCCATTTTCTGGATGTGGCGCCCGTATTCTCTTATGGTAAGATGATTACGGGTTGTATTGTATTCCATGTTATCAACATTTTTCATCTGGCAAATGTATAAATAATAAAATTAGGTTTTAAATATGTTGTATAATAATAAGTGAAAGTGTGGTGAATCATGGGCTCCTATAACGTTGGGGTTTAGATATTAGTTTATTTAGAAGAAAAATATCCCATCTGAAAAGTTATTTTACAACCGTTAATCATAATTTTTAAAGTCCTATCTTATTTCTGGGTGGCGTTGGCTTTTGTTGCTTCTCGATTAACTCCTTAGCACCATAAAAATATTTTCAATATCATGATTATTTCCTTTTACTTCTTTTTCAAGTTTGGCAAGCTGCAGTAATATTTCTTTATGGGTTAAGGCATATTCTCTCATTTTTGTAAATACTCTTTTAATTCTGATGTTTACTTCTATTGCCGTTGTACTATTTAAAATGCTGGATAACATTGCTACGCCTTGCTCGGTAAAAGCCATTGGCATACCCCTTGTGCCTCCCCAACTTGAGGTGCCAATTTGGCTCCTCAAGTTTTCAAACTCTCTCGTTGTAAGTTCAAACATAAAATCCTTAGGGAATCTATTTATATTACGCTTTACCTGCCTTTTCAATTGTTTTGTTTCTACTCCGTACCTTTCCGCAAGATCCTTGTCCAGCATAACTTTTTCACGACGGATAATAGATCTTATTGAGAATTTTTTGCTCTGCAACCAAAACTTGTAATTCTTTCTTTGCCATTGCATTCTTTGATTTTGATAAATCTAATATTTTATCGGAATTGGAGGTCACAAATCATGACCTCAAATAAATTTAGTGAGTTTAGAATTTGCATCTCAGGGCTGGTAAATACTCTTCCTAACCCCAGATTTTCTATTTATCAGAAATTGCTTTCTGTATTTAATAAAAAATCCCCGTAAAAGTTGCTTCACTGTATTTTCCGCGCCAGCTTTTTTTCAAAATATCTCAAAATCTTCACGCAGATCCAGTAAGCAATCAGCACACCCGCGGTATCGGCGGCCCAGTCGAGTAAATCAAAATCACGGCCCGGAATAAAATATTTTTGGATAAATTCTACTGTAATGCCCCACACGATGGCCGCTAAAGAAATTCTTCTTAAAAAATTTATTTTTTGTTGATGGGAAACAGGTGATTTAAAATAAGGCAGGTAAAAGAAAAAAGTAAGTCCACCGAACAATCCTGCATGAACTAACTTATCAAAATTAGGAATAGCATCGAGCCAACCCACTTGCGGAATATCGCTGCCGGGCATCAGCGTCAGCATAGCCACAATAAAAAACCAGGCAATGCCTGGCAAAAACATTTTGAAGGAAATCTTTTGCTTTTCCATTTATTAAAACTATAAAACCAGTTTCTGGTAAGCTTCTACATCCATAAGATTATTGATATCATCCGGATTATCTACTTTCATTTTCACCATCCAGCCATCACCATAGGGATCGGTGTTCACTTTTTCGGGCTCGCTCTCAAGAATGGGATTTATTTCAGTAATAGCGCCGGCAACCGGCAAAAAAAGATCGCTCACGGTTTTAACCGCTTCTACGGTTCCAAAAACGGCGTCTGCTTCCAGTGCTTTTCCCTTGGTATTGATATCCACATACACGATATCGCCGAGTTCACTTTGTGCAAAATCGGAAATTCCGATCTTAGCAATGTCACCATCAATTGAAATCCACTCGTGGTCTTTGGTATATTTTAAATTAGAAGGGAAATTCATGGTATTTTAATTTTATTCTGGATGAATGAAGCGCAAATTAATATTTTTAAAGATACTTTCTGTATTCATTCTTTTTTAGCAAGGTAATCGTCATTTTTATATCGTGCAATGGCCTGTCCTTCCTATCTTTCGGCGCATTGGCTATTTTATCTATCACATCCAAGCCGCTGATCACCTGTCCAAAAACGGTATAATTCATATCAAGAAATGGAGCACCTCCAATAGTTTTGTAAATCTCTCGATGACTTTCGGGAATTTTGATGTGAAAATGCTCCTCTATGCGATCCATTTCCGCGTCCGTAAAAATTCTTCCCTCCACGATATAAAATTGACAGGAACTGCTGGCTTTCTTTGGATTCACATCGTCAGTTTCCCTGGCCATACCCAAAGCTCCCTTTTGATGAAAGATCGATGAGTCAAGTTCCGAAGGTATGGTATATTTTAGTCCACCATTTCCCAGTGGTTGTCCCGGTTTGGCATTCCGGCTATCAGGGTCACCCCCCTGTATCATAAACTGTTTTTCAACCCGATGAAACAAAAGTCTATCATAAAAATGCTTTCTTACCAGCTTTACAAAATTTTTCGTAGTCAGCGGAGTTTGATTATAAAGCTTCGCGATCATCGTTCCCGAATCAGTTTCAATTTTTACGTATTCGGTATGCGGCGCGCTGCTTTTGGAACTTTTTAAAACATTGCACGAAGCCAGGCAAAGAAAAGCTAATAGGTACAAAAAGTTTTTCATCAGGTTAAAAGTTTTTAAAAGGTTCGCCGATATTGTCAAAGTAAAGTAAAATATGGTCTTTCAAAAAATTTTCCTGCTCCGTCATATTATAAGGAGGTAATTCCTTTAGTTGAACAAAATGTGGCCATCCGTCTTCGTCATGAGACTCCACTTCGTAATAGCCACTTTGGCTCAGGAGCGTGCAAACGGCCACATGCATCAGATCCTGTTTTTGTTCTTTATTAAATTTTTTTGTTGATTTAAAATTTCCAAACTCCTGTATGCCTATCAAAAACAAAATGGTTTCCACATCAGGTTTTTTTTCAAATTTTTCAACAAACTTTTCTTCCAGTTTCCACCAGCGTACTTGTAAATCATCTTGTAGGTTCATGCTGCAAAAATAGCTTTTTCATTTATTTGTTTATTTACTATCCCCGAAACTGCCGGTGCATTCAAAAAAATGGCCACCTTAATTATCTAAGGAATTTAATTGTATGATCATTTCCCATTCACGATTGAACATTTACGATTCGCCATTCACTCCTATATTTGCAGATAAAAAATAAGAACGGATGCTACAGGTAAATTTTATAAAGGCAAACAAGGAAGCAACATTAAATGGATTGGCAAAAAAACATTTTGTAGAAACTTCTTTGGTGGATACCATTATTTATTTGGATGATGAAAGAAAAAAACTTCAGTTTGAATTAGATGAAAGACAATCAAAAATAAATACTTTTTCTAAAGAAATCGGGCAGTTAATGGCAAAGGGTGAAACACGATTGGCTGAAGAAAAAAAGCTGGAAGTAGGGAGTTTGAAAAGTTTTTTACAACCGATTAGTGAAAAATTATCTGAGATAGAAAAAACCCTAAACGATACCCTGGTAAAACTGCCCAATCTTCCACACACTTCTGTTCCTGAAGGAAAAACACCTGAAGAAAACGAAATAGTAAGAGAAGGTGGACAAAAGCCCACGCTTTTCAAAAACGCAGTTCCACATTGGGATTTGGCAAAAAAATATGACCTGATTAATTTTGAATTGGGAAATAAAGTGACCGGTGCCGGGTTTCCTTTTTATAAAAATAAAGGAGCCAAATTGCAACGTGCATTAATTCAATATTTCCTCGATTATAATGCAGCCGCGGGTTATACGGAATATGAACCACCTTTCATGGTGAACGAAGCAAGCGCTTTTGGTACCGGTCAGTTGCCGGATAAAGAAGGCCAGATGTATCTCGCTACGGTAGATAATTTATTTTTAATTCCTACGGCGGAGGTGCCTCTTACCAATATTTATCGCGATGAAATAATTAAGGAAAATGAATTGCCTGTAAAGATGACGGCATACACACCCTGTTTTCGCCGCGAGGCGGGCAGCTATGGAAAAGATGTGCGCGGATTGAATCGCGTTCACCAGTTTGATAAGGTGGAATTGGTACAATTGGTGCATCCTGAAAAAAGCTATGAAGTACTCGAAGAAATGGTATTGCATGTAGAAAAATTATTACAATCTCTGCATCTTCCTTATCGCATTCTTCGCTTGTGTGGCGGTGATATGAGTTTTGCTTCAGCTCTTACGTATGATTTTGAAGTATATAGCGCAGCGCAGGAAAAATGGCTCGAGGTAAGTTCCGTGAGCAACTTCGAAACTTTCCAAACCAACCGGATGAAGATTCGTTTTAAAGTAGATGGCAAAACCCAATTGGTCCATTCATTAAATGGATCTTCACTGGCGCTTCCGAGGATTGTAGCCGCTTTATTGGAAAATAATCAAACGGCAGATGGCATCGCGTTGCCCGAAGCATTGTGGAAATATTTTGGAGAAAAAAGCATCCATTAATTTAGCGCTATTGATCTCGTTTTAAAGAAATAGTCTTTTGTAAAATATAAATTGAGAAAGGGGAAATAGAACAATAGCATCCGAAAGACTTTTCTTCATCTGCAAAAATCATTGAATAAGGGTAAACAGAAATCAGGAATTTCTCAATAACTACAAGAAATTTTATTCACCCTGTCTTGATGGCGGCCACCTTCGAAATCAGTATGAATAAATACGTCGAGCATTTTTTCAACCAAATTTTCACGCACAAATCGCGCAGGTATACAGATGATATTCGCATCATTGTGTTTGCGGGCCAGATCGGCCAGTTCTTCGCCCCAGCAAATAGCAGCGCGGATATTTTGATGCTTGTTTGCTGTAATTGCAACCCCATTGGCGCTGCCACAAATTAGAATACCAAATGCCGCCTCCTTGTTTTCTACCGCTGTCGCCACGGGATGTGCGAAATCCGGATAATCTACCGAATCAGCTGAGTAAGTGCCGAAGTCTTTCCAACTTACGTTTTTTCCATCAAGAAAAGAGATAATGGCTTCTTTATAATCAAAGCCAGCGTGGTCGCAGCCAATAGCTACCGGAAGAGATAAATCAAAAGGTGACATGGGTAGAAATTTTTATTGCGGTAAAGATAAAACATTGCACGATTATTTTTCGCCATTAACACTGTTCGATTGAAAATGTTCAAAATAAGTTGCTTTACTGTTCTGAGAGACGCCAATAAAAAAATGTGAATTGTATTCTTTTATTTGCATCCGGAAAAAAAGTTTCTCTTACCTTTCGGATTATCTTAAATTTCTAAACTTTAATTTTATCCCAAAATATATTGTATGAAAATGATTGAAAATAAAGTGGCTGTTGTTACAGGTGGAAGCCGTGGAATAGGTGAAGCTATTGCGTTGAAACTTGCTGAAAATGGAGCCAACATAGCTTTTTCTTACGTAAGTAGTGAAGAAAAAGCAAAAGCACTGGAAGAAAAATTAAAATCTTTCGGTGTAAAAGCCAAAGCTTTCAAAAGCAATGCCGCCAACTTTGCCGATTGCGAAAAAATGGTAAATGACGTAGTAAAAGAAATGGGAACGATAGATATTTTGGTCAATAATGCCGGAATTTCAAAAGACAATTTGTTATTACGAATGACGCCTGAGCAGTGGAATGAAGTGATTAATACCAATCTTTCCAGCGTTTATAATATGACGAAAATGGTTATTCGTCCCATGATGAAAGCCCGTAGTGGAAGCATTATCAACATGAGTTCTATCATAGGAATGAGAGGCAACGCAGGTCAAAGCAGTTACGCCGCCAGCAAAGCGGGCATTATAGGTTTCACAAAATCCATCGCCGCCGAACTGGGAAGCAGAAACATTCGCTGCAATGCGATCGCGCCCGGATTCGTAGAAACCGATATGACGCATTATTTGAAGGAGGGTGAGGCAGCAAAATCATTTTTAGAAAAAATACCTTTGGGCCGTTTTGGAAGTGCTGAGGAAATTGCAAATGTGACTCTTTTTCTTGCAAGTGAAATGAGTTCGTATATTACAGGGCAGGTAATCAGCACTTGTGGCGGATTGAATATGTAGCGTATCACATCACGCATTTAATGTTAGAATAAAAACCGTTTAACCATGACAGTTCTCCATAACATCGGAAATTTTTTCTGGAAAATATTCAAATCCATTTTTGTAAGAGAAAAAGATTGCTGTAAATAATTTCGATACTTCTCTCGAAAGTTAAAACCAGGATTTGGATACCTTATCATAAATAAAAACAGAGACTATTTCTTTGTTTACTGCCTTTCAAACTATCTTAGATATTAACCGGGAAAGGCCCTAATCTGTAATTTTATTTTTAAAAAGACTAAATGGAAATCTACAATGTCATTACAATAATCATAGTATTGGCAGCTATTTTTGGGTACATCAACCATCGTTTTATAAAACTTCCGGGCACGATAGGAATCATGCTAATCTCGCTGCTGGCCTCATTAGCAGTGATTGGGATAGGAGTCATTTCTCCTAAATTTTTCGAAAAGACCACTCAGGCGATTGGCTTTATAGACTTTACACAATTGTTGCTTAAGGTAATGCTCAGTTTCCTTCTGTTTGCAGCAGCAATTCATGTTGATTCCAAGAAATTAAAATCTGAGCGCACTTCGATCATCACTTTCTCTACAATCGGCGTAGTTATTTCCACCTTTGTGATCGGCACTTTATTGTATTATACTATTTCGCTTTTTGGATTGTCTGTAAACTATTTGTATTGCCTTCTGTTCGGCGCATTAATATCGCCAACAGACCCCATAGCGGTAGTAGGCATTTTAAGAAAAGCAAAAATCCCTGATGCGCTCGAAACTAAGATTAGCGGCGAAAGTTTATTCAATGATGGTGTAGGCGTGGTTATATTTATTACAATCTATCAAATAGCACAAGTTGGTATTGAAAATGTTTCCGCGTGGAGTGTACTCTGGCTATTTGTGAAAGAAGCGGGAGGCGGATTTTTGTTTGGATGGCTGTTGGGCTATTTTGGATATTTAGCACTTCGTTCAATCGATAACTACGTGGTAGAAGTCATGATTACATTGGCCATCGTGATGGGTGGTTACACGCTTGCTGACGACATGGGCATTAGTGGTCCAATAGCGATGGTAATGGCGGGACTAATTACCGGCAATAAGAGCATGGGAACAGGAATGAGCGACGTCACGCGCGATTATATCGGCAAATTCTGGGAAATGATGGATGAGGTGATGAATGCGATACTCTTTCTTTTGATAGGATTTGAAATGCTGGTAATACCCTTTAATCTTACACTTTTATGGTTAGGATGTATCGCCATCGTTATTGTGCTTCTCGGCCGCTGGGCTTCTGTTTCCCTTCCTATCCTGGTGATGGCATACAAAAAATCGTTTCCTAAAAACACCATCCCCATTCTTACATGGGGCGGATTACGCGGTGGAATTTCGGTAGCGCTGGCACTATCATTACCTAAGTATATGTATGGTGAAATGTTCGTTTCCATCACTTATATTGTTGTATTATTTTCTATCGTATTCCAGGGACTTACTATCGGCAAATTTGCAAGAAAACTGGTTCGTAAAGAAGAAGAAAAGGCAATAAAAGAAATTTAAAATAATCTAAAACCGTATCGCAATCGGCGATAAATCAAAATAGCAATTCGGCTTTTTTCTTCATTTACTGCTAATGACGACTTTCATAAAAGTGGTTCTTCACCCTTAAAGCCGTCAAAACTACCTCAAAAAATCAACTGACAAAATTTTTGTGTAAATTTTTATTAGATAATCAATGTGTTATGAAGACGTGTTCAAAAAATAATTAAAAATCGAACTATTTTCAAACGGTTTCGCCTTACCTTCGCACTCCTTAAAAAAATGCCGGGATAGCGGCAACTAAATTTAACCGGTTTCTGACTTTAAAATATGTGTCGGAGATCAATAAAAAACAAAAATGAGCAAATTACATTTCACCACCAAACATGCGAATGAGGCTACCGTGCAGCGTAACTGGTACGTTGTTGACGGCACTAATCAAACCGTAGGCCGCATGTGCGCTAAAATTGCGTCTGTTCTTCGTGGGAAGAACAAAGTCTACTTTACTCCACACGTTGATTGCGGAGATTATATAATCGTGACCAATTGCGATAAAGTAAAATTTACCGGCAAGAAACTGGACGATAAAGTCTATATCAATTACAGCGGATATCCTGGAGGAAAGAAAGAAGAAGCCGCCGGCGATCTTTTAAGACGTCGTCCCGATGTGATTATCGAAAGAGCAGTGAAAGGAATGCTTCCTAAAAATAAATTAGGACGCAAGATGTACAAAAAGCTATTTGTATACGCAGGTTCAGAACATCCTCATGGCGCACAAAATCCTCAACAACTAAAATTTTAACCCTTCTAATCCCCTGAAGGGGAAATAAAATTAAAAAAATGGAAAAACAAAAAAATGCAACCGGTCGTAGAAAGCGAGCCGTAACGCGTGTGTTTCTTTCTAAAGGCAATGGTAAAATTTCCATCAATGGAAAAGATTATAAAACCTATTTTCCACTGGTCTATTTGCAAAATCAGGTAGAAGCACCATTCAAAGCTATTGAGTCTGCTGATAAGTTTGACATAACAGTAAACGCAAAAGGTGGTGGCGTAAAAGGCCAGGCTGAGGCAGTAAAACTTGGAATTGCACGTGCACTTCTACAAGTAAACCCTGACTACAAGCCTGTTCTAAAAGAGGCTTCGCTTCTTACCCGCGATTCACGAAAAGTAGAGCGCAAGAAACCAGGTAAGAAAAAAGCAAGGAAGAGCTTCCAGTTCAGTAAGAGATAAGTTGAGTGATAAGTTATCAGCAATCAGATGCCTCGTAACTTATCTCTCGTACCCAAAATATTTAAAAACAATTTTAATACAAAATAAATGGAAAATAATACTTCCTTACAACAGCAGCTTTTAGAAGCAGGCGTTCATTTCGGTCATTTGAAAAAGAAGTGGAATCCAAAAATGTTGCCTTTCATCTTTGCTGAAAAAAAAGGTATTCATATCATTGACCTTAACAAAACAGTAGAAGGCCTTGAAGAAGCTGCAGCAGCCATGAAATCTATCGCCAAAAGCGGTAAAAAAATCATGTTTGTGGCTACTAAAAAACAAGCAAAGGAAATTGTGACTGAAGCAGCAAAAAGAGTAAACATGCCCTACGTAACCGAGCGCTGGTTGGGTGGTATGCTTACCAACTTCAACACCGTACGTAAGAGCGTTAAGAAAATGCAGGCTATTGAAAAAATGCTAAATGACGGCACTCTTGACAGTATTACCAAGAAAGAGCGTTTGACTCTTACACGTGACAGAGATAAAATGGAAAAAGTTTTGGGCGGTATCGCAGCTATCAGCCGTGTACCTTCAGCATTATTCCTGGTAGATATTGGCCACGAACACATCGCGCTTTCTGAAGCAAAGCGTCTTAATATTACCACATTTGGAATGGTGGATACCAATTGCGATCCTAATAAAGTAGAATTTTCTATTCCGGCTAATGACGATGCTACCAAATCAATTGCAATCATCACTAATTATATTGTAGCGGCTATCTCAGAAGGATTGGCTGAAAGACAAGCTGAAAAGCAAGAGGAATCAGAAGAGACAGAAGAGGCAGCTAACTCCAGAGATATAAAATTTGATGAGGGTTCTGATGATGAAAAACCAGGTCACAGAGGTGGTGGACCGGCAGCAGGTGGTAAAGGACGTGGACCCGCAGGTCCACAGAAACGTAGAGTGGCAGGCTCTGGCGGCCCTGGTGCAAACAGAGGCCCTGGGGGAGCACGCAGATAAAAATGAAAAGTAATGTTCAATGATTGTTCCGATAGCTCTATCGGAACAATCATCAATAATCATTGAACAAAACACAGCATTCAACAAATAAAATAACTATGAGTACAACAACAACAATAACAGCCGCAGAAATTAATAAATTGCGCCAGCAAACTGGCGCAGGTATGATGGATTGCCGTAAAGCATTGGTAGAATCGAACGGAGATTTTGAAGCAGCTATAGATTACCTGAGAAAAAAAGGTCAAAAAGTAGCCGCACTGCGTGGCGACCGTGAAGCAAAAGAAGGTGTAATAATTGCTAAAACAACTTCAGACAACAAAACCGGTTTTATAATAAACGTAAGTTGCGAAACAGATTTTGTTAGCAAAAATGAGGAGTACATTTCTTTTGCACAATCCATCATGGATGCAGCAATCAGCAACAATGTAAAAGACGTTGAGGAACTGAATGCAGTTAAAATCGGAGGAGAAACAGTAGTCGATAAGATCAATGAACAAGTAGCTAAGATAGGTGAAAAAATAAGTGTTTCTAAATTTGAAAAAGTAGAGGCGCCTTATGTAGCCGCTTATATCCATGGCTCCTATCGTATGGGCGTGTTGGTTGGTTTTAATACAACCAATGAAGAAGCTGGTAAAGACGTAGCAATGCAGATAGCAGCTATGAATCCTATCGCGATAGATCAATCAGCTGTACCCGCCGAAACAGTGGAGCGAGAAAGAAATATTGCTATTGAGCAGATAAAAGCCGAAGGCAAACCTGCTGAAATGGCTGAAAAAATTGCAGCCGGAAAAGTCAATAAATTTTTTAAAGAAAGTACTTTATTGGCGCAGGCTTTTGTGAAAGACGGGAACAAGTCTGTAGAGGATTATTTAAAAAGCGTAGATCCTGATCTGAAAGTAGTAGCATTTAAGAGAGTAGCATTAGGCTAATACACGAGACTGATTTTATTAAAAAAACCGCTATTACGCGGTTTTTTTTTGTCCCAATGTCTTGCAAATAAATACTATCCTTTCGGCAGGAAGATATAAATTATCGGTTTTTGTTTGTTTACTGAAAAAGTGATAAATAGGGTCTGCTGATTATGTCAGGCCCATCCCGATTTTACAAAATTATTTATATTTGGCCACCTATTATTTTCGGTTACCCATACCGTTATTATTATTTTCAGAATCAGGCAATAGAGTACCCGCCCG
>Ga0207933_1000786_pt1 | contig 28012 bp, 24 predicted proteins | sample NGESurdeep092012_4_FD_184488 | JGI IMG/M metagenome (GOLD analysis project Ga0207933, IMG submission 184488) | Arctic peat soil microbial communities from Barrow, Alaska - NGEE Surface sample F53-3 deep-092012 (SPAdes) | ecosystem: Environmental > Terrestrial > Soil > Wetlands > Peat ... | reverse complement strand
CATCCTGATCCTCCAGGAACAGCCTCGCACGACTTGCCCCAGCACCTTCAGGCTTCTTGCCGACAAGTATCAAATTGGATACTATTTACGGATAAGCTCTTAGTCTTTTTCATCATCATGCTGGAGGCGGCAACAATGTCCGCACGCTTCTGCTCAAAAGTTACGGTCATTCGCTCCCCTTGCATCTAGACAGATTCACTCGCCGCCTGCGCCAGCGTCGTGTCCTTCGCCGCGCGCGACCAGAAGATCCGCAGGTCGCTCACGTTGCGCAGCTCAAAGTTCGGCTGCCCCGGCGCGGTGACCGCGAAAAAGTCCGCGCGATGAACGTCCTCCAGCCAGAACGCGGGGCGGGGATCGGCGTTCTGCGGCGCGACTTCGACATGCGACATTTCGAGATTTTTCAAGTGGCGTATGAAGAAGCCGTTGCTCGGCGTCGGCCCGAAGCGCAGCAGCTCCGGATACGCGTCTTCGATCTCCGGCACCACAATGGTGTGCCAGTCGGGCATGGGCTTGGACTGGTCGCCCCAGCCGATGCGCATGTCCTTGGGCAGGCCGTTATGTCCGAAGTAGCAGTTGGAAAACTTCACGTCCTCAATCAGATTTTCCGGAATGCCGGAAAGCAGCGACGACGTGGACGAAGCCGAATTGTGCGACACGATGTTGGAAATCATCACGCGCCGCAGCGTGCCGGGCCGCAGTGTTTCCTTGGGATTGCGGTTGCGGCGATTCAGCCGCAGAAAGAACGGAGCGTCGATGGTGTCGCGCATCGCAATATTCGAAATCGCAACGTCCTCGATGAACGCGCCGTCGGACGATTCGAGCGAAATGCCCTTCGAGCCCTCGCATACGCAGTTTGAAATCGTGAGGTTGCGGAAGCCGCCGTTCGACTCCGTCCCGCACTTGATGCGGCCGTTGCGCGAGACGCGGAAATCGTCCGCAAACTTCTTCCACGTACCGGCAATCACGCTGCCGAGCTCGTACGTTCCCGTGACGTAGCAATTCGCGATCGTCACATCGTCGGTCGAACGGGCGTAGCCGAGCGCATAGCTCGACTTCGGGCAAATCGCGTCGTCCCACGGCGAGTTCACCGTGCAATTCGACACCCGCACGTTCTTGCAGCAATCGATGTCGAAGCCGTCGCGGTCGGTGTCGACGAGCACGTTGTCGATGGTGAGGTTGTCGACGCCGGTGGCGAGCAGCGCGAAGTGTCCGCCCTTCAAAATCGAGATATCGCGCAGCAACACGTTGTGGCAATTCTTGAGCGCGATGGATTTGTTGCCCACGCCGGCCTGCTCCGCGACGAACGCCAGGTTGCCCGCACCGCGAATCCCGCGACTGCCGTGCGAGAGACCCCAGCCGTGGATAAGTCCCGGGCCCGTGATGGAAAAGTCCGAAATGCCATCGCCGACGAACAGCGAATTGTGCCAGTGGTTGTGCCCGTAATCCTGATAGGGTGTCCACGGCTCGTTGGGCTCGGCGGCGTCGTATGTGCCACCGTTGTAGCCGGTGGTCTGTCCGGCCTGCGGCGATTCAGCCGCGTAGATCGTGCAGCCGCCCGACAGGTAGAGATCCACCTTGCTGCGCAGATGGATCGTGAAGCACACATATTTCCCCGCAGGAAAAACCAGCGTCCCGCCGCCCGCCGCGGCCGCGGCTTCAATAGCGCGATTGATGGCCGGCGTGTCGACGGTCTTGCCGTCGCCGGTCGCGCCATACGTGCGCACGTTGAAGATCGCCTCCGCAATAACTTGCTTCGGAGGCTCGGCGAGCGCGATGCGGCCGACGGTGGTGGCGGCGGCAGCGATTGCGAACGGAGAAAGTTTGAGGAGGTCGCGACGATCAAGAGCGTTCATGGATAGCGAGAATAGCAGCCTAGCTGCATGTCCGTCTTGGAATGATTTCTACAAGAAACATTCACAGATGATTAATGAACGAGTGGGCTGGGCGGGTCATCGTCTTCGGATGAGTAGGCAGTTGTATGTTGCAGCCATCCGAGGGCGATTGCCTCCACGATCTGCACGTCTACGATTTCAAAGCCAAGTTTCGCGGCATCCGGGGCGGCCACTTCGAGAATCCTTGCGGCGAAGACCAATGGCGCAGCCACAATATTGACGCTGGCTTGGCCGCGTGCGGTGACGATGAGAGCACGGCGTATCTGAAGAACGAGTGCGTCGTTCGCATTGGTGCTGCGCGTGTAATAGACCGAAGCATCGGCTATGCGGTATTCGGCGATGAGGGTGATGCGGACGATGCCGTTATCGCTGCCGACCACTTCCATGCCAGCCAGTTGCATGGGGCGGTCCCGCATGTCGCACAGGATGATGCGTTGCTTAGGCCGCACCCAACAGGTTCCAGGCTCTGCGACGCGGACAACGCGTTCGCCCTCGACGATGACTCCCCGCTGATTGGGGAGCACGATCTCTCGCTTGGGGACCAGGAATCGCCCACTCAAGAAACGGTAAATGACCGCCAAAACGATGGCGAAGAGGACTGCTTCGACTCCCACGCCAACGATGATTTCGGATGCCGATTCCAGAGCCATGTCAGAAGAGTTTACAACGTGCGGTTTTTCTCTCCGAATTCGAGCGCGATTTTCAGCCGATAGTTGTGCCACCAAGCATGATGATGGCGCCTTCGCCCCCTTCCAGCACCATGGAACCCTCCACCTCCGCGCCTGCACCGTCCATTAGCGTGGTGAAAAGAATGTGCCCTGTTTCGCTCTGCACCTGACGATGTTCTCCGGTCAGGTTGAGGTGGATTTGAAACCGTTCCTCGCCCTGCGAGCGCGTGTAACTCAACACGCCATCCTGCGCGCGCACGTCGGCGATCGCGCCTGAATGCAGCGCCGCAAACTCGCGCCGCAGGGAGAGGAGCACGCGATACAGCGAGAGCATCGACTTGTGGTCCGAGCCTTGCGCGGCGACATTCACCTGCGCGCGGTCGGCCAACAGCGGGAGCCACGGCGTCGCTTCGGGCGTCGTAAACCCGGCGTTCGCGGAGCCGTCCCACAGCATCGGCGAGCGCTCCGGATCGCGCCCGCGGCCTTTTCCCGGCTCGTTCTTCTCCGCCGGATCGCGCACCTGATCCCGAGCAATCGGTACGTCCGTCATGCCGATTTCGTCGCCGTAATACAGCGTTGGAGTTCCGCGCAGTGTGAGCAGCAGCATCGCCGCAACGCGCGCCTGCCCAGGCCCAATCCGCGTCGCCAGCCGGGACTGATCGTGGTTGCCGAGAACGTAATTCGGCCACGCGCCCGTGGGCAGCAACCGTTCATACTCGCGCACGATCGCTGCTATCGCCTCGGCCTGCCAGCGCGTTTGGATGAGATGGAAATTGAATGGCAGGTTGGCACCGTTCAACTGCGGCGCGCCGGCGTTCTCCTCCACTCCGTAATAGCGCACCAGCTCGCGCAGCGGAAGGTAGATTTCCCCAATCAATACGCGGCTTCCGCAGTCGGCGTAGCTGTCCATCACGGCGCGCATCTCGCGCACGATTGCGTGTGTCTCCGGCTGGTCCGCCGTATGCTTGGGCAGCACGGTCGAAAAGCTCTGCAAGTCGTCGTGCCAGTCGGGATTGCGCGGGTTGTCGCGGAACTCCGCGTCCTTGATCAGCAGCCAGAGCACGTCCATGCGGAAGCCATCGACGCCGCGATCCAGCCAGAAACGCATCGCCGCATAGATCGCCGCGCGCACCTCCGGGTTGCGCCAGTTCAGGTCCGGCTGCTGCTTTAAAAAGGAGTGGCAATAGAACTGCTGCGTCGCTTCATCGAACTCCCACGCCGAGCCGCCGAAGTGCGACATCCAGTTATTCGGAACGCGCTCGCGTGCGGGCTTCCAGTCGTCGCCCGGAGGCGCAGGGTCGCGCCACAAATACCAGTTGCGCTTCGGATTGGTGCGCGACGAACGCGATTCGATAAACCACGGATGTTGATCGGAAGAATGGTTCGGCACGAAATCCAGAATCAGTTTCAGCCCGCGCGCATGCGCCGCCGCGATCATCGCATCGAAGTCCGCCAACGTCCCAAACAGCGGATCGACGCCAGTGTAATCGGCCACGTCGTAGCCGAAGTCGGCCATCGGCGACGGATAGAACGGCGACACCCAGACCGCATCGACACCCAGCGCGACCAGATAATCCAGCCGCGCCGTAATGCCGCGCAGGTCGCCGACACCATCGCCGTTGGTGTCCTGAAAACTGCGCGGGTACACCTGATAGATAACGCCGGTCTGCCACCACTGGTTTGCAATCGCCATCCGCATAGGATGCGGCAACCTGCGCGAGAATGCAAAATCCGTGGCGTAACATCCTGCTATGGAACTGAATGAGTTGTTGCGCGAGGCGGAAATTGCTCACGGACATTTATGCGCCGGGCAAATCCTCGGCGTGCGCATGGCGATGCTCGCGCTGCACCGCCTGGGCATCGAAGACCCGCGCAGCAGGACCAGCCCCGACCGCAAACGCCTCGTCACTGTTGTAGAAATCGACCGCTGTGCGACAGATGCTATCGGCGTCGTCACCGGGTGCAGGGTCGGCAAGCGCGCTCTGAAATTGCGCGACTGGGGCAAGATGGCCGCGACGTTCGTCGACCTCAGCGCGCCGATCGGCGACGACGCCTACAAGGGTCTGCGCGTGGTCGCGCTTGAAAGCTCCAAGGCGCGCGCGAAAGAACTTTATCCCGGGCTCGAAAAAAATACGCAGCAGATGCGCGCGTATCGCGAGCTTCCCGACGACGAGCTTTTCAGCGAGCAGTGGGTGAGCGTTCCGCTGCCGCCGAGCGAGTTTCCCGGCTACAAAGGCGCGCGCCTCGCTTGCTCCAGTTGCGGCGAAGGCGTCAACTTCGATCGCTTCGTCGAGCGCAACGGTGAGCGGCTATGCATGGCCTGCGCGGAGCCCTCGCAGCGTTATTACCAGCCGCTTTCGTAGCGCAAAAACATCGAGGCCGGCGCTGAGCGATGCCGGCCTCGGGAACTTCAATTCACTTGTGGTTAGCGACGACGACCATCGTGATCGCGGTCATCGAAACGGCTGTCGCGGTTGCGGTCGTTGTCGCGGTCACGGTCGAAGCGATCATGGCGCGCGAACTCCTGTTGCCGCGCCCATTCGGCATGATCGTCGAAGCGCTGCGGGGCGACATAAACCGGTTCGCGGCCGTAGTACACAGGCGCCGGAGCGATGTATTGCGGGCCGCCGATGTGGACCCCCACTGAGAAATGCTGCGCCTCTGCCGCCGGTGCTGCCGCGATGAGGACTGCGCCTGCAAGCGTTGCCGCCGCGAGGACCCGAAGTGCCGTGGACTTTACACATGTAAGCTTCGTTACTGCATTTGATAGCTTCATGACCTTGCCTCCTGTGCCGCTTTGTATCCGCGCACAGTAAGGTAAACGCGAGTTGCGTCGCGTGGTTGCGCGCAACTAATTTGCGGCGCCGTGTTGCCGAAATTAATGTGAGAGCTTGAAGCGCACGCCGCCCTCCACAATGCGCGGCGCGGCCAGCGTCAACGCCGGCGTCTTCCCCGCCTCGATCGTCCGGTTCAACGCGTTCTGCGAACTCGCATACAGCGAAAACCCGCGCCCAATCATGCGTTCCGCATACAGGTCGAACCGCGAATACGGGTGCAGCACCGCTACATTTTCCGCGTCGTCGAACTCATGTCCCTCATACATCGCGTTCACGATGAACGTAGCAATCCGCGGCGCCTCATAGCGCAGTTGCGCCGACAAAGACTCTCGCGGTACTTCCGGAATCCACTTGCTCAGCAAACTCACCTGAGCCGGAAACGCATTGTTGAACCGCGTCACGGTAGCCACCGCAAACTGATAACTCACGTCTCCCGACAAACCCCGCCGTGCCCGTATCTGCGCCTCCAGCATCAGCCCTCGGCTGCGAATCTGGCCGAGGTTTTCGCGCTCCAGCGTTTGTGTTGTCGCAGTCGAGCTCAACAGCACGGCGGAGACGGGCCGGTTGACTTCGGTCCAGAAATACGTCGCCCGCACCGACCCGAACTGTGGCCGCGCCACTTCGCCGCCGAACTCGAAACCGGTTGCGCGCTCGGCCAGCAGCGACGGGTTCGCCAGCGTTGTCTGCGAGCCCACCTGTCCGGTGCGATACAGTTCGTTCATCGTCGGCCCGCGAAACGCGCGGAAGGCCGTCGCCGTGAGCGCGACGCCGCCGGGCAGCTTGCGCACCAGACCAACACGCGGGCTCACAAATATTTCACGCAGCGACGGAAGTTGTGTAACGCCCGGCGTCTTCGTCGTTGTCGATCGCGCGTCGAAAGTGCGAAACGAATCGACGCGAACCGAGCCTGACGCGGACCAGTTTTTCGGCTGCCAGATGGCGTCCGCGTATCCGCCAACTTCGCGCTGGTGGGCCGTGGCACTCGTGGTAACGATGGGCGTTGCAGTGACGGATTTTTCGTAGTCGGTCGCGCGAACATCGCGGAGGTCCGCGCCCAGAGCGGCCGTAACGTTGCGGGGAAGGGCGCGGGCGCCCTGTAGGACCGCTCCAAATTCATCCAGCGGAACATGTTGAAGTTTGGTCAGCGTCTCCGTGTCCCGATTCGCCAGGACGGACCTGATCGAAGAAAAACTTTGGCGATAGCTTTCGCGAGCACCGTATGCCCGCACCACGCCGCGGCCCCAGCGCGCCGAGTCCGCATCGGCCCCGGCCTGATAACGCCACAGCCGCGCTGCATTGGTTTGCAACGGCGAGCCGTTGCCCCGCGCTTCGTTCAACACATTGCCGCGCAGAAATGCGGAGCCGCGATTGCCCGCGAACGGCGTCCGCAACTCCACGCGACTGCTCTCGCCTTTGACGTTCGACGGAGAATCGACAGAGCCGCGGACCGCCGGCGCCGTCGGAATGTAGCCGTTGGTGCGCAGGCCACTCGCCGCGGCAAGCACCGCAATGCGCCTCGCGGAAAAATTCAGCAGACCATCTTGCTGTGCCGTGTCCTCGCTGGCGCCGGCCGCGTCCGCACTGATGCGCAGCGGCCCCGATGCGGTCACCGGAACCAGGTCCACCACCCCGCCGATGGCGCTCGAACCGTACAGGTCGGCCGCGCCGCCGCGCATCAGTTCCGCGTGGTCGAGCGCGAGCAGCGGCAACTCGTTCCAGTGAATCCATCCGCCGAACGGATCGTTGAACGGCACCTCATCGCTCACCAGCAGCGTGCGACTCGCCGCCGTGCTGCCCAGGCCGCGCAGGCTGAGCCCCTGCGACGTCGGATTCAACGACCACGAACTGGTCCGCCGAAACAGCTTGAAACCGGACACCGTGTGTAGCGCGTCGTCGATCGAAAATCCAGCACTCTGCTCAAGCTGCTGCTGCGACAACACCGCGATACTCGATGCCGAATCGTTGATGCCCGCAATGCCGCGGTCGGCGGTCACCGTAATCTGCTGCACGGTCTTAGGAGGCACCACCGGAGCCGACTGCGTCTGCGCGCGCGCACCGGCCAGTACGCAAAGCAAAGCGAGACAGCAGGCGAAAGTGCTTCGGCGAAGCGGCATCACTTCCAGACTCTCACGCCCGGGAGCGCACGGTGTACCTAAGCCTGCGCCGCCTCGATCGCCGCGCCCACGCGCAGCATCGTCGCCTCGCCAAAATGCGGCCCCAGCACCTGCACGCCGATGGGCAAACCCGCAGCCGTCTCGCCGCACGGCACGCTCATGCCGCAGATGCCGGCCAGCGACGCCGCCACCGAATAAATGTCTTCGAGATACATCTTCACCGGGTCGGCGGTCTTCTCGCCGAGCTTGAACGCCGGCGTGGGCGTCACCGGGCAGACGATGGCATCGACATCCGCAAACGCCGCCAGAAAATCGCGCGTCAGCAGCGTGCGCACCTGCTGCGCCTTGCGGTAGTACGCGTCGTAGTAGCCGGCTGAAAGGGCATACGTGCCGAGCAGAATTCTGCGCTTCACCTCCGCGCCGAAGCCCTGGTCGCGGGTCTTGCGGAACATCGCCGCCAGCGTGTTCGACTCCTCCGCGCGCAGCCCGAAGCGCACCCCGTCGAAGCGCGAAAGGTTCGACGAAGCCTCCGCCGTCGCGATCACGTAATACGTCGGAATCGCGTAGCGCGTGTGCGGCAGGGAGACTTTGTGGATGGTGCAGTCCGCCGCGCGCAGATCGTCCAGCGACTTCTCAATCGCCGCGCGGATTTCGGCGTCCAGTCCCTCGCCGAAATACTCTTCCGGCACGCCGATGCGTAGCCCCGCAACCGGGTTCGCCAGTTCTGCGGTGTAGTCCCCGGCGGCCGTTTTCGATGACGTCGCATCCAGTTCATCCGCTCCGGCAAGCACGCCCAGCATGGTCGCCGCATCCGCCACCGAGCGCGTGAACGGGCCGACGCGGTCGAGCGATGAGGCGAACGCAATCAACCCGTAGCGAGACACGCGGCCATACGTCGGAAGCACTCCCACCACGCCGCAAAATGCCGCCGGCTGACGGATCGATCCTCCGGTATCGGTGCCTAGCGAAGCCACGCAAAAACCCGCCGCAACCGACGCCGCCGAGCCGCCCGAAGAGCCGCCGGGAACGCGGTCCAAAGCACGCGGATTATGCACCGGGCCGTACGCCGAATTTTCGTTCGACGACCCCATCGCAAATTCATCGCAATTCAGCTTGCCCAGCAGCACCGCGCCCGCCGCTTCCAGCTTCGCGACAACGGTCGCATCGTACGGCGGATGGTAGCCCTTCAAAATCAGAGAGCCCGCAGTCGCCGGCGCTCCTCGCATCGTCAGCACGTCCTTCACGCCGATCGGCACACCCGCCAGTGGCCCCAGTTCCGCCCCCGCCTTTACTGCCGCGTCAACCTTCTCCGCCTGCGTAAACGCCCGCTCGCGGCTCAGCGCGAGAAAGCTGTTGATCGCCGGATCGTGCGCGGCGATGCGTTCGTAGTGCTGCTCCGCCAGCGCCGCCGCCGACACGCGCCCCTCGCGCACCGCTCCCCGCGCCTCCGCAATCGACAATGTTTCCAGATTCAACCTGTCCGCCATTCCCAGTCCCTATCTCTCAATTACCTTCGGCACCTTGAAGAACCGGCCATCCGTCTCCGGCGCTTCGGCCATGACGGCGGCGCGATCGAGCGACGGCCGCACCACATCGGCGCGCAGGTCTTCGCCATGCTGTGCGGGCGTCAGGCCCAGCATCTCGCCCACCTGCGCCATCGCCGGAACGCCCTCGGTGTCGAGCTCCTTCAGCTGCGCGATGTGCCCCAGGATGGCATTCAGATCGCGCGCCATCCGCGGCATCTCTTCGGCGGTCAGCTCCAGGTTCGCCAACTCCGCCACCCGCACCACATCTTCATTCGTAACGCTCATAACAAATCCCTAATCCCTCATCGCTTTTTGAAAGTGTATCGCGGTGACCGGCACCCCGGCGATGCGCGCCAGGTCGCTGGTGAGGATGTGCCTCATCTGCGCCAGCGGCTGCATCCACTCGTCGCTCGAAACCGCGATCCGCACGACACCGTCGTCATATCCCACAACCTCGCCGTGCCCAGCCAGCGCGGAGCCGCACGCGACAGGCCATGCCGCCGCCAGCCGGTCGAGCGGGGGCAGCGGACGCAGGCTCCGCCCCAGCGTTCCCCGCAGCATGTCGCGCATGTTCTGCATCAGGCGGCCACCACAGCCGCAGCTTCGGCAACCGAAGCGGCCATCGAAGCGGCCCCCGGCGCGTGCTGCAAGACGAAGTCGCGATAGCGCTCCAGAAACACGGGTGTCGCGAAGTTTGCCGCCCACTCGGTCGCGAAACGCGGCTGAAACTGCAACTCGCTCTCCCGCTCCCAGCGCAGGATCGCCTCGGCGGCGGACTCTGCCGTCTGCTCCGCAAAATACGTTCCGGTCGCCTCATCGCCCAGCCCGCGCACGGTTTCGAGCGAACCTCCAGCGCCGTACGCAATCACCGGGCGTCCGCACGCCTGCGCTTCCAGGGGGACCATCCCGAAGTCCTCGTCCGCCGCAAAGAGCAAGGCGCGGCAGCGCGCATACTCGGCCCACAGCGGGGGCGTCGACAGCTCTCCCAGAAATTGAACATCCTCACCCGCCAGGCGGCGCAACCGGTCCTCCTCCGGGCCGGCGCCGGCAATGCGCAGTTTGCGCCCGGCGCGGCGGCAGGCTTCCATCAAAATTTCGGTCCGCTTGTAACTGACCAGCCGCCCCGCACACAGATAGTGCTCGCCCACGGGCTCATCCTTTACGGCAACCGCGCGTTCCAGATCGATTGGAGGATGAATCACTTCGGCCTCCCGTCCATAACACCGCCGGATGCGGCCGGCCACATACGCCGAGTTGGCCAGGAAGAAATTCACCCGCTGCGCCGCTCTGCGGTCCCACGCTCGCACTCTGGGAGCGGTCGCCGTAAAAGCTGCCCGAGTCAACGGCCCCATCCCGGCGCGATATGCCTCGTACCCATCCCACAGATATCGCATGGGCGAGTGGCAGTAGCAAATGTGGGTCGCGCCGGGGTCGAGGCGCACGCCCTTCACCGGGCCGCTATCGGAGGAGAGCACCAGCTCGAAGCCGCGCAGGTCGAGGCCCTCGGCGGCGGCAGGATAGAACGGCAGAAAGTGACGATGGTGGGACCGCGCCAGCGGAAGTCTTTGCAAAAAGGAGGCACGTATGCGCCGCTGGGTCAGGGTCGCGGGCAAACCTGAGGGGCTCGCCACCAGGCTGAATATGTCGGCAGTGGGAAAGAGCGCGGCGATGCACTCCGCGACGCGCTCGCCGCCGCCTCGCGTGACGAACCAATGATGAACGACGGCGACGCGCACTCTCGAGAAACCCCGTCGCTAGTATGCGCCATCCTGATTGACGACCGACGAGAGGGTCCGCGACATGATCTTCGCGTCCTCCAGCAGCGACCAGGAGCGCACGTATCTGCAATCCAATTGCACGCGCTGCTCGTAGCTGACCTCGTTGCGGCCAGAAACCTGCCACAAACCTGTCAGACCGGGCTTCACCTTGCAATATTCATCGAAATTGTCGCCATATTTCTCGACCTCGGCGGCGACGATCGGGCGTGGCCCCACCAGGCTCATCGTTCCCTGCAGCACGTTCCAGAACTGCGGCAGTTCATCCAGGCTCATCCGGCGCAAAAACGCCCCCACACGGGTCACCCGCGGGTCTCGCTTCAGCTTGTGGTTCTCGCGCCACTCCTTGCGGGCGCCGGGGTTCGCCGTCAGGTAGTCCTCCAGCACCTGCGCCGAATCGACGCACATGGTGCGGAACTTCCACATGGAGAAGAACTCGCCGTGTTTGCGGATGCGGCGGTGTGAAAACAAAACGGGACCCGGGGAACTGAACCGCACCGCCGCTGCCACCGCCAGAAAAAGCGGCGCCAGAACCGGTGTAGCCAGGACCACTAAAACGATGTCCAACGTGCGTTTTATGACCCGGTAACGGAAGAAGCGTTGGGGCCCGGGATACTCTCGAACCAGAATCGGACCTCCGGCTGCTTCAACTTCGGGATAAGAATACACACCGGCCGCCGCTGTAGATCCCTGCGACTCCGACGTAAAAAACTCTTCCGGCATACCAGTCCTCTGCTCCGTATTCCTCACCAGTTTTCAGGTGCGGGGGTGGAGTCGGTTATGATCGTGCGCCTTGAGTTCAGGACGAAAATTCCGGCTTGCGAATTCGAAAATTCTTTGCCGGTTATTTGCCCCACCTCGTTCTCAAGTCGTTCCTGCCTCGACTGTTAGCAGCCGGCCCTCTGTGGAACCATGCCGCGAACCGTTCTTGCGTGTCGCTCGGAAGTGATCAGCCCAAACTTCGGTCATACCGCTTTGATATCGTCCAGTGTACCTTCTTCGCGGGAATGACGATAGCCGAAACTCTCCCATACGCACAAACTCTTCGTTTTTCGTTCCAGTTAGGGACCAAACCGGACAACTTTCCTGCCGGACGCAATTGGGGTCGCACAGCCGTCGTGCATGTCTTATGGTGATGTGATGCAGATTTTTGAAACCGGGCTGTTCGACGTAAAAATGATTCATCCAAAACGGTACGGCGACAGCCGCGGCTGGTTTGCCGAGACCTTCAACCGCGAGGCGTTCCGGGACGCAGGCCTGCCCGGGGAATTTGCCCAGGACAACCAGTCCTTCTCCGTCCGGGGCGTCCTGCGCGGGCTGCACTACCAGCTCGGACAGCCCCAGGGAAAGCTGGTCCGCGTGCTTTCAGGCCACATCTGGGATGTCGCCGTCGACCTTCGCCGCAGTTCGCCGGACTTTGGCAAGTGGGCCGGGTTCCACCTCCAGCCGCTCAACGCCTCCGGGGAAATGGAAATGCTGTGGATTCCGGAAGGCTTCGCCCACGGCTTTCTGGTGCTGTCGGAAACTGCTGAAGTCCTCTATAAGACGACCCGCACCTACTTTCCCCCCGGAGAGCGCTGCATCGTGTGGAACGACCCGTCGCTCGCGATCGCCTGGCCGCTGGACGGGCTCACACCGGTGGTCTCCGCGAAAGACGCTGAGGGCATGCCGTTCGCAGCAGCCGAGCTTCCTTAAAATGCCAGAGACAGGTAGTCCCTAGCCCTCAATCATTCTCCCCCATCGAAGCTTCCCGAGATTTTTGGGATGTCCATCGTTTCCGAGCGTTTTGTCGGTGCAGAACGCATCAAGGCCACCCGATGCTTCGCTTGAAATCTGCATGAGCTACCAATTCAGGAGTTGGTCTGCAATTGGGAACCTCAATAAGAATCGTTTGGAGTCCTGCCTTACGGGCGAACTTCATCGCCGGAACACAGTCTGTGTCATTCGTTATCAGAATGATTCTTTTGGCGAGATGTTCCGCGGAATAGGCCGCAATGTCTAACCCTATCCTCATATCGACGCCTTTTTGTTCAAACTGAGGGTCGAAGTCGGCATCAGTAGCGGGGACCCCGGGCAAAACTCTGGAACTACGCTTGAACCCCCGGAACTTTAGAACTCCGCGCCGAACCGCGAACAAATCGCGAGCAGCGATATCATGCAGCCATCGATCCGAGCCCGAGAATATTCTTGTTGTGCCCGATACAGGTTGAATCGCGCTTCCCTCGTATGGCGCGCAATCGTAATAGAGTATCCGGAGACACTCCTCGTCCGCCGCTATGCATGAGAGAGCAAATTTCTCGATGAAGGGAGGGTCGTAAACCTTGTTAGCCTTTTTTGTTTGGCTACGCAGAAATCCACCGTCGATCAGAACAACCGTTGTCTTCATCTCGCCTCAAAACAAGATCGGCCCCGTTAACGGGGGCCGATCCTCAATACATGCTCGCCTACGAGCGTACGGATATGATGCGATGCTAGGCTTACCAAAAGTCTGTGTCAATAGGCTGTTCGATACCGTGTCGCTCAATTTCATCTTTACGCCCGGCATTTAGCCGAATCCACCGTTCGACCTCCGCCAGCGTCTCAACCACCGCATATTCCCCGGCACACGGTTCCGGCTCCGTTCCCCGCAGCAAGAATGCCTGCCGCAGCGCGGCCGCGTTGGCTGCCCCAACGTCCGAGCAGCGATCGCCCACCATCACCGACTCCGCCAGCTCGACTCCCAGCTCCCGGGCTGCCCGCAGCAGCATGCCCGGCCCCGGCTTGCGGTCCTCATGCTCGCCGCGGTACGCACCGATCCCTTCCGGATGATACGGGCAGCAGTAAACCGCGTCCAGCCGGACATTTTCGCGCAGCAACTCGGCGCGAATCCACGCCGTCAGCTCCTCGTATTGCGTCATGGTATAGAAACCGCGGGCAATGCCGCTCTGGTTCGTGACAACCACCAGCTTGTAGCCGAGTTCCATCGCCGTACGGCACAGCGGGACAATGCCGTCGACCCAGCGCACGTCTTCCGGCCGGTGAAGGTAGCCGGCCTCGTGATTGACGACGCCATCGCGATCGAGAAAAAGCGCGCGGGACTTCATTGCACCTGATGGCTCGGGACTCAGGATGGCTCCTCCAGCAAGGCGTTCATGACGGCAGCCGTCTGGCTGGCGCAGCGGGAAAAGGAAAAGGCCTGCACCCGCTGGCGGCCGCGTTCGCGCAAGTCCAGCATCGTTGCGCCATCGCCGACACGCAGCAGGCAGGCAGCGAGTTCCTGCACGGAGCCGGCGGAAAAATATAGCGCGGCGTCGCCGGCGACCTCGGGCAGGCTGCCCGAGGCCGAGCACAGCACGGGACAACCCAGCGCCATCGCTTCCAGCACAGGCAAGCCGAAACCTTCGTACTTCGAGGGCATACAGAGGGCGCTCGCCCCGGCGTAAAGGCCTTGCAGTTCCGCGTCCGGGAGCTCGCCGGCGAAGCGCACCCGGTCGCCGAAAGACTGCGCTTCGCGCAGCACCGCCTCATCGGCTGTCCCCAGCCCGCTCATGCGCCCGGCCAGCACCAGACGAAAGGGAACGCGGCCCATCACATCGCGAAACGCGCGCAACAGAAGGCCGATGTTCTTATTGGGCTTCACATTGCCTACAAAAAGAATGTACGGCGTGCCATCCGCCTCGCAATGCGGCTGGGCTTGCGTTGGCCAACCGACATCGAGGCCGATGGGGGTGACATGCAGCTTCGCAGCCGGGACGTCCAGGCGGTCGCGCAGCTCGGCGCGGGTGAACTCGCTGACGCAAAGAATAGCGGCGGCCTGAGACACGGAATGCTCGATCAGTTGGCGCGCGTAGAAACGCTTCAGACTATTGCCGAGGATCTCCGGCAGCGCCAGCGGGGCGATGTCGTGAATCGTAACCACCATATTGCCGCTATACCAAAGCGGTGCGTTGAAGTGCGGCACCCACAGCAATGTCGAGCCGGCGAACCGGCCACGGAGAGCCATCGCCTGTTCAGGAATGGAGTAGATGGGCGCGGCCTCTTCGACAAACTCGATGGTCGGATCGTCGAGCCATGCCGCGGGCGCAAAGAGTTCGCGCCGCCCGATAAGGCGGACGCGCTCGCAGTCCAGTTGCGGCAGCAGCAGCGGCACCAGGTTGCGCAGATAGCGGCCGATGCCGGAGTGGCGCCACATGCGGAGGTCGGCGGTAAACCGGCGGATGTTGCGCGTGCCGGCGATCATCGTTCCTCCCGAGAGTTGCGGCGCGGATTGCGTCATCGTCGCGCCGTTGAGCACAAGCAGGCCGCCGCTCGAAACTGACCTACTTCTTTGTTTCGTTGCCCGAAGGCCCGCTTTGACGATAGACGCCGGCAGATGTCGCAACCTTGCTTCGCTTTTCGATGAGGTCGAGAACGCTGGGGTCATTGGCCTGTTCAGCGGTCGGTGCAAAAAGAGCGCGGCCGCGGTCGGACGCCAGTTGGCGAGGTTCGCACAGGTAATAGACGGCGAGGCTGTTGCGCGGCTTGTCCGGCGGACACGCCACAGGATCGGGCAGGCCGTGCCAGGAGTTCTGCGAGGTATCGAAGATGACGGCGCGATTGAAGAGGCAATCGATCTGCTTCGCGAGAGCGCCCGGTCTGCGATTCGTCTCGTCATTCTCCCAAAACCCGAGCGCGCCGCCCCACTCCGGTTTCCACTCGGGCTGTACGTAGAGGATGAGGTTGATGCGGCGCTCCAGGCCTATCTTGGGGTGGATGGAGTAATCGAGGTGCATGTTGAGCTTGCCGCCTGGTCCGTGCGAGTGCCAGCCACCGCCGTGCAGACCAGGGTCGGAATAAAGTTCACCATCGCAAAGCTTCGCGATCTCAGCAGTAAAGCTCGGGGAGTTCAGGAAAGCGAAGAGTTTGTACGTCGCTGGGGGAAACTTGTCCCAGTGGTTATAGGCCTTCTTGACCTCGATCGCGTTGTTGTATTCGTTCCAGACCGGGCCCTCATATGCGGGAAACTCGGCGGCGGCCGCACGGGCAGCCTCATCCGTCAGGAAGTTGTCTATGACAATGTTGTTGAAGGGTTTGGATGCTCGAAATTCAGCGGCCAACTCACTGAAGGAGATGCCAGGACGAAGGGGATTGGGGATTGCTGAATGGGTCATAAGCTATACCAGTCTAGCCTAGCAACACGGGAAGGCCAAAACGCTAAAGGCGGTCCGTAAAGCTGAGTTTGTGTTCCTCAAGATAGATGCGCACTCCACGGCAAACGCCTGAAACATTCCCCCAGCGGCCGCGAAGCAGACGGTTGAGAAGCCGAAGGAAAAGATAAACGGCGATGGAGAGCGCCGGCACGGATGCGTGGCGGCGCAACAGCCGCATGTTGGCAGTCGTAGCAAACTGATCGATTAGCGAACTGCGTTTGGGACTGCTTCCGCCTTCCTTATGGAGGATCGCGGTGTCCTCGCACATGACGAGCGGGTAGCCGGCGCGATGAAGCCGCAAGCAGAAGTCGGAATCGTCGCAATACATGAAGAAACCTTCAAAGAAGATGCCTACCTGCTCGCAAATATGGCGTGGAATCAGAAGGCTGGCTCCGGTGAAGTAGGTATTGCCGGCGGCAAAAGAGGCGGGTGCCGTGAAGTGCGATGTGAAGGCCGTGAAAAGGTTGACGGAGCCGCCGCCCCATGCCTGGATCTGTTCTGGATCGTGCATGTAGTACAGGACGGACCCGATGGCCCCAGCTTCGGGATGAGCGAGCGCGGTGCGAACCAGGTTCGACGCGGTAGTGGGCGGCGCAACCGTGTCGTTGTTGAGCAGCCAGATGAGGTCGGCTCCTTGCCTATAAGCGATGCGAGTGCCGGCATTGCAGCCACCCGGGAACCCGAGATTCCTGCCAGTCTCGTGCAGCGTGACCTCGGGATGGGCCGCGCGAATACGCTCAACGGAGTCATTCGCAGAGCCGTTGTCGATCACGACGACGGAGAGGTTGGCATAGTCCTGCCGGCGAAGCGAGTCCAGGCACGCCACAGTGTCTTGCCAGCCGTTCCAGTTGACGACAACGCAGACGACGAATGGCATTTCTTCGCCGCTCATCGCACCGTCTCCGTCGGAAAATTCAATCTGCATGGTCGAGGAAGCAAGCCGCGCGACGCGGACAGTCTGCATTTGCCCGGGTGGTAAAGATCGCTGTGCGAGACGCAAAGCGATGCGGTCGAGGCGCCCCGTCTGCGTGAAGCCGAGCTGGGCGCGGGCAAGTGACTGCAACTCCTGCCACGCGGACTCCGCATCCGAATTCGATTTGAGCGCGGACAGCCGTGCGTCCAGGCGCTTATCCAGTGGCAGCCAGGCAACAGTGGGGTCATCGTGCGTCAGGCTCCACGAACGCGGACACGAGCGACGGAAGGCAGTGGAGGAACTGCTTGCGGATACTTCAATTGGGTCCTTTGCGGTCGCGTATACTACCGCCTGGGTTCAATTTTATCCTGCCGCGAGTCGACTCCGGGGCGCACGCCAGCCTTGCGGGCTCGCGCGCCATGCGATCGATTCCAGCCGGCGCCGGAAACTGTCCAGTCCGTTGAGGCCATTTTGGATCTGCTTGCCGATTGTGTCGCGGTTTTTTTCATTGCGCATTTCCTTTGGTCCTACTACTGGAACTGCTATCGCAAGGGATACACGATCGATGTGTGGCATTTCGGGTTGGCGTTCAACGTTTTCGCAATCTACATCATGCTCCCGTTTTCGCGCATCGACCTCAATGCGCTCATCATCGGGCCCGGCCTGTGGAGGCACACCGCACCATTCGTCAACGAGGCATACTTCATCAGCGCTCTGGGATATGCCGGAATGCTGGCCGGAGGAAGCCTCTGGCGGCTGCGCCTGGGTCTGGGTCTCCGCCGAGGCTTCGACAGAGTGATCGAGTGGCCTCTACAGGGCGCCCTGAACGTGTTGCGCGCGCCGCGCCTGGTGTTCGTCCATTGCGCCATCAGCCTGGCGCTCCTCGGGACCACGCTGGCCATTTACTTCGCGCACAGCGGTTTCGGTTTCAATCTCCGCGGCTTGCTGCTGGTGATGCCTGCGCTCCGGCCGCTGGCCCAGTTTGCGGCTTTCTACGGCATCATGGCCGGAAGCTACGCGCTGGCACGGTACGCAATCTATCGTGAGCGCAGTATGCTCGTGCCGCCCCTGATGATCGCCGCGGCATTTTGCTTTTACGCCGAACGCTCCGACATCATCGGTGTGTTTATGCTGGCGCTGATCGTGTCCATGGTGCGGATGCGCCGGCGGCTTCGGTTGGTCTACCTGGCCGCCGGGATCGTCGGAATTTTGTTCGTGGCAATGCTGCTCGACGCACTTCGGCGGCCGAACTTTTCCGCTGTCGCTGTGCTCCAGAGGTTCGGCTTCAACGTATTTTTCGGAAACTCGTTCTCCGACACGCGGGATTTCGCGACCGTACTTTCCTTCTGGAATGGGCAGCTCCTGTTGGGAAAAACTTACCTCGCGGGACTGATCAGTTTTGTTCCGCGCGTACTCTCGCCCTTTCGAGACAAGTGGGCTTTGGGAGTGGTGACGGCGACGATGGTGGGATTCCTTCCTACACAGCATCCTGGGCTGCGCATCGGAGTATTTGGCGAGGCATTTCTCAACTTCGGCCTCCCCGGAGTTCTGGCGCTAAGTTTGTTCCTGGGCAGTGTCTTGAAGCTGATGGACTTGCGCGTGAAGCAGAGCCTCGCGCAACTTCCTCGCTCGGGCATGCGCGTGTTCGCTTACTTCATCCTGGCATATTTGACGGGCGCCGCGCAGAACAGCAGTTCCGCATCGGCGTTCTACACAGTGATGGTCTTCATCGGCGTGTCGGCGGCGATGATCAAGTTCTCGCGATTCTTGAAGCTGCCGCTGGCCTGAAGCAGAGTTAAGGGCGCCAGGTGGGCTCGGTCGCGGATTGGTGCAAGGTGCGCAGCATACTCGACCTCTCCGGGTCCGCCCGCAGTACGCGGTATCGGTCTCCGATAAAGACCGCAACCAGGGCCAGAAAGAAACCGAGGCAAGCCCCGGCCAGCGCGTATATCCGGCGGCGCGGCGTCGCCTTGCGCAGCGGCGTCTCCGGGTAGTCGACCACCTGCACCCCGGGGGCCGATGCGGTCTGCTGCAGTCTCGCGCTCTCAAATTGCCTTGTGAGCAACTCGAACATTGCCTGATGGAACTGCACTTCGCGCTGCAGGCGGGCAAAATCCAGATTGACTTGCGGCGCCTGCGCGGCGGAAATACCCGCGCCCGCCCCGCCCCCGGAGCCGCTTTCCATGCGCTGCTTCTGGGCGGTGAGTGTCGCGATCTGCGACCGCAGACGGACCACATCCGGTGCGTTTTCCGTTTCTCCCTGGCGGAGGGCGGAGAGCGAAACCTCGTCGTTATTGATCTGTGCGCGCAATTGTTCGATCGCGCTGAGACCGGACTGCGTCTGCGACTGCGGAGAGACGATGCCCTGGGCTTCCTGCGCCTGCTTGAGATCGACTTCCGCCTTGTCCAGCCCGCTCTTTTCGTGTTGCAGTTGCTGCTCGTACACGGCGCTCTGCTGCATGGCCTGATCGACGGCGAGCCGTGTATCGACGCGCGCCAAAGCATTCAGGTAAGCGTCGGCAATGGCCTTCGCGCGACCGGCGTCGGTGTCGAAAACGCCAATGGTGTAAAACCCCGCGATGTCGGAAGACACAGTGGTGTTCCGTCGCAGAATTGTCCGGGCATCTTCTTGGTCCTTCGCCCGAAAAACCTTCTCTAAATCGAGTTGGCCGAGGACGTCGTCCACCACCGAGTTGCTGGCGAGCAGGCCGGGATACAGATCGGATTTGGCTGGCGTCCAGAGCGCGGCCAAAGGGTTGTCCAGCAGCGCGTTGTGCTGTGTCGGAGGAAGAAAAACAGCCGTGGCCTCGAAGCGGGGCTTGACCAGGAACGACGCGGCATACGCCAGCACAAAACCGCACACCAGGGAACCGAGAAGGAACGGCCAACGGCGGATGACGGATTGCGCAACTGGCAGCAGGTCGATGGGCGGCGCGGGTGATTCATCCCATACAGGGGCGGCATTTGCAATCGCGTCCGGCGGCAGTGGATTTGGCTTCATGGCTTCCGTTCAAGTTCTAACTGCGCGTTTCTCGTCAAAGATGGGGGACCGATGTCACCTGGATAGGATTGCGATCGTAGCGGCGCCCAGCCCGAACTGCCCGACGATCGTTGCGACATCGACAATGCGCTGCATCAGCGACCGTTTGTCGATCACGGGCGGGACCACGATCGTATCGCCTGGAAAAATCAAGGCGCGGTCCACATTCGCATACTGCCTGCTGACCACGGAACCGTCCGCGCGCAGCACAAACGTGCGCTTGCGGTCGGCTTGACGATCCGGCCCCCCGGCTTCACGCAGATAATCGATCACGCGCCGTCCGGGCGTGAACACGAACGCATTCGCGCTGTAGACCTGGCCTTCCACGTTGACATTCGATGGCAGGCGCGGAACGATAAATCGGTCGCCATCCTCCAGAGCAAGGTCCGGAACACTATCGACACCTGTGCTGTCCGGTTTCAAATCGAGCACGATGCGTCCGATCGGTTTGATTTCCCGAAGTCGCGCCACGGCAGTTTGCACATCGACGGCAGAAGCCGTCGCGGCGGCCTGGTCCGACGGACTGATGGCCCGCGCCTGGTTCGCGGATGTGACAGCCGACGCCTGCGCTTCCAACTGGTCGGCGTACTCCCGCAGCCGCTGCTCCTCCACCCGCCGCGTCGATTCCCGCGTAAATTCCGAGCCGTAAAGATAAGCATCGCCGGTAAAGCCTCCAGCGCGGCGCAGCAGGCTGCGCAGGGTCTCGCCGGGCAAAACGCTGTACACGCCGGCCCCCACAAACTCGCCTTCCAGACGGACAATGCGCGTCTGCTGCGCGGATGGTACCCGCAGGTCCGCCTTGGAGAAGATGGTGATAACGTCGCCGGGCAACAATTCCAGGTTCTGCGCCGGGTCCTCGTCCAGAACGACCTTGCCAAGATTGAACGAGAGCAGCGACGTCGTCAGGTCCTTTGTGCTCTGCCGCTCGATCACCGCATAGCTCCAATCGATGTCGGGAGCGCTGAGGATCACGTCTGTCTGCGCGCTGAAGATGCTGTTTGCCGGAGTCAGCGCATTGCCCACCGACGACCCACCCGAGTCGGGCGTCGTGGTGGTGGGCTGGGCAGTATCGCGCGTGCCGTTGGGGGTGTTCGAGGTCCCGTTGGCCTTGAGTGCGCCTTCCGTATCCACCGGATTGGGCGAGTAATCGGGGGTGCTCTGCCCCAGCAGGTTGCGCTTCCGCCAGTAATTCCGCGTGATCAGAGCTTCCTTGTTGGGGATCAAATCGCTGACCCTCATGCCCGGATGCCACACATAGCGGCCCGGATTGGCCACATTCCCGCGCAGCGTAACCGCGTCGCGAAAACGGTCCACGATCGATGCCACCGAGATAATGTCGCCGTTCTGCACGCGCTCACCGGATTGCGCAGTCCCCGACACATCCTCGATACTCCGCATGGTGTGCTGGTAAATGCGTTCCAGCCGCACGCTCGAACCCGCTGCCACATTGGTCTCGCCGCCCGCCAGCCCCACCACCTGCCCCACGGTGGTTTCGCCCTTCAATTCATAGATCGCCGGGTTGCTGATGCTGCCCACAACCGCGACCTGCGGCCCAACCGTAGGAATAAAGATCACGTCGCCGGTCGCCAGGTTGACGTCGTGCGACTTGTCGCCATGCAGCAGCAGGTCGTAAAGGTCGAAGTGGGCGATCGTCTGTCCGCCGCGCTTGACCTGGATGTCGCGCACCGAGCCTTGCGGCAAAGGTCCGCCGGAGACAAACAGCGCATTCAACAGAGTGCTCAGCGAACTGATCGAGTAGCTGCCCGGCTGTTGGGCCTGCCCGAACACGAATACCTGGATCGTCCGCAGGGAACCCATGTTTACGCTCAGGTCGAAGTTGCGATAGATTTTGCCGGCCTGGTCGCGCAGATACTGGGCAAGCTGCCCGAAAGGCAGGCCGGCGACGTGTACCGCGCCAAGTCCCGGCAGGGAGATCGCGCCCGTTCGGTCGACCACTACATTCAATTGCTGGTTGATCTGCCCGGAAAGCTGGAGCCTCAGTTCGTCGCCCGGCCCGATAATGTACCCCGGCCCGACGTTCACATCCTCCACCGGCGCAAAGGTCGAAGGACGATTGTTGAACAGAGATGCGCCGAAGATCGGCACCCGCCGGCCGGTAGTCGCGGTCACCATCTGCTGGAACTCGGTGAGGTCTTCCTCCCGGGTGGCGGTGGTGTCCTTGCGGTGGCCGTCGTCGGCCGCGTTGCGCTTGGCCGCGTCATCCGCCGGGTTTGCCGCCCGCGTCGTGGTGGTGGCAGTCGATGGCGCTGTCGTGGTGGTCCGCGAGAGTGCCGGCGCCACGGGAGCTGCCGGGGCCGAAACCGCACCCCCCGGGACCTGCGCGAATGCCCGCGGCAGCAGGGCCATCAGCATGACTTGACCGGCCAGTAACGCCGAAAGCCGGAATTTCGCACCCGTACCGGAAAGCCAACTCGCTTGTACTTGTCTCACGCCAAAAAACTCCGCCTTGGTGCCAGGCTGCCGGATCCACCTTGGCCTGCAAATGTTTCGCAGCTAAGTGTACCGCACACAAGAGGCGCGGGCAGCGTGGCAAGCCGCAACGGCAGCGTCAGGTGCAAACGCAAAAAGAACCGGCCTCCAGCACCGGCCGGTTCTTTCGCCGTAGCAATGGAGGTCGATACAGACCTATTTGGAGCGAAGCCGCGCGTACAGCGCTGCGCCGGCCGCGCCGACGATGCCGAGAATAGCGGTTGGGCATTCGGGCGAGTCGATGCAACCGTTCTGCGCGTGCGCCAGGACGGGGATGAGGAAGATCGAACCGAAAAATGCAAAGCGCAGAAATGTCTTCATGACTGAGATGGCCTTATAAGTAGATTGTGGTACACGTTCATTGCTTGATGAAGTATACAGCGACGGACGGCGGTCATGCGGAAAGTCTGAAAAACAACGCCGCAAGACCATTGCCCAGAATCTGAAACCGACCGTTGGCTTATCGCCTTTGCACGTAGTTACCTACGACGCCATACCCAGGTCTGCGGGTTGGCTGGAGGAACCGGGAATCCGCGGGTTCAGGTTCAGGGTTCAGGGTTCTCGGTTCTCGGTTCAGGGTACCGAATCTCAGTGCGCACATTCCGCCTAACAACTAAGAACGAACAACTCACAACCCCAAACCGACAACCCAGAACCGACAACCCACAACCCACAACCCACAACCCAGAACCCTCTAATCGACCGTCAATGTAAACGACGTACTGGCGATGACCGCACTGGAACTGCCTGCCGGCACTCCCGTTCCCGTAACGGTGACCGTATAGGCGCCCGCGCTGCCGCTGGCCGCCGTGGCCAGCGAGCCGCCGCTGCCGCATCCCGAAATCGCCCCCAAACCTCCCAACATCACCAGCAACGCCGCCAGCAAACGGACAGCCCGCATCGCCTTGCGCCGCCGGAACGGCATCAGGCACAGCAGACACGCAAACATCGCCCCTCCGGCCGCCAGACCGTGGCTGTTTTCAGCATGGACCGACGTCTGCGCCGTCGTCGAAACCGTCGCCACCGCAGCCGTCTTTCCACCCGCGGCAAGCGCAATGCTCACCGGCGTGAGAGTGCAGACCGGCTCGCTCGCCGCACTGCCGCCCGTCACGGAGCACGCCAGCGCAACCGTCCCGGCAAATCCGTTGGTCGACGCGACCGAGATGCTGCTCGTCGCGCTCGCCCCGGAAGCCACCGTGAACGCCCCCGGACTCGCCGTCACGGTAAAGCCCGGCAGGGCCGCCGGTACAACCGAAATCGCAATCACCGGGGACGTCTCGACGACCGGGCCGCCGGTCCCCGTGACCGTCACATCCAGAACGCCCACAGTCGCCGCAGTCGTATGGATCGTGAGCACGGAATTCGCCGTCAGGCCGGAGCTGACCGCAGCCGAAGCCGGGGCCATCGAGCAACTCCCCGCCGCCGTTCCACTGGCGGGGTTCACCGCGCAACTCAGCGCCACCGTCCCCGCAAAACTGTTGACCGAAGCCACAGTAACGGACTCGGTCCCGCTCGCGCCTGCAATCAGCGAAAGGCTGGTTGCGGCGGGCGTGACCGTAAAGCTCGCAGGCGCCGTAACGACCAGCGCCAGCGCCGCCGAAGTCGAGCCGACAAACGTGCTATCGCCCGAGTACACGGCCGTAATCTCGTAAGTTCCAGCCGTTGGGAACGTCAGCGCGGCAGTTGTCGCCTTGCCCGCGCCACTCAGCGCAACCGCCGCTCCCAGAGCCGTGCCGTTCGAATAAAACTGTACGGTCCCCGTCGGAGCCGACGTGCTGGAATCGCCCAGCGTGGCCGTGAAGCTGACCGTCTGCGAAGTCGAAATCGGGTTCGCGCTGGCCGCAATCGAAAGCGTCGTAGCCACCGTCGGCGTCGTCGCTCCGGCCGCCGCAGTCAGAAAGTTGGTCACATCGAGCGAACCCAGCCCGGTCGCCAAATCGTAGCCTGTCGTCAGTCCGTACCCCGCCAGTCCGCCCGTAAGTGCATTCGCCGACGGCGTGCTGTTGTTGCACATCGACGGCGTCGCCGTGGAGCAGGAACTCACGCCGCTCGACGCGGGCGTCGCATCGTGGAACACACCGTTCGAAGTCGTCGAGGCCAGCCGGTAGAACATGGGGTTCAAGTTGCCCTGCCGCGCGCCCAGCTTCTGGTCGAGCATCGCCGCGATGCCCGCCATCGAAGGCGACGAAGCCGACGTGCCGAAGGTGATGTACTTGAATGTCCCGCTGGCGCAGTCGTTGCCCACATCCGTCTGGCACACCAGGTAGCCATCATGCCCGGACGCGGTAAACGACACATCCGGCACGTCCCGCACGCCGTCCCCGGGCACACCCACGCCGGTCTGCCACGAAGGCTTGGCCAGCAGCGTCACTCCGCCACCGGTCCCCGACGCCTGATACGTGGTCTTGCCATTGCTCGCCGAGGCCGGCTCATTCCACGCGCCCTCCGGGATATACCCAATCGCCGACACCTTCGTCGCCGAGTTGCTGCTCGCCCAGTAGCCGCTCGCGCTGTCGTTGAACTCCGTTCCGCCCACGCAGGTCGCATACCCGCTGGCGCAGATCAGGTTCGTCGCCAGTACCTGCGTCGTCGGGAGCGTGTTGGATCCGTCATCGCAGCCCGCCGCCGCATTGTCTCCCGACGAAACGAAAAAACTGATGCCCTGCGCCGCCCCCGTCTGAAACAGCGAGTCGAATTTCTGGGAGTAGCTCGCACTGCCGCTCGAATTGCAGGAGCCGAAACTCATGTTGACGATCGGGTCGTTCAGCGTCGAAATCTCATACTGCAACGCACTGAAGATGTTGTTGAAGCTAAGGCTCGAAAACACCAGCAAATCGACATTCGTCCCCGGCGCCGTTCCCAGGATGCGCTGCACATCGAGCGCCGCTTCGCCCTCCGAGTCGGCATTGATCCCCGGATCGCTGCTGCCGGGAAGAACAATCTGGTTGGGCTGCGCCACCGACAGCCCGAACACGCTGTTGAAACCGGTAATATCGGCCGCCGCAATCCGCGAGTCGATCAGGTTGACGACGTGGTAGCCGGACCCGGTAAACCCCGCGTTGTGCGTCGAGTTGATGTCGTAGATCGCATTGAAGTCCCCCGGCGTCACATAATGCGCACTGGAACCCGAGTTATACAGCGGCTGGACGATATTCCCATCCACTTGCGCGGGACCGCCATCTTTCGGCGCCGAACGCGAGTGAACGTACGCCATGTGCTCCGAAAGGCCCTGAACCGACTGAATCACCCCCGAAAGCGCCTCCGGAATCGCCGGCTCGACCGTAGGTGCGTAGCGAGACGTATTCTCATGCCGGAAGTTATGCAGATTCGTCGCAAAGGCGCGTTCCACGACCGAAACCGGCCCACTAAACGTAACGAAAACCCCGCCCGAGGCAACGCCGTCCACCGTCAACCCCTGCGATTGCAGCCAGTTCGTCACCGCCGCCAAATCGGCGGACGCAATGCCGTACTGGTCCGCCGTCTGCTGCGGCGTCAGCCATTGGTGATAACGAGGCGAGTTGGGATTTTGCTGGTCGGCCAGCAACTGCTCGAACGCCGCCTGCACCGGCGGCGAGCGCGCCAGGATAAGGTGCAGGTTGTCCAGCCTCCGCGCAGGAGAAACACTGCCCAGATCGTTCGCGGCGTTCGCCCAGCTCGGCACATGGCCACTCAGCCGGACCGTCCGTCCAGCATCCACCGGCGCGGTCACGCGCGCCGTGGCGGCGACCGCCCCCCTGGTTTGCGCTCGGGAAGCCGTTCCAAATCCTGTCAGAAAACACACTGCAACGGATAGTGCGGCGAAGCGTCGCGACGAGTGCATTCGGGGCCCCTCTTTCACACGATTAGACGACCCTTTAACACGTCCGGATTCAGTCCTCATGGGGCATGGAACGGCAATTCGGGCCGAAACAATAGCTCTGAGAGTAATACTTTTGTCACGCTCGTCCTAGAATGGAACAAGCGAGGATTGGAATGTCGAAAACTGAATCGAAAATGGTCGAACTGGGCACCGAAGCACCCCGGTTCGAGCTGGTCGACGTAGTTTCGGGCAAAGTTTTTAGCCGGGACGACGTAGCCGCGTCCGTCTGGGACGAAAACCTGTCCGACGGAGTCAATAAATCCACCCACGGCGGCCCACGCAAGAAACACGGCCTGCTGGTCATGTTCGTCTGCGTCCACTGCCCCTACGTCAAGCACGTCGAGCAGGAACTCGCCCGCATCGGCCGCGACTACTTCGGCTCCGGCGGCGAAGGCGCCATCGCCATAGCCGCCATCCAGTCCAACGACATCGCCGAGTATCCCCAGGACGCCCCCGAGCACATGCGCGAACAAGCCGCCCGCCTCGGCTGGACGTTCCCCTATCTCCTCGACGAGGAGCAGGAAGTCGCCCGCGCCTACAGCGCCGCCTGCACCCCCGATTTCTTCCTCTTCGACGGCGAAATGAAGCTCGTCTACCGCGGACAACTGGACGACAGCCGTCCCCGCCGCGGCGACTCCGGCAACGACACGCCCGTCACCGGCAAAGACCTCCGCGCTGCTCTGGATGCGGTCATCGCCGGCAAGCGCCCGGACACCAACCAGCGCACCAGCCTCGGCTGCAACATCAAATGGCGGGAGGCAAACAGCTAACCGTGACCCCGACGCCAAAACACGACGAAATACTGGAGGGCCTGAAAAGCGGTGTGCGGCGCTTTCGCGGCGAGGTCTACCCCGAGCGCGCCGAAGTCTACGCCCGCGCCGCCACCGAAAGCCAGCCCCACACCCTCTTCATCGCCTGCGCCGACGCCCGCGTCGACCCCATCGAACTCACCCAGTCCGGCCCCGGCGAAGTCTTCGTCCTGCGCAACATCGGCAACATGGTCCCACCGTATGGCGAAATGCTGGGCGGCAACAGCGCCGTCATCGAATACGCGGTCAGTGCCTTGAAGGTCCGCCACGTCGTCATCTGCGGCCACTCCGACTGCGGCGCGATGAAGGCCCTGCTCAATCCCGAATCCGCGAAGTCCATGCCCGCCGTCACCAATTGGCTGACCAACGCCCATGCCGCGCTCGCCGTCGCCGAAACCGTGCATACAAAATCCGAGTCGCGGCGACCGTTGATCGCCGTGCTCACCGAGCGGAATGTTTTACTCCAATTGCAGCACCTCAAGACCCACCCCTCCGTTGCGGCGGCGATGGCGGCCGGCGAACTTACAGTCTCCGGCTGGGTCTACGACATCGGCAAAGGCCAGGTCTGCGTCGCGGAAGACGGCGAACGAGTGTTCACACCAATTGCGGAATGATCGCGTTTCAAACGCGAAAGCCGTATGAAATTTGATTGACAACGACTGTGGAAGCGCATCCACTGTAAGAGTGCAGACGCATGGCTGCCGTGCAGCAAAGTCCCCTGAGTGATCTGGAACCACTCAGAGGAGTTTCGAACAGTTAGATGTTCATCTTGTGAATCATCAGGAAAGTCTTCACTAGTATCTCGACCGCATGTAGAGGTATCTACATAGGCACTGTTGTTTTGCCGGTTTCGGGGTGCATTGTTTTGTGATGAGTCCTTATCATCGCGTGCATGTTGCGTTGTCGAAACTGGAGAAGCTG
>Ga0207933_1000784_pt1 | contig 28036 bp, 28 predicted proteins | sample NGESurdeep092012_4_FD_184488 | JGI IMG/M metagenome (GOLD analysis project Ga0207933, IMG submission 184488) | Arctic peat soil microbial communities from Barrow, Alaska - NGEE Surface sample F53-3 deep-092012 (SPAdes) | ecosystem: Environmental > Terrestrial > Soil > Wetlands > Peat ... | reverse complement strand
TGGGCAAGACGCGCATCATCGCCGAGACCGGCGCGGGCCAGCACGGCGTCGCCACGGCCACGGTGAGCGCGATGTTCGGGATGAAATGCGTCATCTACATGGGCGCGGTGGATTGCGAACGGCAAATCCTCAATGTTTATCGTATGAAAATGCTCGGCGCGGAAGTCGTGCCGGTGCACGCGGGACAAAAAACCTTGAAGGAAGCCGTCAACGAGGCGATGCGCGACTGGGTCACGAACCTCCGCAGCACGCATTACATTCTCGGCACGGCTTACGGCGCGCATCCATATCCGGTGATGGTGCGGAATTTTCAGCGCGTCATCGGCGACGAGGCGCGCGCGCAGATTTTGGAAAATGAAAAACGTTTGCCCGACCTGCTCATCGCCTGCGTCGGCGGCGGCTCGAATGCCATCGGACTTTTTTATCCGTTCCTCAACGACAAATCCGTGCGGATGGTCGGCGTGGAGGCGGGCGGACGCGGCATCCAGCCCGAGCAGCACGCGGCGCGGTTTCAAGGCGGCTCGCTCGGCGTGTTGCAAGGCACGCGCAGTTTTATTTTGCAGGACGAATTCGGCCAGATCCAATCCACGCACAGCGTCAGCGCCGGACTCGATTACGCCGCCGTCGGGCCGGAACACGCGTTCCTGTGCGACGCCAGCCGCGTGGAATACACCTACGCGACCGATGAGAAAGCGCTCGCCGCCTTCATGAAACTCGCGCGGCTCGAAGGAATTATTCCCGCGCTCGAAAGCGCGCACGCCGTCGCCGAGTGCATGGTGCGCGCGCCGAAGCTGGGCAAAGATGCGCTCATCATCGTGAACCTCTCCGGTCGCGGCGACAAAGACGTGGCGCAAGTGGCGGACAAGGTGAAGTTGGAAATGCCAAAGTGAATCGGTCAGAAAATCTATAAAATTTTCAGGACTTTCGCAAAATCCGAAAAAGCGTGATGCCGACGTAAAGTGCGACTTGTCCCAAAATAATTCCCAGCCAACTCCAATGTAGCCAGAAAAATGTTGCAACGGAAATCGTCAAGGACAATCCACACCAGATCAAAGTGGACTTGTCCTCAAATTCCGCCGCGCGATAAAAGAAATCGCGCAGGCGGCGATGATCCAGATTGAGAAAAAAGGCATCGCGGCCAATTTGAGAAATTTTTCAGCCGCGAAAACTTTTCATCACGCGCGCCATTTTGAGCGCCGTTTGCGCCGCTTCCCTTCCGCGATTGTGTTTTTTGTCGAGACAACGTTTGTGCGCCTGCGCTTCATTTTCCAAGAGCAGCACTTCATGGATGACGGGAATTTCACGCGCGACTTGAATTTGCATCAGCGCATCGCTCACGGCTTCGCCAATGTGCTGCGCGTGGGTCGTCTCGCCGCGCAAAATGATGCCCAGACAAATGATGGCGGAAAGTGGCGGCGACGAAGTGCGCGCCAGTTTTGCGGCGGCGACTGGAATTTCAAAAGCGCCGGGCACGCGAACGATTTGGACTTTTGCGCCGGCGCGTTTCAATTCCATCTGCGCCGCGCGCAGCATCGCGTCCACAAAACGCGCGTTATATTTTGACGCGATGATGGCAAAATTTCCGCCGCGCGCCGGAAGTTTTTTTGACTGGATTTTACGGAGCATCGCGGCGGATTATTTTTGCGGATCGTTCAACGGTTTCCATTCGCCGTCGTAAGTGGCAACGACCACGATGTCCTCGCCCAACCCGATATGTTCTGTTTTTTCTGCCGGCGAAGTTTCCGCCGCAGAATGGGCCGCGCTGGCAACGGATTTTTTTGAGACCATGCTCGTTTCCTCATCGAAGGAACGCGCCGCTTCCATCAATACTGTTTCCCATTGGCCGTGAATGGTGCGTTGCGGCGGCGCTTGAAACGATTTCAATTGAAACTCGCCGCCGGTCAAAGAGAGCAGGCGATTAAAAGCTTTTTCGTCGGTCAAATTTTCTGCCCTCGCGTGAATGATCGCGCCCGCCTCGATAAAAATTTGCCCGCGCATTTTCGCGTTGCGAATTTCGAGGATGGAAGAGTGGCGCGCGATACATTCCATTTGGATCAATTCCTGCAAGCCGACCTGCCGCAGCGCGCCGCTGAAACCTTCGCGATGCGACCACGAAACCAGATCATTGAGAAGGTTGAAAACCCCCTTGACGCCTTCGGGCGAAACGGGTTTCTCGATGAAAAGTTCCGCGCCGTTGGCCAGCGCATCCGCGCGTTTGGCCGCGCTCGCGCTGCCCGTCATCACCGCGATTTTGATTCCCGGATAACGCCGGCTGACGATGCCCAATAATTGCAAGCCGTCCACCATCGGCATGCCGATGTCCAGCACGACGAGGTCAATGGAATTTTCCTGCAAAATGGCCAGCGCGCGATCCGCCGTCGGCGCCGGATGAATTTTCCAGCTTCGATTGGAAAGCTCCGCACACAATTCAGTGAACATTTCTAAAAACGCCAGGCTGTCATCCACAAAAAGCACTTGCGATTTTTTTGATTCGCCGCCGCTTTCCATTTTCGCGTCCGTCGCCGCTTCAGATTTTGGCGAAGCGACGGGCATAACAGATTTTAATGGTTCGGGATTTTTTTTCTGCGAGGCACCGGTATTGGTCACCAGCATTTTACTTTTGAACGATGTGCCCGGCGAATCCGGCGCCGTTTCAAAATGCAATTCCACTTCGCCCACGCGCAACGTTTGTCCCGCCTGCAAAACGCCTTCGACAATTTTTTTGCCGGCGATAAACGTGCCGTTCGTCGAAAGCAAATCGCGCACGACCAATTCATCGCCGCGCAATTTCACCTCGCAATGACGGCCGGACACCGACGGATCGGCGATCTGAAAAGTGTTTCCATCCGCGCGCCCCAGCGTGATCCAGCTCTCGCCCAATTCGTGCGATAAACCGTTCAGATTTTTGGTGAGGACGACAAGTTTGGCCATGCGACTCATTAAATTAATCAGCAGTCTGAATCAACCGCCTCGCGCGGGTAAATAAAAATTCCACGCGATCTGTCACGCCGTCGCCAGATTTTCTTCCAACATTTTCGAGCGCGCGGAATTTTCTTTGATTTCAACGGCGGCAGAATTTTCTAAAATCCGAATTGGCTCGTAAAAAGTATTTCGCTGCACCGGCGTGCGTCCGGCTTCGCGGATGGCTTTGATCATATCCGCCTCGGTCTGCAATTGCGGCGAGCTCGCGCCGGCCATGTGAAAAATATGTTCCTCGATGATCGTGCCGTGGATGTCGTCCGCGCCGTAACTCAACGCGACTTGCGCGAGTTTCATGCCGAGGCCGACCCAATACGCGGTGATGTGCGGAAAGTTGTCGAGATAGATTCTGCTGATGGCAATCGTGCGCAGCGAATCAAATCCGGTCGGCGCGTGTTCGACGGGAATGTCATTGTCCTGCGGTTGATACGCGAGCGGCACGAAAGCGACGAAACCGCGCGTCTCGTCCTGCAACGCGCGCAATTGCCGCAGGTGATCCACGCGGTCGGAGAGATTTTCAACGTGGCCGTAAAGCATCGTGCAAGTGCTGCGCTGGCCGAGCTTGTGCCATTGCCGATGCACGTCGAGATATTCCTCGGCGGATTCCTTGCCTTTGGCGATGGCGGAACGAATGTCTTTGCGAAAAATTTCTGCGCCGCCGCCGGTGAGCGAATCGAGTCCGGCCTCTTTCAATTCAATCAAAGTTTGCACGACGGATTTTTTCGCGAGCCAGGCGAGATGCAAAATTTCAATCGCAGTGAAACATTTTAGCTGCAATCGCGAATCCAGATTTTTCAGTGCGCGCAGCATATCCGTGTAATAACTGAACGGCAGCGACGGATGCAATCCGCCGACGATGTGCATTTCCGTCGCGCCGAGTTTCAAAGTCTCGCGCGCTTTTTCGACGATTTCCTCGATGGAAAACTGGAAGCCGTCGGCGTCGCGTTTCTTGCGCGAGAAGGAACAAAACTGACAGGACAAAATGCAGTAGTTGGAATAGTTGACGTAACGATTGATGATGTAGCTGGCGTGGTTTCCATTTTTTTTCTGCCGGACAAAATCCGCAATCGCGCCGAGCGCATTCAAATCTTTGGTTTCAAACAACCGCAACGCATCGCTTTCGGAAATACGTTCGCCTGCGACAACTTTATCGTAGATGTCGCGCAGCTCGCTATGATTGATGAAAAAATTCAAAATAGAAATTTTTATTATCGCGCTCGATTAAACCAGCTTATGTCCGTCTGCGATTTTTGCCGGGCGATCTGATTTTCTTGTTCAAATTTTCGGTTTTGCACGGCGAGTTCCTCTTTGGAAAAAAGCAAATTTTCCGGCAGAATCGCGCCACAATATAAACAATTTTTATTCCGCCGATTCATGATTGGCCGGTTGCATTGCGGACATTTGAATTGTGATTCCATAAGCCATTTTAGCTAATGGCGGAATGCCCTCGGCCAAAACAAACTCTGCGCACAAGATACCCGATGCGCCATTGCTTTCAATAATTTTTCCAACGACTTGCGAAAAAACTAAAATAAGGTGTGTCAAAAAAGCCAGCGGCTATTGACGAACTTCTTTGCCCGTGTCAAAATGACACGCTCAAACAAATAATTTTGAACCTTAAATGGCCGCGATTAAATCCAGTTTCCTCGACAAAGTTCTCGGTCGCATTGGCCGGCTCGATGCCGAGGGTTTGCACACGGTGGTGCAGCGGCTCGCGCGCGAACGGAGTTTTCTGGAGACGCTTTTTAACACGATTGAAGACGGCGTGCTGGTCGTGGATGAGCAAGGCCGCATTATTTATTTCAACCAGGCAGTCAGCGAACTCATCGGCTTGCACAATGGCGAAGGACAATCTGTCGCCGAAATTTTGCCGGAAGTGGAGTGGGAAAAAATTTTCAAGGCTGGAAACGGCGGCGGCGAACAATTCACGCGCCTGGAATTTGAAGTGCATTATCCGCGCCCGCGCTTTTTGCGGATGTATGCCGCGCCACTCGAAGGCAGTTCGGGCGTCGCGCTGATTTTGCACGACGCGACGGAAGCCCGCCAAAAAACTTTTGAAGCGATTGAAAGCGAGCGCGTGCAGGCGCTCACACTTTTGGCCGCCAGCGTCGCGCATGAAATCGGCAATCCGCTCAACGCGCTGCACATTCATTTGCAACTCATGGAGCGCGAAGTAAAAAAATTAAAAAGTGACGAGTGGCGGGTGACCAGTGACCAGAAAAAATCTGCGCGTGATTCCGATTTGATTTCAACGCGGGAAATTTCCCAAAAGCTCGAACAATTTTTGGAAGTTTCCAAAGGCGAAATCAACCGGCTGGATTATATCATCACGCAATTTCTTCAGGCGATTCGTCCCGCGCCGTTGCAATTAAAAATTTCTTCGCTGAACGGCGTCGTTGAAAAAACTTTGGAATTGCTGCGGCCCGAATTGGAAAATCGCGGCCTCACCACGAAAACAAAACTCGCGCGGCAGCTGACGCCAACGCCGGTGGACGCGACGCAAATCCAGCAGGTTTTGGTGAACCTCATCAAAAACGCGATGCACGCGATGACGCGCGGCGGCACGTTGACTTTGCAAACCGGCGAAAACGACGAGGGCGTCTGGATGAGCGTGGCCGACACCGGCGGCGGCATTCCGCAGGAACAGATCAACCGCATTTTTGAACCCTTTTACACCACGAAAAAAAAAGGCAGCGGACTTGGCCTGATGATTGTGCAACGAATCATTCGCGCGCACGGCGGAAAAATTGAATTGGAAAGCCATGTCGGGCGCGGCACGACTTTTAGAATCTGGCTGCCTTTGCACGAACGCCGTCCGCGACTTTTGGAAAATAAAATTGAGCCACAGATGGACACAGATAAACACAGATAAAAACATAAATTAAAAATCTGTGTTCAATCTGTGTCTCATCTGTGGCTAAAAAATTATGAAACCAACTTTACTGATTGTGGACGACGAAAAGCCGACGCGCGAAGGCTTGCGCGCGGCGCTCGAAGAACGTTACGACGTTTATATCGCTGACGATGCGAAAGCCGCGACGGAATTATTGGAACAAGAACATTTCGACGTGATGCTCACGGATTTTCGACTGCCCAATGAGAACGGAATGAAATTGATCGCGCGCGCAAAATCTTTGTCCAAGCCGCCGATTTGCATTTTGATGACGGCTTACGGCTCGGAAGAACTGGCGGTGGACGCGATGAAACGCGGCGCGGACGATTACATCGCCAAAGGCCGTTTGCAGATTGACGAACTGGAAATGCGCATCGCGCGCGCCTTGAAACAGCAAAATCTGGAGACGGAAAATGTTTCGCTGCGGCAACAATTGGATTCCAAATTCGGCCTGGAAAATATCATCGGCGAATCGCCGGCGATGAAGGAAATTTTTGAAGTCGTGCAGCAAGTCGCGCCGTCGCGCGCGACCGTTTTGCTGGATGGCGAGAGCGGCACGGGCAAGGAAATTTTTGCGAAGGCCATTCATCAATTGAGTCCGCGCGCCCAACAGCCTTTTGTCGCGGTTCATTGCGCCGCGCTCGCGCCGACACTTTTGGAAAGTGAACTTTTTGGCCACGAACGCGGCGCGTTCACCGGCGCGCACGAACGACGAATCGGCCGTTTTGAGCAGGCGCAAGGCGGCACACTTTTTCTGGACGAGATTGGCGAAATTGACGCGGCGATTCAGGTGAAACTATTGCGTTTTTTGGGCGAGCGAACGTTTGAACGTGTCGGCTCGAACAAAACTTTAACCGCCGATGTCCGCTTGATTGCGGCAACGAATAAAAGTTTGGAAGAACTCGTTCAGACGGAAAAATTTCGCGAAGATTTATTTTTCCGGCTGCGCGTCGTAGAAATCACCTTGCCGCCGTTGCGCGAACGCGCCGGCGACATTCCATTGTTGGCGCAAATTTTTTTGCGCGAATTTGCCCAGGAAAACAACAAGCCGGTCAACGATTTTACCGCCGAGGCGCTTCAATTGCTGCTGCACTATTCCTGGCCGGGAAATGTCCGCGAATTGCGGACGGCCATCGAGCACGCCGTCGTTCTTTGCCGGGGCGAAAAAATTTCCGCGCGCGATCTGCCGCCGTCATTGCGCGGCGACGCAAAACATTTCGGCGAAGCGCGATTGTCGCCGCGAAATAATTTGACGGTGAAGGAAGCCGAGAAAGAATTGATTGTGCGCGCGTTAAAGGATACAAATGGGAACCGCACGCTCGCCGCCCAAAAAATCGGCATGAGCCGGCGGACATTTCATCGAAAATTACATGTCTATCATTTGGAAGGATTTTGATTTATGCCGTCACAACTAATTCAAAGGTTGATTCATACGTTGGAACTCGGCGCCGGCGCGCGCCTCGTCTGGAAGATCACGGCGGCGACGGCGGTGTTGGCGCTGATTTTTTTCTACGACCTGCGCGCGTATCGAAATTTTGCCGCGCCCGAAGCGATGGACGCCGCGCAACTGGCGCGAAACATTTCCGAAGGTCACGGTTACACCACGCAATTTATCCGGCCTTTCAGCCTTTACCTCGTGCAAACCCATAATCAGGCGGAAACTCCGGTATCGTTGACCAACGCCGATTATGACTATGCAAAAATCAGAACGGCGCATCCGGATTTGGCCAACGCGCCAGTCTATCCGCTTTTGCTGGCCGGACTGATGAAAGTTTTGCCCTTCCACTTTCCGGTGAATCTCAAAAGCTCGTTTTGGTCCTACAACGGAAATTTCTGGCGTTACGAACCGGATTTTTTGATCGCGATTTTTAATGAAATTCTTTTGCTCGCCCTCATCGTCCTGACATTTTTTCTCGCCCGAAAACTTTTTGACGCCTCGGTCGCCTGGCTTTCGGCCGTTTTAGTTCTTGGCAGCGAACTGCTCTGGCATTTCAGCGCGTCGGGACTTTCCACCCTGCTGCTGCTGCTGATTTTTTTGGGACTGGCGTGGAGCCTGTTAAAAATTGAAGAAGCCGCTCGCGAATCGCAGCCACGTTCGCGCCGGTTGCTGGTTCTGGCTTTGTGCGCCGGAATTTTGACGGGCATCGGCGGCCTGACCCGCTACGAATTTGGCTGGACGATTATTCCCGTCGTGCTGTTCCTGGTTTTTTTCAGCGGCCCAAAAAGAATCATTCATGCGCTCGCCGCCTGCGCCGCTTTTGTGCTCATTTTAACCCCGTGGATTGTGCGCAATGAAATGGTCAGCGGCACGGCGTTCGGCACGGCGGGTTACGCCATTGTCGAAGGAACTTATATTTTTCCGCGCTTTCAACTCGAACGCTCAATCCAGCCTGAATTATCCCACGCGCTCTGGCTCTCGCCCTGCTGGCAAAAATTCCTGGGAAATGTCCGCGCGCTTTTGAGCGGCGACCTCCTGAAAACTTTCGGCTGGGCGGGCGTTTTGTTTTTCGCCGGATTATTTCTGACCTTCCGCAACGCCGCCGCCCGGCGCGCGCGCTATTTTTTATTGATGTGTCTGGGAGTATTCATTGTCGTTCAATCGTTGGGCCAAACGCAACTTTCGGAAATGTCGCCGGAAATCAATTCAGAAAATCTTTTGGTGTTGCTCCTGCCTTTGATTTTTATTTTCGGCGCGGCATTTTTCTTCACGCTGCTGGAGCAAATCGTTTTGCCTTTGCAGCAATTGCGTTATGTCATCATCGGTTTTTTCGTGGCGCTTTGCTGCCTGCCGCTTTTTTTCGCCATTTACCTCAAAGTTCCGCCGGTGGTTTATCCGCCCTATTATCCGCCGGAAATCCAGCAGACCGCCGGGTGGATGGGCAAAGATGAATTGATGATGAGCGGCGTGCCGTGGGCCGTCGCGTGGTATGGCGACCGGCAATGCGCCTGGCTTACGCTCAACGCGCAATCGGATTTTTTTGCCATCAACGACTATCTTAAACCGGTGCAGGCGCTTTATCTCACGCCCGAAACGATGGACGCAAAATTTATTTCCGATTGGGTGGATGCGCGCAATTCCACCTGGGGCAGCTTCATCATCAGCGCCGTCATTGAAAATAAAATTCCGCCCGCCTTTCCGTTGCATTCCGCGCCGACCGGATTTTTGCCGGACCGATTATTCCTGACCGACCGCGCCCGCTGGAAAATTGCGCCGTAAAATTTCCGCGACCTTCACGCGGACGCGCGCTGCAACCGGTCCGCGATGCCCGACCATTCCGGCAACTCCGGCGGCGCTTCCACGACAATCAATTTTGCGCCCGCCTCATCGCAACGATGCAACTCCGCGTAAAGCGCACGCGCAAACGCCTCCGCATCATGCGGAATCACGCTCACATTTTTCGCGTCAAAACCGCCGGGAATTTTTGTGTGCGCGATGATGAAGCAAGTTGAAAGTTGAAAGTTGAAAGTTGAAAGTTGCGCGCACAAATCGCCGTCGTTTTTCCAACGCAACAAAATCAATTTCGCTTTCGGCGAATAATGTTTTTGCAATTGGCCCGGACTTTTCAAAACGTTCTCGCGACTTTGGACTTTGGACTCTGGACTTGGGACTTTCCCGCAAACGGCCGCGAGCGATTCCGCGTGAATCATTCCCGGCCGCAAAATGCGCGGCGGCGCAACCGTCAAATCCAAAACGGTGGATTCAATTCCCACTTGCGATTGGCCGCCATCCACGATCAGCGGAATTTTTCCGGCGAGTTGCGCGCGCACGTGCTCCGCGTTCGTCGGCGAAATTTGATTGGACAAATTTGCGCTCGGTGCCGCCAATGGAAAATCGCATTCGCGAATCACCGCCTGGATAAATGGATGCGAAGGCCAGCGAATGCCAACGGTTTCGCCGCCCGCCGTCACAATTTCCGGAATTTTTTCCGCGCGCGGCAAAACCAAAGTCAACGGTCCGGGCCAAAAACTTTTGGCCAATTTTTGCGCAATCGCCGGAAAATTTTCGACGCAACTTTCCGCCATTTCGATTCCTGCAACGTGAACGATGATTGGATTGTGCGCGGGACGATTTTTGATTTGGAAAATTTTTCCGACAGCGTTTTTGTCCAGCGCATTTGCGGCGAGGCCATAAACTGTTTCGGTTGGCAGCGCGACGACTTCGCCCGCGCGCAACAGTTTCGCCGCGCGCCGGACGGCTTTTTGAAAAAGCTCCGGCGTGTGCGTGGATAAAATTTCTGTCTCCAAATTTACGTTCAAGACCGGCGCAAACTGCGGTTTTTTTTGGGCAGCGGCAATCTTTTGTTGCGCTACGAAAAGCCCCCAAAAAAATCCTCATAAATATGTTGACATGGTTCTGGTAAATGTTAGAGTTCTCTTCGTTACAGAGAACTTTATATTATTATGAACATATCAAAACAAGAAGCTCAAGAGTCGTTGACGGAAATTGAAAGCGCCATTGCGCGAACGCGACGGGCGATGGGACTGCATGGCGGTCATATTTTAATGATTTGGGGCATTGTCTGGGCGATCGGATTTGCGACGACGCAATTTTGTCCACGCGACGCCGGTTGGGTTTGGCTCGCGCTGGACATCTTTGGTTTTGGCGGCACTTGGATTTGCGCCGTCAAATCCCGCGCGCGATTTCATCGGCCGGGACCCAATCGTGTTGGGCTGGCCTGGCTGGTTTTGTTTGGTTATTTCGTTTTGTGGAATTTTCTGCTTCAACCAGTCAATGAACGTGAAGGCATCGCTTTTAGCGTGACGGTTTTCATGTGCGCTTATGTGATCATGGGATTGTGGCTGAGCCGGGTTTTGCTTTGGCTGGGATTGGCGGTGACGGCGCTGACGCTGGCGGGTTTTTATTTTTTGCCGGCGTGGTTTCCGCTTTGGACGGCAATCACGGGCGGCGGCGCGCTGTTTTTTTCCGGTTTATACATTCACAAATCCTGGAAATGATTTTATGACTGAACTCAATCCAACCATTCATCAGCCGGCGCGATTGAAAATCATGGCCAGCCTCGTGGCGCTGGAAAATGGCGCGCAAATGGATTTCAGTTCGCTCGGCAAATTGCTGAAGCTGACCGACGGCAATCTCGGCGCGCATTTGCAAACACTCGAAGAGGCGGGCTATATCAAAATCGAAAAGAAATTTGTGGAGCGCAAACCGCGCACGTTGATTTCGCTGACGCGCAAAGGTCGTTACGAATTTGAAGAACACGTGGCGGCGTTGAAACAAATTTTGGGTTGAAAAATTATTCGTAACGCAGCGCATCAATCGGGTCGAGCTGCGAAGCTTTCCACGCGGGATAAAAGCCGGAGATGACGCCGATGATGGTGCTGGAAATGAAGGCGATGATGATCCAAACGGTGGGCGTGACCGTCGGCCAGTGTTTGAGGAAGGCGATGAGCCATGAAAAAATCATGCCGCCAGCAATGCCGATGCTGCCGCCAATGGCGCTCAACGTCACGGCTTCAATCAAAAACTGCACAAGAATATCGGCGGCGCGCGCGCCCACGGCCATGCGAATGCCGATTTCGCGGGTGCGTTCGGTGACGCTGACGAGCATGATGTTCATGATGCCGATGCCGCCGACAATCAAAGAAACGGCGGCGACGCCCGCGAGCAAAAATCCCATGGCGCGCGATGAGGCGGAAACGCGATCCATGAGGTCGGCCTGATTGCGCACGGTGAAGTCGGGTTCTTTGCTGCGATGCCGCGCGGTCAGCAAATCGGTGATTTCATTTTGCGCGAGGTTAATGGTTTTATCGCTGGAAGCTTCGACCAAAATATCATTCAAGAAGGTTCGCGTGGTGATGCGGTGCATGTGGCTCGTGTAAGGGACGATGACAATGTCGTCCTGATCCTGGCCGAAAAGGTTGAAGCCTTTGGGCGTGAGCACGCCGATGATTTGAAAGGGGATGTTGCGAATGCGCAAAGTTTTTCCGAGCGGATTTTCGCCGGGAAATAATTGGTCAACGACGGTTTGCCCGATGACGGCGGATTTGGCCAGACTGCGCACGTCTTGATCCGAAAACATCGCGCCGCTGACGATGCTGCGATTGAGAATTTGCGCATAATCCGGCGATTCGCCCATCACTTGCGTATTCCAATTCAGGCCATTGGCGAGAATTTGCTCGCGGTCGCGCACTTCGGGGCTGACGGCGAGAACATTGGGCAATTGGGCAATTGCCTGGGCGTCATCCACGGTCAAGGTGGGCGCGCTGCCCCAGCCGCCGCGCATGGCGCCCTGCGTAAAATTGCCGGAAAAAACGGTGATGACATTTTCGCCGAGGCTGGCGACTTGATCTTCCACTTGCTTCGTGGCTCCCGTCGTCAAACTCACGGAGCCAATGACGGCGCCGACGCCGATGATGATGCCGAGCATGGTCAGCAGCGAACGCATTTTGTTCCGGCGCAAGGCACGCCCGGCGATGCGAAGTGAGGCAAAAATTCTCATGCGAGTTGGACGGCCTGTTGGGCTTCGCGCAAATTATTCAATTCCGTTTCGGCAATCAAACGGTCTTTCACCAGTTCATCGGTCACGATTTTTCCATCGCGCAAAATGACCATGCGCCTGGTGTAACGCGCCACGTCCAGTTCGTGCGTGACCATGATGATGGTGATGCCTTGCGCGTTTAATTTTTGGAACACGCCCATGATTTCAATGCTGGTCTGGCTATCCAGATTTCCCGTCGGTTCGTCCGCGAGCAAAAGCGAAGGTTGATTGACGAGCGCGCGCGCGATGGCGACGCGTTGCTGCTGGCCGCCGGAAAGTTGGTTGGGATGATGGTCGGCGCGCTGGCTCAAGCCGACCAGTTCGAGCGCGTGAGTCGCGCGGTCGCGTTGTTCATGCGCTTGAATGCGTTTATGATTATAAAGCAGAGGCATCTCGACATTTTCCAGCGCGGACGTGCGCGAAAGCAGATTGAAACCTTGAAAAACAAAACCAATTTTCTGGTTGCGCACGTCGGCCAGCGCATCGCGGTCCAGCGTGGAAACGTCAACGCCATCCAGCCAATAATGGCCATGAGTCGGATGGTCGAGCGCGCCGATCATATTCATCAAGGTGGATTTTCCAGAGCCGCTCGAACCCATGATGGCGACAAATTCGCCGGGCGCAATTTCCAGCGAAACGCCGCGCACGGCGTGAACATCCACTTCGCCCGTGTGATACGTTTTTTGAATTTCTTCGAGCTTGATGACGTGATTCGTTTGCACAGCGTTTGAATAAATCCAATTTTAACGCCGGCGCGGGAATCCGCCGCCAAAGGGGTTGGAACTTTCGGCGGTTGCTCCCGAGGAGAACATCGCCGTGACCACTTGCTCGCCTCCGTTCAATCCCGAAACCACTTCCGTATCGAGGCCGTCGCTGATGCCCGTTTTAATCTGCACCGGTTGCAATTTTTTGTCGTCGCCCTGGCCGGTCATCACATAAACGGTATGAAAAACCGGGCGTCCGCCATGCGCGCGCGCGCCGCCGCCATGATGTCCCGGACTGCCAGAAAAATTTGGATGATTGGTGGCCGATGAAATTTGATTCGTGGTCGAAGGGGAGTTGGTTGGCGTCTCGGCGGCTTCCGGCGGATGAAAGCGCAACGCCGCGTTGGGGATCGTCAAAACATTTGTGCGCTGCGCAATGACGATGGAAACATTCGCCGTCATGCCGGGCTTCAATTTGTAATCAGAATTTTTTACGCTGATGACGCAATCATAGGTGACGACATTGTTGACCGTCGTCGGCGCATTGCGCACTTGCGTGACCTCGCCGTGAAAATTCCGATACGGATACGCATCCACCGTAAAATCCACATCCTGCCCGGTGACGATCCCGCCGACATCGGCTTCGGCCACGCTCGAATCAATTTGCATTTTCGTCAAATCATTTGCGATTTGAAAAAGCGTAGGCGTGTTGAAACTGGACGCGACCGTTTGCCCCAAATCTATCGCGCGCGAAATCACGATGCCATCCACCGGCGAGCGGATTTTGCAATAACCCAGGTTTGCGTTCGCATTGTCCAGGGAAGCTTGTTTGATTTGCACCGTGGCTTCCGCTTCGTGAAGCGTGGCGATGGCCGTGTCATCATCCGAGCCGGAAATCAATTTGTTCGTGAACAATTCCGCGCTGCGTTCGGCTTGCGCTTGCTGCAATTCCAAATTTGCCTTGGCGTTGGCCAGATCAGCGGTGGATTGCTCAACGGCGGCCTGATAAGTCGCCGGATCAATTTCCGCGATGACTTCGTTCGATTTCACCGTTGAATTGTAATCCACGTTCAGTTTGCTGATGATGCCCGAAACCTGGCTGCCGACCGTCACATTCACCACCGGATTCAACGTCCCGGTCGCCGTCACCACTTGCGTCAATTCTCCGCGTGCCACCGGCGCCGTCTGATAAATCGGCGCCGCCCCGTGACCGCGTTTGAAATACCAAACGCCGCCGCCGATCACGGCGGCGATCACCACCAGAATAATTATCCACTTCCACCCGCCGCCGTTTTGTTTCGCTGCCATAAATTTGATTCAGACAAAATTGTCCAGATTGAGACGCAATTGAGACTCACAAGTTACGGAAATTTTCCAGTCTGTCCACGCACTTTCAGTTTGAGCCATCTGCGGCGTGCCGTAGAATCGTCTCGTGCTCAAGAAGTTTATCATTCAATTTGCCGCCGTCCAACCGCTCGACGCCGCGCAAATCCGTCTGGCAGTTGAACAGCTTGCCGACGAAAAAGTTGCGACCAACCTCAAGGCGGAATTTCTGATCGCCTTCGCAAAAAAAAGCGAGACGCCCGAAGAAATCGCCGCGTTCGCCCGCGCGCTGCGCGACAAATCCATTCCCGTGCCGCTCGATCCCGAAACGCGCGCGCGCGAAATCCTTGACGTGGTCGGCACGGGCGGCGACCGTCTCGGCACCATCAACATTTCCACCGCTGCCGCGCTCATTTGCGCCGCCGCCGGCGTGACCGTCGCCAAACATGGTAACCGGGCGGTTACTTCGCAAGCCGGCAGCGCCGACGTGCTCGAAGCGCTCGGAATAAAAATTAATTTGACGCCTGCGCAAGCCGCGCGTTCATTGCGCGAGCACAATTTCGCATTTTTCTTTGCGCCCGATTATCATCCCGCCTTCAAACATATTTCGCCTGCGCGCAAACTCTGCGCCGAACGCGGCCAAAGAACCATTTTCAATTTGCTCGGACCCTTATTAAATCCCGCGCGCCCTTCGGCGATGCTGATGGGCGTGCCGCGTCCGGAACTTTGCGAGCCGTTCGCACAAGTTTTGCCATCGCTCGGCGTTCGCCGCGCGATGGTCGTTTGCGGAAAAGTTTCCGGCGTCGGTTTTCTGGACGAGCTTTCCACGCTTGGCGAAAACACCATCGCCGAATTTTATCAGGAACACGGCTTCACGGTTTCGACCAGTTTGCCGGAACAATTTCCGTTGCAGCGCGGCACAATCGCCGACTTGCTCGGCGGTAATAAAATGGCGAACGCGAAAATCATCCGCGAAATTTTTTCCGGCCAGGAGCGCGGCCCAAAACGCGACGCCGTTTTGCTCAACGCCGCCGCCGCGTTATTCATTGCGGGAAAAACAAAATCGCTCGCGGCAGGTTGGGATTTGGCGGGCGAAACCATTGACGCCGGACGCGCCACGGCAAAACTGGCGGAACTGGCAAATTAATTTTCCTCGGCCTCGACTTCTTCAATTTCTTCGGCTTCCGCTTTGGCCGTTTCTTCGTCCAATCCAAGCGAGGCATAGTGCAAACCGAGATTGTGCTGCGCCGTTTTATCGCCTTGCCGCGCCGCGCGAATAAACCATCTCACCGCTTCCACTGTGTTCTGTTCCACGCCGCGGCCGGTTTGATAACACAGGCCGAGATTGCATTGCGCCGGCGCGCATTCCTGGTCGGCGGCGGCGCGATACCATTCCACCGCTTTCACAAAATCTTGCGGCACGACCTGGCCCGTTTCGTAATAAACGCCGAGGTTAAATTGGGCCGCCGGATAACCGCGTTCCGCCGCCTCGCGATACCATTTGAACGCCTCGGCATAATTTTGCGGCACGCCCTGGCCGGTTTCATAAAGCATCCCCAAATTAAATTGCGCCGCCGGATCGTCCTGCTCCGCCGCTTCGCGCAACCAGCGCGCCGATTCCATAAATTCCTGCGGCACGCCTGCCCCGGTCATATAACAAACGCCCAGATAACATTGCGCCACCGGATCGTTTTGTTCCGCCGAGCGTCGAAACCATTTCACCGCCTCCTGATAATCCTGCGCCACGCCCTGCCCGTTTTGAAAACAGACGCCCAGATAACATTGCGCCTGCGCGTCGCCTTCGACGGCGGCCTGGCGCATCGCTTCCAAATTATCCCATGTGCGGCGATTCCCTGCCATTTGTAAAAAGTGAAACTGATAATTTCAAACCCCTGACACAAATTATAATAGAATCACTCCGCCGAAATTCAAGGCGCGAATTGACCCGCGCAAATTCGCTTCCGCCCCGTCCAATTGCCTGTTAAAAACTCTCATGGCAACCAACCTGAAAATTGGCTTTCTGGGCGCCGGCAAAATGGCCACCGCGCTGGCCAAAGGTTTTGTGCGCGCGGAAATGGTTTTTCCCAAAGAAATGATCGCCAGCGATCTGGTCGCGGCGGCGCGCAAAAATTTTGCGAATGAAACCGGCGCCAAAATCGCCGCGCAAAATTCCGACGTTTTGAAATTCGCCGGCGTTCTGATTTTGGCGACCAAGCCCGATCAAGTCGCCGGAATTCTCTCCGAAATTTGCGGCAACTTCACAAAAAATCATTTGCTGATTTCCATTGCCGCCGGCGTGACGATTGCGAAATTGGAAAATCATTTGCCCGCGAACGCACGCGTCATTCGCGTCATGCCCAACACGCCCGCGCTCGTCGGCGAAGCCGCTTCAGCTTTTGCGCTGGGAAAAAATGCCACGGCTGCGGATGGCGAGCTTGCGAAAAAACTTTTGTCCGCCGTCGGCCTCGCCTTTCAGGTCAAAGAAAACCTGCTCGACGCCGTGACCGGTTTGAGCGGCAGCGGGCCGGCTTACGTTTATCAATTCATCGAGGCGTTGAGCGACGGCGGAGTCGCCGCCGGATTGCCGCGCGACATGGCGACGAAGCTCGCCGCGCAGACCGTTCTGGGCGGCGCGAAAATGGTTTTGGAAACCGGCCAGCATCCCGGCGCGCTCAAAGATCAGGTGACCAGTCCCGGCGGCACGACGATTGAAGGTTTGCACGCGCTGGAAAAAGGAAAACTGCGCGCGACCGTCATCAGCGCCGTTCGCGCCGCGACGGAGAAATCGATAAAACTGGGACAAGGATGAATCACAAACCGCCGAGCCAAAAGCAATCGCAAATCATTTGGTTCGCGCTGACGGCCCTGGCAATTTTCGCGATCATCTGCGTCATCGCCGCGCTGGTTTTGGGTTTTGGAGAATTGCTTAATCTGTTAAGCCCGGTTCTTTGGCCCCTGGCCATCGCCGCCGTGCTCGCCTATTTGCTCGATCCTGCGGTCAACTGGCTGCAACGCCGCAAAGTTTCGCGCACCTGGGCGATCGCCATTGTTTTCATTTTCGGCCTGTGCGTTTTTGGCGGAATCATGGCCAGCGTGCTTCCGCAAATGATCAAAGAAACGAGCACCTTGATTTCTAAAATTCCTGCTTACACCAATCAAGCGCAACAGAGCCTTGATAAATGGGCCAATAATTCCAGCATTCCGGGCGCGCAAAATACAAATTCGCCGCCCGCCGCCGCGTCAAATAATCCAACGAACTTTTCCGCCGCGCCAAGTGACGGGGCCATTTCACAAACCAATTCCGTTGCCGGCGGCAAAAACATTCACCAACAAATTATCTCTTCGGCGAAAAACTGGTTCGGAAAAATCATGCCGAAAATTGGCGACTGGCTGCTCAACTTGTTGGGCAAATTCAGCGTGCTGCTGGACGTGGCCATGGCGTTGATTTTAATTCCCATTTACACATTTTATTTTTTGCGCGAAAAGCAGGAAATAAAAAAACATTGGACCCAGTATTTGCCGATGCGCGAATCCCGCGTGAAGGACGAACTGGTTTTCATCCTTTCGTCGGTCAACCAATACATGATCACGTTTTTTCGCGGGCAAGTCATGGTCGCGCTCATCAGCGGCACGCTTTACACCATTGGTTTTTTTGCGATTGGATTGGACTACGCGCTTCTGCTCGGGTTTATCGCCGTCATCTTGGTCATCATTCCGTTCATCGGCGCCATCATTCTCGTCATCCTGGCCGCCCTTTTTACGGCCATGCAATTTCACGACCTGCTTCATCCGCTGATGATCATCGTCATGTTTGCCGTCGTGCAATCGCTGGAAAGTTTTTTTTATTCGCCGCGCATCCTGGGCAATCGCGTCAACCTTCATCCCGTCGTCGTCATCATCGCGCTGATGGTCGGCATCACGCTGCTCGGCGGGTTGCTCGGCGGCATTCTGGCAATCCCGCTCGCGGCGGCGCTGCGCGTTTTGCTGCTGCGTTACGTTTGGAAAAAATCCGAATCGCCCGATTCTAAAACTTAAACCCTCGCGGCCAACAACAACCGCACGTCCACCGCGTCCATTCCCGCCGCGCGAATTGCTTGCATTCCCAAATCCGTATCTTCATACGCGCGACAAAATTTTGGGTCAACGCCAATTCGTTTTGCCGCTTCGAGAAAAATATCCGGCGCCGGTTTTTGGTTCACCACCATTTCACTCGTCACCACCGCGCCAAATAAATTGCGGATTTGTAAATGTTCCAGCACGTCGCAAATAATTTTTTGCGTGCCGCCGGACGCCACGGCCATTGGAATTTTTCCAAAATTTTCTTTTGCAATTTCCACGACGGCATGAATCGGCCCGACTTGCGGCAAAAATTGCAGATACTCGTTTTCTTTTTCATGCGCGGCTTTGATGTGGTCGAGCGAAACATTTTGTTCGCGCGCGAGCATTTTCAAAATGTCGCGCGAGGGCACGCCGCCGAGCGAATAAAATCGGTCTTCGGGAAAATGCAATTTGTATTTCGCGGCAATCGCCTGCCACGCGCGCCAATGCAGCGGCATCGTGTCGGCCAACGTCCCGTCACAATCGAAAACGAGTCCTTTGATTTGTTTCATAATTTTTGTCGCGCGAAGAACGCGAAGGCGGCGAAGAAAAAATTTTCTCGCAATTAATTCGGCGGAGTCAGCAGCGGAATGACCTGCCGGCCGTGCCGCCGATAAATGGAAAAATCTTTGTAATCGGTTGTCAAAATTTGACAATTGTCAATCAGTTCGCTCAACCGCACCAAAGTTGCATCGGCCAAATCCATTTGTTTGCCGTATTTGTCCATTAAGTTTGAAATGACGCCGGCTTCTTCCGTCAATTGAAATGGAATTTTTAAAACGCCGTTTTCGAGTCGGCGCAAAAGCGGCTGCACAGCCATTCCGGCTTCGTTCAAAAAATACGCCGCTTCCGTGATGACCGCTTCGGTTGTATAAAACGGCGTGCGTAACGACCCAAAAACTTCCAACGCCCATGGATGATTTTCGTCGGGAACAATAAACAGCGCGACCAATGGGCCGGTATCAACGATGATTTTTGCCGCCATATTTTTTAAGCATCGCCTGACGATAATAATATTTATGCCGTCGAGATACATCGGACGGCCCGCCTTTGATGCAGCCTACTAGTTCGCCCATTGCTTCCAACATTGTCATGCCGGATTTTTCTTCGGCGAAATCTTTTTCAATCGCGTCGCGAAAAATTTTCGATTGCGAAACACCCAGCCGTTTGGCTTTGGCCACGGCTTTTTGGAAAAGCGGTTCGGGCAATTGCAACGTCGTCGTTTTCATAAAAGCAGGCTAATATGTTTTTGCCAGAAATCAATTATGTTTTTAAACCAGCCAATTTTTCTTCCATGTCATGCGTCATCAACGGCTCGATGAGCGGATCAATGTCGCCTTCGATCACATTTGCCAGATTGTAGAGCGTCAGTTCAACCCGATGATCCGTGACGCGATTCTGCGGAAAATTGTAAGTGCGGATTTTTTCGCTGCGGTCGCCGGTGCCAATCTGGTCTTTGCGATGCGCCGCGTATTTTGCATTTTCCTCGGCGATTTTTCTTTCGAGCAAACGCGAGCGCAAAACTTTCATCGCCTTTGCGCGATTTTTTATTTGAGAACGTTCATCGGCGATTCGCACGGTCAAGCCGCTCGGTTTGTGCTGGATTTGCACGGCGGAATCCGTCGTGTTCACGCCTTGACCACCTTTGCCGGATGCGCGGCAAACCGTAACCTCGATTTCGTCAGGCTTGATTTCAACGTCCACTTCTTCGGCCTCGGGCAAAACGGCAACCGTCGCGGTGCTCGTGTGAATGCGACCTTGCGCCTCGGTCGCGGGCACGCGCTGAACGCGATGAACCCCGCTCTCGTATTTCAATCGTTTGAAAACATCGGTTCCGTTGATCTGAAAAATAATTTCTTTGAAGCCGCCCAGATCGGACGGACTGGAATCCAGCGGCTCGGTTTTCCAACCGCGCGCTTCGGCGTAACGCGAATACATCCGATACAAATCAGCGGCAAACAGCGCGGATTCCGAGCCGCCCGCGCCCGCGCGAATTTCAATAATCGTGTTGCGCGAATCGGTTGGGTTCGGCGGCACGAGTCCGAACTGGATTTGTTGCGCGAACTTTTTTTCCGCAATTTCGAGCCGCGCCGCTTCCTCGCGCGCGAGGTGCGCGAGTTCGGATTCCGCCGGTTCGCTTTTAAGCAACGCGCGGTTTTCCGCCAGTTGCTCCTGCGTTTTGAAAAAATTGTCGCCCGTCGCGACCAATTCTTTCAGCCGCGAGTATTCCCTGGACAATTCCTGCGCGCGTTGCGAATTGTCGAAAGCCTTCGGTTCGTTCAGCGCGGATTCGATTTCAACAAAGCGGCGGCGGAATTTTTCAATGTGCGGGCGCAAGTCCATTTCAATTTATTTTAGCCACAGATGAAACACAGATTGAACACAGATAAAAAATTTCAGGTTGCGCGACACGATTCCGATTCAAAAAAATCTGTGTTTCATTTGTGCCAATCTGTGGCTAAAGAAAAAATAAAACCGCCCGCTCACGAAACGCGCGGGCGGGCGGAATGAAAGCGGGCAGCTAAACTTTTTTCTTTTTCTTGGCGGCAAACGCTTCAGCGGCGGCGGCGGTCTTGGCGGCGCGCTGCTGGAATTTGTCCACGCGACCGGCGGTGTCCACGAACTTTTGCGTGCCGGTGTAAAACGGATGGCAGGCATTGCAAATGCCGACGATGATGGTCTGCTTGGTGGAACGCGTCTTGATCACGTTGCCGCAGGCGCAACGGATTTCCGCGTCAATATATTTTGGATGAATGTCTGTCTTCATAAAAAGGATGATAAAACTATCACGGTTTTGCCGGATGACAAGAGGGAATTTTAGAGCAAGGCACTCAAAGATTTTCCAATAATTCTTCCACGGTGATTTCGGCCTGCTTCAAAATGGACTGCAAAGTTTTAGGTTTGATTTCGCGGTGCATTGGCACGCAAGGATGAAGCGAGCCTTTGACATAATGGCGATGCGAACCCGTCTGCCGAACAAAATCAAACCCAGCCGTTTCAATGCGCGGCAAACTTCATCACCGGAAAGGTCGCGTGGCAATTTCACGCAACCTGGGCGGACAAAACAGGATCGTCAACGAAGTGAAGGCGAATCGGCCAGTTCAAGCGTTCGTCATTTTCATCGAACCGGCACTGGATCAAATCGCGAATCATGGCAATCAATTCGTCAAGATTTTCGCTCTGCGTCGCCATTTCCGGTTCGTGGCAAGTCGCGACAAGCGCGTCATCGTCCTGTTCGATTTGAAAAATGAATTCTTTCTTCATGGTTTAATTCTGGCTTGTGAAATTTATTTTTTGACAAGGCAAGCCTGCGCGATGTCCTCATCTTCGAGATACGGATATAACTTCAAAATCTCCGCGCGCTCGTGGCCGGTGGCGACGAGACCGGCGATCATTCCCGCCGTGACGCGCAGTCCGCGAATGCAAGCCCGTCCGCCCATGACATTCGGATTCAAAGTGATTCGATCCAGCTTTTTCATGGCAACAATTTAACCGCCTTACAGCGTGAATCCAACTTTTCTTTTGCCTTTGGAAATCACCGGATGACAATAGGAAATTTTTGAAGGAGAAGGAAATTAGCGCGTCTGGACATTAGACGGCATTTGTTGGAACGTGACTTTTTGCGAAAGATAAAAAAGATTCACGCTTAACGTCGCTTTTGAAAAAATGAAGTGGAACGATGTGAGCATTCATGCTTGTGTGAGCAAGAAATAAATGATTCGGAGTAATTGTCATCAAACCTATTTCTGACCACGCAGTTGTGAAACTAAATTCCGGCGAAAATTCTCGTAATTCTTTTTCGGTTGCATCCAAAGTCCGTTCGCCGAGCGCGTGATGGCTTGGCGACAGAGTCACTTGGCGCGAATATTTCCAGCGCCTGAATCGGTTGAAAATTCCAGCAACAAGAGGAAGCGATGATTGGAAACGCGCACCTTTAGGCGTGGCAAGATAGTAATCATACCACGCTAAATGATCCTTCAAGGTAAGTGTATAGCGCACTTCCATCAGTAATTTCAGTTAAACACCGCCAATCCACTTGCGATCTTCCCAAACAGCTTTGATTGAAGTCAGGTTGCGCGAATCAAAAATATTTTTCGCGGCAGAAAGAATTTTCCCCTTCTTCAGATTGTTGAACGCGTCGCTCGCGCTGATGGCGACGAATTGCAGCACGCTCGGGTCGCGGTAGCAGTCAATCATGCAGCGCGTGCAGCCGTCGCGGATGAGCTTCGAGTCGTCCCATTCCCAGACCTTGCACATCGGCTTCTCCCAAAAATGGCAGCGATACAAATCTAGATTCCAGTCGAGGTAAAAATACTTGTGCCCGCCGAGGCAGCCGAATTTTTCCTTCTCGCCGCGCAAATGCCGCTGCATCTCGTCGAGCGATTCCGTCGGATTCACGACGGGATAGCCGCTGTTGTGCTTCATCGTTTTTATTTTTTCAAACAATTCGATTAGTTCGGTTTTGTTAAAATTAACCAGACCGCTGTCGCTGAAACTCAAATAGCTGCTCGCGAGTGAAGTCAGTGGATAACTGAACGTGCAGCTTTTGAAACCGAGCGTTTCGAGAAATTCCGGCAGCTTTTCGTAATCTTCAATCAGCCGGCTCGCCGTGATGCTCGCAGTGGTCTGGATGCCGACGGAATGGAAAAACTCGTTGGCCTTCTTGATTTTTTTGCAAACGTCCGGCAGGCCGCGATTTTTTTCGTGCGCGTTGATGTCGTGCGCGTCAATGGACATGATGACGCTGGTCAGGCCGTCGCTGGCGAGGCCGCGCATATTGTCGGCGGTCCACAAGCCGCCGTTGGTGCAGATCATCGGATGGATGCCGCGCTGGGCCGCGAAGCGAGTCATCGCGCGCAAATCGCGATGCACCATCGGTTCCCCGCCGACAAAAAGCAGATAGCCGATATGATTTTTTACCGCGATGTCCACGACTTGTTTCGCTTCGTCCAGCGTCACGCTGCGCCGCGCCTTCGGATCAAATTTGGAACGCGCGAATCCGCAAAACCCGCAATCGGCGTTGCAGATATTCGTGATGGCGAATTGCAGATAGCCGGGGCCGCCGTGATTCAATACTTCGCCGATGAGTTTGAGCGTTCCTTTTTTTGGCCGGACGACCGGTTTGGACAAATCAATTTCCGCCTGTGGCAGAGATTTTACATTTGCTGGCGGCGGATTTTCGAGAATAGAATTAGCGTTCATTAAGCTTTCATATTGTGTCGCTGAAACGCAATGCGGGCAAACTTTCTTTCGCTGCAAGAAATTCGCTGTTGATTTTGGCTTTGCGCACACAACACTAAAAGTTTAGTTTGTGTGTGGTTTGTCCGATGGTGTAATGGTAACACAGCGCCCTTTGGAGGCGTTATTCATGGTTCGAATCCATGTCGGACAGCCAAATTAGTTAATTTCTTCCAAATCTGATTCACATGAATCAGAGATTTTGATTTCTTTGGCGGAATCGTTGTGTCCATTCGCATCAGCCGCACGTTTCAACCAGACCATGAGAATACTGATGTCGGCGGGTGACACGCCGGAAATGCGCGCCGCCTGGCCAATGGTCGTCGGGCGAATTTTGGCGAATTTTTGCCGCGCTTCAAGACGCAAACTGGGAACGGTTGAAAAATCAAAAATGTCGGGAATGGATTTATCTTCGAGCTTCTGAAATTTTTTTACCTCCAATTCCTGACGATCAATATATCCGGCATATTTGACTGCTATCTCGACTTGTTGAACAACCTCATCGGACAAAGCCTCGTCCCTGTCCGGCAAATCTTTATAGGAAACTTCCGGCCTGCTTAAAATTTTAGCCAGTAAATTACTTTCATAATATATTTTATTCAAACGATTTAACTCATCTCCTATTAGTTTAAATTTAATTTTGAATTTCTGATGGTTTCGTTCTGGAAGCAAGCCGACGTCGTGGCCGATTTCCGAGAGCCGCATATCTGCATTGTCTTGGCGCAAAAGAAGCCGATATTCGGCGCGTGACGTGAACATCCGGTAAGGTTCGGTTGTGCCCTTCGTGACCAAGTCGTCAATCAAAACGCCGATATATGCCTGGTCGCGCCGGAGAACAATTGGATCAAGTCCTTTGACTCTACGCGATGCATTGATTCCTGCCATCAGCCCTTGTGCACCTGCTTCTTCATAGCCAGAAGTGCCGTTAATTTGACCTGCTAAAAAAAGATTCCTGCAAACCTTGGTCTCAAGCGATGAGAGCAACTGTGTTGGATGAGAAAAATCGTATTCGACGGCATAGGCTGGACGCATAATTTCGGCGTTCTCACAACCTATGATGGTTCGAACTAAATCCACTTGGACATCAAATGGAAGACACGTCGAAAATCCATTGACATAAATCTCGTCAGTTTCAATGCCTTCAGGTTCGAGAAAAATCTGGTGTCGTTTCTTTTCGGAAAACCTGACTATTTTGTCTTCAATGGATGGACAATATCGTGGACCAATGCCTTCAATTTTTCCTGAATAAATTGGTGATTTATGCAAATTAGTGCGAATTAAATTGGCCGTCGCCTGCGTCGTAAAGGTGATGAAACAAGGCAACTGACCATTGATTTTATCAAGCACAGAGCCGCTTGGGTATTTTCCTTTTGAACCGCCAGCGCCGAAGAACCGGCCACGCGATTGTTCCATGTGGAACAAATCATCTTTCCAATAGGTGAAATATGGAATCGGCTCGTCACCAAATTGAATTTCAGTCTTCGAAAAGTCAATCGAACTACGCAATAATCTTGGTGGAGTTCCGGTTTTCAATCTTGAAAGCTCCAAGCCCAATTCCTTAAGTGAGCTAGAAAGAGCCATTGCCGATGCGTCTCCGGCACGACCTCCGGTTTGCTGATTGGATCCAATGTGCATCAGGCCACGCAAAAATGTTCCTGTGGTGACGACGATTGTCTTGCCGTGATATTGAACCTCCAAGCTGGTTTCGACACCAAAAGCCTCGCCATTCTTGTGCAGAATTCTTGAAGATTGTCCCTGTTTTAGATCAAGATTTGGTTCAGACTCACATATCCATTTTAGTCTGAATTGATAAGATTTCTTGTCACATTGTGCGCGCGGAGACCAAACTGCCGGTCCATTTTTAGTGTTCAACATCCTGAATTGCAACCCAGTCATATCCGTTGCCTTGCCCATTTCACCACCGAGCGCATCAATTTCGCGAACCAGATGCCCCTTCCCAAGTCCGCCAATCGCCGGGTTACATGACATTTGACCGATTGAGTCAACGTTCATTGTCAAAAGCAATGCCTGGCAACCCATACGTGCCGCCGCCAGTGCCGCTTCAATTCCGGCGTGACCGCCACCAACAACAATCACGTCATATTTTTTAGGGTAAACAAACATGAAATCCTAGCTTGAAGCATACCGCGAGTTAAAAGAGGAATTTTTTTCAGTTTTTTGAATTTTGCGATCTGGATTCGACGACAAGTGTTCACAAATTTTGAAAACACTTTCAATTTCTTCGTCGGCATCAATTTCCTTGGCAATTTCATCAATGGTCAAACCTTGTTGCTTTTTGGCGAAAAGATTCAAAATTTTCAATTGAAGCTGGATAATCGTTGCCGCCGCCTTTTTTCCAGCTTCAACGCCAGGCTGATGATATGCGTTAATGTTGACGAGTGATGCGTAAATGCCAACAGCCCGTTCAAATAAGGCGATCAAAATTCCAACTGAAAATGGTGACACTTCATTTATTGTTATTGTTATAGACTCTCTATCTTTATCGGCCAACGCCTGTCTTGTGCCCAAATAGAAACCTTCCAGAAAATCGCCAGATGTAACATCAGGCTCGACGGCTAGATTGGAACCGGCTCCGTCGTTTAGGACTTCGATAAATGTGGCAAAGAAATCATTCAGGCCGTCTCTTAATTGTTGAATATAAGAATGTTGATCGGTGGCTCCCTTGTTTCCAAGAACCGTGATCCCCTGATTGACAATATTTCCATTGAAATCGAGCTCTTTTCCGAGCGATTCCATGACAAGCTGTTGAAGATACTTTGAAAACAGCTCTAAACGGTCTTTATATGGCAAAATTACCATATTTTTTGCTCCTTTACCGTTACCTGACGCGAACCAAGCCAGTGCAAGTTGACAAGCTGGATTACATTTGGAATTTTGCAGTCGCGTGATTTTATCACATTCGTATGCTCCTAAAATAAAATGGATTATATCAATTCCTTGCAGTGCCGCCGGCAGCAATCCGACTGGTGAAAGTTCACTTGTTCGTCCACCGACCCAATCCCACATTGGAAATCGTTCCAACCATCTATTTTGTATCGCATATTTATCGAGATCGCTTCCAGCACTTGTCACGGCGACAGTGTGTTTTCCAAAATTCAAGCCGACTTTTTCAAATGCAGCTTTTGCAACTAACATTCCATTGCGTGTTTCCTTTGTGCCGCCGGATTTTGAGATGACGATGCAAAGCGTTTTGTTCAAGCCGTCGCCAATGGTGGCCAAAATCCGATCCATTCCATCGGGGTCGGTGTTGTCGAAAAAATAAGGTTTGAGTTTGTCCGTGCGCGGATCACCAAGCGCATCGGCGACAAACTGCGGGCCGAGCGCGGAACCGCCTATGCCGATGAGCAGATAATTTTTGAACGATCCGCCCGTGCCGTTGATTTCACCCGCGTGAACCTTGGCGGCAAAAATTTTAATTTGTCCCGCAGTGTCTTCAATTTCCTTGCGGATTTCCGGCGTCGGCGCAAGCGCTGGATTTCGCAGCCAGTAATGTCCGACCATTCGGTTTTCGTCGGGATTGGCGATGGCTCCGGCCTCAAGCGCGGCCATGTCAGCCAATGCCTTCTGCATTCTTGGTTCCATCGCGGCGAAGAAGGCGTCGTCCACATTCATCCGGCTCAAATCCACCGCCAGGCCGAGCGTGGGAAACTCGGTGTAATATTTTTGAAAGCGCTCCCACCACTGCAATTTTGTATAATTCATAATCGCGCGAATTGCCGGGGAAAATTCAGCCGACATTCTCGCAAGAAGATAGCGCGCGGAAAAAATTTCGCAATGAATGTGTCTGCAAATTGGATTTGCTGATTTAAGACGGAAGGCGCCCGGAAAAAAACCGGAGTTCGGCGGGAAAAATTATTTCACCGGCAGTGTGATGACAATGCCCGTGCCGCAGCCGATTTTGGATTTGATGCGGAGAGTGCCGCGATGCGTTTCGATGATGCGACCGACAATCGCCAGGCCAAGTCCGGTTCCCCTGGCCTTTGTCGTGCTCAAGACCGCGGTGAACGCGCGCTTTTGCAGTTCCCCGCTCATGCCTTTGCCGGTGTCTTTGAACTCCATGGCGACGTGCGTCGGCTGCGTGCTTGATCGCGGCTGGCGGATTCCGCGCGACTTGATGGTGAGAGTTCCGCCGTCGGGCATGGCTTCGGCGGCGTTGAGGATCAGATTCAAGAAAGCCTGTTCGAGTTGCGGCGCGTCGCCCATGACCGGCGGCAAATCGGATTGCAAATCGCGGACAAGCCGGACTTTTTGATTCGCCAGTTTGTGGCGGACGAGTAATCCCA
>Ga0207933_1000783_pt1 | contig 28041 bp, 21 predicted proteins | sample NGESurdeep092012_4_FD_184488 | JGI IMG/M metagenome (GOLD analysis project Ga0207933, IMG submission 184488) | Arctic peat soil microbial communities from Barrow, Alaska - NGEE Surface sample F53-3 deep-092012 (SPAdes) | ecosystem: Environmental > Terrestrial > Soil > Wetlands > Peat ... | reverse complement strand
CGCTCAGTTCGAGCAGCAAGCAATCGCCCCTCGCAGCCTGACCGCGAAGGTTCAACCGCAACACGACGAAAGTCCAAAACCGGTACGCTTATGAGAGACGCGTTCTGAGGGCAAGGTCAGTTACGGTTCTTAGTGGAGCGACTGTGGGGAGTCAAGAAGAATGCGCTGCAGATTGAGAGTTGGCTCAAGGATGCGCTCCAAGTGCGAAACTGCGGAAGTGGTCCAGCCACGATCCTGCGAAATGGTAAGAATTTCACCGCCGGTATTTCGCTGAACTGAGCGCGAATCCCGATGCCTGCTACCGCTGCTCGTCGCTGCCCACCATGGTACGCTGACCTTGGTATGCAGCTCGCATGATACCGAGCATAACAACGCGGTAACATTGCTAGAGTTTCTCCAGCATCGGCTGCAAGTAAGAGATCGTCGTAAATCCGATGACTCGATCAGCCGAACCGGTCTGCCCCGATCCTTTGTAATGAGAGACGCGCTACATCCTCTCTCAGCGTCGGGTGCTCCTGCTTTGGTGGTCTTTCGCAACTGCGGCATTAGGAGTTGGTAAGGAAAAGACAGTCCGACTGGACATCAAACGACAGGACACCCCCAGTTCGGAGCCCTATTGGGAAGGATTTGAGCTCGGGTGGAGACCTCGCATGAATGTCATCAGCGCACTGATGGACATCGCCATGGAGCCGGTGGATATCAATGGACGACAGTCCATGCCGATTACATACGATTCAAATTGCCTGGAGGAAGTCTGTGGATCGTGCTCTATGCGAATCAATGGCCAAGCGGCGATGGCGTGCTCTTCCCTTATCGATAAGCTGAAATATCCCATCCGTCTTGAACCGCTGTCACGATTTCCTGTTGTGCGCGACTTAGCCGTAGACCGCAGCGTTCTGTTTGATAACTTGAAGCAGGTGAAGGCCTGGGTCCCCATAGATGGAACCTATGACCTGGGCGCGGATCCGCATATCGACCCAGCCGTGCAGGAGCAAGCCTATCCACTTTCACGTTGCATGTCCTGTTGCCTGTGTATGGAAGTTTGCCCGCAGTATAGCGAACCTACACGATTCGTTGGAGCAGCAATCATCAATCAGGTGCGCCTATTCAACATGCATCCCACGGGAGCTACCTTGAAGTACGAGCGTCTAAGCGCCATGATGGAGGATGGTGGAATTCATGAGTGCAGTTTCGCAGGGAATTGTGTGCAAATCTGCCCAAAGAACATTCCATTGACAACGTCCATCTCCGTTGTTAATGGCCAAGTGATGAAGCAGGCATTTGGAAACTTCTTTCAGAAAACGGAACTTACCAGCGCTCGACAAAAGCCGGGAGAGCGTCAATCACTGAGACTGCCTTCCCGCGTCGGGAAGAGTCGCGGGCGAAGTGAACACCACCTACCTCCTTATCGGGCGACCAAATTTCTTCTCGACTCTGTCGACGGCGCCTTCAATTTCGCCGGTCCGTTCCCCGTAATCGTCCAGTCTCATCATGGTCAACACCCGCTCGTTCTCCTTACGAGTTTCGAGGTGACAGCTTTTTGCTACTTCCATAAGTTGGTCCCACGTCCCTTCGATCAATGTGCCAAATGCGGTCATCTTGTAATCCAGGCCGCTGTCCTCGATGATCGTAGCGAGGTTGGCGATGTCGCCGCTGATCGAACGGCTTTGTCCCCGTGGAATGATCGTGAGTTCCAGTACCATGGCTTTTTCCTCCTTGTACTCTGTTTGGTCCGCCCTCGCTTTTGGCGCTCTGCAACAGCCGCAATACCCCTGTTGCGATCACGACGCAACTCCGTGGCGCTGGATCGAACCTCTGGAGCGTCGTCTGCCTCACGCCATTTCGGGGGATGCTCTAGTCACAAACCCGCGAGTGCTCAAGAACTCGAGGGAATAGGATGTAGTTCTCCAAATGGATGTGTTCGCTGAGGTCCTTATCGAAATCTTCCAGGGCTCGATAAAGTGCCCGGTAGGAGGCGCATGCGTCAGCGGGAGGATGATAATTGTTGCTCAACTCACGCAGCAGACGAAGTTCGTTGCCACTGTGTCTGTGATCCGTCAATACGTGGTCGACGGGTTCGTCCCCGCAGGCGCAAGTAGACGGCGATTTCGATCCTTGTCCGTTATCCAGTTGCGAAATGTACGGGAAGAGGGTCGTTTCTTCCCTAAACAAGTGGAACTCGAGTTCCGTGCCGATTGCGGCAAACGCCTCACTTATTTGAAAAAGTTCTGGGTGCTCTTTACCTTGTCGGCGTTCTGCCTTGGCTGCCAGTCGGCGGATCAACTTGAGTTGCTCGCGCGCGATTGCATGGTGATGCTTCACGATAAACTCGATGATCTCTTTAAGCGGAACGCTCTGCCACTTTAGCTCAAACGTGCTCGCGTTCTGCTGCTGTCGTCCTAGAGCTTCAAGTACCAGTGTGGGATCGAGGTCACGCCGATTGCAGACCTCAGCCAACGTGGACTCGCTGCCGCAGCGGTAATCAATCCCATACCGCTCCAGCACAGTGATGGCTTCTGGATGTTCGACGACAATTTGGCGAACAGACTGATCGGACGAAGTAGTCATGTCTCTTCCTTCCATGAGCATACTCGCAAACCGCCCACACCCGCCTAAAGGATGTCCCGGAACAGAATGTAAGGAACGTTCTGGCACTTGACATCCCCACCGGCTAGGACACCGTCAAATACAAGACAGGCTCGACATTGCCGGTATCGGAGGTAATCTTGAGTCTGCTTGCCGGTTGATGAAAGTACGTCAACCTCGACGGAGAGACGATATGGCTACTGAAAAAAAGACCTTCAAGACAATTCCCGTTGGCGCCAAAGTGTCATGGCATTACCGCAGTGCCATCGGCCATGGCGCGGTCACCGGTGTGTCCGAGATGGGCACCAACGCAGATAACACAATGTACAGCGTGCGCGAGACTGACCATCATCCGGGCGAGCCAGCCATCGTTCACCACTCAGGCAAGGCGCTCACTCGCGCATGAGTTAGTTCCTGAGCTCACGGTGAGCGGTTCCTTTCGACTCGATGGAATTGAGCAGATCCTTCCAGGCGTTTACGAAGGATTCAGCGCCTTCGCGCTGTAGATCGGCGGCAAGTTGGTCATGGTTGATGCCGGTCTGGGTAAACCTGGCGATCATCTCTTCTGCGTCGCCGCCGTCGGCTGGCATCAACTCGCCCAATGTGCCGTGGTCGGCGAAAGCAAGTAACGTTGCGTCGGGAATTGTGTTAATAGTGAACGGCGCTGCAAGCGCCTTGATGTAAAGAATGTCGGAAGCGTTGGGGTCTTTGGTGCCTGTACTCGCCCAGAGCAAGCGTTGCGGCCTCGCTCCGAAATTTGCCAGCCGGAGCCAGCGCGGCGAATCCAGCAATTCGCGGTAGGCTTTGTAGGTTTGCCTGGCGACGGCGATCCCGAGATTGTCCTTCAACTCTTCCGGAACTTTACCCATTACCGCTTTGTCCCACCGGCTGATGAAGATTGAAGCCACCGAACACACGTCCGGATTCAGGCCCGCCTGGAGACGCCGCTCGATGCCGCGCAAATAGGCTCCGGCTGCCGCGATATATTGCTCCCGCGAAAAAAGCAAGGTCACATTCACCGGCAGTCCCGCAAAGATGGACTCCTCAATGGCCGGCACGCCCTCGGGGGTTCCGGGAATTTTGATGAAGAGGTTGGGCCGACCGGCGCGGGCGTGAAGCTGCTTCACCTCGGCGATCGTGCCTGCCGTGTCGTGAGCGAGTGTCGGGGAAACTTCGAGCGAAACCCAGCCGTCGATGCCATTGCTACGATCGTAAACCGGACGGAAGAGGTCTGCGGCCTGCCTCAGGTCTTCGATTGCAAGCTCGAAGAAGAGCGCCTCGCCCTGCTTACCTTCCTTGAGCTTCTGCCGGATGGCGTCATCATAGAAATTCGAGTTCTTGATCGCGTGGTCGAAGATCGAGGGATTCGAGGTCAGTCCAGTGATCGAGAGTTCGTCGATGTAGCGGCGGAGCGTCCCGCTCGTCAGGAGTCCGCGCGTAATGTTGTCAAGCCAAAGACTCTGACCGAGGTCGTGCAACTCTAGTGTAGGCTTCATGATTTCCTCCATGTCTCACCATGCAAACCCGCTCCGTAACTTCTGACCCGTCTCCGTCAGCGTCGGTTAGCAAAGGCGGATGGCGCCTCAGCGCACGTTCTAACGCCCAGACCCACTTGACTCTTCGATGCGTTGCATTGCCTGGCTGTTCGATCTTGCTACCGCGCGACTCGCTCGATTTTTCCGCAGGCGATCGGCAATGTCACTTGCGCGGGAACGGTGCCGAGCGAGGCAACAGACGCGGGCAGGTTGGTATGCGGCAAGACACCGTGGATGTACACGACACGCCGATCGAGATCGAGTTTTTGGCCAGCGAACGTTGTTGCGAATGCTGCCTCCAAAGCCTTCAGTGAGACCGTTTTCTTGTACCGATAGACACCCTCCGCAGAAGCCTTCGGGTAGGTATCGGTCACGATCTTCATACTGATCGGATCGGCGCTAAGCGGCACCATCGTCGTTCCCGAAGCAGGTTCAGTTTCAACCACGTCGACAATACCATCGCCGTTAACGCCAGCGGCTTCGGTCGCGCAACTCGAAACGCGGCCATCTTTGAACCCGTGAAGGTGCTGCATATGCATGATGCCGGCCGGTAACCCCCGAGCTGTCACGCTGATCGTCAGGGTGTCCCCGCTGACCGTGAACCTGGCTTCGCCCGTCGCTTCGTGCCCGGCGACCTTGATGTTCATTGGGTGAAGATGCGCGACGTAAACCACCGTCGACTTGTTGGCGACTGTTGTGGGTGTTCCTGCAAACGCGGCAACGGCATACGCAGACGTGGCCAGCGCGAGCGCCCCAAAAAGTTTCATCTTCATGACATCTCCTTATTGCAGGCATTGAGGCCTGTTTGGTAAACAATCGACCAACCAGTACTACGGGATCTCGCGCTGCCCGGCGATTTTCGATTCGCGTTGGCAAATTGTTCTTCTGCTAACATTTACGATGTTGGTTCTTCTGCCAATGCCTATGCTGTCTGATGTAGCCACTCTCCAGTCAGGTTGGCCGCTTTAGGTGCACATGGCTACTCACGAGCACGATATTGAGGATTCGCATTGTGCGGGTATACACTGTCGGCCATTCGACGCGACCGATCGCAGAGTTTATCTTGCAGCCGAGGAGGAGAAGTTCGCTCCCTTTCCTCGCGTGTTCCGCGTTGAGTCGCACGGAACGGAATAGCCTGGCAAAGATACTGACGTCACATCGACTTCCGAATCCACCAAAGCAGCATGGAGACCGTCATCCAGATCACGGAGGCGGAGGTAAGAATCAACCACGGCGCATGGTGAGGAATTAGGTTCCATACCACGACGGCGAATGCCAGCAGTCCGATACCACCCAAGGACGCCCCCTTGGCATCAAGACTGGCTGCGGACCGGCCACGGATCGTTCCATGCATGCCGACCCGCTCTTTTTTATGCTTTTGATGTTTCTCAATCAATGTTGCGCTGGCAGGAAAGATCGCGGAGAACGAGAGAAATAAAACCGCTATTCCACGTCCGTAATGCGTTGCAATAATGCCGGTAAGCATGGTGATGCAGCCACCAAATACAGGCCGAATGGCGTAATCCTTCCACTTCTCGTGCTTCAGTTCAGAACGATCGAATGCAATTATCATGGCAGCGAGTCATCGAAGGCACAGAAACCACAATCCAAACGCACAGCCGAACCACACAATCAGCAGCAGACCCGTCGTCTGGAGTGCGGGAAGTTTGTAGCGCATCATTAGCCGACTGACACAAGAAGCATATACAAAAAAGGCCACGCTCCCTGCTGTCATCGAACGGGCTTCCAGAGCAGCGTAGACGCTGCCTTCGGCGGCGATCGTCAAGCCCAGCGTAGCCACTGCAACGGGAGGCGCAGCGCCGAACAAGCCGGCAAAACTCTTTGGCCGTAGCAGGTCTCCCCATAAAGAAAACGCGCACACCGAGATCCCGCCGATCAAAGACCATGCCTTACCGTAGGCGAATGGATGACGAAAGTCATCCGCAGCCTGTGCAAGACAATCATCTCTTTGGATTGGTTATGCCAATCAGGTTCCGATCTCCTCGTCATAGGCAGCCAACTCGTTGAGCGCCGCCAGACGCTCCTTGTTTGGCACATGCGGCGGTGGGTCTCCAGCAATGCCGTGCTTCGTAAGTCCGGCTAGGAAATCGGCGAATGGCGCGATATCCGTGCCCACGCTGGCGCGCTCCAATGCGGTCATATAGCGGCTTCGGTCCCCGACAGGGATGACGATCCAGGGATATCCGCCAGCAGCCATCATCACATTCATGAGGAACCGTCCGATTCGTCCGTTTCCGTCCATATACGGGTGAATATAGACGAAGAAGAAATGCCCGAGCACAACGCGAACCGCAGGGTGAATTTCTTCACGCAGCAGGTCGAATAGTGTTGGCATTGCATCACGAACGGCCTCTGGATTCAGAGGGATGTGCATCGACTTGCGGATGTAGACCTGCCCGTTGCGATAGCCAGCGAGGTCGGAAGGTTTGAGCAATCCCGTTGTGACGCTCGGCGCAAACAGTTCCCGATACCATGCCCCATGTTCGTCATCGGCGACTTGGCCGGGACTCTCACCCCGCAAGCCCTTTTCTACCGCACTCTGTACTGATTGGAACGCCAGCCAGTATCCGCGCGCCGCCATCGCGTTCCGCTGTTCACGGTCGCTTTCATTTCTTTCGGGGTTCCATGAGCCTGTGCGTATGCGTGGTGACGACAGTCCTCACATACAGTTCGGGTTCTGCCAAAGGCCGGACGGTCAGCCCGTCCACTGCCACGCGCCATGCACCCGCTCGCGTCAAGAAGGCTACGCCGCCGGTGCTGTGGACAAGTTGAGCCGCCTGTTCAGCTGTGGTGACGTGGTGTTTCTCACGAGTAGCAATTCCAGCGTCAAGAGCCCGCCGAGAGATCAGGTCATAAAGTTGCGGATGAACCTGCTGCCCGGATTTGCTTGTCACTTAGGTCCCATATATTCCGCAAGTGCTTGGAATGTATGGCGGGGACGACGGGGCTCGAACCCGCGACCTCTGCCGTGACAGAAGGCTAAGGCTAAGGGATTCATAGAGTTACTGGGACAAAAAAGATACACAAAGAGCCGTTAGGAAGTGTTAGAGCTTCCGAATGTGCTCTCGTTGTACCTTCGTCTATGATCGTCGGACTCTGCCGAACAACGGCAGAAGTCGAAGCTAATGACGGCGGTATCAGACCTCAACCGCTTTTCCACTGCACTCGACGGGCTGGCACCCACATGAGCGCGAGGGCCTCGGATGACCTTCTATATTAAACAGGCAAGGCCTCAATTCATCACCGCCCCACATCATCGGTCTTATTCACGTTTGGATTCGACTCAAAGCCCCACAACTCCAGCGACTTACGCCACTGCTGCCCATGCCTCGGAAAGCTCTTTTGCTTGCTCCAGCACTGTCTCCGTCGCGGCGTCCTGCCCGTCGGGCGGATATTTCCACCGCTTCAGAATCGTCTTCACCATCAGCCGGAGCTTTGCACGGACAGACTCACGCACATACCAGTCCACCGAATTGCTCGCTCGCAGCTTGGCCGTCAACTCCACGGCGATCTTACGAAGCGTCGCGTCCCCCAGGTCACGTACAGAAGCCTCATTCGTGGCGAGCGCTTCATAGAAGGCGGCCTCATCGGCATTCAGACCCAGACGTTCCCCGCGCTCCACAGCCTCCTGGAACTGCTTTGCCATCGCGATCAATTCTTCGATCACCTGCGCGGTCTCAATCGCCCGGTTGCGATAGCGCGTGAGCGAATCTTGCAGAAGGTCGGAGAACTTGCGATTCAGCACCACGCTCCGGCCAAACCGGCTCTTTATGTCGCCCCTCAAAAGGCGCTCCAAAACTTCCACGGCAAGGTTTTTCTCTTTCATCTTCCGCACTTCATCCAGAAACTCATCGGACAGAATCCCAACGTTCGGCCTCTTCAATCCGGCGGCTCCGAAAATGTCCATCACGTCGGCGGAGACAACGGAACGGGAGATAATCTGCCGTAACGCGTGCTCGCGTGCGTCGTTCGCCAGCGCCGCCGTCGGGTCTGCCTTCGTCAAGATCACGCGAATCTCTTGCAGGAACGCAATCTCATCGCGGTACTTCGTCGCCGCGTCCAGAGTGCAGCAAAGCGAAAACGCCTTGGTAATCTCCAGCACCACATCTGCGAACCTGCGCTTGCCGTCATCCAGCCCCAGGATGAGGTCCGCAGCCTGTCGCACGCGCTTCAAACCATTTGTACGAAAGTCGGAGTAGTCCAGGCTGTGCAGCATCCCCCAAGCGACTTCCAGGCGCTCCAGCAGCTTCGCCAGAGCCTCCTCCGCCGGGACGGTTGGCCTTCCCTGTCCTTTGCTCTGCGTGTAGTCCTTCAGAGCTTCTTTCAGTTCGTTCGCGATACCGATGTAATCCACCACCAGCCCGCCCGGTTTGTCTTTGAAGACGCGGTTCACCCGTGCAATCGCCTGCATCAGGTTGTGCGACTTCATCGGCTTATCGACGTACATCGTCGTGAGGCATGGCACGTCAAAGCCGGTCAGCCACATATCGCGCACAAGCACGATTTTCAGCCGGTCGTCCGGTGATTTGAAACGCTTCTCCAGCCGTTTCTTTACCTGCGATGAATAGATATGAGGACGAAGCGCGGCGCGGTCGCTGGCGGAGCCGGTCATCACCACCTTAATTGAGCCTTTCTCCGGGTCCGGATCATGCCACTCCGGGCGCAAGTTCACAATGGCGTCATAAAGCAGCACACACACCTCGCGGCTCATGCACACCACCATTGCCTTGCCGATCATGGAATCCTGCCGGGTCTCGAAGTGCTGCACGAGGTCCGCAGCCACCGTGTCGATGCGCGGCTCTGTGGCTACGAGTTTCTCCAGCACTGCCCACCGGCTCTTCAGGCGATTCCGCGCCGCCTCTTCCTCGTCCTCGGTCAGTTCGTCTATTTCGTCGTCTATCGTCTCCGTCGCCGTCGGATCCATCTCCAGCTTCACCAGCCGCGATTCGAAATAGATAGGCACAGTTGCCTTATCCTTCATCGCCTGCTCTATGTCGTAGATGTCCACATAGTCGCCAAAGACGGCGCGGGTATCGCGGTCAGTTTGCGCGATCGGTGTCCCGGTAAACGCGACGAATGTAGCATTCTTCAACGCGTTCCGCATGTACGTTGAATAGCCGTACTGCATGGTCGTCGTCTCGCCGTCTTTGGAGCGCAGACGCGCCTTATGGCCGTACTGGCTGCGGTGAGCCTCATCGCAGAGCACCACGACGTTATCGCGCTCTGTCAGCACCGGATAGGTGTCCTCATCCTCGCCGGGGACGAACTTCTGAATAGTCGTAAAGATGATGCCGCCCGATGGCCGGTCATTCAGCAACTCGCGCAGCGCCGTGCGACTCTCTGCCTGTACCGGCGTCTCGCCCAGCGCCTCCGCAGCGTTGGAGAACGTGCCATAGAGCTGCCCGTCCAGGTCGTTGCGGTCCGTCACCACCACTAGCGTCGGATTCTTCATCTCCGGGTGCGTCATCAGTTTGCCCGCGAGACAGGTCATCTCCAGGCTCTTACCCGCGCCCTGCGTATGCCACACCACGCCGCCTTTGCGACTGCCGCCGTGCGCCGAGGCTTCCAACACCCGCGCAACCACCGCCCGTACCGCATGGAACTGGTGATAGGCCGCGATCTTCTTTACCAGTCCCCCGTCATCTTCAAAGACGACGAAGTGGCGGATGTAGTCCAGCAAGTGCTCGCGTGTAAAGACGCCGCGCACCAGCGTCTCCAGTTCGCTGTACGCTCCAAGCGGATTCTCCGTCTTGCCGTCGATAGTCCGCCACGCCATAAAGCGCTCGAAGTCGGAAGAGAGCGCGCCCATGCGCGCATACACCCCATCGGACGCCACCAGAATCTCATTCGTGCGGAAGAGGTCCGGTATCTCTTCTTTGTATGTCTGGAGTTGGTGGAACGCATCCTGCACGTTGGCATTCGCGTTGACGGCATTCTTCAGTTCGAAGACGGCGATGGGGATGCCGTTCAGGAAGACGACCGCGTCCGGACGACGCTCACGGTTTCCTGCGATGGTTGTGCCAATCACAGTGAACTGATTGACCACCAGCCAGTCATTTTTCTCCGGATTGGCGAAGTCCACTAGGCGGACGCGGGCGCTCTGTGTCTCACCGTCCTGTTGCCAATAAACCTGGATACCGCGCGTGAGGTGGCGTTGAAACTCACGGTTTCCGCTGATAAGGCCGGGAGAGCCGGAGCCGGTCAACACGCCGACTGCATCCTTAATAGCCGCCGGAGGAAGTTCAGGATTCAGCCGGTGTAGAGCGGATTGCAGGCGGCCTTCGAGTAAGACCTGCTTGTAATTCTTCCGCTCTGGCGATGAGCCATCGGGCGCGAGTTCCGGGCCGAAGACCACCTCATAGCCCAGGTCCTCAAACCAGCCCAGCATCTCCTCTTCGACATGGCTCTCATGGATGCTCAAATCACGGCCTCCATTAGTTTTGCCGCCTCCGGCACTCGCAGCTTGCCGGAGATGAGGCGAGGCAATAAGATATCGCGAAGTACGTCGAGTGTCCGCATCTGCAATCTCGATTGAATAATTCGTTCATGGATCGGCATCAGCATCTCGCCCAAGCTCTCAAGTACATGCTTGGGTGGAACAACGACCAGGGCTTCATGCAAATGATGCCTTTGGATGTGTCCCATTGTCGTCACCTTGCTTTCGGCGATCTGCCTGAAGTGCTCTAGATGTTCTCGGAGCCATCCATAAACGAACCATTGCGGACAGCAGTCGGAGCCGACTTTAAATAAATGTTGATTCAAAGCGCCCACGCCTCCCCACCATATCTCGACCTCAAGGCTTCCTGACCACGAAAAGATGAGATCACCGTCGTTAACCAAATACTGCGCGGGTAGATTTCTAGATATGCGATCTGCACCCTCGGTAGAGCCTCGCCTCAGTTGGGCAATCTTGATAGCCGGTATAGAGTCCTGATCCGAGCCAGCCGGATACTTCTGAAGTGCGACTCCGTTTAGGAATGTCGCGATCGAGTCAAGCGGTACAGCAGACCAGCCTCTCGGAATGAAGTTGTCGCCGAGTACCTCGGGGAAGAGAGCGGCTGTAGCGGGATCCATGCCGTCCGGCTCGCGTCCCTCAATCTTCGCCCGCACCGGATCAAAGTCCACAAACCACGACTTGAAGATGGTGCGTGCGATCGTTTCAAGGGACTCGTTCTGAGACTGAAGAACCGATCCCGCATCGTCCAACGGATTCACAACGGATAGTATTTCTTGTCTCCAATGGAGAGGCGGCAATGGAATAGGCAGCTTCTTCACATCGGTGAGGTTTAAGGTTTTTTGAACTGTCGTATTTGCGCGAGCATCCAAATAATCGCGAGCACTTGCGGATTCCAAACATAGCTTCAGCCAATTCGGGCCGATGTCGATTCTCGGACGAATTACCGCGATAGCTCGCGCGACGTTCCAGTCCTTCAACTCCGACGGTACAAAGGCGACGTTCCCGGTGCTCCCTACTAGGCTCAGCAACAACTCGCCTCCCTTGAGACGTGTTCGCTGGTATGGCTTTTCGATCTCTGGTGAGACCCTCATTGCGTCTCGGATATCGATATTGCCGCCTGTTAGATTGTTCACACGAACGATGGGAATGCCACCCAGCACATTTGAGCCAGGCTGAACAATACCGTAGGAGATTTGCTTGTCGGAAGTGCAGTCGAGCAATGGAAGCAGATCCCAGTCGCCGACCCCACCCCCCAAGCTATCCGACTGGCCACGCAGAGCACTTGATTCCTGGAGGACAACGTATTCCCGTTGGATGATCTCGTGAAATTTTTCAGGCACTTCATCCCAGACATGAAGATCGACCAAGAACGGCAAATCACTCTCCGACAACGCCAACCTTAACTCTGAAATGGATTGTCGTTGATCCGGGCCTGCGAACGCTACAAGATCAAGATCGGAATTTTGCCGTGCAGTCCATTTAACCCTCGACCCATAGGCCCACACCCGAACTGCGGGGATGTACTGGCGCAGAAGAGCAGACAGCATTTGTCGCTGGTCGCTCGAAATGTCAATGGAGGAACTCATCTTGTCCAAGGCGCTCCACTCATTGTTTCAAAGAGGCCAATGGCATCATGGACAAAATCCTCTATGTTGGCGAGGCATTCTTCCGCCTTCGCCTCGCTGTAGTCGTGAGCCGTGTCGTTACGGGCGTCCAGATATCGCAGCCATTGTTCTACCGAAGACGGCAAAACGTTGCTTTGCCCAGCAATTCTTAGGACTACCTTGGGGGCATTCGGAACATCCGCTACTCCAAGTTCTTCCAGTAGGTAGCGTTTGAGTGTCTTCCAAAGAGTGTCGAAGCAGGTTTCAAATCGCTGAATTACGGATTCTCCGATCGCCTGACGGTCCAGTTCAGTCAGTTCCGGACGATCTTTCGCACGCTGCCAATTGTCAAACTGAACTTCCAAGTGCCTCAGCGACCTTTGGAGCTTGTCATAGTCGATCATTTTTCAAAACCTTCCTAGCCGGATTTAGGCCGGTCTTCGATACTCTCGTCTCTCGCAGTAAGTTCCATCAGATGACGTAGCCCAGCGCCCCTAGTTTTTCGCGAATCACCGCGTCCAGCTTCGCTCCCTCTGCCATTTGCCTGGAAAGCAGCGTCGTAAGCCGCTCCATCTTCTCCGCAAAGACCTCGTCGTCGTCCTCCACTGCCTCCGCGCCGACATATCGACCCGGTGTGAGCGAATAACCATGCTCGCGAATATCTTCCAGTTTAACCGACCGGCAGAATCCCAGCTCATCCGCATATGTGCCTTCGGCCCCGCCGTCACGACGCCAGCGGTGCGCCGTACCGGCGATCTTCGCGATGTCCTGATTCGTGAAGACGCGATGCACCCGCGTGTCCATCCTCCCCAGCTTACGAGCGTCGATAAACAGAAACTCCCCACGCCGGTCGCGTCCATGCGCCGTCTTGTCGCGCGTAAGGAACCAAAGGCAAGCTGGAATCTGCGTGTTGAGAAAAAGTTGTGGAGGAAGCGCCACCATGCACTCCACCACATCGCCCTCCACCATGCGCCGACGAATCTCACCTTCACTATTTTGGTTGGAACTCATAGAGCCATTCGCGAGAACCACACCCGCCTGGCCCGTTGGCTTAAGGTGCCAGAGAATGTGCTGGAGCCACGCATAGTTTGCATTGCCCTGCGGAGGCGTACCGAAAGCCCAGCGCTTATCCCCTTCGAGCTTCGCATTCCACCAGTCGGAGATATTGAACGGAGGATTGGCAAGGATGTAATCCGCCTTCAGGTCCGGGTGCTGGTCCTGGGTGAAGGTGTCAGCCGCTTCCTTGCCAAGATCGAAGCCGTATCCCTGAATGGCAAGGTTCATCGCCGCCAGCCGCAGCGTCGTCGGGTTGGACTCCTGCCCATAAATGGAGATGTCCACATCCTTACCGCCGTGGGCCTCTACAAACTTCTCCGACTGCACAAACATGCCGCCGGAGCCGCAACAAGGGTCATAGATGCGCCCCTTGTGCGGCGCAAGAATCTCCACCAGCACTCGCACCACCGATGCCGGGGTATAGAACTGTCCGCCCTTCTTGCCCTCCGCCGTAGCGAACTGCCCCAGGAAGTATTCGTACACCTCTCCGAGTACGTCCTTCGCCTTGTCCTCTTGGGAGTTGAACCCAATTTTCGAGATGAGATCGATAAGCTGCCCGAGCCGCGACGGCTCAATCTGCGTCCGCGCAAAGCGCTTATCGAGGATATTCTTCAGGCGAACGTTATTGTCTTCAATCGCCACCAGCGCATCATCCAGAATGCGCCCAATCTCCGGCTGCTTTGCCTGATTGCGAAGCGTCTCCCACCGCGCGTTCTGTGGCACCCAGAAGACGTTTGCGGACTTGTAGTAATCCCGGTCCTCCAGGACGCCCTCGCGGTCGGCTTCATCGGGAAGGTACAGGTCATTCGCCGGGTCCGCCACCTCTCGCGCCACTTCTGCACGCCGTTCGTCGAATGCGTCCGAAACATACTTAAGGAAGATCAAACCGAGTACGAGGTGTTTGTACTCCGCCGCGTCCATCTGCGCTCGCAGCTTGTCCGCCGCCGCCCACAGTGTCGCTTTTAATTCTTGACTCGTCATTGCTACGTCTGCCTCATCTTGTTCTCTTTAGGACTGGAGCCAATCTAACCGCTTGCGCGGTCGGACACAAAGGAAATCGGAGGCCAATGATGCGGCGCTAGATGCGGCCTCGATCGCAGTGAGAGTACCGAAGCGTTCTCCCGCAAAGCCAATGAGCTTTGACATTTGATCTCGGGAGACGGTCGTCTTCATCGAGGCTTTCGGTGGGCCGATTGTGGGGAACGGCGGGCTCCATTTTACTCCTCCGTGGGAATAGTTTACGTCGCCCCCAGCCGTGAGCGGTCGCACGATGTTGCCTGTTATCGCCGCGACTCTTTTCTCCGTTGGGCTAAACGCGCGAGTTCATCAGCGCTGAGCGAATAGCACGTCGGTGGCTTACGCTCGGGTCGTCGAACTCTTCCAACGGCGGTGGAGGCCCAAACGGAATGCGTGTTGGTGCTTGCTGGAGAACATCGTGAATTGAGCCGAGGTACACGGTGTTCAGACCGTACCGTGCATTCATGGCGTCCACCGCGTCGGTTGCTCTTGCCCGCTCTGTATCGTGAGCTTCGGGCGCAAAAAAGTTCAGGCACAGGGGCATTATCGAGATGGGTGAGCATCACAGCTATATCAGAGGGAGTATGCCTCGGCACACGCTGCCACAACTCCACGATGTGCGCTTGGAGCGTTAGTGAGTCGCAGCAAAGAGCGATACGAACAGACCCCTCAAATGCTGCGTTGTCATAAAATCCCACTCTCAGGGACACACCGCCCGCCCAAAGGTTGTTTCGCCGCATCCTTCGCGCGGTGGAGTGTAGAAGTTTGATCGTGACGGCGCGAGTGCGTTCTGGCGTCCTGCAATCAGGTGGGAGGATATGTTGGCGGCTGAGTGTTTGAAGCCGCTTCGCCGGAGGCTCAAGAAAGTCTGCACCGCGTAGCCAGTGCCACAGCCGGTCGCCTAGGGCGTAGGCCGAGCTCCTTCTACTTGCCATTCCCCTCGGCAGGAACGAAAAGCCGACCCATAAAGGCCCAACGGTCGCGACCGAGAGACACCCGCCTTGCGGTGGTCTCGAAGGTCCAATGCACCTTCGCAATCTACCGAAGTCATTCGGTTTCCGCCACGATTGCCTTCGAGGCTTTGGTACACACTGCACAAAGCATTTAATGGAAGCAGGAGCAACACAAGAATGGAAACGCACTCAGAACTGAGAATTGCCGCCAAGGGCCGCAACCTTCAACTTGAAGATTACGACCAGCAACTTGAGGATCGGCAACACGCCAAGGGCGTACCTGGACGTCCGTCGGGCCACCAACCGGCATCGCCACCTGCCATGCTCACCACGCGGGCAGCAGCGACCCGTATGGGAATTGCGCCGTCAACTCTCCGCTATTGGCGTATGCTCCACACAGGTCCCAAGTTCGTCCGGCTTACGTGCCGCAACTTCCGGTACCATGAACGGGACGTAGACGCTTACGTCGAAGCGAGAACGTACGATCCCTCCGCGCGGGCAAGCCTGGAGGAACATGCCAATCGCTAGAAAAGAGAACAGCCCTTACTTCTGGTACGACTTCCGCTACCGCGGAGAGCGCCACAGAGGTAGCACCAAAGAAACAAGCAAGGCGGCCGCTCGCCATTTCGAAGCGCAACTCATCGCGAAACTCGCGCTCGGCGACATCCTGCCTGTCCGAGGCCGGCGCGCACCACTGTTGCGGGACTTCCTGCCACAGTTCCTGGCGTCATTTGAAACCAACCAACTCCGGGCGGAGAAAACCAAGCTCTACTACCGCACGGGTGCCAGACTTCTTCTGGCCACAGCACTTGCGGAGTATCCCATCGACCGCATCACCACATCGACCGTTGCCGGCGTGCAGTTCCCGCACTCGAGCTACACCGCCAACAACGCCATCCGGACTCTGCGCCGCGCACTCACCCACGGTGTGGAACTCGGCCACCTGCGCGCTGTCCCGCGCATGCACCTGCACAAAGAAGTAGCTCGCGAGCTGACATTCACCCCGGAACAGGAGGTGAAGCTGTTAGCGAAGGCACCCCAACCCCTTGCCGATGTTTTCCTCATCCTGATGGACACAGGGATGAGGCCGGAGGAGGTCTGCCGGATCCGGTGGGAGGATGTTCTCTGGACGGAGAATATGCTGAAGATCACAGATGGCAAGACGAAAGCCGCCAAGCGTGACATCGGTATGTCAGCCCGGGTCGTTGAGGTTTTGACGCGCCGGGTACGTGAGCAATCAACCAGCAAGCACTTCAAGGACACGCCGTGGGTTTTCCCATCGCGTGTCCGTCGCAACACCGTCAAGCACATCGTGAGCGTCAACAAAGCGTTTGCGCTTGCGCGGCGAGAAGCTGGATTGCCGCGGGAGTTGGTTCTTTACTCTGCGCGCCATACCTTCGGCGGTGATTTGATGGCTTCGTCAAAAAACCTGAAGCTAACAATGACCGCGATGGGACAGGTCGACGTAAAAACAGCCATGCGCTACATGCACCCCGAGACGGGTCAGGTCAGCGACATCATGAACGCGCGTAACGCGCAAAGAAAAAGTGCGACCACCGGCCAGGATGGTCACACTTTTGGTCACAGTGATCTACAAGTGCAGTGAAAACGTTTCGTATCTCTATGAATTTATGGAGCCGACGAGCGGAGTTGAACCGCTGACCTACTGATTACGAATCAGTTGCTCTACCAACTGAGCTACGTCGGCCTGCTCCTCTGTCATTCTATCGGCAAATCCCGCAGACGCAAAATTCTCGTGCCTCAAATCCTCAACAGACGGTCGCTCTACTGCATCGGCACAAACTTTCCCGCACAAGGGTCCACGGCTCTCTTCACCACAGGCTGTGTTCCCGTCACCTTTACGCTCTTTCCCTCCAGCGGAAAGTTCGTTCCATTCCCCTGCAACGCAATGTCCGCAAAAGCCAGATGCACCTGCCCCGGCTTGATCCCGTTGATGACGACGTTATTCAGCGTCACTCCGGTCCGATGCGCATCATTCAATCCGGCGATCAGCACATCCCCGGGCGTCTCGTCATAAATATCCTGCAACACGATCCCCTTGTAGTCCGGAATCTTATCGCCCACATACTTCGGATCTTCAAACGGCTCAACCGTCTGGTTGGTGTAATACGGCGAAATCGCAATCGGGTTCTGCACCCCTCTCATGCAAATGTTCCGGTAGACCAGGTCATGCACCGAGCCACCTCGCTTCACGTTGCTCTTGATACGGATCCCGCTGGTCGTATGGTCTTCCGTCAGCCTGTCCACCAGCAAATACGACTGGCCCAGCACCGTCTCCGACCCGATCGACATACCATGCCCGGAATAAAAGTGGTTGTCCAGAACGCTCATGTGCGACACGCCTTGCTTGATCGCAATATTGTCGTCTCCGTTATCGATCCAGCTATGCGCCACAGTAATATTCGTCGAATTTCCCGGATCGATCCCGTCGGTATTGCGCGCATCGTACTTCTTGTCCACCGGCGTCTGCAGATGCACGCCCCACGCCGTAAACCCGTCCGTCCCATTCACGCTCACATGGAAGTTCGGCGAGTTGTGCAGCGTAATCCGATACAGCACCAGCCCATCGGCCTTGTTCGCCGTAATCAACCGCGTGTTGTAGTAGAGATCGTCGTGCGGTTCAGCCTTCCGCGCCTGCTCCCACCAGCTATAGTCGTGGCCGATCAGCTTCGCATATCCACGTCCATCGATCACGCCATCGCCCACGATCGCAGCGTTCTTCACGCTGATCGTTATCAGCGACCTGCAACCCCCGCGAGGCCTGCCCGCACCCACCGCGAACGTCGGAAAGCTCGTCGGTCGCGGCATCGAGGTCCCGCACTTGCCCGGCTCGCCCGGCTTCGAATCCGGATTCGGAATCTCGTACACCTTCGGATCACTCGACCCATACAGCGTTATGCCCTTGTCGATCAGTAATGTCACCCCCTCACGCAGTTCCAACGGCCCGGTCAGAAAGGCATCCACTGGATTAGGGCAGTCCTGGGAACATGCGTGAGGCATCTTCCCGTCCCATTTCGTTATTCCCATAGCTAGTTCGACAGCCTTACCGGGCCCGCATTCATCGATCGCTTTCTGAATGCGCCCGGTATCCAATTCGCCTTCTTCTCGCGGGTTGCCGCGGACCCACACCGTAGCGAGACGAGCCTTCAGCGTCGTACACACGGGCGGAATCTTCGGCTCCGTCACCACCCGCGTATCCTGCGCTCTCGCCACACCAACCACAAGCAGCGCAACGCAAGCCACCGAAGCCAAGCGCCAACGGCGCGACGCTATACCAGCATGGGGCAACGCCCCATCAACCCGCCGCAATCCGCGTAAGAGGGCTGAAGGCCCGATCCATAAAGTAACCACAGCCGTCGCTCCACGCATGACGAACCTCGCACTACCGCTCTGCCAAACTAGCACAGCAGCCGCCGTGTTTTTCCTTTGCGTCGTTTGCGTCCTTCGCGTTTTCCATTGTCTTTGTCTTCACGGGCTCGCGCACCGCAAATTCCGTCCCAACTTTTCCACAGAAAGCGAAAAGGCCGCCCGGCAACAGGGCGACCCTTTCTTTGGGAGGTAGCACCAACAGAGGCAAAGCTGTCGGAACTCTCTGGTGCAAGACTATGTTCGACCCCCCAAAGTGTCAAGGGATTTTGCTGTGAATCGTAAACTCTTTATTTTCAACACTTGGTTACGTTACTCCGGAATTAACACCCGCCCCGGGCACCCATAAGCACCCTCAGGAACCGGGCGGATCGAACTTTGGCCGCGGATTCTGATTGTCCAGGTGCAGGCTCAAAAACTCCGCATCGGTCGCCGCATCTTTCCCCTGCATCTTCCGAATCAGCGCGCGGCCGCCGCCCAGAAACACACCCAGCAACACCGCCGCCAGCATCCCCACTCCGCAAAAAATCGCGATGCTCGTCAGCAGGCTGTACGTCTTTTGAACTTCCGATTCAAAACTCGGCGGCACCCCTTGGTCGAAAGTCACCTCGCTGCGCAAGTGAACGTTCTCAATCATGTTCTGCGCATCGTCGGCGCCAAACGTTCCCGCCGCAACGATCACCAACTCACCCTCGCGCCTGATTTTCGCCGCGCTTCCCACCTGCGCCTGAATCGCGCGCATGTGCTCGCCGGCAATCTGCGGCGTCGGATACAGCAGCAGCGTCAGCGTCTCCCTGCCGCGCTTGTCGGCATACTCGGCGATCCCAGCCTCGGCACTTTTTTCCCAGCCAAGTTGACCAGCGGAAAGCGTCCCACCCATCGCTGCATAGCTTGCCGGCCCCAGGGCATAGCGCAAACTCCCCGGAACCAATCCCTTCGCCGGAAAGAACGTCGGCAGCAGCGGTGGCTGGTTCTTTGACCCGCTCACCTTCGGCAGCCTCGCGGCGAGAAGTTTTAGTTGCGGCACATCCGCAGCGGTCGCTGCATGCACCAACATGATCGTCGTGCCCTCCTGAAAGAGCACGCTATCCTTACCGATCGCATCCCACGAACCCAGATCGTGTCCCTCACGCATGTCTGGCATTTTCATAACCGTATAAGCGCTATAGGCGCTACTGCGGTCGCCAAATTGCATGGCTTCGACGAAAAGAGACCTCGCACTGTGGCTCGGGAGGCCGTTGAAATCGATGTAATTGCTGTCTTGTGATCGCACGGGGCCACACTCCGCCAAGGCTGCCTTGTTCGTATTCTCCAGCGAATAGCCGACAACACCAAGCTCAAAGAGGGTTCCGTGCCAATGACCAAAGCTTTCTGGCAGCAGCGGGACCGGCAGGTCGACCACAGTAGTCGCGGTCTGCGCCGACACCACTCCACCCCATCCCAGACATCCCACCAACGCGACTGCGCCGACCCAGCCCAAACACCTCATATAGCGCAGACTACACCACCACCCCAAAGGGTTGCACGCACCGGCCGCCCTTCACACCCCACAAATTTGTCATCCTGAGCGAAGCGCAGCGCAGCCGAAGGACCTGCCATCCCGCCCGCGTCACCTCAACCGCTCGACCCATTCAACCACAAACGCCGCGCTACCGCTTCTCCGCCACCCGCACCACCGGCGTCTTCACCCCATTGATCCCCGCCGCATATCGCGCCACTCCGTTGAACAAGCTCTCCGCCACCCGCTCCCTGTACTCCGGCGTCAGCAACTCCTCCGCGTCATCGGGATTCGACACAAACGAAATCTCCGCCAGGATCGACGGCATATTCGCCCCGATCAGCACCACGAACGGGGCCTTCTTCACTCCGCGATCTTTTAGCCCGTCGTTCCCCTTTTCCAATCCCTTATATAGAGAAGCCTCGACATCGGTCGCCAGTTCCTTGCTCTCGTCGATCTTGTCTTTCAGCGCAATCTTCTTCACCAGGTCGCTCAGCTCATGCACGCTCTGCGTGGATACGGCATTCTCCCGCGCCGCCACCCGCATCGCTTCCGGGTCGCTCGTAAAGTTCAGGTAGTACACCTCCGTCCCCCGCGCGCTCGCATCCGGCGAACTGTTGGCATGGACCGAAATAAAAAGGTCGGCCTGCGCCTTGTTCGCAATCGCGGTCCGCGTCTCCAGCGGGACGAACGTGTCGTCCGCCCGCGTGTAGACAATCTCCGCGCCCATCCTCTGGTGCAGCAGCTTGCCCAGCCGCAGCGCCACGTCGAGCACCACGTCCTTCTCCTGAATCCCGTCCGCGCCAATCGTCCCCGAGTCGTGCCCACCGTGCCCGGCGTCGATGACGATCCGCCCAATCTTCAGCCCCAGCGCCCGCATCAGCGACGTCTCGCCATCCGCCGTTGGAGGAGCCACCACCGCTGGCGCCGCAACGCCACGCACCCTCGTACCTAAATCGACCGGGACAGCTTTCTGTCCCCTGGCCCCTGAACCCTGGTCCCTGCCCTTGGAGGAAATCGGCCCCGACGTGGGCCGCCTCGTCGCCTCCACCTTCCCCGGCTGATCGCTGACCTCCGCAACCTCCGTCCCTGTATTTCCGGTCCGCGACACGACCGTATTTGGCACAGGCTTCGCAGCGGTCGGCTTCACTGGAATCACGACGCGCGGCGGAGCAACCGCGGCAGTCTTCACATCCCTGGAACTCGAATCACTCGTAGCCCGTGGCGGCAATCCAAACCCCGCGCTCCCATCCGTCACCGGCATCGGCGGCAAGCTCGAAACCTCGCTCTCGCCGCTCTGCCTCACAACCGGCGCCGCATCACTGCTACTCGCGAAATGCTGGTCGTTACTACTCGCATAGTGCCGATCGCCAACCGGCACGCTGTTTGCCGCTTGCCGTTTGCTGTCTGCTGCCTCCGACTGTTTGCCGTGGATATCGATAATCAGCCGATAAGGATTCGGCAGCAGAAACGCCGAGTAGTCCGTCACCTCATGCACATCCAGCACCACTCGCGTTACATCATCTGAATACTGCGCCGCGCGAATCCTTGTCAGAAACCCGTCATCGGTCACCGCGAAACTCTTGCCCACAAGTTCAGGCGCCAGATGTGCATGATGCAGATCGAAAAATATCCGGTCCGGATGCTCCACCCGCGTCGCCTGATACTCGACCTCATCCCCCAGGTCGATCGCAACCCGCGTATAGCTCGCCGTCGACCAATGCCGAATCCCCGTCACCCACGCCATCGGTTTACTCGCCTTGTCACCTCGACTCACAATAACTTTGTCATCTCGACCGGAGCGTAGCGCAGCGGAGAGACCCGCTTCTGGACTCGCCACAACTTTGTCATCTCGACCGAAGTCCGCGCTTTTTGCGGACGCAGCGGAGAGACCCGCAGGGCTTTTTGCCGGGCGCCCCACAGCCTGCCCGACACCCGCCGCCGTATCTGGCCTTTCAGACCTGGGTCTCCGCACCACCGCCGCACTCTCGGAACCCCGGCTCTTCCCCAACACCGCCGCACTCCGCGGATACGTCTTTCTCAACTCCGCCGCAACCCGCCTCGCCTCGGCCGCATCCCCCAACCCCTCCGGCCCAAACAACTCCACCTCCGCCCCCAGCGCGGGAGCAGCCAGCGAACTCGCCGGATATTGTTTCGCCAGAAACTCATACTGCCCAGCCGCATCGCGCAGACTCTTCGCATCGTGCAGCTCCCGCCCCTGCTCGGCGAGCAACTCCGCCACCTGTTCCACCGCCGCCGCCGCATGAGCGTCCGCCGGGTTCGCATGATAGATCGCGCGAAACCCATCCATCACACCCTGATACTCAGCCCGCGTATGCGCACTCCGCGCCTCGAACCGCCCCCGAGCGGCATTCGCCTCCTGCCACGCATCCAGCCGCACCGGTCGCGCCGCCGCCGCCGCGCAACCAACCGCGCACCACAACCCCACCGCGACCGCATCGCGAAATCTACCCCGAAGACAACTCATAGCCTTCTTCAGTTTAAGTTTCCCCACCCCACCGTGCGCTGTGAATCGCAAAGGTACACACGCAGGTACCCTCGCAATCGCCACCCGTGAGAACAAACGCAAAGGAAAGCGCTACGAGCGTTTTCCTTTGGCCTTAGGGGGTGCCCAACCGCCGCTACCCCAGCAACTCTCCAACAACTCCAGCAGCCGCAGCCAAGGCATCATCCAGAGCCCCAACATCCGACCCACCCGCCTCCGCCAAATCCGGCCTTCCACCACCTTTACCGCCAACCTTCGCAGCCAGCAATCCAACAACCTTCCCCGCCTGCACCTTACCGACCAGATCCTTCGTCACTCCAACGATCAACGAAACCTTTCCGTCGGCAGCCGCGCCGAGCACCACAACACCAGATCCCAGCTTCCCACGCAACTCATCCACAAGGTTCCTCATCTGCGATTTATCCAGAGCATCCACCCGCTGCGCCAACACCTTAACGCCTTTAACCTCGACAGCAGAAGAAGCCGCATCCGCAGTCGCCGCGCTAGCCGACTTCATCCGCAGCGTCTCCAGTTCACGCCTCAAACGACGCATCTCCTCATCCTGCGCCGACACCTTCGCCCTCAAGCTCTCCGCCAAAGCCTCACCGCTGCCGACAAAGTGCGAAGCCACCTTCGCCACATCGGCATCGCGACGAAACAGCCCCAGCGACCCGGTCCCCGTCACGGCCTCAACGCGCCGCACGCCACTCGCCACCGCACTCTCGCCGACCAGCTTCATCAGCCCTATCTCCCCCGTCGCCGCCGTATGCGTGCCGCCGCAAAGCTCGGTCGAAAACTCGCCGATCTTCACCACCCGCACGCGCTCGCCATACTTCTCGCCGAACAGTGCCATCGCTCCATACTCATGGATCGCCACATCGATCGGCACATCCACCATCGTCTGCACCGCCGTATTCGCCAGCACCTGCCGGTTCACGATGTCTTCTACGTCGGCCAGTTCTTCATCGGCAACACCCGCAAAGTGCGAGAAGTCGAACCGCAGCCGCGCCCGGTCATTCAGCGACCCCGCCTGCTTCACATGCGTCCCCAGCACCTCGCGCAACGCCGCGTGGAGCAAGTGCGTCCCCGTATGGTTCCGCATCACCGCATTGCGAATCTCACCGTTGACGACCGTGTCGACGCTATCGCCAACCGCAATCGTCTGCTTCACATGCACGCTATGCGCGAACACTCTCTGGACTGGCTTTTTGCATCCGGTAACCTCGGCGACGACAGTATTGTGATCGCCGGAGTACAACCACCCCACATCCCCAACCTGCCCACCCGAGTCGGCATAAAAACTCGTCGCATCGAGCACGACTTCACCCGTCTCCCCCGCGCGCAACTCCTGCACCCCAACGCCATCTTTCACCAGAGCAATCACACGCGCTCCATCCACCCGCAGCGACGAGTACCCTTCAAACTCCGTCTTCGCCAACTCCCGATAAACCGGCGCCGCCGACTTCTGCGACCCACCCTTCCACGAAGCACGCGCCCGCTGCTGCTCTTCTTCCTTGGCAGCTTCGAAGCCCGCCATGTCAAACGCTAGCCCCGCGTCTCGGGCGGCATCTTGAATAAAGTCGATGGGCAGTCCGTATGTTTCGTAAAGGCTGAAAGCTCGCTTTCCATCAAACTTTCTTTTCTGTTCGGTAGTCGCAAGTCTTTCTTCAGAGATGATGCCGCCATGCTCCTCGACCGCATCCACAAGATCAGTCTCGTAAGCAAGCCGGGCCATCCTTATATCTGTACGCAGTTTTGTTTGTGCAATGACTTGCTCGGTGCCCTCAATGATGGACGCGGATAGCTCGGCAATGTCCCGATCAAGTATTCCCATGGCCACACTGAGCACCCGCGCAAACTGCAACTCCTCCGCCAACACCACCTTCGCAACTCGCTCCGCGCTCTCCTTCAACTCCGGATAAGCCACCGCCATCTCATCCCGCACGGCCAACACCATCTCGTGCATGAACGGCTTCTCCTGCCCCAACAACCTCCCATGCCGAATCCCCCGCCGCAGAATCTTCCGCAGCACATATCCGCGCCCTTCATTCTGTGGCTGCACGCCATCCGAAATCAAAAACGTCGCCGCCCGGGCATGGTCCGCAATAATCCTCAGCGAAGCCGCCATCTTCTCGTCACTGATAGCCATGCCTTCCGCCGCCTTAAGGTAAAGCTCCTTCCACCCATCTTCTGTAGGAATTTCCCGGTCGCCGAAAACACCCAGACCGGTGGTCAGCCGCATCGCTGCCGCGAGCAGCGGCGTAAACAAATCGCTCTCATAGTTCGACAGCTTCCCCTGCAACACGCAGGCAATTCTCTCCAGCCCCATGCCCGTATCGATCGACGGCTTCGGCAGCGGCGTCAATACGCCATCCGAGCTGCGATCGAACTGCATAAACACCAAATTCCAAATCTCCATATACCGCTGGTCGTCTTCCGGAAAAGGCTTGCCCACGCCTGCGGTCTCGGCCGCCTCTATCCCAAGGTCAAAAAATATCTCCGAGCACGGCCCACACGGCCCGGTATCGCCCATCTGCCAGAAGTTGTCTTTCATCCCCATCTCGAAGATGCGTTCCTTCGGCACTCCCGCTTCGATCCACAGCCGCTCGGCTTCGTCGTCGCGCTCGACACCGTTTTCGCCCTTGAAGATCGTCACGTACAGCCGCGACGGTTCGATCCCAAACCACTCTTCCGACGTCAGCAGTTCCCACGCATACTCAATCGCCTCGCGCTTGAAGTAGTCGCCAAACGAGAAGTTCCCCAGCATCTCAAAGAACGTATGGTGCCGCCGCGTAAACCCGACGTTCTCCAGATCGTTGTGCTTCCCACCCGCGCGCACGCACTTCTGCGACGACGCGGCACGCGAGTAGTCCCGCTGCTCCTGCCCCAGAAAAACGTCCTTGAACTGGTTCATCCCCGCATTGGTAAACAGCAGCGTAGGATCGTTGGCCGGCACCAGCGACGACGAGTGGACACGGCGGTGCTCCTTGCCCTCAAAAAACCGCAAAAACTCTTCCCGAATCTGACTGCCCGACAGGTTGCGCATAGACCTAAAGTTTATCAGCCACCCCTCGCCTCAAAACCAGGTCTTGCTCCTGTACCGCAGGTACTCTTCGCCGAAAGTGTCCGTCAGCACCCGCGCCTCATTGCGCGAGCGGACCTTCTGCAGCGGCACCAGCACCAGCAGCACCACCAGCGGTCCCCATACCGACAGAAAGAGCGACAGCCCCGTGATCATCAGTCCGCCAAAGAAATACACCGGGTTCCGAATCCGCGCGTACAGCCCCGTCGTCACCAGCGTCTTTGCTTTCGCCGCATAGGAAAACGACCCGCCCAACTGGATCCTCGCCACCACAAACGGAGGAAACGCGGCCGCCGCCATCGCGCCTCCAAGCACTCTCGCGGCGTTCCACTCCACCTCGCGCGCATGCAGCAACAACAACACGACCGCGACGACGACAATCGCCAGCGTAATCATGTTCCACTTCATTTGCGCCGCCTTAATTTAATTCTTCGAAGTTGTAACGAAGACTACCTCATTTCCCATCTGACTGGGTGCCCTAAATCACTCCGGGCCGCCATGTAATCCCCTCCAGCCGCAACTCCGCATCTTTCGTCGCCCGCAGCCTGCCAAAATCCGCCCGCTGACGCACCATTTCCAGCGCGCTCACCAGCGCATCGAACGCATCCTCGGACCCCTCGGCCTTCTTCATCACCCCGCGCGAAATCCCTGCATACAGCGCATCTTCCTTCCGCTTCGCCTTCAGATACTCCTTCCGTGCCCCGGGATTACTCTTCGCCACCGCTCCTGTCATCAGCCGCGTATACATCTCCACCACCAGCGGCCTCGCACTTGCCTTTGCCGTTGCTTTTCTGGTTGTCATCCCCTTTCTTGTTGTCATCCCCGAAGGGGATCTGCGTTTGTCTTCCCCGGCGAGCGCCGCATCCTCAAACGGCCACACCCGGAACCCCGCCTCTCGTAGCCGCAACAAGAACGGCATCGCCCGCAGCGACCCCGTCCCCACGCTCCCACTCCCGCCAATCTGGAATGGAGACTTCGGCGTAATCCCCTTCATCTTCGCCGCGCGCGCCGCGTCTCCACCTTCGAGCGATTGGGCGATCTTGTTCTCCCAGTCTGTTCCACGCATCATGCGGCGATAACCCGTCCCACAAAACTGCTCCGGCCGCTTGTGCGGCTTGCCCCAGAACCGCTCGTCCCGCGCGATGTCCTCGCACTCCCGGGCCAGCCAGCGCTCCCCCAACCCCGCCGCGCACTTCTCCCAAAACTCAAACACCGTCGAGCAACCATGCTCCCGCAGAAACCATGCTGGGAAGCTGAAGCAGCAGTCGATACTCACCACCATCCGCGGCGTCTCGGCGGCCATCTCGATCAGCCATTCCGCGACCTCATCCCGCGTCCGTCCCGCCTCCAACTGAACGCCCGCGCCCGCAGTCCAAACCCCGGCCCAGATATGCCGCCGCTGCCCCGCCGCATCCACCCGCCCCGACCAATCAAGCGCCACAATGCGCTCAACTCGCTCTTGTTTTACTTCGCGCAACTTTGCTCCCTCCGCGAACTTTGCGTCAAGGCTTTTGCCGTTGCCCTTGCTTTTCTGGTTGTCATTCCCGAAGGTAACCTGCTGCTCTTTATTCACTATTCACTACCACTATTCACTGCTTTCAACATCGACTTCCTCAACCTCCGCACCCCACTCCCGCAACACCTTCCAAACCGTCTTCGCCGAAAACCCCGCAGCCATCAGCCTTCGCATCGCCTTCGCCACTTCCTTCTCACCCACCGGCTTCTTCATCCGCTTGCGGGCGATATAAGCCTGGGCCAGCGCGACCTCGTCCACATCCTCATACGCGCTTCCGAGCGCCTCTTTCACCAGCGGAGCGGCGATGCCCTTCTGCATCAATCCCTGCTGCACTCTGCGTTGGCCGAACTTCTCGTTGTCGCGACGCAGCCGTGTAAAGTCTGCGGCGAACCTTTCATCGCTCAGGTAGCCAAGCTCTTTCAGCTTCGCAATCACGTCGTCCATTGCCTTCGCGCCATCGTCCCCAGCGATGGCCCGCTGCTGCATCAGCCTTCGCAAATCTCTTTCGCTTTTCATGCGAGAGGCGAGCGAGCGGACTGCGTACTCCAAGAGGGCTGGGTACTCCCGGGGTGGTTTTGGCTTCTTTTCTCGGCTGTACGCCATGGCACCCCCCTCCCCCCTCCCCCGGTATACCTTAGGGCGCAAAATATAGAGCCGTTGAGGGTTATTAATTTGTTGATCCGCCGGGTATCCGTCCCGCTTGAGGCATCGGCCTCAGGGGCTAAACAGGCTGCGGAAGAACTCGTTATTTTCGTTCGTGAAGTTCTCGCGGGGATAATTTTCGTCGATTTGGCTTGTTTTGGCTGTTTTTTTTTGTTATTTT
>Ga0207933_1000782_pt1 | contig 28052 bp, 23 predicted proteins | sample NGESurdeep092012_4_FD_184488 | JGI IMG/M metagenome (GOLD analysis project Ga0207933, IMG submission 184488) | Arctic peat soil microbial communities from Barrow, Alaska - NGEE Surface sample F53-3 deep-092012 (SPAdes) | ecosystem: Environmental > Terrestrial > Soil > Wetlands > Peat ... | reverse complement strand
TCTCGTGGGGGAGCTGCAAACAAATCTCGCGCTGCGCACCGAATTTCTCGCGCTCGCTCGCGAGAAAGATTAATCAAGCCACCCGGCGGGGACACGTTGCGTTGGACCGACAGCCCAGGACATAAGGGGTCATGCATCGCCATTCAGGTGATGATCACGGCTCGGATGACAAGTGAGACCCGAATGGCGGCCGAGCAGCCGGCAGTTAAGGCTAGATGCCTCGGCCGCTAATAAGCCTCACCAGAATCACCACGATCGCAATGACAAGGAGGATATGGATGAATCCGCCCATGGTATAGGACGTCACCAACCCGAGAATCCATAGAATGATCAAGATGACAGCAATGGTGTAGAGCATGGCAGGATCCTTTCGATGTTGTTTTAATGTCTCAACCCCAATTCACAGCGACTAGAGAGGAAGGTTTTCGGTCGCGGCGCGGCTCTTTCGGACGATTTCCCGCGCTTTGCCTTCATTAGAGCAGGGGCGAGCACGTCCGTTCCCCACGATATACGCCTTCGTTTACGGTGATGCTATTCTCGACGGCGCGATGAGTCCGAAGAACCGAATATCCTCGATCGACAATCCTAGATGACTGGCCTGACGTTTTTGCTGGTTGCCATGCTCCTTCTGATTCTGGTGGCGGCAGAGTTATTCACCGACGCACTCGAGCATCTCGGCGAAAAACTCGCCATTTCAGAAGGAGTGACGGGGTCGCTGTTCGCGGCGGTCGGCACGGCACTTCCGGAAACTTTCGTTCCCCTCCTGGCCATCTTTGCAGGCACGAGCGATGCGCATGTCAATCAGGAAATCGGAGTCGGCGCGATTTTAGGCGCTCCACTCATGCTCTCGACGCTGACTATGGGCCTTTTGGGCCTGACCGCATTCGGTCGGCGCGGAATCTCCGGCCGGATTCAACCCGAAAGCACAGGTGTAAAGCGCGATCTGAATTTCTTTCTTTTCGCTTTCACCGTGGCTGCGGCTGCGATGTGGGTACCGACCGAACTAAAAATCGTCCGGGCGGTATTGAGCGTATTTTTGATTTGCACGTATGTCGTCTATGTCGGGATGACTCTGCGCGCGTCAGGCAAGCTCGTATCCGGAGGGCATGGAACCCGCGCGCGGAGGCCAATGGTGCTTGCGCGTCTGGGTCTATCGACAACCTGGGCAACCATTCTGATCCAGCTTATTGGAGCTACGCTGCTCCTTTTGATAGGTGCCAAAGAATTCATCGTTGGCGTCAATGGAGTCGCCGAAAGACTTGGCATTTCTGCCCTGCTGTTGTCGCTGTTGGTCGTTCCGATCGCAACCGAGCTTCCGGAAAAGGTCAACAGCATTCTTTGGATTCGTAAGGATCGCGATACGCTGGCGGTAGGTAACATCACCGGCGCGATGGTTTTTCAGGGGACGTTGCTACCGGCCATGGGCATTCTTCTGACGCCATGGCAACCTCGAATCGAGGTGCTGGGAGGAGCAGGTATCACCCTTGTCGCGGCGTTTTGGTTGCGCCTGAATGTACGCAAAGGAGGGCTGCCGGTGGCTGCACTGGTAGTCAACGTTGCACTGTATGCTAGCTATCTTTGGTTAACGCTCGCGTGACGCTTCTGGCCTCTTTTCGCCGAGCCCCCTCTTTCTCTCACATATTTTTCCACCGGAGCATCTATGGCGACGTCCGCGGATACCACCAACATGGCGCTTTTCTGTGATTTCGAAAACATCGCCTTGGGCGTGCGCGATGCCAAGTACGCCCAGTTTGACATCAAGAAAGTGCTCGAGCGATTGCTGCTCAAGGGCAATATCGTCGTCAAGAAGGCATATTGCGATTGGGAACGCTATAAAGATTTCAAGGCCCCGATGCACGAAGCATCGTTCGAATTGATCGAAATCCCGCATGTGCGCCAGTCCGGAAAAAATTCCGCCGATATTCGAATGGTCGTCGACGCGTTGGATCTTTGTTATACGAAAGCCCACGTCGATACCTTCGTCGTTATCAGCGGCGACTCCGATTTTTCGCCGCTCGTCTCGAAACTGAGAGAGAACAACAAACAAGTGATTGGGATCGGCGTTAAGGGGTCAACGTCGGATCTTTTGAGCGCAAATTGCGATGAATTCATTTTTTACGATGATTTGGTACGCGCTCAGGAGGCAAAAACCAAGCGCACTGCGCGCAAGACACCCGCTAAAGTGGCTTCAGAAACAGTGGCAACCGAACAGCCGAAAAATGAAGACGCGAGACGTCGCGAAGCACTCGAGTTGACAGTCGAGACCATCGAGGCCCTCCTCAGCGAGCGCGGGGAGGAAGAAAAAATCTGGGCCTCTATGGTTAAGCAGACGATGAAACGCCGCCGACCCGGTTTTACCGAGACATCCTATGGATATCACTCATTCAGCGATCTCCTTGAAGATGCACAGAACAGGGGCCTCATCGCGCTGACTCGAGACGGAAAGTCGGGCGGTTATATCATCGAGTTGCGCGTGTCGGATGGAGCCTGAACATCCCGAATCCGCGGATGAGTCAGGAAATCGGTTGCAGCGCCGGACGGGCCACTCTCAGGACGTCGTCAGCGACGAAGTGGGCCATCCCGCCTTGAAAGCGAACCTGCACTTTCTCGAGGGCGTAGGCGCGCGTCGCCACACGCTCTGCGAAATGAATATTCTCCCAACAGCAAAGCACTCGCGCCTCGGTCTTTGAGCGTTTTGATGGCAGACCCACCGGAGCGACGAAATGGGGCGCGATTCCTTCGCGGGCCGAACGACCGTACGGATTCACTTTCCCCGATCGATGCGCGATGGTGCGACGACTTTGTGGGGCGTCAACTCATCAAACCTCTCGACCCCTGACCGCCAAACTTTCATCGAGCGGCATCTTATCCTCCGGCAGCAGGGCCGCTCATGGAGCGCTCGACACCCCGGCGGAAAAGCGCCGGGTTGAGACCGGGTGCGGCCCGTCAAGGCAGATACACCTGTCAATGGCAAAACCGCAGCGTTTACGAATTTATGAGGGCTGCCGAGGGGCCGCGCAATCGGAAAAGCAAAATTTTTAGTATTTACATATAGTTATTTCGTCTAACTCAAGTCAATTCCATCGGCGAAAATAGACCGTCTTTTTGAATACGAGTGTGTGCAACACAAATCGTAGAGCGGTTGGTGCGTTGCAACATCCGGCAAATGTTATCCGCTATGATACAGCGGCGGGACCGCTGCCCTGGCCTGGAAGTGCGTACGAATGACCCCATTTATGTTTTGGTCGAAGCTTTCCTCTACCCATTCTCGAAAATAGAGATCCACTCACGATGTCAGCATTCAACACAGAACGCGTCTTGAGCGTTCATCATTGGAACGAAAGTCTGTTCAGCTTTAAGACAACGCGCGATCCGGCGTTGAGATTCCATAACGGGCACTTCGTCATGGTTGGGCTTGAAGTCGAAGGCAAACCCTTGATGCGGGCCTACAGCATCGCCAGCGCAAATTATGAAGAAGAACTGGAATTTCTTTCGATCAAGGTTCCCGATGGCCCGTTGACCTCGCGTCTTCAGCACCTGAAGGTGGGTGACCCGGTCTTGGTGAGTCGCAAGCCCGTAGGCACGCTGACCATCGATGATCTTTTGCCGGGCAAACACCTGTACCTGTTTGGCACCGGAACGGGCCTTGCACCTTTTATGAGCATCATTAAAGATCCGCAGACCTACGAACGCTTCGAGAAGGTCATTCTGGTCCACGGCGTGCGTTTCGTAAGCGAGTTGGCTTACGCCGATTTCATTGAGAGAACCCTGCCGGATAATGAGTATTTCGGCGAGGTGGTGCGCGACAAATTGTTCTATTATCCGACGGTCACGCGCGAGCCGTTTCGTAATGAAGGAAGGCTCACCGAACTCATCGAATCGGGCAAGATGTTCGAGGATCTGGGACTTGCACCATTGAATCCGATCGATGACCGGGTGATGCTATGCGGCAGTCCGAGCATGCTGACCGATATGTGCATTTTGCTTGAGGCGCGCGGTTTCGTCGCGTCGCCCCGCGTGGGCGAGGCTGGACACTACGTCGTCGAGCGCGCTTTTGTCGAGCGATAGACCCCGGCGGGCGGCCCAGACTGCAGGTCGCCCTTAGCGCGTCTTGGCACTGATAACGGCCTCGGCGACGGTTTTGGGGGTTTCGGCGTAGTGCTTGAATTCCATGGTGTAGGTCGCACGGCCCTGGGTCAAAGACCGCAGCGTCGTCGAATAGCCAAACATCTCCGCCAATGGCACCTCGGCACGGATGATCTTGCCGCCGCCCCCCGCAATATCGTCCATCCCCTGGATCATGCCGCGCCGCGACGACAAATCCCCCATCACGTCCCCCATCTTCTCTTCCGGCATCTCCACTTCCACCGCCATCATCGGCTCCAACAACACCGGCTGCGCCCGCCGGCACCCTTCCTTGAACGCGATCGATGCCGCCATCTTGAACGCATTCTCGTTCGAATCCACATCGTGGTATGACCCAAACACCAGCGTCACCTTCACATCCACCACCGGATATCCCGCCATCACCCCACTCGCCAGAGTCTCCACCACCCCCTTCTCCACCGCCGGTATGTACTCGCGCGGCACCACCCCGCCCTTGATCGCATCGACAAACTCAAAACCCTTCCCCGGCAACTGCGGCTCCAGCTTTAACACCACGTGTCCATACTGCCCCCGACCCCCAGATTGCTTGACAAACTTGCCCTCCACATCGTCCGCCATCTTGCGGATCGTCTCCCGATACGCCACCTGCGGCTTGCCCACCGTCGCTTCCACCCCAAATTCGCGCCGCATCCGGTCCACCAGAATCTCCAGATGCAACTCCCCCATCCCCGAAATGATCGTCTGCCCCGACTCCTCGTCCGTCTTCACCCGAAACGACGGATCCTCCTGCGCTAGTCGGTTCAACGCCAACCCCATCTTCTCCTGGTCCGCCTTCGTCTTCGGCTCCACCGCCTGCGAGATCACCGGCTCCGGAAAAATCATCCGCTCTAACGTGATCACCGCCTCCGGATCGCACAGCGTGTCCCCCGTCGTCGCTTCCTTTAACCCCACCGCCGCCGCAATATCCCCAGCCCGCACTTCCTTGATCTCGTCACGCTGGTTCGCATGCATCTGTAACAGTCGCCCCACGCGCTCCTTCTTGCTCTTGATCGCGTTGTAGACCGTATCCCCTGAATTCACCACCCCCGAATACACCCGGAAAAAGATCAGCTGCCCCACAAACGGGTCCGTCATGATCTTGAACGCCAACGCCGCAAACTTCTCGCTGTCGTCCGCCCGTCGCGTCACCGGCCGCTCGCGCTCGTCCATCCCCTTCACCGGCGGTATATCCGTCGGCGCCGGCAGATAGTCGATCACCCCATCCAGCATCGCCTGCACCCCTTTGTTCTTGAACGCCGAACCACACAGCATCGGTACGATCTCCCCTGCGATCGTGCGCGCCCTCAGCCCCGCCTTGATCTCCTCCGTACTTAACGCCACCCCTTCCAAATACTTCGTCATCAACTCTTCCGTCGCCTCCGCCGCCGCCTCGATCATCTTCTCCCGCCATTCCTCCGCCAAGGGAAGCAGTTGCGCCGGGATGGGAACATACTGGAACAGGACCCCCAAAGACGCTTCGTCCCAAACGATCGCCTGCATCTTGACGAGATCCACGACGCCTTTGAAGTGCTCTTCGGTGCCCAATGGAATCTGGATCGGAATCGGATTGGCCTTCAGGCGATCACGCATTTGCTGGTGGACCCGGAAAAAATCAGCACCGACGCGGTCCATCTTGTTGACGAAAGCCAGGCGCGGCACCCGATACTTGTTCGCCTGACGCCAGACCGTCTCGGATTGCGGCTGTACACCACCGACGGAGTCATAAATCATCACAGCGCCATCGAGAACGCGCATCGAACGCTCGACTTCGATCGTGAAGTCGACGTGTCCGGGGGTATCGATGATGTTGATGCGGTGCTCGGGGTAGTTGTTCGCCATCCCCTTCCAAAGACAATGTGTGGCCGCCGACGTGATCGTGATGCCGCGCTCCTGCTCCTGCTCCATCCAGTCCATCGTCGCCGCACCATCGTGAACTTCGCCGATCTTATGGTTCACACCCGTGTAGAACAGAATGCGCTCGGTCGTGGTGGTCTTACCGGCGTCGATGTGCGCGCTGATACCGATGTTGCGGTAGCGCTCTATAGGAGTTATACGGGCCACGGCAATTCTCTCAGGATGTTGGGGTCGAAAAGCGATGATGGTCAGAAGACCGATTCTAGCCGACACGCCTTCGCGGTTGACCCGAGCCGCACTTATCCATATCGTGGTCTCGGGCCCAAAATCAAGCAAGCCGCGTCCGAGGTACCCATATGCGGCGCCGCAACTACATCTGCCTGAAGCGATGGACGTATTGCCGGCTCACCGCCAATTCGCTCTTTTGCCCTCGAAGCCGTATGTAAGTCTTACCGAGCAGATCGCGCCGAGTCGCCAATACGTGGACAAGATTCACGATGGTACCGCGGTGAACCTGCCAAAACAGACCGGGATCCAGCTGTTCGAGAAGCTCGGTCAATGACAGCCGAATCAATAGCTCCCCGTGCGACACATCCTCGAGAAGCCCTACGATGGTGTATTTGTCTGCCGCTTTGAAGTAAACCACCTCATCGAGTGGCACGTGTTTGACGAGATCCCGGTAGCGACGCGAACCCAGCGCAGATACTGACGCTGCGGCTGCCCCGTCAATACCTGTGACATTTGCGCAAATAGTGCGCTCATCTGCTCTGGGCTCGGGGCGGCCGTGCGATCGGCCTTCTTCAGGCGCGCAATGGTGCGCTCCAGCCGTTCATCTTTGACGGGTTTGAGCAGATAGTCGACAGCATGATGCTCGAAGGCTTGGATGGCGAATTTCTCATAGGCGGTCACAAAAACCACATGACAGTTTGCGTCGGCCAGTTGGGCAGCGACATCCAGCCCCGACAAGCCGGGCATCTTGATGTCCAAAAAAACAACGTCCGGTCGCAAGGTCTGGGTGCTCTCGAGAGCCTCGTAGCCGTTGTGCGCGATCGGCAAGATCTCCAGCTGCGGCCACAGAACGCGCAGGCGCGTCGCCAGGAACTCGCCCAAATTGGCTTCATCGTCGGCAATCAGGGCGCGCATTCGTTGTCGCCTCCATGAAGGCTGTAGGAGATTGTCACGATCGTGCCACGCGGCTCACGCGCGCGAACCTTGAGTTGGCCATTAACGCCGTAACCAAGACGCAGCCGTTTCCTGACATTGGCCAAGCCTACACCGGCGGACGTGTCACCCCGAAAACCCTGACCTGTGTCAGCCACTTCAATGTGAACCAGATCGCCCTCAATGAGGGCGCGCACGCTAATACGACCCCCGTCTACCGTGGGCTCGAGTCCGTGTGCGATCGCATTTTCGACGATGGGCTGTAACAACATGGGAATGATGGACGTCTTATCCAATGCGACTGGCATGTCGATATCGAACTGAAGGTGTTCTCCCATGCGAAAACGCAGGATCGACAGATAGCTCCGCAGCGGCTTCATCTCGGAGCCAAGGGTTGTACTCGCTTGCCGGGTTCCATTGAGAGAGCCACGCAAATAATCGATAAAATCCTCCAGCATGCGGCGCGCATCTTCGGGACGCGGCTCGATCAAGCCCACCACGTTAGCCAACGTATTGAACAGGAAGTGCGGCTCGATTTGTGCCTGCAAAAGTTTGAGATTGGCTGTTGCAGCCATGGATTCGGCCGCGAGGAAACGGACGCGAGCCTGTTCTGCATCGGCACGCGCCTGGTTCGCTACCGACTGGGCCGTAACCACACGGTACACGATAAAACAGATCGCGAGACCCAATCCCGCCGAAGGGACGACGGCGCTGTCACGCCAGGGATTCAGAGCGGCGCCAGGGCCGCCTGCCCCGAGGAACAGGGCCAACGCGAATCCCAGATAAGCGCCCATCACCGCCACCAAAGTCCAATAGGCGAGTCGCGCGATCGACCCGAAGAGGGCGAGGCGCGGACTTCCCAATAGCATCTGCCCGATTCCATGCAAGCCCAAAACCGAAAACCCGATGCACTCGCTAAACGGCAATACCTGGCGCAATACCCAAAGGACCGGTATATGGTCGTAAGCCGCCACACCCAGCGCGAGAAAGACGGCAATCAAGGCGTTCAATAGGGCCATGAGCGCGAGGTGGGCCCAAAGCGGCCCTTCCCCTTTGCACTCCATGGCTGCCAGAAGGTGTGATAAGCCGCCAGACCGGAGCCCTTTAGAAGGCTCAGATGCGCTTTTTGGGAAAAGGGAGGTTCCGCCGGCAGGGCCATGGAGTCAAACCATTGGCGAAGGCACATCGCGCTGGTCTCGCCGCCGGTCAAGGAGGTTGGGGTCACGATAAATGGAGACTCCAGTGTACGGACTTTCCTGCGGCTCTAGCATGCGTCGCGACGAGAGGTACTTTCCAGGCGTGAACGGTCCCCGGAGTGACCCAACGACATCCGTGTTGCGGGTTGTACAAGGCTTCGCACAATTTGGTTCCAGCAGTGTGACAAGCCCGTTATCATGGTGCTTTGGTCATGCGTAACATCTGCCGTTCGCGTTCCCCAGGGCCATGCAGAGCCGAAACATGTCGAGCCGACAGATCGTCAGCATTTTTTTCACCTGCGTCATCCTGGCCGGTGCCTTCGTGGTGCTGTCACCATTTCTTCTGGCCATCATCTGGGCAGCGATCATTGCGACCGCGTCGTGGCGGTTGCATCAATGGTCGCTTCGACGTTGCCGGGAACGCGCCACACCGGCCGCCCTGCTGACGACTCTCATTATTTCGCTTCTTCTGGTGGGCCCGACCGTCCTGCTCATGGTATTTGTCGCGCAGGACATCGTTGCACTCTCGAGCTACCTCATCCATGCGGATGCCGTCGGCATTTCCGCGCCCGCATGGTTGGACAAATTACCCTGGGGCAAGGACTATCTGTTAATGCTGTGGGACCAATACCTGGCGCGGCCCAATCAGCTCTCGACGGCTTTACACGAAACGATCGCGGCTCGACTCAACGTGATCCAAGACACCGCGCAGATTCTACTTTTGAATCTTTCGAGCCGGCTGGCGACGCTCTTTTTCGCGTTATGGGTACTCTTTTTCTTCTACCGCGATGGACGCACACTCACCTCGCAGATCAATCTCATTGGCTACAAATGGCTCGACTGGCGTTGGCCACCCTATGTGCACCAAGTGCCAGACGCCCTGCGCGCGGCGGTTAACGGCCTCATAATCGTAGGGTTCGGTGAGGCGGTGCTCTTGAGCGTCATGTATTGGTTATGTGGTGTACCTGCGGCCGTTCTGCTCGGCGTAGCCACAGCGGTCTTGGCCTTCGTGCCGATGACGGCACCGCTGCTCCTCCTGGTCGTCGGCTTCTTCATGTTCATCAGTGGCGCGACCGTGGCTGCAGTGGCTCTGGTGGTAGTCGGTCTCATCGTTGTTCTCGGTGCTGACTATACGGTTCGCCCAATGCTCATCCGGGGCGGAACCCAGCTTCCATTTCTGGGGATTCTGTTCGGGATTTTTGGGGGTGTCTTAACCATGGGCGTGGTAGGCCTCATCATCGGCCCCGTGATCCTGGTGCTCCTGCTCGTGCTCTTTCGCGAAGCCGCTCTCGACGAGTCTTCCGTGTCATTGAACTTCGTGGCAAACCCTGAAGCCAAGCGTGAGGCAGGGCCGCTTATACCGGGCGCCTCCGACTAGAACGATGGCCAATCTGGACACCTCCAATCCCGCGACCCCTGAGTCCCGGGCCGAGCCGCCCTTGGGCTACGCGTCAGAGCGGGAACGCAGACGACGGCGTCTGCGGCAACGCGGCCTTAGCGCGCGGCTGACGGTCCGCCAGACAGAGCCTTACTTACTGAGCCTCATGCTCGCAAGCGCGGCGGCGCTGATCACCGTCGGGAGAGTGCCGTTAAATCCCGTCAGTGCCGCCTGCGTCTTCCTCCTTCTCGCCGTGGATCTACTCGCGGTTTTCGAGTTCCGGCGACATGAACATCGTCGAGAGGCCGTGCTGCGCTTGCTGCGCGGCGCAGTGATCGTCCTTGTCGCGCCCCAGTTCGGTTTCGATACTTCCTCCGCGGGATGGCCCTGGCTCTGGCTGGCCGGGCTTGCGGCTCTATATCCTTGCGCATTGCCGCGTTGGTCCGCGTTGGCATTTGTCGTTACCTTGCTAGGTTACGAGGAAGCCGTCACCGCACGTTTTTTCTCCTCGGGCGGTGCATTCGAAATTGCCCAACGTGTCACGATCTTTCTCGTCCTTGGATACCTTTCGTATGTTTGGGGGCGCGCGTTGGATACCTCGGTGCGTGCCCATCGCGGCATACGATTTCGTGACCAGCGGGCCGAAGTGGTCGCGGCCTATAGTGACGTGGTCATGGCTTTCACGGATCGACAGTACCGTGTAACCCATATCAATCGCGAAGTCGAACGCGTACTTGGGTACACCGTAGGACAGATCAAAACCTGTTGGGAAATAAGTCTGATCCATCCCGACGATCGCGCCCTTTTTCTGCACGAGCGGCGCGAATTGCTGGCGCGACCCAATGGCTCGATCGTCTCTCACATCAAGGTTCGCCACGCCCGCGGGCATTGGGTCTCGTTTGAAGTGCGCATCACCAATCTGCTCGAACATCCGGCGGTCCGAGGTTTTTTCGCAAGCGCGACCGACATCAGTCAGCGCGTTGAGGCGGAAACACAATTGCGCAACGAGAAAACGCTTCTGCGCACCGTCGTCGACTACCTTCCGCTCAGCGTCTATACCAAGGGCATCGATGGGCGTTATCTGATGACGAACCGTGCCAACATTGCGCGCCTCGGTCTAAACACCGAACATGAAATTGTCGGCCGCCGGGGCAATGAGCTTTCGCGTGATCCGCAGGCAGCGATCTTGGACCGCGACGACCAACGCGTTCTTGAGAATGGTGAATCCATTGTCGATCAGCAGGTGTGTATTCAAGGTGCCGACCGAAGGGTGCGCTGGTATCAAACGACCAAGCTGCCCATTAGCGATATCGCGGGCAAGGTGACGGGCCTTGTCGGCATTGCTCGCGACATCACCGAGACCAAGGCGTTCGAAGCTTTTCTGTTGCACCAGGCCAGTCACGATCCGCTAACCGGACTTTACAACCGCCGTTATTTCACAGAACAATTGGCAGGCCTACTGGCATCACCCATGCTAGGTGCCAAAATCCAAGTCTTATTGTTTTGTGACCTGGATCTGTTCAAGACCGTTAACGACCGATACGGACATGAAGTGGGAGACCGTTTCTTGCAGGCTCTGGGAACGGTTCTGCAGCCTTTTGGGAGGGACAACGGTCGCATCCTGGCACGCTTTGGGGGTGACGAGTTCGTACTGCTTGCCCCTTTGAACACCGCGGACGAAGGACTGCCCCTTGCCGCCGAAGTTCTTCGGGCCATTTCGGAGCCTGTCACGCTCGGTCATCTCGTCCTGCAAGCGGACGCCAGCATCGGCGTAGCGACCCTGCGTGCCGAGCACCAGCGTCCTGAAGATCTCATTCGCGACGCCGACACGGCGATGTATCAGGCCAAGTCCCAAGGACGCAACCGAATCGCGTTTTTCGACGATGCGCTACGCGAACGCACGACTCGCCACGTGGGACTGCTCCAATCGCTACGAGGAGCCCAGGAGCGTAGCGAATTATCGCTTGTGTACCAACCGAAGGTCGATCTTCGCAGCGGTCGTGTGTCCGGCTTCGAAGCACTGATGCGTTGGCACAGCCCCGAATATGGAACCGTGTCTCCTTATGAGTTCATCTCACTGGCGGAAGAATCTGGTCTCATTGTGCCGCTGGGTATCTGGGCATTGGAACATGCCTGTCGACAATTGCGCGCGTGGCAAGAACACTATCCCAGGCTCGATCACCTCACTATCGCGGTAAACGTGTCGATGCATCAATTACTGCACGATGGCTTCCTGGCTGACATGGTCAAAATCATCGAGGCCACGCAGATTTATCCGGCTGCCCTCGAACTCGAACTCACTGAGAGCGCAGCCATGCAAAATCCCGCGCAATCCGTAGCGCTGCTGCGTCAACTCAAAGATCTCGGGCTGCGTTTGGCACTCGATGATTTCGGCACGGGTTATTCGTCATTGGCGCATTTACGGCGGCTCCCGATCGACGTGCTGAAAATCGATCGCACCTTCGTTCAACGACTGGAGAGGGAGCGCGACGATATGGAAATCGTGCGACTTGTCATTGCCTTGGCGCGAACGCTGGGTATTGAGTGCGTGGCCGAAGGGATAGAGTCGCGCGCTAACGCGAGCGAGATCAAGCGACTGGGGTGCGATCTCGGGCAAGGTTATTATTTTTCGCGGGCATTGCCCGCTTCCGAGGCAGCAGCGCTGCTCGATCTGAATCCGAATTACTTTGTGGACTAGCCGTCGGCGGCGCTTAGGGTGTAAGCGTCAGAACGCCCATTGCGCCCTCTTCCACGCTTGATCGTCGGGTTTGCATTGGAATGTAGCGCACGTCTGCCCAGCGCTTTTCAAAATTCGAATAAAGATCCGAAAAGCGGTTTCCGGACTCGCCGGTGGATTGTATAAATTCGGATTTGTCGAGATCCGACAGGTCATACAACGCACGCAGGCTGGGCGCATGCGTATTTGCGAAAGGCTCGCCCGGATCGCGCAAATTATTTCTGCCGACATCGATGGTATAGAGATCGCCCCCGGTGGCGATGCGCAGGTCGAAGATTCGGTTGAGCACCGGCACATGCGAGAAAGGACGGTGGGCCGAACGCGCGATATGAAGCAGCCCCCACTTCCATTGCGACATATCCGGGCCGGCGCGACGCCTGAGATCGGCCAAAGCCAAATCGAGCGAGCGTGCTTTCATCGTTTCACACGTCTCTACCTCAGGCGTATTGACGTCGTCGCACCACCGCCCCTGGCCGTCAACGTTGCGTAAGACGTTGACGAGGAAGACCTGCCGCTGGGCCCAGTAGTCGGCAAACAAATCGGGGCCAAGTTCATCGGCATAAATCAGCCGGGAAAGTTCGCGCATCCATGCTTCGTAGATACTCGGTTCGATCCGGTCGGACGACATGACACCGTCCCAACGCGCGAGTCGCGAAAGTGCCTGTCGCGCTGCGGGACTGGACGGGGTAGTTTGCAGGAGCAATGGCAGGATATCGGTCGCCGCAAGCGAGCGTTGGTCGGCCTGGATGGCGGCAAAGCTTGCCAGCGTGTGCAACGGGCGGCTGTGGAGCAGTTCTTCGATGCGTCGCGCGCGATACGGCGGCTCCCATTCCGCGGTCAAAAATGGTCGGTAGTCGTCAGGCACGATCTTCTCGTTGGCGCTGAGGATCTCGCCGGATGACGGGTTATAAATCCGCGGCAGGCTCGCAAAAGGGATAAAACCGATCCAATCGTAGCGCGCCTCCCAACCCGGAGCAGGCGCTTGCCCCATGAGATCATTGTCGGCGCGCCGCACCGGAACCCTACCGGGAGCGATGAATCCGATGTTGCCATCGACATCTGCATACACCATATTCTGTTCAGGCGAATCGAAGTCACGCATCGCGGCGACAAATTCAGCCCAGTTGTGCACGCGATTGAGTTTGGCCGCGGCTTGTACGGTGAGATCATCAGGCCGCAACGCCGCCCACTCGAAGGCGATCTCGAATTGATCCCCGCCAAGTTGGGTAATGGCATCCTTGGCTGCGGCGGAGACATCGGTGATAAGTGGCCCATGCCGGGACGTGCGTACGATCAGCGTAACGTCGGCACGACCTTTGACCTTGATCACTTCGGTCCGAATATTGAGCGGCCGCCAGCCATTGGGCGTGCGCACCTGATTTCCTCGGACCTGTTCGATATAGAGATCCTGAGTGTCGGGGCCGGTATTGGTGAATCCCCAAGCCACCCGGTCGGTGCGACCGAGTACGACGAAAGGCAATCCCGGCAGTGTCGCGCCGATGGTGTCAAAACCCGGCGCCGACATCTGCGCAAGATACCAAAGAGAGGGAGCCGCAAGATCCAAGTGAGGGTCGTTGGCCAGAAGGGGTTTGCCCGTTTCGCTGCGCACCCCCGAGACGACCCAATTGTTCGAGCCCATCCCTGAGACAAAGCCCGGCGGCGCGGTCCGCGCCGCCGCTACGAGTTGATCAACGGTTCCCTTCAATGTCTTATAGAGCGCTGTATAGTCCACCGTAGGCAACGGGGCGTCCGCCTTGCCGGCATTGCCTGGGTAAGGCGGGAGGAATTCGTCGATCTGCTTTTTGGTCAATCGTTGCGCGAGACGCATGCGCATGAGTTCGTTACTCCAGTTACCCGAAAGATCCCATGCCATCATCGTGCTCCACCCGACGGAGTCGACCGGTGTCCAGGGTTCCGGAGCGGGTGCACCCGTCAACAGAAACTCGATTGGCAGCGGCCCGCGCCGGACCGCAAGATAGGCGTTCACGCCATCCGCGTAGCGTTGCAAGGCTCGCTGAGTGGCCGCATCGTAGTGTTTGAATTGCTCTTCCGCATTTTTGCGCACACCCAGAGTACGAAGAAACTTATCCGTCGGCAATGCGGACGGCCCCAGAATCTCTGCCAGCCGCCCCGAATGGATACGCCGGTTCATCTCCATTTGCCAGAGTCGATCCTGCGCATGCACGAAACCCAACGCGAAATGTGCGTCGTCCTCGCTGTGGGCGAAGATGTGGGGCACTCCCTCACGATCACGCACGATATCCACCGGCGCGGCCAGTCCCGGTACTTTCAGCGTACCGTTCACCTGCGGCAGCAAAGCGACACGGTACGCCCAGAATGCGGCCGCCAAGAGGATCAGCAGCAACAGAAGCGCCAGCAGCGTTCGTCGAATCAAGCGCATGTTCTTCGTCCCGTCTGGCGCGACTTCCCGCCCCATGGCCGCATTCGCATTGCCGCTGGCTGATGCTTACATGTCGATTCCCTGCGCACGCAGATAATCATCGTAGCTACCCCGGTAATCGACGACGCCTTCCGGTTTGATTTCGAGAATTCGAGTCGCGAGGGAAGTGACAAATTCCCGGTCATGCGATACGAAAATCAAGGTTCCGGCATACTTCTCGAGTGCGATGTTGAGCGATTCGATCGATTCCATATCCATATGATTGGTCGGCTCGTCCATGAGCATCACGTTGTGTCGGCCGAGCATCAATTTGCCAAACATCATCCGCCCTTTCTCGCCTCCCGATAGAACACGGACGGATTTTTTGACATCGTCCCCAGAAAATAGGAGTCGTCCGAGAATACCGCGAATTGCCTGGTCATCATCCCCAGGTTTAGCCCAGCGCCCCATCCATTCGGTCAGCGTCATATCACTGTCGAACCATTCGCTCGGATCTTGCGGCATGAATCCAAGATCCGTGTTTTCAGACCATTTCAGTTGACCCGAATCGGGCGCCAGTCCCCCGGAAATGATCGAGATCAGGGTCGTCTTGCCAATTCCGTTTTCACCGATGATGGCGATTTTTTCCCCGGCCTCGATGGTCAAATCCAATCCGGAAAAGAGACATCGTTCGTAACGCTTGGAGACGTCTTTGAGTTCGACCGCCAGGCGATGCAATTTCTTTTCACCCTCGAAACGTATATATGGATTCTGACGGGATGAGGGCTTGAAATCCTCGATCTTGATTTTATCGATCTGCTTGAGTCGGGAAGTCGCCTGACGGGCCTTGGATTTATTGGCCGAGAAACGACGCACGAAATCCTGCAGCTCGGCCACCCGTTCTTTGGCCCGGGCGTTGGCGTTGGCCGCGCGCTCCTTTACTTGGGTCGAAGCCAACATGTAGTCGTCGTAATTACCCGGGTACACCTTGAGCGTGCCGTAGTCCATGTCGGACATGTGCGTGCACACCGAATTCAAGAAATGACGGTCGTGGCTGATGATGATCATGGTACTGGCGCGCGCGTTCAGAACGTCCTCGAGCCACCGGATCGTATTGATGTCGAGGTTGTTGGTCGGCTCATCCAGAAGCAAGATATCGGGATTGGAGAACAAGGCCTGGGCCAGTAAAACGCGTAGTTTCCAACCCGGCGCGACTTTACTCATCGGTCCATCATGCTTGGCGATGTCGATGCCGGCGCCCAGCAGCAGTTCGCCAGCCCTCGCCTCGGCGGTATAGCCACCGAATTGGGCGAAATGCGTCTCGAGATCAGCCGCACGCATGTAGTCCTCATCACTCGCGTTTGGATCCGCGTAGATTGCGTCGCGTCGCTTCATGATGTCCCACATTTGGACGTGACCCATCATGACTACATCTAGCACGCGCAGGTCCTCGAACGCGAACTGGTCTTGGCTGAGCTTCCCGAGTCGCTCGTGGGAATCGAGACTGACCGAGCCTGCGCTCGGCTCCAGATCAGAGCCGAGAATTTTCATGAAAGTCGATTTGCCGCAGCCGTTGGCCCCGATGAGGCCATAACGATTGCCGTCACCAAACTTGACCGAAATATTCTCGAACAAGGGTTTTGGCCCGAACTGCATGGTGATATTGGCGGTCGATAACAAGGGCTACTCGGCGCCATCGAATGGCAAAAATTTCAAAGAGCGGCGGATTTTAACATCTGCAGCCTCTAGGGCCGTCATAATTGCCTTTAAGCGCCCAGCGGGCACAGACCTAACGCAACAGGACCAGGATCATGGCCAGACACTTCAAGAGCATCTGCGTCTACTGCGGCTCCTCGACCGGAGCGAACCCGGAATATCGCAAGATCGCCCAGAAGACCGGAGAAATTCTGGCACAAGCGGGTATCGGGCTTATCTATGGCGGAGGACGAGTTGGCCTTATGGGCGCGCTAGCGGACGCCGCATTGGCCGCAGGGGGTCAGGTTACAGGTGTCATTCCCAAGGCGCTTATGGTCAAGGAACTCGGTCACGCGGGTGTCCAGAGCCTGCGCGTGGTTCGCGATATGCATGAACGCAAGTACTTGATGGCAAACCTGGCCGATGCCTTCATCGCTCTACCCGGAGGATGGGGAACCCTAGAAGAACTGACGGAAATGCTCACTTGGCTGCAACTGGGATTCCATGAAAAACCCATCGGTTTGATCAACGTCAGGGGCTATTACGACTCTTTCCTCGATTTCGCAGCGACGATGGTTCGGGAGGGTTTCGTACGCGACGAACATCGCGGCATCATGAACGTCGCAACCAGCCCCGATTCGCTACTCGGGCTGCTGGCAAACTGCGAGTTGCCCGACCGCCCAAGCTTAGCGATCGAGCCTTCGGGGCCTCGGGTTCCGCCCATGACTGATGTGAAGTGATCGTGCTCACGCCCAGTCGACGCTTCTGCACAAAGCACATAGACCGGACGGCTCTCCTTATGCCTTTGCGCGGGTCGGCAAACGATGCATGCAGTGCAGTGATGCGCTCGCGCCCGACGCACTCAGTCGTGCCCACGCCCCCACGGGAAGTGTGACTTTCCGGCTCACATGGCCGAACGGCAAACCCCCTACGAACGGTACGGCACATGAGGATGCGACGAATTCAAAAACGGCCCCGAGATCGAATCCTTGGTCGTAATCGGCCGCACGATAACCTGTAAATTCCCCGAATACGACGGCCTTTTGGCTCGATAGGACGCCGGCCTGGAGGAGTTGCAGCAGCATTCGCTCAATTCGGTACGGGTGTTCGTTGACATCCTCGAGAAACAAGATGCCTCCACGAATTCGCGGTAAAAACGGTGTACCGATCAGGGAACAGAGTATGGAGAGGTTACCCCCCCATAAGATGCCTTCTGCCTCCGCCGGCGCTGCCTCGGTCTGCCATTCCAAATCGACGGAATCGCGCGCCATGGCCGACCAAAAGTGCTCCTCCATAAATCCATCAGGGCTCAGGGCACCAAAATCCGGGGCCGCCATAGGACCGGCGAAGCTCACGCCACCGGTCCGCGCCAATAGTCCCAATACGAGTACGGTCCAATCGCTGTGGCCCACCCAGCGTGTCCCTGACTCTTTGATCTGCGTTGAAAGCGCTTCAAAGTCAAGGTGGGGTAAAAGCCGGGTCAAGCCATAACCACCGCGCAGACCGAGAACCAGGCTCAGATCTGGATTAGAGACAACACTACGAAAGGCTGCCAAGCGCTCCGCTTCAGTCGCGGCAAAGCGCAGGGTGCGCTTGCCGGGGTCCGGAGCCACCACAACGCGATGTCCACGGTCCTGGAAATAGCCAATCGCACGCTCAAGACGCGTCGAATCGGCTTCGTAGCCACTCAGCGCCAAAAAGGCCACGTCACCGTCTAGCGTTTGATCGCGTTCCACTCGGCAAATTCGATCTCATGCACGATCGTAGAGGTTAGATCAGTTTCCGCCACGCTCATCCCGTCCTCGGGAATGAGAGATTCGGCATCCGGATCCAATAAAGTCGTCGAAGCGAGCCGCCGACGATCGGCAAAAAACTCGCGCAGTAGTTCACCGCATGCTTCTGCAAGCACGCCAGCTTTGACCTCGGTCTGATGGTTTAACTGAGGTTCCGCAAAAAGATCAAGTATGCCACCGGCCGCCCCGGTCTTCGGATCGCGCGCGCCGAAGACTATACGCTTGAGTCGCGCATGTAGCATTGCGCCCGCGCACATCGCGCAAGGCTCCAAAGTGACGTAGAGTTCGCAGTCCGGCAAGCGGTAGTTGCCCAGCTGATTCGCGGCTTGGCGCAGCGCGTTGATCTCCGCGTGGGCTGTGGGATCGTGGTTTCCGACCGGCTGGTTATAACCCGTGGCGATGACCACGCCCTGGCGCACGATAACGGCGCCTACCGGGACTTCGCCGACCAGTTGCGCATTTTGCGCCTGATCGAGCGCTGCTCGCATGAAAGTCAGGTCGGCAGATTCCTGGTCCAAGGGATGTCGTAGTCGTTGTCGGTGTAGGCAAAAGGATCAAGTGTCAAATATGCAACTGATGCTGTCATGATGCCCACAGTTGCCATCCGGATCAAGCAGGATTACCACAAATGGCCAGGACAGCAACACGTCATATCGCGTGTCGGCCCCGACGGGGGTATCCAGCCCCGTCCTTCTTCAAGGTTCTCCGCAGGGCCGCTGAGCGGGTCACTTAGTGTCGTCCATGATGTCTTTTCGATTCCACCACCCGCCGCCCAGCGCCTGAAACAGGGCTGCCGTATCCGAAAAGCGAGTCGCTTCGGCCTGGACACGTCCGACACGGGCCTGTTGGTAGGCCTGTTCTGCGGTTAGGAGGGACAGATAGCTGATCGCACCGATGCGAAACTGGCGCCGCGACGCGGCGAGACTGTCGGCAGCGGCGCGTTCGGCCGTAGTCTGTGCGGCCAAGGCGTCGGCATCGGATTCCAACGCGCGCAGGACATCCGCCACATTCTGGAATGCGGTGATCACCGTATCGCGGTATTGCGCAGCGGCTGCGTCGTATGCGGCGATCGCAGCGCGCCGCTCGTGCAACAGCCTTCCGCCCTCAAAAAGCGGCTGGGCCAATCCCGCACCCACGTTCCAGATGGAACTGCCCGGAGCGAATAAAGCACGCGTGGACTGACTGCCATAGGATGCGCTCAACGTGATCTGCGGCAACATGTTGGCAGTGGCGACACCGATCTGGGCACTTGCCTCGTTAAGGAGTGCCTCGGATGCACGGATGTCTGGCCGCTGTTCGACCAGGGCCGAAGGAAGGCTAATCGGTAGCGTTTCGGGTAACCGCAGAGAGTCCAGGTTGAACGTTTCGGCAACGGGTTCGCTCGGAAAGCGGCCCAGAAAAGCGGTGAGTTGATGGCGTATCAGAGCAAGTTGCTTTTGCAGTAGTGGCAGCTGCGCCTGCGCCTGCGCCAGCGAAGCGGTTTGTGCCAGCACCGCGGTATTGGCCGTCGCCCCAATGGCGAAATCTCTCTGCAGCGCCGCAAGTTCCTGTCTCTCGATGCGGATGATTTCCTCCGTTGCGGCTATCTGGCCCCGCAAAGATGCCTCCTGCACCGCTGCTGCAACGACATTCGAGGTCAGAGTGATGTAACTTGCCTCGAGTTCGAATCGCTCGAATTCGGCCTGCGCCGCGAGTGATTCGATTTGTCGGCGCGTCCCGCCCCAGACATCGAAGAGATAGGACACGCTCAACGAAGCGGTATTCAACGTGAAGATCGGCACGGCGCTGGCGCTGCCGAGCGGTGCACCCGAGACTTTTTCGCGTGTGATTGAGGCGGTCGCGTTCACTGTGGGAAAAAGTGCGCCTTCGCCGGCGTAGAGTTGCTCCTTCGCTTGACGCAGGGTAGCCTGCGCGACCTGGAGGCTGGGATTGGCGTTGAGTGCGCTCTTGATGATCGTGTTGAGCTCAGGGGAATGGAACAGCCGCCACCATTGCCCGGGAATATCGAGACCCTTGACAAAGTGTTGCGCCGCGCCGCCGTGAAGATCAGTCGAGGCCGTATGTTCGGCTTGCGACTGCTGCGAATATCCGCTGACCTGGGGGGGCTTGGGCGGCTCAAAATTGGGACCTACGGCGCAACCCGCAAATGTCGCTGTGGCCAGCAACGACGCGCTCTGAACACATCTGCGATATCTCGCTCCAAAGCGAGAAAGGAGATCAAGGCCTGATTTCATTGCCTTGCGCCCTGCGCTGTCGTGCTTCCTTCCGGTTGGGTTGGAACCGGTTTCACGACGATTCCGGGGCTGATCTTCAAGAGATTGCCGACAGCGATCGATTCGCCTTCGCCGACACCCTTTTTGATCGCAACCAAAGGACCGTAATCGGCACCCAAGGTGACGAAGCGCTGCTCGATTTTGCCGTCCGGTCCGACCACATAGACGTATTTTCCCAATTGGTTCGACCCGACAGCCACTTGCGGTACGAGAAGCGTGTCGGTCTGGTCCGCGATGTGCAGGCGCACACGGATAAATTCGCCCGGCAACAACGTGCGACTCGGATTCGCGATTTCCGCACGGGCCGTGATCGTGCCGGAATTGCGGCCGATGCTGTTATCGAGAAAAGTGAGTTTGCCCTGGTATTGCGCAGTGCTTCCCTCGCCGACCGCCACCTCAACCGGAATTGGAGTCCGAGTCTGGTACTTTTGAATCTCGGGCAAATCGGTATCTGGCGGATTGAAGGTCGCATAAATCGGGTCGAGTTGTACCAGAGTGTTGATTTGGGTCCCCGCCACACTAATGAGCGCGCCTTCATTGACCTGGCTTAGGCTTAAGCGGCCGGCGAACGGAGCGCGAATCTGCGTGTAGCCCAGGTTGATCTGTGCGGTCTCGATGGCGGCGTGGTCTGCTGCGAGCGCCGCTTTATCTTGATCTTCGGTACTCGCCGACTGCTGCAACGTGTCGACCGATACATCCCCGGTCCGGCTCATGGTTGCATTGCGTTGGTGGCTTGCCTGCGCATACTCGAGTGCCGCCGCATCCTTTTCCGCTTGGGCTTTCACCTGGTCGAGCGTCGCTTGGTAATTGCGCGGATCGATCTGATACAACAAAGTACCTTTCTTGACATCGGAGCCATCGGGGACGGTACGCTTCATGAGATAGCCCGTGACTTGCGCTTGCAGCGTCACAGTCCGAACGGCGTCCGTCGTGCCGACATATTCGAGATAGACGGGTACGGTCTGTTTGACGACCGCCGTCACGGGAACTTCCAATACAGCACTCTGATTTCCTTTTGGTGTCGCGGCGGCGTAGCCATTTTTTCCGCCCCTGATGAGAAAAACGATGATGATGAGCGTGACCACGAGTCCCACGGCCCAAATGGGCTTGGATCTAGACATTCTCATCGTGCGGTCCTTTTTCGCTTGATCGCTGTGCCTCGGTTCGCGTATGTCGACCGACTCGCCCTAAGACCGCCTCGCGCATACGCTCGATAACCACGTAGAAAATCGGCACAAAACCCAGGCTAAGGAGCGTCGCTGCAAGCATGCCGCCGACCACGGTGGTTCCGATCGACTGCCGGCTCGCCGCACCGGCACCCGAGGCGATCATGAGAGGCATAGCGCCGAATATGAAAGCGAAAGCAGTCATGAGTATCGGCCGCAGACGAAGGCGCGCCGCTTCCTTGGCCGCGTCGATGATTTCGAGCCCCGCCTCGCGCCGTCGCTTGGCAAATTCCACAATCAAAATGGCATTCTTAGCCGCCAATCCGATGAGCAACACGAACCCGATCTGGGCATAGATGTCGACTTGCATATGGCGCAGCCAGAGCAACCCCAAGGCGCCGAAAAGTGCCAGCGGCACCGCGAGAATGATGGTAAAGGGAATCGTCCAGCTCTCATACTGCGCGGAAAGGAAGAGGAAGACGAACGCGAGAGCGAGCACAAACACAAGGACTGCGACCGATCCCGCTTGTAACTCCTGATAGGTGATACCCGTCCACTCGAATCCGAAATCTGTGGGCAAGACACGAGCGGCGCGTTCCATGGCCGCAATCGCCTGGCCCGAGCTATAGCCGGGCGCTGCGGTACCGGTGATCTCGGCAGATCCATAAAGATTGTAATGAGGCACGGTAGTGGGTCCGACCGTCGGTGTGAGCCGGCCTATTGCGCTCAACGGCACCATGTTTCCCGTGGAATTGCGGACATAGATCTGCGAAAGATCGCTTTTGTTGCCCCGAGCGTTATTTTCGGCCTCGAGTAGCACCTCGAAAGTTCGGCCAAAAAGGGTCACGTTATTGACGTCGAGCGACCCAAGGAACGTCTGCATCGTATTGAATACGTCGGACAGGTTAAGCCCAAGTAACTTCGCCTTCTCCCGATCAAGTTTGAAGTCGTACTGCGGAGTCGATGTGTCAAAACTGGTAATGAGCGTCTTGGAGTCCAGTTCTGGTTGCTTTTTCGCTTCGGCGAGAAAAGCCTGTGTCGCCTGTTCGAGAGCGATGCTGCCGCGTCCAGCGCGATCCTCGATCTGGAAATCGAAACCTCCGAAAGTACCCAGTCCGGAGACGGCCGGAGGGATTAGCGCGAGCGTCACAGCCTCGGGAATCTGGGTAAGTTTCGGCTGGACCCCGGCGATAATGTTCGCGACACTTAATTTGCTGCCGCGTGCAGCCCAGGGCTTGAGGATCACGAATTCAGCCGCGCTGCTCGACGTGGTGGCCCGCGTGATGAAATTTAAGCCGCTAATCGAGAGCACGCTCTCGACGCCGGGCGTCGCCTCGAGTATTTTGCGCGTTTTTGCGATTACGGCCTCGGTGCGCGCCAGCGAAGCACCGTTGGGGAGTTGTGTGATGACGTAGAAATAGCCGGAATCCTCAGTCGGCAAAAACGCGGATGGAATCGTTGCGTAGAGCAAGTAGGTGACCGCCAGCCCACATGCGAAGAGGAAGAGCGCGATCCAGCGCGCGTCAATCAAATGGCGCACCGAATCCGCGTATTTGTGACGCGCCCACTCGAAGCCATCATTGAATTTCCGGAAAAGTATGAATCGTGGGCGCCCCTGATGCCGCAGAAGAACGGCGCACAGTGCCGGGCTCAGTGTCAAAGAATTGAAAGCCGATAGTGCGACCGAGATTGCGATGGTCAACGCGAATTGGTTGTAGAGGCGCCCTGTGATGCCGGGAAGAAAAGCGATCGGTACAAAAACCGCACCAAGCACGGCCGACGTTGCGACGATGGGACCCGTCACTTCTTTCATGGCTGCCTTGGCAGCGGCCATCGGGGCCAATCCGGCCTCGAGTTGGCGTTCCACGTTTTCGACCACCACGATTGCATCGTCGACGACAAGCCCGATCGCCAAGATAATGCCAAGCATGCTGACGGTGTTCAGTGAAAACCCCAGCACCAGCATGATCGCCATGGTTCCGATCAGCGCCACAGGGATGGCGATCATTGGGATCAGTGTGGCGCGCCAACTCTGCAGAAACAGAAAGACTACGCCGAGCACCAGCAGCATGGCGATTCCCAACGTTTTCATCACTTCAATCATCGAGGCTGACACAAACATCGTCGTGTCGTAGCTCACACCCCAGTCCATTCCCTTTGGAAATCGTTTGGCCAACGTCTGCATCGTTCCCTTGACGCTCTTGTCGAGATCCAACGCATTGGCGGTTGGTAGCTGGAAGACCGCAAGAAGGACCGCCGGGTTCTCATTCACGGAGGCGCTGGACGTATATTGCAGCGCTCCCAATTCGGTGCGCGCGACGTCCCGCAGGTGTACGGTGGCGTTAGTCGTGGTTCCCGCGCGCAACACGATATTCCCGAATTGCTGCGGATCTGTCAGCTGTCCCTGCGCATTGATCTGATATTCGAACTGAGTGCCGGCCGGCGTGGGAGATTCGCCGAACTTGCCCGCCGCAACCTCGACATTCTGTTCGGTTATCGCATTTTGAACATCAGTAGCGGTCAACCCCAGTTTGGCGAGCTTGTTCGGGTCGAGCCAAATCCGCATGGAATAACGCCGCTCGCCAAATATGGTGACGTCGCTCACGCCTGCGAGTCGCTTTAAGGGGTCGACCAGTTGCAGATAGGCGTAATTGCTGAGTGTCACCGGATCGATCGATCCGTCCGGTGAGTAAAGATTCACCGCCATGATGAAATTCGGATTTTGCTTTTTGACGGTGATGCCGGCCTGATTGACGACGCTAGGAAGCTGGGCGGTGGCTTGGGAGACGCGGTTCTGTACATCGATGGCGCCGACGTTGACGTTGTATCCGATGTTGAAAGTGACCGTGATGGTCGAGCTGCCGTCGTTGGCGCTGACCGACGAGATGTAACTCATCCCCTCGGCCCCATTGATCTGCTCTTCAAGCGACGTCGTTACGGCATCGGCCACTGTTTGCGCGCTCGCGCCCGTATAAGTCGATTTGACGACGACCTGCGGCGGTGTGATCTGAGGAAATCGCTCAACAGGTAGCTCGAAATAAGCGATGAGCCCGGCCAGTACCATAATGATGGCGATGGATGAGGCAAAGATCGGGCGTTCGATGAAAAAATTGACCATTGACCATTGCCTGCGTGTCGGGCAATATTGTGGAAACGCAACGGTGTAGTTTCGTATTCAGCAAAGGGTTTGTCAAGAAAGATGGTCATGGCGCATGCAGCTCCCATCTCCCGGACAAAATCAGGAGGTCGCCCGACGCGGCAGGAAGCCGAAAACCGCATGACGCGGCTGCTTGAGATCGCACAACGCCATTTTCTCACGGCGGGGTATCGCGAAACCAGCGTTGAGAGCATCACACGCGAGGCAGGCATCGCCAAAAAGACGCTCTACCACCATTTCGGTGGCAAGGCCGGATTGTTCACTGCGATTATCGAAACGCTGCGCCGCTCGTGGATTGCCGAACTCAGCGATATCGTGCTCATGGCGCGCCGCCCCGAGGAAATCCTTGAGACCGTCGCGCTGCATCTCCTTGATGTGGGCACGCGTCGTGAAATGATCGAATTGCATCGGCTGTTCCTGGTTGAAGCCCATCGCTTTCCGGATTTGGTCCGAGCCCACTACGATACGGACGGCTCGCTGCGAGGCATGGAGCGCCTGTCGGCCTATCTTCTTGCCGCGGTTGACGACGGCACCTTGAAAATCGATGACGTAACTCTCGCAACCGAACAATTCACCTCTTTGGTGCTCGGCGGCATCCGAATGCGTTTGTTGCTCGGCGCGACGCGACGTCCCAGCGCCAGCGAACGTCGCCGTATCGCACACCAGGCGGTTCACATTTTTCTGGCGGGATGTAAGCCCTGATTTTCGTTGCGTGATGGCCAATTGGCATGGCACATGCCTTCATCTTTGCCGCTCCATTTTCAACATGAAAATGGCCGAACATGAGGGCGCCATCCGGCCGACAAGCACCACCAACGGGCCCTCGATTACCCACTGGAAGATCCATTCCACCTGCAGCGCCAAAGTCACATCGAAAACGCTCAGGTGGTTCAATCTCGGACGCCGTTTCATGAGGTGACCTGGGGATCGAGGATGTCCAATACCGATAGACGATTGGGAATTTCAGTCTCACCTCGAAAGGTGTTACATTGCACGGCTACTCTTCCGATCCCTCATCGCCCACTTGAAGGTTGCTGAATGTCAGCAAAGCCCGGTCCAAAGCTTTATCAGCTTATGGCTGAACGGATACAGGACTATGCAATCTTCCTGCTCGATCCGAAGGGAAGGATCATCAGTTGGAACGCTGGCGCGGCGAACATCAAGCGGTATCACGCCAGCGAGATCATTGGCCAACACTTCAGCATTTTCTATACCCCAGCAGACATTGCCCGTGACTGGCCAACGCATGAGTTGCGACGAGCTCTGCTCGAGGGTCGCTTCGAAGACGAGGGGTGGCGGGTAAGGAAGGACGGCTCAAGGTTCTGGGCAAACGTCATTATTACGGCGCTACGGGACGATGCCGGCACCCTCCTCGCATACTCGAAGGTCACGCGCGATCTGACCGAGAGAAAAAACCAGGAAGAGAGCTTGCGTCTGAGCGAGGAGCGGTTTCGACTCCTGGTGGAAGGAGTCCAGGACTACGCGATCTACATGCTCAACCCAGAGGGATTGGTGAGCAGCTGGAACTTGGGCGCTCGCCGGATCAAAGGCTATGAGGCCAGCGAGATAATCGGGAAGCATTTTTCGCGATTCTATGGCCCCGAAGATATCGAACTCGGCAAACCTTGGGCCGAATTGGCGAGTGCCCGAGAGCATGGCAATACCAGCGAGGAGGGCTGGCGAGTGCGCAAAGACGGTTCAAAATTCTGGGCACGAGTGGCTGTGACCGCACTTTATGACGCACACGGACGACTGCATGGCTTCGCGAAAGTCACGCAGGACATGACGCAACAGCGACATGCACAGGCGCTAGAATTATCGAGTACTCAGGTAAACGCGTTCATTGCGGTCTTGGCGCACGAGCTTCGCAACCCGCTTGCCGCGATTCGGAACGCCGTTCATTTGCAAAGCATGACTGACGCGGGTGACAAAGTATATGATTCCGCACGGCAGATTATTGATCGTCAGAGCGCTCAACTCACCCGCATGGTGGACGATCTTTTGGACATCAGCAGAATCACACGGGGCGCGTTGTCGGTTGACCAGAAACCGTGTGATATCGCGACTATCGTGGATCGTTCGGCAGAAACATCGCGCCCCGCCATTGAGGCTGGGAAACACGTGTTAACGATCGACTTGCCCTCGCAACCGCTGTACATCAACGGCGACGAATTAAGGCTCGCCCAAGCCCTCACAAATATTATCAACAATGCGGCGCGCTATACCGATCCGGGTGGCCATATTTTCGTAAAGGCCTATGTCTCTGAACATGAATCCCATAGTAGCGTCTGCGTCTCGGTGCGCGACACGGGGCGGGGCATTGAACCCAACCTGCTGAATTCAGTATTCGGGATGTTCGTGCAAGGAAAAAATCTGTTGAATCGTCCCGCTGCGGGTCTGGGTGTGGGGCTTGCACTCGCACGTTCCATCGTGGAACTTCACAATGGAACCGTGGAAGCCAAAAGTGCGGGGGTCGGCAAAGGGGCCGAATTCATCGTCACGCTGCCTTGCATAGCGACCGTTCCCGCGACTGATTCATTGGCCATACGTGAATCCGTGCCGCCGATAGTTACTCATGTCCCCGACACTTCCAGATGCCGCATACTGGTCGTTGACGACAATGTCGACGCTGCGACCGCGCTTGCCTCTCTGCTCATGAAACACGGCCATGGCGTACTGGCGGTACACAATGGTGTCGAAGCCCTTCAGGTTTTCGAGGAATTCCATCCCGAAATTGTTTTGCTTGATCTCGGCATGCCAGGAATGAGCGGATTGGACGTGGCTCGACGCTTGCGTCAGCGCAATACGAGCCCGCGCCCCCTCATCATTGCTGTCACCGGGTGGGGCCAACACAACGACGAGACGCGCTCCCGGGAAGCCGGCTTCGACCTCCATCTTGTAAAGCCCGTCGAAGAACCGAAACTACTCGAGGTTCTTGGTCTGCATTCTCGTTCGATACACTGAGAATTCAAGTTTTAAAGTGGCTTTGACCGGGATCAGTGAACCCGGCTGAGACCATCCTGCGCCATCATCCTGGATATCCTAAGCGAGGCCCCTTCACTCCTAGGTGACTGGATTATTCGAGCGGCACGGCGATGAACCGGCTGGTGATCGAT
>Ga0207933_1000780_pt1 | contig 28119 bp, 25 predicted proteins | sample NGESurdeep092012_4_FD_184488 | JGI IMG/M metagenome (GOLD analysis project Ga0207933, IMG submission 184488) | Arctic peat soil microbial communities from Barrow, Alaska - NGEE Surface sample F53-3 deep-092012 (SPAdes) | ecosystem: Environmental > Terrestrial > Soil > Wetlands > Peat ... | reverse complement strand
CTGGCGCTGCTGACACAATCTAATCTTACAACCATCGCCCGCTTTCTGACGCCTGATTATGCGTTGTTACTGCCCGTTCTTTTAGTGCGCGCAGGCAATGAACAACTTGTTGAAAGACGGTGGTGGCGATTTTGCGTGCTGGCGGTTTTTTTAATCGCCGCCGGATTGTTGATTATTTCACCGGCGCGTCCCTTGTTTCCCGCTCAAGCCGTTTTGGAAAAAATTTCCATGCGCGCGCCAAATTCCAAATCATTGGCGCGAATGGAAAAGGTTTATTCCGTTTATCACGAACGCAACGATGCATTTGCGCCGGCGCGAAACCTTCTCCCGCCGGGTGTGAAAATTTTGGGGTTGATCACGGACAACGACCCGGAAACTTCTTTGTGGCGGCCCTTTGGCTCGCGGCGCGTCGAGCATGTTTCCCCCGACGAAACGGCGTCATATCTGAAAACGCGCGGCATCGAATACGTTCTCGTCAATGGTGATGCGTTCGGGAATTGGTTTCCTGAAACGTTCGCTGAATGGCTCAAACGCATGAACGCATACGTCACCGAAAAAATTCCTCTTACTTTGCTCGCTTCCGGCGGCGCACGGGATTGGTATCTGGTGAAGTTAAATTAAAAACTCACGCTCGCCAACTCGCCGGGCATTCCGGTAATTTCCCGCCATGACCGAACCAGTTGAACTCACCATCCTCATGCCCTGCCTCAACGAGGCGGAAACAATTGAGCGCTGCATCGAGAAGGCGAAAATCGGAATTCGAAAATCCGGCGTGCGCGGCGAAATTTTGATCGCCGACAACGGCAGCACCGACGGCTCGCAGGCCATCGCCGAAAAACTCGGCGCCCGCGTCGTCGCCGTGAAGGAAAAAGGCTACGGCAACGCGCTCCTCGGCGGGAGCCGCGCCGCAGCCGGCAAATGGCTGCTCATGGGCGACGCCGACGACAGTTATGATTTTTCGCAGGCCGACCGTTTCGTCGAAAAATTTCAGGAAGGCTTTGAACTCGTCATGGGCTGCCGCCTGCCCGTTGGCGGCGGAACCATTTCGCCCGGCGCAATGCCCTGGAAAAACCGCTGGATTGGCAATCCGATTTTAAGTTTCATCGGCCGATTATTTTTCAAATGTCCCGCGCACGATTTTCACTGCGGTTTGCGCGGCTTCACCAAGGCCGCCTTTGAAAAATTGGATTTGCAGACGACCGGCATGGAATTCGCCTCCGAAATGGTCATCAAGGCCACGCTCAAAAAATTGAAAATCGCCGAAGTGCCGGTGACGTTGAGCAAGGACGGACGTTCACGCCCGCCGCATTTGAAACCGTGGCGCGACGGCTGGCGGCATTTGCGTTTCATGCTGCTGTTCTCGCCGCGCTGGTTGTTTCTCGTCCCTGGAATTTTCTTGTCGCTGCTCGGAATTGTTTTTGCCGCGCGGCTTTCGCTGGGCGATTTTCACATTGGCGGCGTTCAATTCAACGTCGGCACGCTCGTCGTCGCGTGCATGACCATCATCGTCGGCTTTCAACTCGTCGCGTTCGCCTTTTTCACCAAAGTTTTTGCCATCGCCGAAGGACTCTTGCCCGACGATCCGAAGCTTTCCCGCGTCCTGAAAATCTTCACGCTCGAAAAGGGAATTATTTTCAGCCTGCTCGTTTTGTTGGGGGGAATTTTCCTGCTCGCCCAGGCCGTTTGGATTTGGCAGCAGGCAAATTATGGAATCCTGCCGTCCACCGAAGCAAACCTGCGCCGACTGATTCCGGCGGCGACGCTCGTCGTCCTCGGCATCCAAGGAATTTTTTCCAGTTTCTTTATGAGCGCGCTCGGCCTGAAAACCAAAACGCGCAAGCCGCCAGCGGTTTGAATTGTAGGAGACGACGTAAGGAGTCTCTATTTTTGAGTCTCGTTACCTCGACTCCTGCAATTTCAATTTCTCAATTTCAAATGGCCGGCAACTTAAACCAATTTCCACGTTCGCGGAAAAATCCGGTGCCGGATTTTGGTTCATCAAACTGATCAAACTGTCGCTGCGAAAATTCAGTTTCAGACCGCAAATTTCCGCAGACTTCAAGCCCAGCCAGACCAGCCGCCACGGCAGCGGAATGAATTTTACTTTTTTATTTTGTCCGCGCGCGATTTCCAAAAGCAATTTTTTGAAGGGCCACGGCTGTTCGTTCGCCGCCGTCAAAATTTGCGGCGAGAGCATTATTTCACCGCTCGCATAACGTTCAATGAACGCGCATAAATCTTCGTGGTGAACGAGAAACTGGATTTGCGAACCATCGCCGATCATCGGAATCACAGATGAATTGTGAATTTGCGCCGTCAATTTTCCGAACATTCCACCTGAATCATTTCCATAAACAAGTCCGGGACGAATCACCAGCGCGCCGTTCGCCAGCGCGATTTTTTCGATCTCCAATTTGGCTTTTCCATAAAGCGAACGGCAGCCGTCAAACGCGCTGATGCTGGAAATAAAAATAATTTTGGGAATTTTTGCCGCGCGCGCCGCTTCCAAGATTTTTCGCGAACCTTTCACGTTCACCGCGCGAATTTCATTCCAGCGCAATGGCTTGAAATCATAGGCGCAATGCACCAGCGCGCTCATGCCGGTCAATGACTCCGGTGAAATTTCGTCGCCGAGTTGAAATTTAACGGCGCGGGAATTTTGCCTGGGCTGGCGCGTCAGCTCCAAAATTTCCCAGCCGCGCGCGGAAAAATAATTTTTCATGCAGCCGCCGACGTAACCGTTGCTGCCCGTGAGGGCACAAATTTTTTTCTCCATAATTTTTACAATGTTCCCGTTTCCCAGCCGATGCGATGCGCGTTGGCCATCAGGGAAAAAGTGATCGTCGTAGCGGGAATGCTCGGCAACACGCTTGCGTCCACCACATGAACCTGCGACCAGCCGCGCGGACGGCCAAGCAAATCGCTCTCAAAATTTCCCGGTTGCGCGCGCATTGGAATCGAGCCGCCGCTGTGAAATCCGCGTCCCGGTTCGGCGATTTGCAGCATCGGCGGCAAAACGATTCCGCCGAGCGAGCGCGATTGTTTGAACATCTCGCGCAAAACATTTTTTATGACGCCGCGCGTTTGAGGATTTGATTTTGCGTCCAGTTGCAAAAAATCTTTTTCGCCGTCGCGCTTCAATCGCATTTCGATCGCCGCCGATTCGTCGGAATGCAAATAGCCCTGCACAATCAACATTCGCTCTTCGAGTTGCCGTGCGAACATTTTCAGCGGACCGAGCGATTGGCGGACGGCGTGACCGATAACGTCGCTGTAAGAATAAATTTGCAAATGCACGGAGCGCCGGCTGATCTTTGGATTTTGCAATTCAATAAAAAGCTGGCTCAACGTGTAAAGCGCTTCGGTTTGAACGTCGCGCGTTCGTCGCGCGCGCAAAATTGGAAACAGAAAATACTGGCTGTCGCGCAATATCAATGGCTGGTCAAAGGCGTTCTGGGAACGCAATAAAATTTGCGCCGTCGGAATCACGCCCGCCGCGAGATAAACGCGGCTGGCCGCGAAGGAAAGCGGCGCGCGCGTTTCGCGATGAAAACCTTCGATGAAAACTTTTCCGGAATTTTCGCGCAGTTTGGTGACGATGACGTCGCGTTGATATTGAAAATTTTTCTGCGCGCGCAATTCGCGAACCGTGTCGGCGGAATTGTAAATACAACCATATACGCAACCATTCAAACATTGGCCGCAATAGATGCAACCGATGCCGCGCGGCGAATCAGCCACGCGCATCGCCAGTCGCGAGCGTCCGAATCGCCAGCCGCGTTTGCGCAATTTTTCGCGATGGCGATTCAGGTTTCGCAAAAAAAATTCTGACTGTCGGCTGGATTTGAGCGGCTGCGGATTTTCCGCGTGCAATGGAAAAATTTCGGCGAGGTCATCCCGTTGCGCGGCAAATCCGGTGAGTTCGGTGATAGCACGATAATGTTGCGCGAGGTCGGAATTTTTTATCGGCCAATCAGAAATATCGTCGTCGCGATACGGCAGCATGGCCGCGCCCCAGACGTTGCTCAAACCGCCGAGCGCGAGCGATGGTTGAAAGGCAATGCCGCGCCCGCGCCAGGGAATTTTTTCCACAGTTTCGCGATAGGGAAAATCCGAATTAAAAAGTAATTTGAGCGGAACGCCCGTGGCATCGGCGGCGAGGTCGCTTTGGAGCGCGGCGATTTGATCGCGCGGCCAGGCCGGCGGTTTTTTTTGAGCGAGTTCGCGCACGATGTTTGCGCGTTCCGTTTCCAATTCGATTCCGGCGTCGAGCATGAGGACATTGGCGCCGCGCGCAAGCAAGGCTTTCGCGCACGCAACGCCTGCCGGGCCGGAACCGATGATGCAGTGCATGGCGGGCAATGAAAACATAGTGGCGGCAAAGGCTCAATCTTCAACTTTTTCAACGGCGCATCGCGGTTAAAATCAGCGATTGAATTTTTTTTCGCGGAAAAAATAATTGCCGGCGGCAATTTGCCCATTGACGGCGCAGGCGGCTTTCGGGATTTTGTCGCGGTGGAAAAAATTCAACGCGCGCTCATTTCTGTTTCGGACAAAACCGGTCTGGTTCCCTTCGCCCAAATTCTGGCGCAAGCGGGGATTGAAATCATTTCCACCGGCGGCACCGCCAAAACCTTGCGCGAAGCCGGCCTCGCCGTAAAGGACATCAGCGAACACACCGGCTTTCCAGAAATGCTCGATGGCCGGGTCAAAACGCTGCACCCAAAAGTCCACGGCGGACTGCTTTTCATTCGCGGAAACCAAACGCATGAAGTTGCGGTGCGCGAACACAACATTTCGCCGATTGATCTGGTCATCGTGAATCTTTATCCATTCGAGCAAACCGTCGCGAGGCCAAATGTCAGCCAGCACGACGCGATTGAGAATATTGACATCGGCGGCCCTTCGATGCTGCGCAGCGCCGCGAAAAATCATGAAAGTGTTACCGTCGTCGTTGACGCGCTCGACTATGCGGAAATCGCCAGGCAAATTTCTGAAAATGGAAATACGACTTTGGAATTGCGCCGCCGTCTCGCCGCGAAAGTTTTTGCGCGAACGGCGGCTTATGATGGCGCGATCGCCGCGCATTTGAATTCGGAATTCGGAATTAAAAACCCGGAATTACCTGCGTCGCTTTCAATTTTTGCGCCGCTGGTCCAGCCGTTGCGTTATGGCGAAAATCCGCATCAAGCCGCCGCGCTTTACGGAAAATTCAGCGAATTTTTCCAGCAACTCCACGGCAAAGAACTTTCCTACAACAACATTTTGGATTTGACGGCGGCGGCGAATCTGATCGGCGAATTTGAAAAAGACTCGCCAACATTGGCGATTTTGAAGCATACGAACCCTTGCGGCGTCGGCCAGGGAAAGAATTTGCGTGAAGCGTGGGATAAGGCGTTTGCCACCGACAAACAAGCGCCGTTCGGCGGAATCATTGTCACGAATAAAGTTCTTGATGGCGCTTGCGCCGAAGCAATTTCGGAAATTTTCAGCGAAGTGATTATTGCGCCGGATTTTTCGCCGGACGCTTTGGAAATTTTGCAGAAGAAAAAAAATCTGCGGCTGCTGAAAATTTTGAAATCGCCGTTCGCCAGTTCGCAATTTGATTTGCGAAGTGTCGGCGCCGATTCATTTTTGTTGCAGCAACGCGATTTGAAAACGACGGCGCAGGAGGATTTGAAAATTGTGAGCAAGCGCGCGCCAACGCAAACCGAATTGGCAGCCATGCTTTTCGGCTGGCGAATTGTGAAACACGTGAAATCAAACGCGATTGTTTATGCCGATGCCGAAAAAACCTTAGGAATCGGCGCGGGACAAATGAGCCGGGTGGATGCCAGCCGGATCGCCGTTTGGAAAGCGGGCGAGGCGAAACTTTCGCTGAAAGGCAGCGTGGTTTGCAGCGACGCATTTTTTCCTTTTGCCGATGGCTTGATCGCGGCGGCGGAAGCGGGTGCCAGCGCGGCGATCCAGCCGGGCGGTTCCATGCGCGACGCAGAAGTGATCGCGGCGGCGGACGAACGCGGAATGGCGATGGCGTTCACAGGCGCGCGGCATTTTCGCCATTGAATCGTCAGCGGATGAGCCAGTAAATCAGGGCGAATTGTCCGAGCGTCACCGCGAGAAGCAACGCCCAAACAAAACTTTCGCGCAGGCGCAGTCCGCGTTGTTTGGCGGCAGCGATCCAGAATTGAAGTTTTACGGAGCCAAAGGTGATGATGTCGCCATTGCGAAGGATTTTATTTTGGACGGATTCGCCATTGACAGCAATCAAAGCGCCCGCGCCGGTGGTAATTTTGAAGCCTTCATCTTTTTGAAATTGCAAGGTCAAGTGCCGGTCCCAAACGCCGTCGTCTTCAAGCTGGAGTTGGTTTTGGGGCGTGCGTCCGATGTGGAAAGGAAAATGGCGGACTGCTGTTTGAGCGCCCGCCTTTTTTCCGCAAAGAATGTCGAACTGAATCATCACCAAATGCGGCGAGTCACTTCGATCTGGTCGCCGGGATAAACGCTTGGGTCAGGAGCGGAGCCGCCCATCACTTTGTCCAAATTGACCTTGATGCGCTGGCCGTTGACGCGGATGAGCCAGACTTTTCCATGATTGGCAAAATCAGTGAAACCGCCGGCGGAAGTAACGGCTTTGCTGACGGTGGTTTCGCCGATGTAAATCTCGCGCCCCGGCTGCTTGACTTCGCCGGTGACGTAGTAAATCAAATCGCCCGGTTTTACGGTGACGGTCAAGCGGACATAGTATTTGGGAACGTAAAGGTCATGGATTTCATTCTGCAATTCACCGGCGCTTTTGCCGGCGGCATGGATGTTTCCAATGAGGGGCAATTGAATGTCGCCATTTTCCTTGATCGGTTCGTCATGCGGCTCAATGGGGTCCGCCGTCCCGGAGAAAGTGATGCTTACGGTTTCGCCGACATGAAAATGGGCAACGTTGGCATAAGTGGATGAGCTATTATTGGCGGCGGACGAATCACCCGTATCGGGTGCCGTTGGATTTTCAGAAAAGAGCGGATCATCGGACGACGAAGCGCAGCCGGTGAAAAGGAGGCTTGCCGCCAGGGCGGTGACGGAGAAAATTTCGCGGACAAATAATTTCATCGGGGCTAATCGTTACGAATTCGGGCGCAGAATCAATACTTTTGTTTGATGCCGATGGAGTCATCCGGATCCTCGGGGTTTCGGGCGACGGCGGCCTCCTGCTCTTTTGGATTGTTGGAGGAATAATAATCGTGATAATAGCCGCTGTAATAATAGTAACTTTCATCCTGCGACATATTGATATTATTCAACACGATGCCGATGAAGGTGCCGCCAACTTTTTCAATCACCTGCTTGGCGCGCAAATTCATGGGCTGCGGATAACGGCGATATTGAATGACCTGAATGACCATGTCCATTTCGCTCGCCAAAATCGAAGCGTCGCTCACGCCGAGAATGGGCGGTGAATCGAACAAAACAAAATCATAGCGTTGCTTCAATTCCGCGACCATTTCCTTCATCTGCGCTGAATTGAGAATGCTCATGGAACTGCTGGGCAATTTGCCGCTGGCCATGAAATGAAGTGTCGGCACGGGCGTCATCTGGATGACTTGTTCCAGCGTATTTTGCTTGAGCAAATAATTGGTCAGGCCGATGTCATTGCTGACGTGAAGCAATTTATGAAGCGTCGGGCGGCGCAAATCCGAATCCACGACGAGCACGCGTTCGCCGGCTTGGGCGAAAACGGTGGCCAGATTGACGGTAGTCGTGGATTTGCCTTCGCCCGCGCCGGCGCTGACGACAACGATGGTCGTGAGCTTTTCGTCCTTGCGCGAGAATAATATGTTTGTGCGCAGGACGCGATACGCCTCGGCGTAGCGACTTTCCGGCCCTTCATCAATGAGATAACCCACGTTTTGCGGAATGACGCCCAGCACCGGCGCTTGAAAGGCGCGCTCCACGTCATCAATTGTTTTGACGCTGGTGTCCAGATATTCGATGAAGAACGCCAGGCCAATGCCCATGATCAAACCAAAAACCAAACCCAGTGCGATATTGAGCGGCTTGTTGGGACGGACGGGGTCTTTGCCGGGTTCACCAGTCCGGGTGATTTCCACCAAAGAAGTTTTTGGGATGGCCAGATCAACTTTTTCCTGTTCAATCTTGGCGGCAAGAATCCGGTGAAAATCTATCATGTTTGCCAGTTTCCGTTTTTCCTGCCAGTAAGGCTGGCCGCGCACGGCTTCTTCCTGATCTTGTTTTATGGAAGAATCCACCTCGACGCTCAACGCATCCAGCGCCGCTTTCTCGGTATTCAAATTATTTTGCAAACCGACCATGATGCCGCTGACCCGGTCGCTGATTTGTTGATTCAACTCGGTGATCAATGCTTGCATGCGGATGATGTCCGGGTTGGCGGGGGAATAGTCGTTTGTCTTGGTGACCAATCCCTGTTGCGCCTCATTCAATTTATCCAACAGGCCGGATAAGACGGCGTCCGGCTGCGCTTGAATGGTGGGCAGCGTGTCCACCAGCTGTTGCGGACTCAAATCTTTCAACTCACTCAACTGTTCCTTGAGTTTGATGTAGCGAATCTGGCCTTCCATCATCATCTCGTGATATTGACGCAATTGCTCCTGGCTCAAGGTGGAACTGGGGATAAACGAATTGGGATCCGTGTCAACGATTGCCAGGCTCTGACGCAATTTGTCCACATTCTTTTGAACGGCATCAATTTGATCTTCTTCACCCTGATATTGGTCTTCAAAACTTTTAATGCCATTGGCCGTCAAATCTTTGTGCCGGCCCAGCCGATAATCGCGATAAGACTGGGCAATGGCATTGGCTATGTTCGCCGCCTCATTTTTGTCCGAATCATAAACCGTTATGTCCACCAGATCAGTATTGCGAACGGGAGACAAGGACGTCTGGCGTTTGAGAAGCTCCCGCGTTTCCGTGGTCTTCAACGTGTCCATTCCGTATTTTTTGCTCCAGACGGAATTCAAATTTAACTTATCAATGACCCGGTCAAGCACCGCCGATTCCTGAAGAATTTCCAATTCAGTTTGAAGGAAATAAGGATCGTAACCCGGCGTCGTCGTGGTCATCGGGTTCAAACTGGAAACATCCACCGTATTGTCCGGCTCAATTTTAACTTCCGCCGTGCTGGAATAAGAAGCCGGCAGAATAAATGTCACCGCCGTGGCAATGATGGCCGTGATCAAAAAAACGGTGATGATGATCGCCTTGCGAATGCGGATAATGCGCCAATAATCCAGAAAATGCAATCTGGTCTCCGGCGTTGGCTGATTTTGCTGTGAATCCATATCAAAACTCAAAAAAATAACAGGAGCCAGTGTGATGGCCCCGGCTCCCGGCTAAATGTTCAAAAAAATTTGTTTGTTTCGTTCAAATTTTAATATGTTGCCGTGGCGCTGATATAGACGCGATTGCGAGAGTAGCCTCGATACTGGATGTCGGAAGTAAGATGATCGTAATTATATCCCAAATCCGCCGAGAAGTGCCGGGTAAAAGCATAGCTCAAATTTACGCCTGCACTATAATCCACATCCGCATTGTTATCATTGGCGCCGCCATTAAAAGTTGAGTATTGGATGTTTCCCAGCAAGCTTCCCATCAATTTTGGCGTTATACGCTGATTGAGTGAACCATAGACTTCCGAACTTTCCTGATCTTCAGTGATGCTCCCGCTATTGGAATTTACCGAAGCAACATCCGTGGCATTTCGCTCCTGGTTAAAGCCGATTTCTGCGTAGCTGCCCGGAGTGTAAGTATACGTCGCCGAGAGAACCACATACGGCGACACACTGGATGAAGTGAGCGGATCGTTGTAATAATCAGTGAACTGCGCGCCCGCCCTCGCTGAAACATTCAAGTTCGCCAGAAGATTATGCTGAACGCCGGCATACACAAAATGAGAGCGGTTGTCGCGATCCTCACTCTGATAAAATCCATCACCACCCGTCCGAAGAGCAAGAACGGTTGAATAAGAAATCGGCTCATCTCCAAAATAATTTATCTGTTCAAACTGATAACCAACAAAAGCAGTCGTTTCAGGAGCAACATGCCACTCAAAATTTAAGGAGACTTGTTGATCAACCCGGTCCAGCAAGCCGGCCAAGGTGTTACCGTGAGTAAAAAAGTTATCTTCAGTTGCCCCGCTGTTTTCATAATCATAAACGCTGTTTTGATAACGCAGCACGGTGCTGAACAATCGTGTCCAATCGGTGTTGAGCGAAAGAACGGCAGTATTGGCGACGTTATTTCCATTAACACGAAACGGATTGGCATTTGGCGATGGATTGCCGCCCGTTGGAACTGGATTCAATAATTGCGGGTCTTGACCGACGGCGAATGTATCGCTCACTCTGGCCTGCCAGCGTTCGTTGAAGGCGTGATCAATCCACAAATCAAGCTGGTGCGTCTGGTCAATCGGATTTTGATCCAATTCTTCCCGGCGCTGATAATAATAAAGCCCGTAAGTGTAGCGCACCCCGATTTCCGTTTGTTGCAACGGCACATTCAGACTCACCGAAGGGCTGACCTCAAAGCCCCAACTACCCTGCGCGATATGAGTCGTCAGATAGTTGTCATCGTAAAATCCACGCAACGTGCCGGAAATAGTCCAGTCTTTGGAAAGATCCGGGCCGGCGTCTGGAGCGTAGGCGGCATGTAAGCCAGCCGTCCCTGCGGCTGCGAGTCCTATGGAAACAATAAGCTTCTTCATATTAGGTTTGAACATTTTAGCTTGGACAGCCGATGCGCTTTTTCATTCAAAAAAAGTGATGCAGCCGATGAACGCGGCGAATCTAGCAGCACGAGCCGATAACAGTCAAAACTTTTTTTCGATTATTTTCCTGAAGAATTGGCCGTCTTCGCGTCTCTCTCGTTCATCGCCGTTTCTGTTTTAATTCTTTCAACAGCGATTTCAAGCTCAAAGCATTGACCACGTTTTTTTGTTCCAGCCAGCCTTTGCGCGCAATGCCCGCGCCGAGCCGCAAAAATCCCGCATTCTCGTTTCGATGCGCGTCGGGATTGATCACACATTTGACGCCTTTCGATTTCGCATACGGCCAGTGTCGCCAATCCAAATCAAATCGGTGCGGATTGCAATTCAGTTCCAGCCACGTCCCGGTTTCGGCACAAGCGTCAATCACCGCGCGCACGTTCACGGGATATGGCTCGCGTTCCAATAAAATTCTGCCGGTCATGTGCGCGATGATGTGAACGTATTTATTTTCCACCGCGCGAATCAGCCGCTTCGTATTTTCTTTTTCGTCGCCCGACGGCAAATGCAAACTAGCCACAACCACATCCAATTCCGCAAGCAACTCGTCGTCAAAATCCAATCCATTTTTCAAAATGTCCACTTCACTTCCCGCGAGCAAACGAAAACCACTTCCGCGCGCGGCAAATTTCTCGTTCACTTTTTTGATTTCCAAAATTTGTTCGCGCAATCGTTCCGCGCTCAAGCCATTTGCCTGCACCGAAGATTTCGAGTGGTCGGTGATCGCCCAATATGCCAAACCCAAATTTTCCATGTGCGTCGCGATTTCTTCCAGCGAACCTTTGCCGTCGCTCCAATTGGAATGATTATGCAGCGAACCTTTCAAATCCGTCCACTGAACCAATTTCGGCAATTCATTTTTTCCCGCCGCCGAAAATTCTCCGAGGTCTTCGCGCAATTCCGGCTCGATGAATGGCAAATCCAATTTTGAAAAAATTTCCTCTTCCGTTTTGCACGCCACGAGCAATTTCGGATCGCGCGTTTCTTCTGATGACTTGAACAAACCATATTCATTCAATCGCAAACCGCGTTGAATCGCGCGTTGCCGCATAATGATATTGTGCTCCTTGCTGCCGGTGAAATACGCCAGCGCAAACGGAAATTCCGCGTCGCTCACCACGCGCAAATCACTTTGAATGCCGCCTTCCAAAATCACGCTCGCCTTCGTTTCGCCCTTTGCCAAAATTTTTACAATGCCCGGCTGCGAAACAAAAAATTCAATCACGTCCGCCGGTTTTTTTGAAGACGCCAGCAAATCAATGTCGCCAATAACTTCTTTGAAGCGACGCAAACTACCCGCGCTGCTGCAACGAATCACCGCCGGATGCGCGCGCAAATTTTCCAAAACCGGCTCCGCCGCGCGCAGCGCCTCGCTCAATAAATGTTTGCTCGCATACGTCCGGCGCAATTCAATCGCCTCGCAAATGTTAGCCGCCGTTTTTTCGCCGAAGCCGTCCAGCTCCGCGACTTTTCCCGATTTGCAAGCCGCTTCCAGTTTTTCAATCGAATCAATTCCCAGTTTGTCGTGCAGCGCCTTGATTTTTTTCGGGCCGACGCCGGAAAGTTGCAACATTTCAAAAAATCCCGGCGGCGTCGCTGCTTTCAATTCTTCGTGATAAATCAATTTTCCCGTTTCAACCAATTCCGTGATTTTTTGTTCCAGCGCCTCGCCGATGCCTTTGATTTCGCCCAGCCGTTTTTCCGAAACCAATTGCGCCAACGGCTCGGCCAGATTTTCCAAAATGCGCGCCGCGTTCGCATAAGCGCGTGTCTTGAACGGATTTTCGCCTTTCAATTCCAGCAAAACGCCGATCTCAATCAAAACGCCCGCAACTTTTTCTTTGTCCATACGATTCATTTTAACTGCGGATTGCGCGGATTTCACGGATTAAAAATTAAAAAAATCCGCGTAATCTGCGGTTTCAAAAATTGGCGGGATCTTCGCGCCTTTGCTTCATTGCGCCTTTGCGTTAATTTTTTGAAATGGCTTCACGAAAAAATTTGCCGGTGGCATTGACCATCGCCGGTTCCGACAGCGGCGGCGGCGCGGGCATTCAAGCCGATCTGAAAACGTTCACCGCGCTCGGCGTTCACGGCGCGAGCGCCATCACTTGCCTGACCGCGCAAAATCCGAAACGCGTTTTGGGAATCGAAACCGTTTCGCCCAAAATGTTGCGCCAACAACTCGAAGCCATTTTTGAAGAATTAAATCCGCGCGCCGCAAAAACCGGAATGTTATTTTCCGCGCAAAATATTTTAATCGTCGCAAATTTTTTCCGCAATTCGCAATCCGCAATCCGCAATCCGAAATTGGTTGTTGACCCGGTTTTAATTTCCACCAGCGGCGCGAAACTCCTCGAAAAAAACGCGCTGAACATTTTTTGCGAAAAACTTTTGCCGTTGGCGACGCTCGTCACGCCCAATTTATTTGAAGCCGAAATTTTAAGCGGCCAGAAAATTTTTTCGCTCGAAGAAATGAGCGACGCCGCCAAAAAAATCCATTCGCAATTCGGCTGCGCGGTTTTAGTCAAAGGCGGACACTTGAAGTCCAAAGCCCAAAGTCCAAAGTCCAAAGTCGCAACAGATTTATTTTTTGACGGCAAAACGGAATTGCTTTTGTCCGCGCCGTTTGTAAAAAATATTCGCACGCATGGAACCGGCTGCGTTTATTCCGCTGCGATTTGCGCGGAGTTGGCCAAAGGAAAAAATTTGATTGGTGCCGTTCAAATCGGAAAAAAATTTGTCACGCGCGCGATTTCCGAAAGTTACAAAATCGGAAATCATTTTGCGTTGAGGCCGGACAAAATTTGAATAGAAGTAAACAAAGAAAACGAAGAACTTTGTTTGCTTCTGTTTAATTTTCTAAAAATCCGGCTCGCGCAATCGGAAAAATCGCGCGGGATTGGTTGCATTGAGCAGAATAAAATTCTGCCCGTTCGTAAAAATGGGCGGCGGCAAATCGCTTGCGCTCCAAATAATCGGCGGCGAAAGATTCGTCGTGGCTTCAACCGAAAATCCGGCGGGATAAATCGGAAAGGTCAGCGCGACGTTTGTCCCGATTTGTTCCACGTTCAAAGTTTGCGAAAAAAATTCCCACGCGAGCGCGTAGGTTTCGCTGGCGCTGACAAAATTTCCGCCGTGTTTCAAGACCTGCAAGTCGTAACGGCCTGGCGCGAGTCGCGGGAAAAAAATGTGTTCGACGTTGTCAACGAGGCTCGTGCTGCAAGCGACAAGATTGCTGTCGGCGCAGTTGTATAAAAATAAATCAAGGTGGTTGATGTCGGTTTGATTTTGCTGGCGATTCCAGACGAGCGTGGCCGTCAAAGTAAAATTCGCTCCGTTCAAATTATTCGTCACGTTGAAAAAATAATGGTTCACGCCGTCGGCGGCGGTCGAAAAAAATCCGTCGTCGGCGCTGGCGATGGAATTAAAATCCCAACCGCTCCATTTTGAAATCGTGCCGGTCGAGGCGTCTGGCGGATGCGGATCGCCCGGCGAAATTGCGGTCGCGGAAATAAAATTATTTTTTCCGCCGGCGAGTTGTTCGTAGGAATTCAAAACATTCAAAACGCCCGCGCCGTAATGCGTGTCCAGCGGTGCAGAATTTGAATTTGTCCAGCCGATAGGTTTGACCGCGCCATTGAGCAATAATGCTTTTAGCGTGCGCATATCCGCCGCAGAATTTGTATCGCTGCCGCCGTCGCCGCGCAACGCGGCTTGCAATAAAATCGCCGCCGCGCCGGAAACTTGCGGCGTGGTGTAACTCGTCACGAAATCTGGAAAACCGGGCGCGCAAATGTCCGGTTTGCTGCGTCCGTCGGAGGTTGGTCCGTAAGGCGAATTCCCGACATCCGAAACGCCGACGCCAAGGCCGTTGTAACAGGTGGCCGGGGAATAAACCGGTTGACCATCAAAACCCGCGCCGGAAATAAACAGCACATTGTTTTGCGCGGCATAATTATCGTAAGTCTGGTTCACCCCTGCGTCATTCGTGCCAAAGGTGAAACTTTGATTCACAATGCGCTCGGAAATCGAATGTCCCATTGCGATATAATAATTATAAAACGTGTCCGCCTGATAATCATCCACGTGCGCGACATTGGTGGCTACGCCATCGGGAAAGCCATAAAAATTTCTCGCCACAATTTCGGCATGGCCTGATTCAAAGCCGAGGGAATTGGGATAAGTATTCGCGGTGTTGACACTAATATATGGCGCAATGCCTTTGAAATAAGTGAAAAGGTTCGTCGGCTGTCCGACCGCATTGGGTCTGATTTCCCATGTATTTGTTCCGGGCGGCGAACCTGAATCGTCCGCTTCCGGCTGGCCCACGTCAATGCCCGAGCCGTCCAAATTCGTCGTCGCCTCGCGCAATGAGGTGACGCCGATGGTGTCGAGATAGGACGCGTGCGCTGACGGGAAAAAAATCCCGACAAACAATAAAGTCAGGGCAATTATTTTAGGCGTTAAATTTTTCATACTTCAAATCAGAATGCAAAAACATATTCCAATCCCGCGAAATGTCCAAATGCCTTACATTTATTTGCGGCTATTTAACCTTTGAAAATTCTGTTTAATTTCGCAGCTTCTGTATAATAATTTCAGTTTGTGTCCGAAACGCTTGTCGTCAATGAAATCTATCTGAGCCTGCAAGGTGAAAGCACCTTCGCCGGGCTGCCGTGCATTTTCATCCGGCTCACCGCCTGCGATTTGCGCTGTTCGTATTGCGACACGGCTTATGCTTTCACTGAAGGCAAAAAAAAATCGCTCGCGGAAATTTTTGATGGAATAAAAAAACTAGCCGCGCCATTTTCAAACCTTCAACTTTCAACTTTCAACTTTCAACTGCCTTTAATTGAATTGACCGGCGGCGAACCGCTCCTGCAAAAAAATTCCCTGCCGCTCATGCAAAAACTGTGCGACGACGGCTTAACCGTTTTGATCGAAACCAGCGGCGCGCACGACATTTCAAAGATTGATCCGCGCGTTCATCGCATTATGGATTTGAAAACGCCTAGCAGCGGCGAAATTGAAAAAAATCGTTTCGCAAACATCGCGCACTTGAAATCCACCGACGAAATCAAATTTGTCATCGGCACGCGCGAAGATTACGACTGGGCGAAACAACAAATCGTGGAACACCATTTGGAAAACATTTGCCCGCTGCTTTTTTCCTGGGTGCATCCGCTCGCGCCGGAACAACAAAGCAAAGTTCTGAAAAAAATTCCCGCAAATTTGACGCCGATTTCACGCAAAGATTTGGCGGAGAAAATCATCGCCGATGCTTTGCCGGTGCGTTTTCAAATCCAACAGCACAAAATCATCTGGCCGCCGGAACAGCGCGGCGTTTAGGTATTTACGATTTGCGATTTACGATTTTCAAATGTGTTGCGCGATTGAATGTTTTTGAAGACAAATCATAAATCATCAATCGTAAATCATAAATGGTGTCCAAAACAAAAAAAATCCTGCAATTGCTCCGCGATTATGAATCACGAAATGTCGTATTCGCGGAAAGCGACGGCTCGTGGCCGATTGTGTGGGAGCGCGCCAAGGGCGTTCACGTCTGGGACGCCGAAGGTAAAAAATATCTCGACCTGACCGCCGCGTTTGGCGTCGCCGCCGCTGGCCACGCGAACGCAAACGTCGTCAAGGCCGCCCAAAAGCAAATGTCAAAATTGTTGCACGCGATGGGCGACGTGCATCCTCACGCGCGCAAAGCCGAACTCGCAAAAAAATTGAGCGAAATCACTTTTGAGAAATGGACAAGCCAGTCCAAAGTTGAAAATGAGAAATCTCCTTCCGAACTCAAAATTCAAAATTCAAAATTCAAAACCGGAAAAGTCATTTTCAGCAATTCCGGTTTTGAAGCCGTCGAAGCCGCGCTCAAGACCGCAATGCTCGCCACAAAGAAAAACGGCGTCATTGCATTTCACGGCGCGTATCACGGGCTCGGCTACGGCGCGCTCAGCGTGACGCACCGCGATTTTTTCCGCAGCCCGTTCCAATCACAACTTCGCGAGTTTGGACATTTCGTTTTGTTCCCGGCAAAAAGTTCCGACCTTGCCACGGTTGAATTTCAAATCCGCAATTTTTTCCGCCGCGAACGCGTTGGCGCGATTTTGGTCGAGCCAGTCCAAGCGCGTGGTGGTTGCAATGTTCCACCGCCGGAATTTTTGCCGTTGCTCCGAAAACTTTGCGACGAACATGGCGCGTTGCTCATCCTCGATGAGATTTACACCGGCTTTGGCCGCACCGGAAAATGGTTCGCGTGCGAACACAGCGGCGTCACTCCTGATTTGATTTGTCTCGGCAAAGCGCTTACCGGCGGCTTTCCGCTTTCCGCCTGTGTTGGCCGCGCGGATTTGATGGACGCCGCGTGGCCGCCTTCGCGCGGCGAGGCGATTCACACCAGCACATTTCTCGGCCATCCCGTCGGCTGCGCGATGGCGCTGGCGCAAATTGCGGAAATTGAAAAGTTAAATTTAGTCGAACGCAGCGCGGAACTTGGAAAATTTTTGCTCGAAGAATTGTCCAAACTCCAAAGTCCAAAGTCCAAAGTCGAGGCACGCGGACTTGGTCTCATGGCTGGAATTGAATTAAAATTGCCCGACGGAAAACCCGCGACGGAAATTGCGGTTCAAACAATTAAAACGCTGTTGCATCGCGGCTACATCATGCTGCCCGAAGGTGAATTTGGAAACGTCATCAGCTTCACGCCGCCGCTGACAATTTCAAAAGCGCAACTCGCCAGAGCCGTAAAAACATTGGCCGAAGTTTTAGCCACAGATGAACACCGATGAAACACAGATTTGAAGAATCGCGCGAAGAACGCGAAGGTCACGAAGAAAAATTCCTTCGCCAACTTCGCGCCCTTCGCGCGACATATTTTTCCCGATGAAACTTACCAAAATGCGCGAGATTTTGACGCGGCGCGATATCCAGCTCACAAAATCGCTCGGCCAGAATTTTCTGCACGACGCGAACCAGTTGCAAAAAATTGTCGAGGCGGCGGAATTATCGAAAGTTGACAAGGTTTTGGAGATCGGGCCGGGGCTTGGGCCGTTGACAGAATTGCTTTTGGAAAAAGCCGGCGAAGTTCTGGCGATTGAGATGGATAGACGACTTGTAGAAGTTTTGCAGGAACGCTTCAACGTAGGACAGGTGTCGCGCCTGTCTCCATTTGAAAATAAAAAATCAGAGACAGGCGCGACGCCTGTCCTACATTTACTCCACGACGACGCACTGGAATTTTTGCGACGCGAGCCGCGCGACTGGAGCGATTGGAAGCTCGTCGCGAACCTGCCGTATTCCGTCGCCTCGCCGATTTTGGTGGAACTGGCGCTTTCACCCAAACGGCCGGAACGCATGGTCACGACGCTGCAACTCGAAGTCGCGCAGCGGCTGATGGCGCAAGCCGACGACGACGATTACGGCGTGCTGACGCTGCTCGTCCAGCTCGATTACGAACCGCGCGGCAGTTTCAAGATTCCGGCGGACTGTTTTTTCCCCGCGCCGAACGTGGATTCGATGTGCGTGGTGTTGCAACGCCGCGCCCGGCCCCTGCTCGCCGACGGCCAGCGCGCCGCGTTCGTGAAGATCGTGAAGCGCGCGTTCTCGCAACGGCGCAAGATGATGCTGAAACTGCTGAAACAGGATTGGGCGGTGGACAAACTGGCGGCCGCCTTTGCCGAATTAAAAATCTCGCCGCAGGAACGCGCGGAGAAATTGAGCTTGGAACAGTTTGTGGCGTTGACAAAATATCTTTCAAACAATGGGCATTCGTGAATCAACACCTAAACCGGGTAAAATTATATCATCCGGCAATGCCGAATTATTGGTTGAAAATTTTTCTTCAGAATTCCGACCGCACATAGATTCTACTTTGGCAAGCAATGTTCCAATGGCTTGTTCATTGGAAGGCGCTACAATTACGGACGATTTATCGAATTTACCGATTCTCGAAGCGTCAAAAGTTTATGCCTTTTACGAAAACACAGATGAATTGTATCTCACGACAATAAAAGCAATGGTTCATTATTTGAAAAATCGCGAACCGTGGGAAGATTACGACATTTGTATTTTTGATTCGTCTTTCAATTGGTGTTTAGCAGTTTCGCATGAGGATAAGTACGTTTGGGTGACGAAAGATTAACGAACGTAGTTGGTGTCACAGACGCTTGATTTATTCCGCAGTTGCAATAATTTGACTGCATGAATGTCGCGTTGCCGCGAAATCTTGAAAACTATGTGGCCGAACTGGTGCAAACCAGCGGTTACAAAGGGTCGGACGAAGTTGTTTCGGAAGCCTTGCGCGAACATCAATCGCGCCGACAGATTCTGATGACGCCGGAATTGGAGCAGCTGCTGGATGAAGGTTTGGAAAATTTCGATCAGGCCAAAACGACTGACGAATTGCGTCGTTCATGATTCGCGCCAGATTTAGTCTAAAAGCCGAACGCGATTTGGACGAAATTTTCCGATTCATTTCTTCCGACAATCCCGATGCGGCACAACGCGTGCGCGAGACGATTCTTGATGTCGCCGATTTCCTTGCGCAAAACCGTGAACTCGGCAGAAAAATTCGCAATGCTTCTCCGCGTCACGCGCAAATACGCTGGTTTGTCGTCCCGAAGTTTCGCAATTATTTGATTTTCTACCAGCCGTTTCAAGAAACCGTCATGGTGATTCGCGTTCTTCATGCGGCGCAGGATTGGACGCGATTTTTTCCACCGGCAAATTCATGAGTGAAGAAATTTTTAACATCGTTAATGAGCGCGATGAAGTGATTGGCCAAGCACCGCGTCAGGAAATTCATGCTCGCGGGCTGCTGCATCGCGCGGTTCACGTTTTAGTTTTCAATTCGCGCGGCGAGATTTTTTTGCAGAAGCGTTCCATGAAAAAAGACCGGCAGCCGGGCGTTTGGGATTCGTCCTGTTCCGGCCATGCGGATTCCGGCGAATCTTACGACGAAACGGCAGTGCGCGAATTGCAGGAAGAAATCGGCCTGAAAATAAAATCACCGCTGCAAAAACTTTTCAAGATTGACGCGTGCGCGGAAACGGACGCGGAATTTGTCTGGGTTTATCGCTGCGAAAATAATGGGCCGTTTCAATTACATCCCGATGAAATCGAGACGGGCGCGTGGTTCGCGCCGGACGTGGTGACGAAGTGGGTGAATGACAAGCCGCAGGATTTCGCGAGCGCGTTTGTGTTGATCTGGAAAATGTTTTTTGCCACAGAGACACAGAGCCGCCGAGGAAAACAATTTTAGCCACGGATGAAACACGGATTGAACACAGATAAAAAGACATCCGCAGATTTCACAGATTCACGCAGATGAATTTGCCCAAAATAATTCTGCGAAAATCTGTGAAATCTGCGGACAAAATATTTTCCATCCGTGTTTCATCTGTGTTCAATCTGTGGCTAAAAGTGCTTCCCGACTTTACTTGCGGCGAAAATGGAGTAGTTATTTCGGATGCAAAATTATTACGTTCCGATTGTGGTGGAGCAGACGGGCCGCGGTGAGCGGAGCTGGGATATTTATTCCCGGCTGCTCGTGGACCGCATTCTTTTTCTCGGCACGCCGGTGGATGACACGGTGGCGAACATCATCATCGCGCAGCTTTTGTTTCTCCAGATGGCCGATCCGAAGAAGGACATCCATCTCTACATCAATTCGCCCGGCGGCAGCGTCACGGCGGGGCTGGCGATCTACGACACGATCCAATACATGACGTGCGACGTGAACACTTATTGCGTCGGTCAGGCGGCGAGCATGGGCGCGGTGCTGTTGTGCGCCGGCACGAAGGGCAAGCGGTTCGCCCTGCCGAATTCCAACGTCATGATCCATCAGGTGCTCGGCGGCGCGGAAGGCCAGGCGAGCGACGTGGAGATCCGCGTGAAACACATGCTCAAGCTAAAGAATACGTTGAACGGAATTCTTTCCAAGCACACGGGCAAGCCGATTGAACAGGTGGAACGCGATTGCGACCGCGACAATTTCATGTCCGCCGAGGAAGCGAAGGCTTACGGCCTCGTGGATCAAGTCGTGCAATCGCGCCGGGAAATTCCGGGCGCGGAAAAAAGTTCGGTGGTGGTGTGAACTTGGTCAGGAATTTCGTTCGTCAAAAATGTCGCTCACGCCGCATTTGAACCGCTTCAGAATATGTTGCAAAGTTTTGAGCGTCACATTCTGTTCGCCCATTTCCATTCGATGCCATGACGCTGACGAGATGCCGGTTTTTCGCGTGAAGGCGGGCAGATTGGCTTTGTGCTGCCAAAGAGCGCCATGTTGCCGGCCAAACAGCATATTCGGTTTCAACGCCGTGGTTTTACCGAACTCCACGACTTTAGTGGAGTAACGCCGCTTTTCAAAGTCCCTTCTTGTTTGGTTTTAAGATGCGGCAAAGAAAAAGTTACAGGCATTCCGCTGACCGAATGGCGCGGCGGATTGTCGCGCAAGAACATGAACTTGCGCGATGCCAGACAAACACTCATAAGCGAAACCAGAAATTTTGATTTGGTTTTTGCTCCAGAAGCCGAGTCACCCTATTTCAATCAATTCTTTCAGAGCGCGACACTTGTGCCTCGCGTGCTGTGTTTCGTGAAGCCGGGTGCAGACGCAAAGTTGAATCGACAGAAGCTGTGCGAAATGCGTTTCTCATTTTTGCGGATAGCGCCAAACCCAATCGCCTTTGTCCTGGTCCACGACCGGCGGGGAACCGTTTTTGAAAACCACCACGCCGCCGTCGTCCGTTTCATTCCAACCGACGGAATACAAAACAAATTGGCCGTCCGAAGTTTTGCGATAATGCAATGGCTCGCCGCCAATAACATCGTGTGGAATTTGCGCCATGAACTGCGGCGCGAGCGCGGTCAGCGAATCTGGAAAATTTCCATGCGCCAGATGATAACGCTCCAGCGCAATCGCCACGCGCGCCAAGTTTGCAGAAGACTGCGCGTAGGCGAATTTTTCTGCGGCGTTGCGCCAGTTTGGAATAAAAAGTGTCTCCAATATATTTTCTGGCGTTCGAGGGCGAATTTCTTTGCCAAGCGCATCAACGGCAGCGCGAGTCTTGGCCGGCGAGATTGTTTTTGCGTCTTCGTCAACGATTGGCAGATACCATTTTGTGTCAAATTGAGCGATACGCAGTTCGTTTTGGTCAATCCAGCCCGAAGGTCCAAAACCTAAAACAAACATTTGAAAATTCATTTGAGGATCTACGCCTGACCCAGACGGGTTGTAGAGCACCTGCATAAGAGAAAAGAATGGTGCTAGAAAATAAAGACGCGGGCGTTTGAACTGCAAATCATGCGGATGTTGAAGAAATTCCATATTGGCAATTTCCAAAGCCCGTTCCCCGCGAATTGCAGCTTCAAAATCCTTCGGAAAATCCAGCTTTGCCAATTCCGAATCCAAATCGGCCAGTTGCGCGTCCGACCATTTGTATTCCGCCAAACCCTCATAAATCGGTTGAAGCGTGATTTGCAAAATGGCGATGCGAACCAGATGTGAAATCAAAAACGGCTCGGTGCGAATCGAATCCATCAGCCGCAATGACAACTTCACATCGTCGAAGGCTTTTTGGCTTTCGTTGTTTTGCAATTCAGCGATGGCGCGCAGTTGAAGCACTTGGCTGTATCGTTTCAAGGCGGCCAGGTGTGGCAGCAAAATCGCGGCAGGCATCCCGTCGTATCCGAGCGGAAACCGCGAATACGGCAACGCGCTGTCTGTCCTCAATTTTTCAATCACCGGATCAAATTTGCCCAAAGCCAGCAAAACGTCCTGCGCCGGCGATTGCGGCTGTGATGCAACAGGAATTTCCGCCGCTGCATTTGTCATTTCCAAATCGCGGTAATAGGATTGCCACGGCTTCAAATCCGTCATGCCGGATATTGTCCAATGACTCGAGACATCAGGCATTTGAGGCAAGTTGGGTGTTGAATGCACATACCAATTTGTTCCCACCAAACCCGAAACCGAAACGGGAAGTTGGGAAACAATTTTGGAAACATCCTCGCCATAAATCCGGTCGCCATACCAAGCCTCTGCTCTTTTTGGCGTGTTTTGGAAAGTATATTTTTCTTCCGCAATCCAAACCGGCGAGAACGCAAAATTTTGATCGTCCGGCACGGGTGGCGGCACGATGGATTGCCAATCGAATCGTTCGCCTTTTGCTTCCCATCCGCGCTTGAATTTTTCCCAGTCATGTTTGCCGCGCCAATCTTCCTCGGCGTAAAACAGCGCGATCAAAGTTGCCAAACATACAACGCCAAAAAGAAATTTTTTGAAATTGTGCCAGGAGCAAAGCCAGCGGATAAAAGCAACCAGCAAAACTCCAACGAATGCCCAACAAATGGCGTAAAGAAACGCAAAAAAAATCAATCCTCCCAGCGGGTGCACAATCGCAGAGGCATATCCGATGGAAAAAATCACCGCGAACGCGGCAACAAAAAGTAATATGAACCAGAGAAAAAGTCCGCGCGGCCGTTGCCATGATTTTCTCCAGATGTTTTCCGGTTTTTCATCCATAAATTTACGCGGTTAAAATTTCCATGCGCTCGCTCTGCGGACGCGAGAAAAATATTTTCTGCCGGTCGGCAGTGCGCGTTTCGTTTGAACCCATCAATTCCGCAAACATCTGCCGCTGCTTTTTCAGTTCAACAATTACTTCCGGCGAGGGCGGCGAAAATTTTTCCGCAACGTTCTGTGATTTGTCGCGCGTGGAAAAATTCAGCGTGAAAATGAAAATCCAAATGGCCGCCAGCGCCGCCCATGCTTTGGGATGCGGCCAGAAAATGGTCGAGAGTCGAGCGGCGAAGGTCGAAGGCCAACGGCTTTCTTGCCGTCGACTTTCAATCCTCGACCCTCGACCAATCGCCGCCGCCAAAATTTCCGCGCGCCATTCGCCGGGAATTTTTTTCAGCGGCTGGCGCGAAATTTTTTGTTCAAAGTTTTCCATTTTCGTAGGACAGGCGTCCTGCCTGTCTCCAATTTGCTTTTTCATTCTGACAGGCTGGAAGCCTGTCCTACTTTATTTCTTCGTAAAGTGGACGCAGCCGCGCGCGCAATTTGTCTAACGCGTAGCGGTAACGGCTGGCGGCGGTGTTCGGCGAAATGTCCAGTGCGGCGGCGAGTTGGGCAAACGTCAGACCTTCCCAAAGTTTCAAGTGGGCGATGGCGCGCTGTTCTTCCGGCAATTCGCCGAGCGCAATTGAAAGTTCTTCGCGGAAAAATTTTTCGTCAGGATCATCGGCGGAGGCGAACAAGGAAATTTTTTCAGCGGTAAAATTTTCTTTAGTTTTGTCGCGCGTGCCGCGTCGTCGCAGAAAATCAATCGCTGCGTTATGCGCCAGGCGGATCAAAAAAGCGCGTTCGTCGCGCACGCCGCGCAATAAATTTTCGTCGCGCGCGAGTTTGACAAAAATTTCCTGAAGCAAATCGCGCGTGTCAGATTCGTCGCGCGTGAAATTCAGAAGAAAGGCGAAAAGCGGCTGCGCGTGTTCGTCGTAGAGCCGTTCGCTTTCGCTTTCGATTGGGCGCCGCATGTTTGGCTTAATGACGCGCCTGCGGATGGAATTTGTCTAGTCGGAACTTTCACCACCAAGCCACAAATCCGCATGGGATTGAACGGCGGGCGAGATATGCGTTTTATAGGTAGTCTTTTTATAGGTAGTCTTAATCCCGTTGCGCTTTGGCAAAGGGACATCATTATTCCGTTGCAAAAATACTTGCTTTAATTTAATGTCGAGGCCGATGATCAGCTTTCAATGTTAAACGTTGTCGCTGCCAGCGCAATGATTAAGACCGGAATGAGCCCAAGTTTGATTTTCATGGAGGCGTCTCTGAAATGATTTATTTCCGAGGCGAAGGTTGAATAGCCGCGAACCAGACCCATACGATGAAGACGGCTTGCAGCGGCAGACGCGCCCACAATAGCCACGGCGCAAAATGAAACTGTCCGGGATGTTGCACCATGTAAATGTTCGCGGGAAAAATCGCGAGCAGCAACGCGATCAATCCCCAACCGGCGACGCGGCGCAGCGGACGGATCAACAGACCCACACCGCCCGCGATCTCGGCAATGCCGCTGATCACCACCAATAATTGCGGTGCGGGAAAATACGACGGCATGATCTCGAGATACATTTCCGGCTTCAAGAAATGAAACGTCCCGGCCACGATAAAAAAAATTGCCGCCAGCCAGCGTAAAATGGTCCGCGTCAATTGCATGATGGAAGGTAGCGCAGTTTTATCCGCGCGGAAAATCATATTAAACTTGCTGGCGGTTTCGGCAGTCATTGGCGGCAATGACAATCAGGCGTCCGGCGACAAATGTTAATTTTGAAACCCACGGCCTTTTGCCCGCGTCTGGCAAAGTGTTCATTCATCTCTGCTCATGAAAAAATTGACTTGTCTGGCCGGCATTTTGGCGGGCATCGGCCTGCTGACCGGCCATGTTTCCGCCCAAACCAATTCCCCATATACAGTTCTGGATACGACGCGGCTGATGGGCAGCGGCGGCACGGATTACGTTTTTTGCGGATAATGACGCGGTTGCCGGACTTCAACGCTGGATACGAAAAATGATCGCATTGTTTTGATTTGCACCGAACGGTCGCCGGCAACAAATGCCGCGCCCACCCAAATTGCTTCGGCGACATCAACCAATCAAACGCGCACTGCTCCGCGTTATCGGCGTTACACCGGCCCGGCGTGGCTGGATGTTCTGTTTGTGGGAAGATAAAATTGGAAAATCGAAATGTTGGAAGCGAAAATAATCGGCATGGAGCAAAATAACGAAAAGCTTTTCAGCAAAGTCCCCGAAATCACTTTAATTTTTTGGATTATTAAAAATCGCCGCCACAATATTGGGCGAGATGCCAAACCACCAAACTTACGGCCACTTAAATCAAGCAATGCTTTTTGGCATTGATTTCCAGCAAAATGCAATTCGCGATTGCATTTAACAATCAGGTTGAAATTCTTTTTTCAAATTTGTTGGCAAAATTTCCGGCATGCGACTAGCATCTCAATTCGGGCAAAGTTCGGTTTCGCAAAAAATTATGAAAAAAATATTTGTATCCGCAGTTTTGGCCGCTGGCACAGTTGCCTTGCAAGCCCAACAATATCAACGGGACGAGCCGATGGAACGCACCACGGCGATTCAACTTTCATTGACGCCGGACATTGCGTTGTATCCGCGAGACGCTACGGTGCGCGGCGTGTCGCTGAACATCTGGGGCGAAAACCAGCAGTCGGGTTTTACGCTGGGCATCGTCAACGGCAGCACCGGCGATAGCAAGGGTTTTAGCTGGGGCATCGTCAATTACGATGAAAGTTATCACGGCGTCCAATGGGGCATCGTCAACTTGAGCCGGCAGGAATTTGTCGGCTGGCAGCGCGGCATCGTCAATTGCGATCGCGGCACGTTCACGGGATTTCAGGATGGCATCGTGAATGTCTCGGAAGAAGCGCGCGGGTTTCAACTGGGACTGGTCAATTACGCGCAGGAACTCAACGGCCTGCAAATCGGCTTGATCAATGTGGCGATGAACAATCCCTGCTTCAGCGACTTTCCCGATAAATTGGCAAAAGGATTTCCGATCGTGAACTGGTCGTTCTGAAAAAATCTTCAAGGCAAAAATAAAAGCCGGAAACGGAAATCGTTTCCGGTTTTTTTATTGCATGAATTTTTGTTGTTTCAACCAGACAATCAATTCGTCCGCCAGGATGCGGTCATCGGTCACGCGCGGATGATTTGCCGTCCAATGTTTGAAAACAAAATGGCTGGCGCGCGGATCATTGGCCTCAATTTGCTTGACGGCATTTTCCCAGGCGAGGCGCAAAGGCTTGCTTTGCGCGCCGCCAGACATGCCGCCGCGCAAAAGAACAATTTCCGCCGCCGGATACGCGCGCCGGATGGCCGAGACGAGCGAAACATAACCGGCGGCAAAATTGGTCGGAAAAGATTGTCCGTGCGCGCGCGAATAGGAATCGTCATTTTCACCGAAGTTCAAAAAAACGAGGTTGGGAATCCAGGCCCTTAAATTCGCGCGCGCCGAATTGGTTGCGGGATAGAGCCGATCCCAGATTTCGCCGGCGCGCGTCGGCACCCAGCCGGTGACGATGCCCATGCCGCTGACGGCGATGTTGCGATCATCCGCCGCGAACGCGTTCGCCGTCAACGTGGCATAGCTCATGGCGCAATCATGCGTGAGCCGGTTGGTCCATTGATCGCTCGCGCCATCTTCATCGCACGCGCCGACGGTGATGGAATCGCCGATGAATTCCATCGCCAGTTTATAATGCGGCGCGGGAGGCCGCCAAGTTCTGGCATTCGCGGCGATTTCAATTCCAAGAAAACGAACGGTGCCCGCTGCGGCTTCACTGCGTTTGAATAAGATCAAATGATGTCGCCCGTTGCCAAAACCTGAAAGAAGGAATGGAGCCGCCGGCATTCCTTCATTCGCCGTCACAATTATATTTGTGCCGTCCACTTGCGCGTTGAAAAAATTTTGTCCGGTGGCGCCGTCAAAAATCAAGCCGACGGCGTTGCCGGAAAAATCAATGCGGATGCGGCTGGCCTGCCAGATGACTATCGGCGCGTTGGAATTGGAAAAATCAAAACGGCCGTCGTAACGAAAATGTGAATCAGATGCGGGAATTTTTTGCGGAAGCGCATTGGCGATTTGCGCCCCGACATTGACGCAAAAAACCAGTGCCAGAAAAGTCACAATGGAGCGCAAGAAATTTTTCATAACTCGAATCAATAACCTTGTTTCAGCAACCAATAAACCGCGAACATTGCCGCGAGGCAAACGATTGACATGATGAGTGCGGTCGGGCCGATGAACGACATGGCCGTCATCACGAAGCCGCCCAGAAACGGAATCAACGAGCGTTGTTTCCAACCGTAAAGGCAATAGCCGCCGGCGACCGCGCCCCAAAGACAGGAGGCCCATAGAAAATTTTGGTCAATGGAACCGAGTTGATGAAGAACATCTGGCACGGATCAAGTATGCCTTTGCCATTCACCATCGGCAACCCCCGGATTTGTCTCGAACGAATATATCGAATCTGTGTAAAGCTGCGCGGTGAATCTGTCGGGTTTGTAACTGGGCTTTGCGTGTGCTCACGGATTTTCCTTTCCCTCTAAAAATTTCGACAAAAATCTGCCGTCTTCAGGTTGCAAATTTTCTTGCGCAGTTTATATGACCCCAGCCGTTGCCCTGTCAAGAGGTGCTCCGCGTGACGCTTACACTCCAGCGCGAAAGTTTATTTTGTAGGAGACGAGGTGACGAGTTTCTACTGGTTTTTC
>Ga0207933_1000779_pt1 | contig 28122 bp, 24 predicted proteins | sample NGESurdeep092012_4_FD_184488 | JGI IMG/M metagenome (GOLD analysis project Ga0207933, IMG submission 184488) | Arctic peat soil microbial communities from Barrow, Alaska - NGEE Surface sample F53-3 deep-092012 (SPAdes) | ecosystem: Environmental > Terrestrial > Soil > Wetlands > Peat ... | reverse complement strand
CCCGCGCGCGATATCGCCAATATCGGAAAGCACCGCCGAAGCGGTCGCAGCCCCGCCAGCGCCAGGCCCGACCAGCGTCAGCGGATTGATGCCCTCGGCATCCACGGTCACCGCGTTGGTGACGCCCATCACCTGCGCGATGGCTGAATCCTTGCGCACCATGGTCGGATGCACGCGCTGCTCGATGCCCTTTGGGGTTTTTACAGCCACGCCCAAAAGCTTGACGCGATAGCCGAGTTCATCGGCGGCGGCCAAGTCGGCCGGCGTGATCGAGGAAATGCCTTCGACGTAAATCGCGCTTTGGTCGACCTTGCTGCCGAACGCCAGCGACGCCAGGATCGCCAGTTTCTGCGCGGTGTCATGGCCCTCGATATCGAAACTCGGATCGGCTTCGGCGTAGCCCAGCCGCTGCGCTTCGGCCAAGCACTCGGCAAACGGCAACTTGTCCTGCTCCATCCGGGTCAGGATGTAATTGCAGGTGCCGTTGAGAATGCCGTAGATGCGCTCGAACGAATTGCCGGCCATGCCCTCGCGTAAAGTTTTCACGATCGGGATGGCGGCGCCGACAGCGGCTTCGAAATTAAGCGCGACGCGATGTTTCTCGGCCAACTCGGCCAACTTGACGCCGTGCTTGGCGAGCAGCGCCTTGTTGGCGGTGACCACCGATTTGCCCGAAGCCAACGCTGCTTCGATGGCGCTCTTGGCCGGATTGCCGTCACCGCCGATCAATTCGACGAAAACATCGATTTCTGGGGAGCGCGCGAGCGCGACCGGATCGGAAAACCATTTCGCTTTCTTGAGATCGACGCCGCGATCCTTGCCCTTTGCGCGCGCGCAGACCGCCGTGATCTCGATGGCGCGGCCGCAGCGCGTAGCGAGCGCCGCGCGCTGGCGCGTCACTTGGGCGATGAGGGCTGTGCCGACCGTGCCCAATCCGGCGACACCCACTTTTAGAACTGCGTTCATGGGTTCAGCGCCGCGTGGCGAGCGGGACGACGTTGTGAAGCTGCCCCGGCCCCGACTTTAGAAAGCGGGCGACATTGCGCGCGGCCTGGCGGATGCGCTGTTCGTTCTCCACCAGCGCGATACGCACAAAGCCTTCGCCGTATTCGCCGAAGCCGATTCCGGGCGAGACCGCCAGTTCCGCCTTCTCCACCAGCAATGTCGCGAACTCCACGCTGCCGATGCTCTGGAACGGTTCGGGGATCGGCGCCCAGGCAAACATCGAGGCGCGCGGCGACGGCACATGAAAGCCGGCGCGGCCGAAACTTTCCACCAATACGTCACGGCGGCGTTTATAAGTTTCGCGCATTTCCTTGATGCAATCGTCCGGACCGTTAAGCGCGGCGATCGCAGCCACCTGGATCGGCGTGAAGGCACCGTAGTCGAGATAGGATTTCACCCGGCCAAGCGCCGCGATCACGCGCTCGTTGCCGACCGCAAAGCCGATGCGCCAGCCCGGCATCGAATAAGTCTTCGACATCGAGGTGAACTCGACCGTGACATCGATCGCGCCCGGAATTTGCAGCAGCGAGGGCGGTGGATCGTCGTCGAAATAGACTTCGGCATAGGCGAGATCGGACAGCACCAGTATCTCGTGCTTCTTGGCAAACGCAATGAGGTCTTTGTAAAAGTCGAGCGTGGCGACGTAAGCCGTCGGGTTGGCCGGATAACATACCACCACCGCGATCGGCTTCGGGGTTGAGTGAGTGATTGCATGCTCGAGCGTGTGGAAAAAATTCGGCGTCGGCTCCGAGGGCACCGAGCGCACCGCGCCGCCCGCCATCAGAAAGCCGAAAGCGTGGATCGGGTAGCTCGGATTGGGCACCAGCACGACATCGCCGGGCGCGGTGATCGCCTGCGCCACATTGGCGAAGCCTTCCTTGGAGCCGAGCGTGGTGATGACCTGCGTTTCCGGATTGAGCTTCACACCGAAACGCCGCTCGTAATATTTCGCCTGCGCCAGACGCAATTTCGGAATGCCGCGCGAGGCCGAATAGCGGTCGGTGCGCGGCTTACCCAGGGTCTCCTTGACCTTCTCGATGACATGCGCGGGCGCCGGCAAATCCGGATTGCCCATGCCGAGATCGATGATGTCTGCCCCCGCATTGCGGGCGCGCGCCTTGGCCCGGTTCACTTCCTCGAACACGTAAGGCGGCAAGCGGCGGATGCGGTAAAAGTCTTCCATAGCGTCTCAAACCTTTAGGCCGGCTGCCCTATCAGCCGGCCGGTGTAACCCCGGCAGGCTTTTATCACGGCTTAGTCGGAGCGCCATCCTGTGAGCCATTCTGGCCGTTAGGGGCCTGGCCCGTAACGGCAGTCTCAGGCTTCTTTTTTACGGGCTTTGCGGCCGGTTTGTCCTCTCCCGTGCGGGCTTCTTGTTTGTCGCGTATCTTGGCGAGGTCCTTTTCCTGTTTAAATTCTTGTTCTTCGCTCATGGTCGGAATTGCACGCGGCGGCGGCATGTCGTGCACGGCGGGATATTGATAGGCCGCCGTTGGCCGCGCCGGGGTATCGGCTGGCTCTCCTCCGACACTGGCCGGCATTTGATCGACGATCGCGGACGACGAGCAGCCGCCCAAGGCCAAGGCAGCGAGCATGGTAGAGGCCAAGCCCAAAGCTGCGATAATCGATCGGACAGGCGCTCGCCGCATGCTCCGCAAAGCCTTCGCTTGGGACAGGAAATCGATGCAGACTCAATGAATTATACCATAAGCGCCCTAACCGGCTAATATGGCCGCAGCAAGGTCTTCGCCCGGCCCAAAGCCGAGGCAACCATGCCTACAATCGAGCCTTGCGGGAGGACGCGGTCGAGGCCAATTCTGCTGCTGGGGACCGACATTGCAGTGATGAAACAGACCATTACCAAACCGGCCAAAGAACCGGCGCCGGTCACGGAAACGACCAAGGAAGCGGCCCAGGAGCCCGCAAAAATCGGCTCGGTCCAGGTCGAGGCTTTGGCGCGCAATATTGCCCGCATGGTGGAAGAAGGCGGCAAAGCGCTCGCCGCCTATATGAAGCCGCGCGAAGAAGGAAAAATCAAAAGCGAGACGGCCGACGACGTCACCGACGTGGTCAAGACCATCGGTCATGTAGCGGAATATTGGCTTTCTGATCCCCAGCGTGCGCTAGAACTACAGACGGGTTTAGGCCGCGCCTATCTCGATTTATGGGCGAACACCGTCAAGCGCATGGCCGGCGAGCCGGCCTCACCTGTCGTTGCGCCAGACGCCAAGGACAAACGCTTCGCCGACCCGGAGTGGTCGCAAAACCAGTTCTTCGATTTTCTCAAGCAGGCTTATCTACTCACCGCGCAATGGGGCGAGAAGCTGGTGAAGGACGCCGGTGGCGTCGACCACCACACGCGGGCGAAAGCCGCCTTCTACGTCAAGCAAATCACTAACGCAATTTCGCCGTCGAACTTCGTCTTCACCAATCCGGAATTGCTGCGCGAAACTTTGTCGTCGAATGCCGATAATCTGGTGCGCGGCATGCACATGCTCACCGAGGACATCAAGGCGGGCCGCGGCAATCTCAAGATCAGCCAGTCCGACGCGTCCAAGTTCGAAGTCGGCCGCAATCTCGCGCTCACGCCCGGTAAGGTCGTCTTCCAGAACGACCTGATGCAATTGATCCAGTACGAGGCGGCGACCAAGAACGTGCTCAAGGTTCCGCTGTTGATTGTGCCGCCTTGGATCAACAAGTTCTATATCCTCGATCTCACGCCGGAAAAATCCTTCATCAAATGGTGCGTCGATCAAGGCGTCACCGTGTTTGTGGTCTCCTGGGTTAACCCCGACGCAACGCTCGCCAGCAAAAGCTTCGAGCAGTATATGCGCGAGGGCGTCCTGGCAGCACTCGATGCGATCGAGACCGTCACGGGTGAAAAGAAGGTCAACGCCATCGGCTATTGCGTCGGCGGCACGCTGCTGTCGATCACGCTTGCCTATCTCGCCGCTAAAAAAGAAGAACGAGTGCTGTCCGCGACGCTGTTCGCGGCGCAGGTCGACTTTACCTATGCCGGCGATCTGATGGTGTTCGTCGACGATGAGCGCATCAAGCAGCTCGAAGCTCACATGAAGCAACAGGGCTATCTGGAAGCCTCCAGCATGGCCAACGCCTTCAACATGCTGCGCTCCAACGATCTGATCTGGCCCTACGTGGTCAACAATTACATGCTCGGCAAGAAGCCCTTCCCGTTCGACATTCTGTTTTGGAATTCCGACGCCACCCGCATGCCACCGGCCAATCATTCGTATTATTTACGCAACTGCTATCTGGAAAACCGGCTGAGCAAAGGCACGATGGAAATCGCCGGCGAGACGCTCGACCTGCACAAGGTGAAAGTGCCGATCTACAATCTCGCCACCCGCGAGGATCACATCGCGCCGGCAAAATCGGTGCTGTTCGGATCGCAGCTTTTCGGTGGGCCGGTCAAATACGTGCTGGCCGGTTCCGGCCACATTGCCGGCGTCGTCAATCCGCCCGCCAAAATGAAATACCAATATTGGACCGGGGCAAAACCGTCAGGCGACGACCTCGATGCCTGGCTCAAGACGGCATCCGAGCATGCCGGCTCCTGGTGGCCGGACTGGCTCGACTGGCTCAAGAGCGAGGACGCCGAGACAGTGCCGGCGCGCAAGATCGGCGGCGGCAAGCTCAAAGCCATCGAGGATGCGCCCGGCTCATATGTAAAAGTGCGCGATTGAAGCTGAAACTCGCCTCCATTGTTAGTAACGCACTCTTTACGCCGTTACCCAGCGACAGAACTGTCATCATCCCCTAGTCTGCCGCGCGCAGGATTCATCAAAAGGGGGAACGGCGATGTCCAAGGAACTGATGTGGCTGACCTACACGGTCATTCTGACCGGCGTGTTGTGGATTCCCTATATTCTCGATCGTGCCGTGGTGCGCGGGCTGATGGGATCGATGGCCAACCCGTCGCCGGTGCTCAAGCCGCAATCGCCCTGGGCGCAGCGGTTGCAAGCCGCTCATTACAATACGGTCGAGAACCTGGTTGTGTTTGCGACCTTGGTGCTGATCTTGCATGCGATCAACCACTCAACCGAAAGCACGGTGTTTGCCTGCGCGCTGTTCTTCTGGGCGCGGCTGGCCTACGTCATCATCTACGCATTTGGCATTCCGGGGCTGCGCACGCTCGCCTTCGTGGCCGGTTTCGTTGCGCAGGTCATGCTGGCGCTGGCGATTTTCGGGAAGCTTTAGTTCACCGGTGCGGCGCGCTCCGCAATCGCGCGTAGATCAAGACCGCGCGGCAGCGTGCCGAAGGCGCCGCCGCCTTCGCCGCCTAGACGTGATGCGCAGAACGCATCCGCTACCGCAGCAGGAGAATGCTTGATCAGCAGCGCCGCCTGCAGCGCCAACACCAGATCGCGCACCAGCACGCGCGCCTGTGATTCATCGTTGCGGTCGGCGGCGCCTAAGCGTTTTTGCAGCCTCTCGGCGAAGCTCTTGAGCCGCGCATCGCCGGTGAATTCCTGCTGCAATACTTCCGCAGCCTTTGGCGTGCGTTCGATGGCGCGCAGCACGTCGAGACACATGATATTGCCGGCGCCTTCCCAGATCGAATTGACCGGCGCTTCACGGTAGAGCCGCGGCATGATGCTTTCCTCGATGTAGCCGGAGCCGCCCAGCACCTCCATCGCCTCGTAAGTGAGAGATGGTGCGCGCTTGCAGATCCAGAATTTAGCAGCCGGCGTCACCACGCGGCGGAACACGAGCGCTATCTCGTCATTCTCGTCATAGGCGCGTGCCAGCCGCATGGTGAGCACGGTCGCCGCTTCCGATTCCAGCGCCAGATCGGCCAGCACATTGGTCATCAGCGGCTGGTCGATGAGTTTCTTCTGGAACGCGGTGCGATGGCTCACGTGATGCACCGCCTGCACGACCGCCTGGCGCATCAGGCCGGATGAGCCGATGCAGCAGTCGAGCCGCGTATAGCCCGCCATCTCGATGATGGTCGGAATACCACGGCCTTCTTCGCCGATCAGTTGCGCGAAAGCGCCATGAAACTCAACTTCGCTCGAGGCATTCGATTTATTGCCGAGCTTGTCCTTGAGCCGGTTGATATGAATCGCATTACGTTTGCCATCCGGCGTCCAGCGCGGCATCAAGAAACAACTTAGGCCTTTGGGCGCCTGCGCCAGCACCAAAAAGGCGTCGCACATCGGCGCCGACATGAACCATTTGTGGCCGTGCAGCCGGAATGAGCCGTCGCCCGCAGGCTCCGCGCGCGTCGTGTTCATACGCAGATCCGAGCCGCCTTGGTTCTCGGTCATGCCCATGCCAATCAGCGCGCCGATCTTGTTGGCGACTGGAATAAAGCGCCGGTCGTAAGCCGCGTTGAAAATCTTCGGCAGCCATTGCGCAGCGATTTCCGGCGCCTGCCGTAGGGTCGGCACCGAGCCGTATGTCATCGCCACCGGGCAATAAACGCCGCTCTCGATCTGGGTGAGCATGTAGGTGCCAGCCGCACGCGCCACATGCGCGCCCGGTTTGGGCTCGGCCCAAGGATGCGAGTGCAGACCGAAACTACAGGCGATACCCAGCAGCTCATGCCAGGCGGGATGAAACTCAACCTCGTCGATGCGATGGCCGTAGCGGTCGAAGGTCTTGAGCTGCGGCGGGTTCTTGTTGGCGGCAAAGCCAAGCGCCACGACTTCGGGCGTACCGAACACCTGCCCCATCGCATTGAGACCCGGCGACGGCGGGCCCTCGCGCGCCACCGCCTCGCGCAACACAGTGTCGCTGTCGAACAAATTATACGGCTCGAGCGGCGGCGGCTGGTTGCTGACCTCGAACATACACGTTCTCCGGCAAAGGCGCAGTCAGTTTATCAGCTGAATCAGGGAAACAACGCCACCTGCTCCAGGCCCAGGGTCTCGGACCAGCCCATGACCAGATTCATGTTCTGAATGGCGTGGCCCGACGCGCCCTTCACCAGGTTATCGAGCGCCGCAATGATGATGGCGCGGCCGGGTATGCGGTCATTGGCGACGCCGATGAAGGTCATGTTCGAGCCGCGCACGTGCCGTGTCTGCGGCGTTTCGCCGAAGGGCAGCACGTGCACGAAGGGCTCCTTCGCGTAGAACTTTAAAAGCAGCGCATGAAGGTCCTGCGGCGTCCGCCCGCGCCGGCCCCGCACGTAAATGGTCGAGAGGATACCCCGGTTCATCGGCGCCAGATGCGGGGTGAAGCTGACGATCACCTCGCGCCCGGCGGCGAGCGAGAACTCCTGGTCGAGTTCGGCCATGTGCCGGTGATGGCCTACGCCATAGGCGTTGAAACCTTCCGACACTTCCGAAAATAACATCGCCTCCCTGGCCGTCCTGCCCGCGCCGGTCATGCCCGACTTGGCGTCGACGACGATCTCGTCGAGGTCGATGGCCTTCTCCTTGATCAGCGGAATCAGCGGCAGTTCGGCGCAGGACGTGTAGCAGCCGGGATTGGCCACCAGCCGCGCCTGCTTGATCTGGCGCCGGTGAATTTCCGTGAGGCCATAGACCGCCTCTTTCTGCAGATCCGGCGCGTGATGCTCATGGCCGTACCACTTCGCGTAAGCAGCCGTATCATGCAGCCGGAAATCGGCCGAGAGATCGACAACCTTGGTGGCCGGCGCTTTCGCCAGCAATTCCTTGATCACCTTCTGCGTGGTTGCATGCGGCAGCGCGCAGAACGCCACGTCGAGCCCGAGCGCGGCCCAATCGAGCCCCTCGATGGCGACCAGTTGCGGAAGCTCATAAGGCGAGAATTGCGGGAACACGTCCCGCATCGCCTTGCCGGCACTGCGCTCGGCGGTGAGCAGCACGATCTCACAGCGCGGATGCCGCAACAGCATCCGCACCAACTCCCCCCCGGTATAGCCGGAGGCGCCAAGCACGCCGATTTTCGATTTAGCAGCCATGGGTCGATTCCTTGATCCAGAGTCTTAACGAGAGACCGGAGCAAGGCCAACAGCGCGGATGTCAGAGATCAAGTGTGCCGCGGGCCCTAAATCCGGCGGCACGGGGGACGATTCACATGCGAATGCGCGCCCGTGCCGTGGAGATACGGCGGCGGCGGAGCGCGTTGGATGCAAAAAACGTCGTCATGGCGCGGGATATAGGCTTGGCATGACAGCCGGTCAAGCCGCGGTCCAAACCGAGAAGGCCGCCAGATCTCGGGTTTACCCGAGATCGGTTCTTAAGTGCCCAAGTCGGCTATAGCCGACTTGGGTGGGCGGCCTTCTGGTTTTCACGGCACGTTTTTCGGCAATCAAATCGGGGTCCACAGAACCGGAACCAAGCGGAAATTCTTGCCGGCTTTCTCGACGTGCCCGACCGCCGGGAACGAGAAGTGATAGCCGGCGACCAGCACCTTCTCCGCGGAGGCCATATCGTAGAACTTGTGACGGGTTTTAAGCGTCAGCGCCGGATCGTTGTCGAACGGCGCTACCCAATCCGTGTGGTTCATGAACATCGCCGGATTGTTGCACACGTCGGACTGGACAAGCAGCTTGCCGCTGCCAGACTGGATCATGAACGACGTATGACCCGGCGTATGACCGGGCGTGGCGATCGCGTGGATGCCGGGAATGATTTCTTTACCGCTCTCATACTTCGTCACCTTGCTCTCGAGCCCGGTCATCACCTTCTTCACGTTCGGGAAGTAGTTCTGATTATACGGGTTCGCCTTGCTCTTATTGGCGTCGTCCATCCAGAACGCCCATTCCGCCGTCGGCACCATGATCTCGGCGTTGGGAAAAGCGGGCGTGTTGTCGGCGTTGCGCAGGCCGTTGATGTGATCGCCATGCATGTGCGAAATCAGCACGATATCGATCGCCTTGGGATCGATGCCGGCGGCGACGAGATTGCCGTTAAGCTGGCCGACCGCGCCCTTGGTCTGCTCGTGCGCCGCGGCGCCGTTGCCGGTATCGATGAGCACGAGCTTCGAGCCGGTGTTGACGACCATCGGATTGAACATGATCGTCAGCTTGCCTTCCGGCATGTAGGCATCTGTCAATGCTTTCTTCGCCTCCGCCGGCGTCGCGCCGATGACAAAGTTGTCCGGCATCGGGAAGGTGCGCGCGCCGTCGGCAACCTGCGTGACCTCATAGTCGCCGATTTTGTAGCGGTAGATACCGGGCGCCTGCTTTCCGGCGGCCGGCACAGCGGCTTGCGCGCTGCGTCCCGCGAACGGCGTGAGGGCGCTCGCGGCGCCGGCGACTGCAACACTTGCGAATAGCTTACGGCGTGTCAGTTGGGTCATAGACGGTTCTCCCTGAATTATTTGATTTTGTTGCGGTGCGTCGGTCCGCTGACCGACGTCTCAAATGCTATAACCCCCCTTTTATACGAATATTCCGGTCAAGTCCGCGCGCAATCCATATAGGCGAACGCGCGTCGGTTAGCTAAACTGTCCGCCTCGACGATCCGGCGCCAACATCGCCGGATCAAGCAATTCCGGCAACGGCCGGTAAACATTCCTTGGGAGGAATACGATGAAGCGTTTGACTATGATCGCGGGCGCCGTTGGCGTCGCGCTGATGCTGAGCACCAGCGCGTTCGCGCAGGTACCGGCCGACCCGGCCAATCCGAACGAAAAAGTGGCGGACACATTCACGCCGCCGCCCTATGGCGAGACCATCAATCTCGCAACTGCCAAGAAAGTCGCCGAGGCTGCCGCCGCTGAGGCCGCCAAACGCAAGTGGGATGCTTTCTGCATCGCAATCGTCGGGCCGAGCGGCGATCTTGTTTATTTCGAAAAGCTGGACAATTGCCAATATGCATCCGTGACCATCTCGCAGCACAAGGCGCGTACGGCGGCGCGCTACCGTCGTCCAACCCTGGTGTTCGAACGGTTGATCGGTAAAGGCGCGTTCTTCAACTATCTGCCGACGCTCGACGACGTGATCGCATCGCGTGGCGGCAATCCACTGGTTGTTGGCGGCAAGGTCATCGGCGCCATCGGCGTCTCCGGCGGCTCTGGCGCGCAGGACGACGCGCTGTCGCAAGCCGGCGTCGCAGGCTTGAAATAACTGAAGGGGGATTCAGAGCGAATTCCGCCGGGACGAAAGTCCCGGCGGCGTTCGCTTTTGCAGAGGGAGGAAACAAATGATCGGAAAAATTTCAACGGGAATGACGCTTGCGCTGTGCCTCGCGGGCCTGTCGCTGGCGGGCGCACCCGTCAACGCAAAAGAATTGAAAGTGCTCTCGGACAAGACGGTCGCGGGCTTCGGCCATCCGGAATCGGTCGCCTACGATCCGAAAGGCAAAGTTTTCTACGTCGGCAATTTCGGTCCGGAACTCAAACCCGCCGACAAGGATGGCAAGGGAACGATCAACAAAGTTTCGCTGGACGGGAAAATTATCGAGGAGGCCATTTTCCCACCCAAGGGGCAGACTATGAACAAGCCCAAGGGGATATGGATCAAAGGCAACCAAATGTGGGTTGCCGACATCGACTCCGTCTGGCAGTTCGACCTCAAAACCAAGGAAGCCAAGAAGCTGGAATTGCCTGGGATCGCCTACGCCAACGACGTGACACTCATCGGCAAGACCCTCTACATCAGCGACAACCGCTTCGATAAAGTTGCCAGCGTCGAACCGGCGAATTTTATCAAAGCGCAAAAAGCGCCGAAGATCGCAATCGTTTCCGAGGGCAAGTCGATATTTCCCAACGGACTTTATCCGGGAAAAAAAGGCTCGCTCATCATGGTCGGTTTCGAGGCAAAGGATAAGCCTCACGGCATATACGAAATGAAGCCGGGCGAAGAACCAAAACAGATATCCGACAATATCGGCATGCTGGATGGTCTCTACCGCATGAAAAACGGCGACTTGATTGTGACTGACTGGATTTCCGGCTCGGTGTTCCAGTGGAACAAGAAAATGGGCAAGAAAGATCTGGCCACCGGTTTCAAGGGCCCGGCCGATCTTTGCGTGATTAAAAACGACAAAGGCCTGCTGGTCGTAACGCCATATCTGGTCAAAGGCGAACTGCGCTTCATTCAGCTTGGCAAGTAGACGCGCGTTAAAAATTTAAAATCCGCCGGGGTGAAAATCACGGCGGAATTTTTTTCAACGGCTTAGCAACCGAGACAAAATTAAGCTCCTCCCTGTCTATTATTCCGGTAATTCCGGCGCTTGCTTCGGGAACAAATGAATCACCGCGACCAGCCCCACGATCAACAGCGGCGCGGCCAGGAACGCGCCGACCGGGCCCCAAAGCCATGTCCAAAATATCAGCGACAGGAAAACCGTGAGCGGGTTGAGTGTGAAATGCCGCCCGAGAATGCTCGGGGTCACAAAATTTCCTTCCAGTACCGCCAGCGCCAGAAAAATCAGCGGCGCAATCAACGCATAGGTGAGCGATGGGAATGTCACCAGCCCGACCATGAACATGCCGAGCTCCATGAGCAGCGCGCCGATATAGGGAATGAAATTGAGCACAAAGCCCAGCACACCCCAGGCCAATGGATCGGGCAGACCTACCGCCCAGGCGATAATACCTGCAGCAAGGCCGACAACGACGTTGATGACCGCGACCACGCTTAGATAGCCGGTCAGATTGTGCTCGACGTCGTTCATGATGCGCAGCATGCGCAGCCGCGCCTCACGTTTCTGGAAGAACGCCACCATCACGTGCCGCATGCGGTTGCGTCCGAACAGCATAAAGAACAGCGTGCCGAAGAATATGAAAATCTGGCCGATCGCCGGTGTCACAACGCCAACGGTCGGCTGCACGATCGACATAATGTCGAAGCCGAAACCCTTACCCGCCTCCGATGGTAACAGTGCGTCGCGCAAATCTCGCAATGAGGAGAGCGGCTGTTCGAGAACACGCAACTTTTCCTGAATGTTGCGGCCGATGTCGGGAGCCTTGCCAATCCAGTCAACCACGGGCGCCGACAACAACACGATCAACCCGTAGAACACCACGGTCACCAATAACCAGAGCAGGATAGCCGTCACTACTGACGGCACGCCAATACGGTCGGCGCGCGCCGACAGCGGCCCCAGCATCATCGTCACCACGAAGGCGGATACCGCCGGCAGCAGCAGCGGTCGCGCCAGATCGAGCGCTGCGATAAACAGAACGACGAAAATACCGATTGTGGCCACCTGCGCCGCCGTGCGCCATAGGATCGACACCGTGGCCACGGGCTGCGGATCGGTAACCGTTAATATCTGCCGCCGGTCAGGCTTAACGCTTGTCGTATCCACCGAGTTCTCCGAAATGCCACCCGCCGGCGGGCGCCCAACACCAGTCAACGGCGGCTGGCGGTCACTGTTCCAGCCACTTCATGGCATATTCACTGGCAACTGATTCGTCCCATTCCCATCTTCTGGAAACCATGGCCAAGACCGCAACCAAGAAAAAGCCCTCGAAACAAGCCGATTTGTTCGACCTGACACCGCGCGTGGCCAAGTCGAGCGAGCGCAAGGCGCCCAAAGCCTCGGCGCGCGCAAAATCGGCTGGCCGCGGCGCCAGCGCGGAATCCGGCTACACAGCCAAACACATTGAGGTGCTGGAGGGGCTCGAGCCGGTCCGCCGTCGCCCCGGCATGTATATCGGCGGCACCGATGAGAAGGCGCTGCATCATCTCTTCGCCGAGGTGATCGACAACTCGATGGACGAGGCGCTTGCCGGCCACGCCGATTGGATCGACGTCGAGATGGAGGCGAACGGTTTCATCTCCGTCACCGACAATGGCCGCGGCATTCCGGTCGATCCGCATCCCAAATACAAGAACAAATCGGCGCTCGAAGTAATCATGTGCACGCTGCACGCCGGCGGCAAGTTCGATTCAAAAGTCTACGAGACCAGTGGCGGCCTGCACGGCGTCGGCGTCTCGGTCGCCAATGCGCTGTCCGAGCGCATGGAAGTCGAGGTCGCGCGCGAGCAACAACTCTACAAAATGGCGTTTGAGCGTGGCAAACCGAAGGGCAAGCTGGAAAAAGCCGGCCGCGTGCCCAACCGGCGCGGCACTAAAATCCGTTTCAAGCCCGACCCGGATATTTTCGGACCGAAAGCCGCGTTTGAAGCTGAGCGCGTGTTCAAGATGACGCGTTCGAAAGCCTATCTCTATGGCGGCGTCGAAATCCGCTGGCATTGCGACAAGGCACTCCTCAAAGGCACCACCGATGTGCCCGAGAAAGCGACCTTTCATTTCGCCAATGGTCTGAAGGATTATCTGTCGGAGACGCTCACTGAGGCGACGCTGGTGCATCCGGATATTTTCACCGGTACGGTTGGCAAGGTCGGCGCGCATGGCGCGGTGCAATGGGCCACGGCCTGGACCGCCGATGCCGACGGCTTTCTCAACTCCTACTGCAACACCATCCCGACGCCCGACGGCGGCACGCACGAGTCAGGGCTTCGCACCGCTTTGCTGCGCGGCCTGAAAGATCACGCCGCCCGCGCCGGCCAGGAAAAGCGCGCCAAGGACGTCACCAGCGACGACGTCATGACCGGCGCCGGCTGCATGCTCTCGGTGTTCATCCGCGAACCGGAATTTCAGGGCCAGACCAAAGATCGCCTCGCCACCGCCGGCGCGCAAAAGATAGTCGAACAGGCGATCAAAGACCCGTTCGACCATTGGCTGTCGGGCAATCCGCTGCAGGCCACCAAGCTTCTGGATTTCGTTATCGAGCGCGCCGAGGAACGGCTGCGCCGCCGTCAGGAAAAAGACATCGCGCGCAAGTCCGCGGTGCGTAAATTGCGCCTGCCCGGCAAGCTCGCCGACTGCTCGTCGTCGGCCTCGGAAGGTTCGGAAATTTTCATCGTCGAGGGTGACAGCGCCGGCGGATCGGCCAAGCAGGCGCGCGACCGACGCACGCAAGCCGTGTTGCCGCTGCGCGGCAAAATCTTGAACGTCGCTTCCGCCGGCAAGGACAAGCTGGCGCAGAACGCGCAGCTTGCCGATCTGATCCAGGCACTCGGCTGCGGCACCGGCGCGCATTTCCACGAAAAGGATTTGCGTTACGAGAAGGTCATCATCATGACCGACGCCGATGTCGACGGCGCGCATATAGCTTCGCTGCTGATCACGTTCTTCTATCGCCAGATGCTGAAGCTGATCGAAGCCGGCCGGCTTTATCTGGCGGTGCCGCCGCTGTACCGCTTGCAGCACGGCGGCAAGATCGTTTACGCGCGCGACGACAAGCACAAAGAGCAGTTGATGAAGAAGGAATTCAACGCCAATGCCCACGTCGAAGTGTCACGCTTCAAGGGTCTGGGCGAAATGATGGCGGCGCAGTTGAAGGAAACCACCATGGATCCTTCCAAGCGCACGCTGTTGCGGGTGGTGCTGGCCGACAAGGAACTCAAGCCGACCGCCAAATCGGTCGAGCGGCTGATGGGCAACAAGGCCGAAGCGCGCTTCGACTTCATCCAGGAAAACGCGCAATTCGCCAGCGAAGATTTGCTCGACGTCTGACGTCAGTCGCACTTATGCAGCAACGGCGTTTTGCTTTGGTTGGAAAGCACGACGCCGTCTTTGACGCGCACTTCACCGCCTTCCGGCTGGTTGAACATCGTGCGCCGCGTGCCGCCGCGCAGGCGGAAAATCAGCCGCTCGCGTTTCTCTTGCGACGTGCCGGGCTGATAGATCGTGCTCACCGACAACAAATCATCCGAAAGCAATTCTGCCGTCAGCATGCTGTAGCGATTGACCGCAAAACCGGAGCCGAAATCGTGCTCCTCCAGGACCTGCCCCGCGCGCGGTGCCGTGACGCTGACATGCGGATTTTCCGGCGAGGCCGCCAGCTTGCAATCGGGCGCCCATGTTCCGAACAGCCAGAACGCATGAAACAGCTCGTCGGCCGATCCGGCCTTGGATACCGTCTCGCCGCCGGCTGGCATGATGATCGCGGCCATCAATGCCAAAACCGCCGCGAGCCGCATGGTGGCTCCAAAATTACTGCGGGAATGTCAGCTTGGCGGCCGTCACGACCTCGCCGAAAGACTTGATGTCGTCGTCGATGCGTTTCTTGAAGGCCTCGCCGGTCGGCCCGCCCGGGGTCACCGCCATCTTCTTCAAGCTGGCCTGCACGCCCGGATCGGCAATCGCCTTGCCAAGTTCCTTGGTGAGTTGATCGACGATCGGCTTGGGCGTTCCGGCCGGCACGAAAAAGCCGCTCCAAAGATGAGTGTCGACCTCCGGATAACCTGCTTCGGCCATGCTCGGAACATCGGGCAACTCCGGTGAGCGCTCAGACCCGGTAACCGCCAGCGCGCGCAGCTTGCCGCCCTTGACCAGCGGAATCGTCGGCGGCCCGTCGGCAATGGTGAACAGGCACTGTTCACTCACCACGCACAGCGTCGATTCATTGGTGCCCTTGAACGGGATGGCAACGCCCGGCATGCCGGTCTTGAGCTTGAGAGTTTCGCTGGCGATGGTGAAGGCCGGCGAGGACGTGCCGTAATTCGATTTGTCCGGATGCGCCTTGGCCCAAGCCACCAGTTCCTTGACGTTCTTGGCCGGATGATTGGCGGGCACCACCAGCACCAGCGGAAACGAAGCGATCATGTTGAGCGCGATGAAACTCTTGGTCGGCTGGTAGGTGAGTTTTGGATAAATCGCCGCCGCAATCGACATCTGCCCGGTAGCGCCGACCAGAATCGTGTAGCCGTCGGCCGGCTGGTGCGCGGCGTATTCAGAGGAAATTCGCCCGCCGGCGCCCGGTTTATTTTCGATGATGGTGGTGGCGTGCGTGTTCTCCTGGAACTTGTTCACCACCAGACGGGCGAACAGATCGTTACCGCCGCCGGCGGCAAAGCCGACGATGAAACGGATGACGCGGTTCGGATAGGCGTCTTCCGCGCGTGCCTGACCCACCGCGCCCAGCACGAATAAGGCCGTGAACAAGAGGCCTATTATTTTTCTGGTCATGTTTCCCCAACCCGGTTTGAACCTGTTGGCAAAAACGTACACCGGCCAGTCCGATTGCGAAACGATTTTGTTGCGATGTGCTAGCGTGCGCGGAGCCGCGGCCCCAGAGCCAGTCAGGATGAACGCCTCGCCCGCCACAATCAGCCACGATCAACGAAAGGCGAGCGACCTCTTCGGCCATCCGCGCGCGCTGACTTACTTGTTCGCGACCGAGATGTGGGAGCGCTTTTCCTATTACGGAATGCGCGCGCTGCTTGTGCTCTATATGGTCAAGTATCTGCTCGTACCGCGGCATGCCGGCGCGGTCCTGGGCCTGGACGCATTCCATCACACGCTGGAACTCGTGTTCGGCCCGCTCGACGTGCAACAGCTCGCTTCGCAGATCTACGGCTTCTACACCGGGCTCGTCTATCTGACGCCGATTTTGGGCGGCCTCCTGGCTGATCGCGTGCTGGGCCAGCGCCGCACCGTCATTATCGGCGCCAGCCTGATGGCGATCGGCCACTTCACGATGGCGTTCGAACATTTATTTTTGTTCGCGCTCGGATTTCTCATCCTCGGGAATGGCGCGTTCAAGCCCAACATCTCGACCCAGGTTGGCGGCCTTTATGCGCCCGGCGACCGCCGCCGTGACCGCGCCTTTTCGATTTTCTATGTCGGCATCAATCTTGGCGCATTTCTTGCGCCACTCATATGCGGCACGCTCGGCGAGGAACTGGGCTGGCATTACGGCTTTGCCGCCGCCGGTGTCGGCATGACCATCGGTCTCATTGTTTATCTCTTCGCCGGTCCGGCGTTACCGCCCGATGCCTTCGCGCGGCGGAAAACGGCGCATGCCCCGCTCGATCGCGCCGCGTGGCGCTCGATTGGCGCGCTGCTGTTGCTTTTCTTGCCGGTCAGTTTGTTCTGGGGAATCTATGAACAGCAAGGCAACACCATCGTGCTATGGGCGAGCGAATTCACCAACCGCCATATGTTCGGTTTCGACATTCCGGTCACATGGTTCCAGGCGCTCAACCCATTCATGATCTTTGCTTTCACGCCTTTCATCGTCGCACTTTGGCGCCGGCAAGGGGCGCATGAGCCTTCCACCGTATCCAAAATGGCGATCGGCTGTTTTCTTGCAAGCTTTGCCTATCTGCTGCTGGTCGCTGCCGCTTTTTTATCCGGCGGTGGACAAGCAAGCTGGCTCTGGCTCTTTGCCTACTTTTTTATCCTCACCATCGGCGAACTTTATTTGTCGCCGACCAGCCTCTCGCTCGTCACCAAAGTGGCGCCCTTGCATCTTCTGTCGATGATGATGGGCGTGTGGCTGGCAACCAGCTTTGTCGGCGGATTTCTCGCCGGCTACCTCGGCACATTCTGGTCGAGCCTGAGCAAGCCCGGCTTTTTCCTGATGTTGGCGCTCATTTCCGCCGTCGCCGGCGTGGCGATTACGCTGCTGATCCGCCCGCTGCGCGCCGTCCTTCGAGACTAATTGATCGGAAGCCCGACATATTGCTCAGCCATAGCTTTGGACGCGGCCTCCGAGCCCGTGAGATAATCGAGATCGGCGAGTTGGCGCCGATGGTCGAACGCGGTTTCGTGTGGAAACCGGTGCATGATCTGCGTCATCCACCAGGAAAACCGCTGCGCCTTCCACACCCGCCGCAGGCACTTCGCCGAATAGCCCTCCAGCAAATCGTCACGCTGCTTTTTGTAGTGCGCGTCAATGGCACGCGATAGAAACACCACGTCGGCAAAAGCCAGATTCATGCCCTTGGCGCCGGTCGGCGGCACGATGTGCGCGCTGTCACCGGCAAGGTAAAGCCGCCCATGCTGCATCGGTTCGGCCACGAAACTGCGCATCGGCGTAACGCCCTTTTGCAGAATTTCACCCTCGACCAGCGTGCGCGCGCCGCCGAGCCGTTTGTGCAATTCGTCCCAGATGCGCGCATCCGGCCAATTCTCGATCGCTTCGTCGTGGTCGCATTGCAGATAAAGCCGCGATACCGTCGGCGAGCGCATGGTGTAGAGCGCGAAGCCGCGGTCGGTGTAGGAATAAATTAATTCATGATCCGGCGGCGGCGAGTCCGCCAAAATCCCAAGCCAGCCGAACGGATAGTCGCGATAGTCGCGCTCGAACACGCTGAGCACGCCGTCGGGAATGCTCGGCCGGCAAATGCCATGAAATCCGTCGCAGCCGGCGACGAAATCGCATTCGATTTCCTGCGCACGCCCCGCATGCGTAAATTTAATCTTCGGCTGTTTCGTGGTCAGATCATGTACGCTGACATCGTCGACCTCGAAAAACAGCGGGCCGCCATCGGCGAGCCGCTGCGCCACCATGTCTTTCACGATTTCCTGCTGGCCATAGATGGTGACGCGTTTTCCCACCAGCGCCTTGAAATCCATATGATGGATGTCACCGTTGATGCCGATATTGTTGCCCCAATGAATCACGCTTTCGCGATTCATGCGCTCGCCAACGCCGATCTCGCTCAACAGATCGGCGGCCCAGTGTTCGATCAAACCGGCGCGGATACGATTTTCGATGTAATCGCGGGTACGGTTCTCGATGATGATCGACTCGATGCCGGCAAGGCGCAGCAGCCGCGCCAGCATCAGCCCAGCGGGCCCTGCTCCAATGATACCGACTTGCGTGCGCATGCGTCTTTTCCCCGGCGGCCTTGCCGAGGTTTCTATAGGCGTTCAAAATCGCAGAGGCAAAGGGACGATGTCCGGAAAGACTGGGATAATTGCGCGCGGCAATTTTACTGCGCGAGCCATTCGGTCAGCGCGGCATTGACCGCTTCGGGTTGCTCAATGGTGGACAGGTGGGCGCAATCGGGAACGATGGTGAGCGTGGCGCCGGCAATGCCGGCGGCTATCTCTTTATTGACCTCCGGCGGGGTCGATACGTCGCTTTCGCCGACCAAAACCATGGTCGGACATTTAATCGATGCCAGCAGCGGTCTTGAATCCGGCCGCCCCATGATCGCCTTGAGCTGACGCAGATAGGCCTCGGGGCCGGTCTCCATCGCCATCTGGCGCACGATCGAGGTGAAGCGCTCGTCGCCTTGATTTTTTGCATTCAAATAGCGCGACATCGCCTGCTCGGGAATTTCCGAATAGCGGCCTGCCTGCGTCATGGCGATCTGCGCCTTGCGCGCCACCGTCTGTTCCGGCGAGTCGGGACGCGCCGATGTGTCCATCAGCGCCAATTTAGCGATGCGCTCGGGCGCCTGCCGCATCATGGCGAACGCGATATAGCCACCCATCGACAGACCGCACAGGGCAAAGCGCGGTGGAGCGTCGGCAAGAATACGCGCAGCGATCGCCGCGACATCATCATCGCGCCGGTGATCAGCGACACTGACTTGGCCGAATTGCCAGAGCGCTTCGATTTGTGCGCGATAAAGACGGGCCGTGCAGGTCAGGCCGGGGACGAGCACGAGTGGTAAAGATTGCGCCATTGTGACCCTCCGATGTCGAAAACATTAAGCGTTAACGGGACTTATTGCACGCCCATAGCATTGACTTTCGGCCCTTTGCGCCTATGTTCCGCTTGAAACGGCTTCGAATAAAGATTCGACCGTCCATTCCCGCGCATCGAAACCCGTTTTCAAATTCCGGCGCGGGCACCGGGCGGTCTCAGCTAGAGGTTATATGTCTTTTTCGCATCTTGGCTTATCGGCCAAAGTTATCTCGGCCATCGACTCGGCCGGCTACAAAATCCCCACCCCCATTCAAGAGCAGGCCATTCCGCACGTCCTCGCCAGGCGCGACGTGCTCGGCATTGCGCAAACCGGCACCGGCAAGACCGCCGCTTTCGTTCTGCCGATGCTCACCATGCTCGAACAGGGCCGCGCCCGCGCGCGCATGCCGCGCACGCTCATTCTCGAGCCGACGCGCGAACTCGCCGCCCAGGTCGAAGAGCAGTTCATCAAATACGGCAAGAACCACAAACTCAACGTCGCGCTCATCATCGGCGGCGTCTCGTTCGGCGATCAGGATGCCAAACTGGTGCGCGGCGTCGACGTGTTGATCGCAACACCCGGCCGCCTGCTCGATCATTCCGAGCGTGGGCGCCTGCTGCTCTCCGGCGTCGAATTGCTGGTGATCGACGAGGCCGACCGCATGCTCGACATGGGCTTCGTCCCCGACATCGAGCGCATCGGCAAACTTGTGCCGTTCACGCGCCAGACTTTGTTTTTCACGGCGACCATGCCGCCGGAGATCCAGCGCATCGCCGATAATTTCCTGCATAATCCGATACGCGTGGAAGTATCCAAGCCCGCCACCGCCGCCACGACCATCACCCAGTTGCTGGTCGCCACCGGCCGCGATCCGCACGAAAAGCGCGAGACCCTGCGCCGGCTGATCCGTTCCGCGGATGGTTTCAAGAACGCCATCGTCTTTTGCAACCGCAAGCGCGAGGTCGCGCAACTGCACCGCTCGCTGATCCAGCACAAGTTCAACGCCGTCGCGTTGCACGGCGATCTCGATCAATCGGCCCGCACCGCGGCACTCGACGCCTTTCGCAACGGCGAAGCCAAGCTGCTGATTGCTTCCGATGTCGCCGCCCGCGGCCTCGACATCCCGGCGGTCAGCCACATCTTCAATTTCGACGTGCCGCATCACCCCGACGATTACGTCCACCGCATCGGCCGCACCGGCCGCGCCGGATTGAGCGGCACCGCCATCACGATTGTCGCGCCAATCGACGGCAAGTCCGTGTCGGCGATCGAAAAACTGATGGGGCAAACGATTCCCTGGATGGGCGAGCCGGCGCGGGCCGAGACGCGCGAAAGCCGTCCGCATGAAGACCGGCATCAATCAAACCGCCCTGAAGGCGAGCGTAGCCCCCGTGGTGGGAGAAATCGCGGCCATAATCGCAAGCCGCAACCTCGGCAGGACAAGACGCCCGAACAGGCTGCCCAGCCGCAGCCTCACCCGCAGGCCGCACAGCCGCAGGCGCCCCGCCAAGCCGCAAAACCGCAGGCACCGCAGACCCAGCAGTCGCGCGAGCAAACCGATGACACCGACGGCAGTCACCTGCCGGCCTTCCTGCTGCGCCCGGTATCGCTGAAAGCCTGATAAACAGGCACTTCCACAACTCGGCCGGCGCGAAATATTGCGCCGCAACCGGTTCCAAATTTACCGCCGATTCATATCCCTCCCATACCGTCCTCGTGATGGACGCGACGCGGCCAATCGGCTGCGCGCGTGTGCAGCCTAACGGGCAGAACGCCCGCTCACAGGGGTTTGCAATGGCTGAGGCGGTTGACGAACACGAACGCACGATGGCGTTCGCAGCAATCGCGCTCGGCCAGATCAAAGCGCTGCGCCAGGCGGCCACGCCGCGCAATTTCGAGATTTGGTACGCCTACGCCACCGGCTATCACCCCTCGCTCAATCAGAAAATCAACGAGACCCTCAAGGCCAGCGGTGTTCTGGCCGAGGACAATCTTGAGAGCATCTACTCGACCTATCTGTCGCCGGCGCGGCTGTCTGATCGGATCGACGAAGTTGGCACCCAGGTGCAGGGCGAGATCGAGCAGGTGATGTCGATGATCGACACCGCCGCCGGCACTGCATCGAGTTACACCGAAAGCCTTGCCGGGATGTCTGAGAAGATCGGCGCATCGAAGGACCGTGAAGGCCTGCGCACGATCGTCGAAAGCCTGGTGCACACCGCCAAGGAGATGGAAGTCTCCAACATCCAGCTGGAAGAACGGCTGACCGCGTCAAAGCGCGAAATCATCGACCTGCACGCCCATCTCGAGGCGGTGCGCAGCGAGAGCCTGACCGATCCCCTCACCCAGCTGTCCAACCGCAAGCATTTCGACACCACGCTCGAGGAAGCCATCGAGGAAGCGCGCTCCAAGAACGAGGCGCTGTCGCTGATGCTGGCCGACATCGATCATTTCAAGAATTTCAACGACAGTTTCGGTCATCTCACCGGCGACCAGGTGCTCCGCCTGGTGGCGATCTCGATGAAGTCCAACGTCAAGGGCCAGGATACCGCGGCGCGCTATGGCGGCGAGGAATTCGCCATCATTCTGCCCAATACGGTGCTGCGCTCGGCCATCACGGTGGCCGATCACATCCGCCGCGCGGTGATGACCAAGGAACTGATGAAAAAGTCGACCGGCGAGCATCTCGGCCGCGTCACCGTTTCCATCGGTGTCGCCACGCTGCACAAGACCGACAACGTCCAGTCGCTGATCGAGCGCACCGACGGCTGCCTCTACGCCGCCAAGCGCCACGGCCGCAATCGCGTGATGTGCGAGAGCGACCCCGAGGTCACCGCCGGCGGCACGGCGGCCCAGGTCGCATAAGTCAAATTCAAAGCTGAATTATTCCGCAGCCTTCGCGGGCGTGAGTTGCACGCTCTCGCCGCAGCCGCAGGCGCTGGTTTGCTGCGGGTTGTTGAAGATGAACTGGGCCGACAATTTTTCGGTCTTGTAGTCCATCTCGGTGCCGAGCAGGAACAGCACGGCTTTCGGATCGACCATGATCTTGACGCCCTTGTCCTCGACCACCTCGTCGGTCGGCTTGATCTCCTCGGCGTATTCCATGGTGTATTCCATGCCGGCGCAGCCGCCGTTCTTGACGCCGACCCGCACGCCGGCGACCGGCCGCTCGGCCCGCGCCATCACATCCTTGATGCGCAGCGCAGCCGCTTCGGTCAGCCGCATCACCTGGGGTCGGGGCCGTGGGCTCGCCATGCTCATCGAATCCTATGTAGTCGCTATCTAGTTGCTATGTAATCTCTTGGCCGCAGATTACCACATGTTGAGAACGAGTCGGGCCTCGTCCGACATCCGGCTCGGATCCCAGGGCGGATCCCACACCACCGTCACTTTGGCTTCCTTGACGCCCGGCACGCTCGACACCGCGTTTTCCACCATGATCGGGAGTTCCTGCGCCGACGGGCAATTGGGCGAGGTCAGCGACATGTCGATTTTCACCGCGCAGTCGTCGCCGATATCGATCTTGTAAATGAGGCCTATCTCATAAATGTCGGCCGGGATTTCCGGATCGTAAACGGTCTTCAACCCGGCGATGATGTCGTCGGTGAGCCTGTTGAGATCCGCCTGCGGCATCGTCCCCGAGCCGACCACATTGGTGTTCTCGGGCGCCTTGTCGGCGGACGGAGCTTCCGTTTTGGGCGTGTCATCACTCATGTTGTCACTCATTTCATCGCTCATTTCATCGCTCATGCGAAAAATTCCTGCGCCTTGGCGAGCGCGGTGGCGAGCGCGTCGACCTCGTCCTTGGTATTATACATGGCAAACGAGGCCCGGCACGTGGCGGTCAGCCCATAGCGCGCGAGCAGCGGCATCACGCAATGGGTGCCGGCGCGCACCGCCACCCCCTCGCGGTCGATGACGGTCGCGATGTCGTGCGGATGGGCGCCCTTGATCTCGAACGACACGATCGGCCCTTTGTCCGGCGCGTTGCCGATGATGCGTAGCGAATTGATCGCGCCCAACTTCTCTTGGGCGTATTTCGCCAGCGCGTGCTCGTGCGCGCGAATGCGCGGCTTGCCGATGGCATTGACGTAATCGATGGCCGCGCCCAGCCCGATGGCCTGCACAATCGACGGCGTGCCAGCCTCGAAACGATGCGGCGGCGCGCCATAAGTGATGCGGTCCTGGAACACTTCCTGGATCATCTCGCCGCCGCCATTGAACGGCGGCATGGCGGCCAGCAGATCGTATTTTCCATAGAGCACGCCGATGCCGGTCGGGCCGTACAGCTTGTGGCCGGTGAAAGCGTAAAAATCGCAATCGAGGTCGCGCACGTCGACGTCCATGTGCACGGCCGCCTGCGCGCCGTCGATCAGCACCGGAATGCCGCGCGCATGCGCGAGCTTCACGACCTCCTTGACCGGCACCACGGTGCCGAGCGCATTCGACATCTGCGTGATCGCCACCATCTTGGTGCGCGGCCCCAGCAGCTTCTCGAATTCATCGAGCAGGAAGTTGCCCTCCTCGTCGACCGGCGCCCATTTGATCACCGCGCCCTGCCGCTCGCGCAGGAAATGCCACGGCACGATGTTGGAATGGTGCTCCATGATCGAGAGCACGATCTCATCGCCGGGCTGGATGCGCTCGCGCCCGAACGTATAGGCGACGAGATTGATCGCCTCGGTGGCGTTGCGCGTGAAAATGATTTCTTCTTTCTTCTCTGCGTTCAAAAACCCGCGCACGGTCTCGCGCGCGCCTTCGTAAGCCTCGGTCGCTTCATTGGCGAGATAATGCAGGCCGCGATGCACGTTGGCGTATTGCTGGGTATAGGCCTTCTCCAGCCGCTCCAGCACCTGGCGCGGCTTTTGCGCCGAGGCCGCGTTATCGAGATAGACTAAAGGCTTGCCGTAAACCTGCATCGCCAGCGCCGGAAAGTCCGCACGAATTTTGGCGACGTCGTAGGTTCCGTTATTGGCAAGCGGCGCGTTCATCACCGGCTCCCCAGCCATTTGAGTGCTGCAAACATCAATGCCCGGCGCACGCCTTCATGCGCGATCTGTTCCAGCACTTCGTCGATGAAGGCCTGGACGAGCAACGCTTCGGCTTCCTTGTCAGGAATGCCGCGCGACATCAGATAGAATTTAAGCCCCGGGTCGAGCGCGCCGGCGGTGGCGCCATGGCCGCATTGCACGTCGTCGGCAAAGATTTCCAGTTCCGGCTTGTTGTCGGCTTCCGCCTCGTCCGACAGCAGCAGCGCGCGCGTCATCATCTTGGCGTCGGTTTTCTGCGCGTGCTGATCGACGATGATCTTACCCTGGAAAATGCCGTGACTTTCGCCGTCGAGCACCGACTTGAAGCGCTCGCGGCTGACGCAGCCGCCGGCGGCATGCGTAATGACCAGCGTGTTGTCGACGTGCTGGCGGCTCTTGAGGAGGCTCGCGCCATCAATCGAGGCCTGCGTGCCCTCGCCGTCAAAACGCACAAAAGTTTGGTTGCGCACCACCGCGCCGCCAAGCGTGAAGGCGAAATCCTTGTATTCCGCTTTGGCGCCGACCGTGACACCGAGCGTCGATACACGTAGCGCCGCTGCCCCATCGCAGCCGATCTTGACGTGATCGACTTTGGCTTTGTCGCCAATAGTCAGTTCGAGCGCCGAATTGACCTGATAATCGAGGCCCTCTGGTCCGGTGAAGGATTCGACCAGCGTCACCTGCGCGCCCGGCTCCACAATCACCACGACGCGCGGATACATTGCCGCGGCGGCATCGCCGGTAAAGACATGCGCAATGTGGATCGGCTTGACGACCCTGGCATCACGCTTGACGCGCAATGCCACGCCGCCGCTCATGAAGGCTGTGTTGAGCAAGAGCGCCGTGTCGCCGTTGCCGGGAAGCTGATCCACTTTGTATTCGGGATTCTCGGCGAGATAGGCGAACAGCTCGCTGAACGTAACGCCCGGATCGTGCGCCTTGTCGTCGCTCCACGCCGGCTCATAGCGGCCGTTGACGATGGCGAGCGTATCCAGATCGACGCCGGTGAGAATGCTCGAAACTCCGGTTTTGTGCTTGGCGCCGGCCGGCCCCGCCAAGGGTTTCGCCTCGCGCATCAACGCGCGCAAATCGGTGTACTTCCATTCCTCGACGCGCCGGTGCGGCAGCCCGCGCGCGTCAAAGCGATTGAACGCCTCGTCGCGCAACGCCACGACCTTGCCGGGCAGCGTGTCGCGCGCCGCCTTATAGGCGACAGCGAGTCCCTGCTCGGCTGCGCTCTTGATGGCGCGTACTTCAGCGTTCATCAGGCCGCCTCACCCGCGAATTGCGCATAGCCGCTCTTTTCAAGCTCGATCGCCAGTTCCTTGCCGCCGGTTTTCACCACTTTGCCCTTGGCCATCACGTGCACCACGTCGGGCACGATGTAATTCAACAGCCGCTGGTAATGCGTGATCACGATCATCGAGCGCTCCGGCGAGCGCAGCCGGTTGACGCCTTCCGAGACGATCTTGAGCGCGTCGATGTCGAGACCGGAATCGGTTTCGTCGAGCACGGCTAGGCGCGGCTCCAGTACCGCCATCTGCAATATCTCGTTGCGCTTCTTCTCGCCGCCGGAGAAGCCGACATTGACCGCGCGCCGCAGCATCTCGGCGTCGATGCCGAGATGGGCCGACGTATCGCGAACCCGCTTCATGAAATCGGGCGTGGAAAATTCACTCTCGCCCCGCGCCTTGCGCTGGGCGTTGAGCGCGGTGCGCAGGAACGTCATGGTGGCGACGCCCGGCACTTCGACCGGATATTGAAACGCCAGGAACACGCCTTTGGCGGCGCGCTCATCCGGCGCCATGCCCAAAATGCTCTCGCCGTCGAGCAGCACGTCGCCTTCGGTGACCTTGTAGTTGTCCTTGCCGGCCAAGACGTAAGCCAGCGTGGATTTGCCCGAGCCGTTCGGTCCCATGATGGCAGCAACCTGACCCTTCTCGATGGTCAACGTCAGGCCATTAAGGATTTTCTTGTCCTCGACTTCGACATGCAGATTTTTGACTTCAAGCAACGCCACGTTTTCGTCCTCACAAACTTGAATAAACCGATTTAGATTCCCGGCGCGTCCGAGGGCCTGCCCCAACGCCAACGCCATTCACCTTCGGTCCGCCGGCGGCAGAACTGCACAAACCACAAAGTCAGCGATGAAATCACCGCAGCCCAGCCAAGCCAGGCCACGACATTGGACGGCCCCGCCAGCCGGTGCACCAACACGATCGAACCGCCGACGACGACGGCAGCGGCGAACGTCGCCACCCAGCCTTCCCACGTGATCGGCGTTGCGCCGTATCCGTAACTTTTAGGCCTGAACCAATATTGCGGCATTGTCTTAGCCCACGCTGCCTTCGAGCGAGATCGAAATCAGCTTCTGCGCCTCGACCGCGAATTCCATCGGCAACTGCTGCAGCACGTCCTTGACGAAGCCGTTGACGACCAAAGCAGTCGCCTCTTCCGCCGACATGCCGCGCTGACGGCAATAAAACAGCATGTCCTCGGAAATCTTCGAGGTGGTGGCCTCGTGCTCGAACACGGCCGAGGAGTTCTTGGCTTCGATGTAAGGCACGGTATGCGCGCCGCAGTCATGGCCGATCAGCAGCGAGTCACAGTTCGTAAAGTTGCGCGCGTTGGTCGCCTTGCGATGCGCCGACACCAGCCCACGATAGGTGTTGTTGGATTTTCCGGCAGCGATGCCCTTGGAGATGATGCGGCTGGTGGTGTTCTTGCCCAAGTGCAACATCTTGGTGCCGCTGTCGACTTGCTGGCGGCCGTTCGAGATCGCAATCGAGTAAAACTCGCCACGGGAATTGTCGCCGCGCAAGATGCAGCTCGGGTATTTCCAGGTGATGGCCGAACCAGTCTCGACCTGGGTCCAGGAAATCTTCGAGCGCGCGCCGCGGCAGTCGCCGCGCTTGGTGACGAAGTTAAAGATGCCGCCTTTGCCGTCGGCATCGCCCGGATACCAGTTCTGCACCGTCGAATACTTGATCTCGGCGTCGTCGTGCGCGACTAGCTCAACCACGGCGGCGTGCAACTGGTTCTCGTCGCGCATCGGCGCGGTGCAGCCTTCGAGGTAACTGACGTAAGCGCCCTTGTCGGCGATGATCAGCGTGCGCTCGAACTGGCCGGTATTGGCCTCGTTGATGCGGAAATAAGTCGATAATTCCATCGGGCAGCGCACGCCCGGCGGCACGTAAACAAACGAGCCGTCGGAGAACACCGCGGAATTCAATGTCGCAAAGAAGTTGTCGGTCACCGGCACCACGGAGCCCAGATATTTTTTCACCAAATCGGGATGCTCGCGGATCGCTTCCGACATGGGCATGAAGATCACGCCGGCGCGCTTGAGCTCTTCCTTGAAGGTGGTGGCAACCGAAACGGAATCGAACACGGCATCGACCGCGACGCGCCGCTCGCCTTCAGGGCGCACGACACCGGCCAGGATTTCCTGCTCGCGCAGCGGAATGCCGAGTTTCTTGTAGGTCTCGAGAATTTGCGGATCGACTTCGTCGAGCGAGGCCAGCACGTTCTTCTTCGGCGCCGAATAATAATACGCGTTCTGGTAATCGATTTTCGGATAGTCGACGCGCGCCCAGCTCGGCTCGCGCATGGTCAGCCAGCGCTTGAAGGCTTCCAGCCGCCACGCCAGCATCCATTCCGGCTCGTTCTTCTTGGCCGAGATGAAACGCACGGTGTCTTCCGACAGGCCCTTGGAGGCCTTGTCGGATTCGATATCGGTGAC
>Ga0207933_1000778_pt1 | contig 28136 bp, 26 predicted proteins | sample NGESurdeep092012_4_FD_184488 | JGI IMG/M metagenome (GOLD analysis project Ga0207933, IMG submission 184488) | Arctic peat soil microbial communities from Barrow, Alaska - NGEE Surface sample F53-3 deep-092012 (SPAdes) | ecosystem: Environmental > Terrestrial > Soil > Wetlands > Peat ... | reverse complement strand
GTCTGCCAGATACGGTCTGAAATGCGGTCCAGCCAGCAAAGGTGGAGACACGGTCAAACTCATTGTTATAACACAATGTTATTGCGCGCCCAACACGGTGAATAAGATGGGCTAGTTGTCTGCCTCGCCGACGGCCTGGCGAAGGACACGATCGAGCTGCTGAGCGCTGGGATCGTGGGGTGGATCAAGGAACTAGCACCCGCCGTCGGCACCCGCGTCGTGTTCAAAGATTCCGGCTTCGCCGACGATATCGCCAAAACGAACATGGCGGCGATCCTAAATCAGAACGGCATTTCCGACGTTCGCAGCCTGTGAGGAGGGTTCGATGAAGCTACATTTCGAGCCCGACCTCGACTATCAGAAGGCCGCAGTTGAATCGGTCGCCGACCTCTTTCGCGGCCAGGAGATCAACCGCACCGAATTCACCGTGACGCGCCGGCCGGTGGCAGAACGCACCGGCCAGGTTGACCTTGATCTTGGGGGCTTTCTTGGCCCGCAGGGTGAATTGGGGTTGGTCGAAAGCGAACTCGGCATCGGCAACAGACTGACGCTGCTGGACGACGAGATTATCGGCAACCTCAAGGACATTCAACTCCGCAACGGGCTTGCCCCTTCGACCGCGCTTACCTCCGGCGACTTCACGGTCGAGATGGAGACGGGTACGGGCAAAACCTATGTCTATCTGCGGACCGTCTTTGAGCTAAACAAGCTCTACGGTTTCACCAAGTTCGTGATCGTCGTGCCCTCGGTGGCGATCAAGGAAGGCGTCTACAAGACACTCCAGATCACCGAGGAGCATTTCAAGGGCCTCTATTCAGGCCAGCCCTTCGATTATTTCCTGTATGACTCCACAAATCTCGGGCAGGTACGAAACTTTGCGACCAGTCCGAACATCCAGATCATGGTGGTGACCGTCGGCGCCATCAATAAGAAGGATGTCAACAACCTCTACAAGGATAGTGAGAAAACGGGCGGCGAGCGGCCGATTGATCTGATCCGCGCGACGCATCCGATCCTGATTGTCGATGAGCCGCAAAGCGTGGACGGGGGCCTTTCGGGCGCGGGTAAGAACGCGCTGGGTGAGATGAATCCGCTTTGCACTCTTCGCTATTCGGCAACCCATGCTGATAAGTATCACATGGTTTTCCGACTGGATGCGGTGGACGCCTATGAGCGCAAGCTGGTCAAGCAGATCGAGGTTGCTTCGCTTGAAGTGGAAGGCGGCCACAACAAGGCCTATGTGCGCTTCATCTCGGCGAGCAACAGTAAGGGCCGGGTCACAGCGCGCGTCGAGATTGACGTGCTGGAGGGTAAACAGGTTCGCCGCAAGGAAGTAGAAGTCCAGGACGGCGACGACCTTCAGGAACTGACCAAGCGTGAGATCTATGCCGATTGTCGGATCGGTGAAATACGGGCCGCACGCGACAACCCGTTTGTAGAAGTCAAGCTGCCCGGCAGCGAGACGTTTCTCCAGCCCGGCCAGGCCGTGGGCGATGTGGATGCTGATGCGATGAAGCGGCTAATGATCCGCCGCACGATCCATGAGCACCTGCTGAAAGAACGGCGCCTCGCACCTCTCGGTATCAAAGTGCTCAGCCTGTTCTTCATCGATGCGGTTGAGCACTACCGGTCCTACGATACGGACGGCAATCCGGTGAAGGGCAAATACGCACGCATCTTCGAGGAGGAATATCGCCGCGCGGCGAAGCTCCCCGAGTTTGTCAGCCTGTTCAAAGAGGTCGATCTAACGTCCGAGGCCGGGGAGGTGCATGACGGTTACTTCTCGATAGACCGGCGAAAAGTGGGAACGAAAACGGCCGAGGTTTGGACGGATACGGCCGAGAACAATCAGGCAAACCGCGACAGCGCGGAGCGGGCCTACAGCCTGATTATGAAGGAGAAGGAGAAGCTGTTGAGCTTCGAGACGAAGCTCAAGTTCATCTTCTCCCACTCGGCCCTGAAAGAGGGCTGGGACAATCCCAACGTGTTCCAGATCTGTGCGCTGCGCGAGATGGGCACCGAGCGCGAGCGGCGCCAGACGATCGGCCGCGGACTGCGACTCTGCGTCAACCAGGAGGGCGAGCGGTTGCGCGGCTTCGAGATCAACACACTGACCGTGATTGCCACCGAGAGCTATGAAGAGTTCGCAGAGAACCTCCAAAAAGAGATCGAAAAGGATACTGGCATCAGGTTTGGGATCGTCGAGAAGCACCAGTTCGCTGCGATTCCTGTGGTGACATCGGATGGATCGACCGGCATGCTCGGCTTCGAGGTATCCACTGCCATTTTCGATCATCTGAAGTCGCAGGGGTTCGTCGATGCAAAGGGCAAGGTGCAGGATACGCTGCGCACCGCGCTGAAGGGTGGGACGTTCACGTTGCCCAAGGCGCTCGAAGCGCATCTGGCGTCGGTGCGGGATGTACTGAGGAAGGTGGCAGGGAAGCTCGACATCAAGAACGCCGACGAGCGCGTTATCGTGAAAACACGCCAAGCAGTCTTGGAAAGTGCCGAGTTCCAAGCCCTTTGGGATCGCATCAAGCACAAAACAACGTATCGGGTTCATTTCGACAACGACAAGCTGCTCGCGGATTGTGCCAAGGCCATCGCTAATGGCCCACTTATATCGAAGACGCGGGTTCGAATCAGAAAGGCTGATCTGTCGATCGGGCAGGGCGGCGTGATCGCCAAGGAGCAGGATAAAAACAGCGGAACCCTCGTGACGATCGAAGAAGGCGACATCGTTCTGCCGGACGTGCTGACTGATCTTCAGGATCGCACCCAGCTTACTCGCAAGAGCCTCGTCCGCATCCTCACGGAGTGCGGACGGCTAAACGATTTCAAACGCAACCCGCAGGCCTTCATCGAAATCGCGGGCGAAGTCATCAACCGCACCAAGCGTTTGGCGATTGTCGATGGCATCAAATATCAGAGGGTAGGAGACGATGTCTACTATGCTCAAGAACTCTTCGCGCAAGAAGAGCTGACGGGTTATTTGCGGAATATGTTGAAAGACACAGAAAAGTCGGTCTTCGAGCATGTCATCTATGATTCCGGCGGTGTCGAGCGGACTTTTGCCGAACAGCTCGAAAAAAACGAGTCTGTCAAAATCTACGCCAAGCTACCGGGCTGGTTCAAAGTGCCGACGCCGCTCGGCACCTACAATCCGGACTGGGCGGTGCTCGTCGAAGTCAGCGGCGAGGAACGCGTCTATTTCGTCGTCGAGACCAAGGGCAGTTTGTTCGTGGACGATCTGCGCGACAACGAGGCCGCCAAGATCGCTTGCGGCGAAGCGCATTTTGATGCGCTAGCGTTCGGCGCCAATCCGGCACGCTATATCAAGGCGACCAAGGTCGATGACCTGATGGAGCAGCTTTGAGGGATACCCCGGGCTAGGGGTGGGATCCATGGGCGACCCTGCTGGTCCAACCCCGGCGCAGGCTGGAGGCAGCCCATATTCGAGCTTTGACCGGCTTAATCGGCTCGCGCTGCCACTGCCACATCCCCTTGGGGTGATGACATAAGCCTCTATTCGCTTGACATATTGCCTATTTCGCTTTACATAGATCTCTATGAGATTGACGAAAGCACCCATACCCGATATGACCGTCCCCGCCGAAGATGTGATCGAGCTGGTCGATGCTGCTCTGGCTGCCGACTTCACGCGCGTGCGGCGCGTAAGCACGAAGATCGCCCGCGCCCTTAGCCATGGTGATGTCGCGGCCGCAGATAGGCTGCGTGCGCTCATCCGCCGGCGCGGGGTTCCCCTGCGCGCGTCCGGCTACGCTGAGGCGTTGCCAGTCGACATGAAATCCCGTCTTCCCCTGATCGAGGAGCAAGCGTGGCCGACAGTGCCCGTGTTCCTGGATGGCCCCAACCAGACCGTCGTGAAGGACTTCCTGGCCGACGCGAAGCATGTCGAACTGCTGAGTTCGAAAGGCATCGCGACCCGTCTTTGCATGCTGATTTCCGGCCCCCCTGGAACCGGGAAGTCGCTTTTGGCCGGCCATGTAGCGGCTCAACTCGGACGGCCTCTCTACACGGTGCGGCTGGATTCCGTGATCTCGTCATTGCTCGGGGACACTGCAAAGAACATCCGAAGCCTGTTCGATTTCGTGCCCACAAAGGATGGCGTGCTGTTTCTCGACGAGATGGATGCGATCGCCAAGCTGCGAGATGACCGGCAGGAACTCGGTGAGCTCAAGCGCGTGGTCAACACCGTCATTCAGGGATTGGATTCTCTCGACGACAGGGCCGTCGTGATCGCCGCCACAAACCATCCGCAGCTACTGGACACGGCGATCTGGCGTCGCTTCCCTTACAAGATCGAGCTCGGAGTGCCCGATGAAGCGGTACGGGTCGATCTGTGGCGGTATTTCCTGTTCGAGGATGACGCGGCGTCACCCTATCCGCCGCTTTTGGCGCGCGCATCGGGCGGCCTGAGCGGCGCTGACATTCAGACGATAGCGCTCGCGGCGCGACGTCAGGGCGTCTTGGAAGACCATGCGGTCGATACCGGTGCCGTCGCGTGGGCGGCATACGAGGCGTCGGCTGGCCGCCCTACGCCGCCGCCGAGAGGGCATCTGACCAGCGAGCAAAAGCGGACGCTGGCCGTTGGCCTGGTGCGCGAGAAAGGCGTCAGTCAAGCGGACGTAGCGCGGTTGATCAGCGTCACTCGCCAAGCGGTATCTGGCTACCTGAAGGAGGGCGACGATGGCGACGGATGACCGGCGCGACCCGCCGCTTCTCAATCCGGTTCTGGCGCTCCGTAAAGAGCCCGTCCCGGAGACCGTATCAGGTGGCGGGAAAGGGGCCGATGCCATTGTCGTGGAACGGCTCGAACGTCAGCGGCGTGAGCTTGCCAGCAGCATCGAGCGCCTCGCCGTTGAGGCGTCGGCGCACGCGCCGCATGCCGGGCAGATACATCTGGTGGCAAAGATGTTTTCCGACTCTCTGGCGCCAAGCTGGACGCCTCGGGGCCTCTTCGACCCGCGTTTTGATTGCCGCCTGGTAGCACCGGCGCGTGGCGGCTATCTCGCGGAAATCGCGATCAACCAACTGGCGCAGTTTGCACGGTTCATTCGCAGGACAGACACGATCGAAGCAAAGGTGGCGATCTCGCGCGTGAATGAACTCCGGCCGTTCGATGCACAAGAGCTGCTGCGTGGACAGTCGCTCAATGCAGTGTGGGATCATGCCGCGGAAGTTGATGGTGGCAGAGCCTTCATTCTGTGGCTAGCGCCCTTCAGGGATAACAATGCGCGCGCCTCCGTGATCCAGACTCTCGCCCACTTGGAAAGCACGCAGGTCTTGCTCCCGACCTATCCTGGACTGACGCTCCCCGGCCCTCGGGAACGAAGTGGAGAGGTCGTCCCCGTGGTCAGCCGCGATCAGACTGGCTTGGCGCGGGCGATACGGCGCTACAGGAACGACGGTGTCGCCCGCACCTTCGTCGCCATCCCGACGAGGCGCGCCCTGAGCGAACTGGCCGCTTCCGGAACTTCTTTTCGGATTGATCCCGTCCGTCGCATCGAGGTCACGGCACCGGGCATAGGAGCGGAACCGGACGTCCCGGCACCAAACCCGGCCGCTCAGCCTATAGTCGCCGTAGTGGACGGCGGCTTGACGGCGCAAAGCTACCTGCCGATGGAGGCGTGGCGCGCACCGCCACTGGTCAGAACCGGCGTTGCCGATCACGTCCACGGCAACCGTGTCACCTCGCTCGTGGTTCATGCCTACGCGTGGAACAACCAGCTGTCGCTGCCCGATCTCGTGTGCCGCGTTGCAACGGTGCAAGCCGTGGCCCGCGGGGGAGGCAACCACGCCCCCAATCCCGAACAGCTGATCGACTATCTCCGCCAGATGATCCGAGCCTATCCGGAAGCCCGGGTCTGGAACATGTCGTTCAATGAGGTCGAGCCCGCGGACGATCTTGAAGTCGTCAGCTATTTGGGTCACGCGATCACAGAGTTGGCCCGGGAAACGGGAATCCTGCCAATCATCTCGATCGGCAATAGCTCGCGCTCCAACCCGACGCAGCTTTGCGCGCCGGCGGATTGCGAAGCGGCATTGACCGTCGGGGGCCGGGCATACGACGAGGACGGCAATCCGGCCGGTCCCTGTCCAGTATCGCTGCATGGGCCGGGTCCCGACGGGATGCTGAAGCCTGACTTGTCCTGGTATTCGCATTTGCGAATGTTGGGCGGCGGATCGCACATAGGCAGCAGCTTCGCGGTACCCCTGGTCAGCTCACTCAGCGCCCATACGATCGCGAATCTGAAAGATCCCTCGGCCGACCTGGTGCGCGCGCTGTTGATCAACATGGCAGATGGTGACCGACATGATCCGGCACTCGGATGGGGAACGCCCTGGGCTGGCCACTTGCCATGGACCTGCGCGCCGGGATCAGTGACGCTTGCCTGGAAGGCCAAGCTGAAGCCGGGCTTTGCCTATTACTGGAATGACCTGCCGATCCCGCCCGAGATGATCCGCGGTGGCAAGTTCGTCGGCAGCGGCAAACTCACGGCGATACTTCAGCCCATGGTGTCAGGAACAGGCGGCCCCAATTACTTCGCGACCCGGCTTCAGGTTGCGCTCCAGTACCAACAAGCCAGCGGTAAATGGGGAAACCTGCTTGGCACGATGAGGGAAGACACGGCCGCCGAGTTGGAGGCGCGCACCGACTTGGCCAAGTGGCACCCCGTGCGTCGGCACATGCGTGATTTCGGCAAGCGTGGCGGTATCGGCTTTCGCGGAAACAATCTACGCCTAAACGCGCGAATTTTTGCCCGTGATCTGTTTCAGTTCGGACTGACCTCGCACCACGAACTCGCCGAACAGGATGTCGCGTTCGTTCTGACCCTCTCAGATGGTTCGGACACGTCAGGCATCTACAATTCCATGGCGCAGCGCCTGACTACCTTCGTCGAAAGTGCCGTGGTCGGGCAAGAAATTGAAATTGAAACCCGTGGATGACATCTCATGCGGGATAGCTACCAAGCCCCCGAACCAGATTTTGCGAATTGCTGTAGCGGATCCTCTGCTGATAGACGGATTCTTGAGCTGTGACCGCATGGACATCCTCGGATTGCACCAACCCGGCATTCTCGTGACCAATCATTTTGGGGCCGAGATTTGGGGTTGGCAGAACAAGGACCGCTATCGCAGGGCCATCCTCGCACACCACCTGCTTGAGATGTCGATAACCGATCCCAGAGAACTGGAGACCTTCGTACGGTTGGGCATTGGCTCTAGGCTAAGCCCTGCGGAAAAATCGGCCATTGCGTTGGCGCTCCATCGCGGACATACGCTTGCCATCGAGTACAACAACGCCCTCGCGAGAGCTTTGGGCGAGGCTGGGATCGACTCCCAGAGCTTGATCGTCTGTCATCCTCGCGAAATCATTGCTGACCTCGTTCGCAGCAATGACCTGGATGAAGAGACTGCGCAGAAGATGAGGCAAGCGTGGCCGGAAGAGGGTAGGGGGCCGGATAAAGTCCTTGACCTGCCCAAGATATATTCATGACGCATACGCGCTATGGACCCGACGTTAATGCCCTGGCGAGCGAAACCACTTCGTTGGCCGGTAGGTCGAGTTTCATGGCGATTTCTCTCAACCTGGGCAGTGTAATTTCTTCGCGCCGGAAGGCTTCTGTCGCGAGACGGATAAGTTCGCTTCGAAGCTCCTGCTCGCGCTCCCGCTCGCCCGTTTCGGGGGAACTGTCATCAAGCAGTTCGGTGAATTGAAGCATTTTCAGATAGTCATTTCCGAACTCTTTTTTGGAAATAAGTTCCTGCGCGTCAACCTGGCTTATACGATTGAGGCTACGCATCCGCCAAGCCGCTGCCTCGTAACTTACAAGAAAATGCTTCGCTATGGTGGCCACGTCTTGATACGTGACCGTTTGTGAACCGGAGGGCGGCCTGATCTCCGTGTCCGACATACTGTTGTTCGCCACATCGAATATTATTTGTGTTTGTCGACTTGGATAACCCTTTTTGATTTGCTGAAGTTGTTCACTCACACCTTCCGCTGGCATAAGGAAGGCGGCGGCGAATGCGTTCGCACGTTTTTCGACAAGTGCCGACGCATTGGTCCGTCGCGTCGCCGCGATAACCTCCTCGCGATCGAATAAGGCGTGGGCGTACTCGTGGGCATAGGAAAAGCGGCGTCGCACCAGTGAATGCCCGCCATTGACTAATATGGCGAGCCCAACGTCGGCGTGACTGAGAAAAAGGCCGGAAAAATCGTCTGGCAGTTCCGCTGCCGCAACCCAGATTCCCTCAGCGGTGATGATCTCGGCCAGGTTGCTGAGAGGCGCATTGCCCAACCCAAGCCGCCGCCGCTCTTCGGATGCTACCATTTCCGCTTGACGGATCGCCTCGGTCGTCGAATGGAGCGCGGCTCTGTAATTGGGAACGACGGCGTCTCTGTGTTGATCGAGTTGCCTTCGCAAGTGCGCCCCCACCTTGCAGAGGTCCACCATGCGCTGAACCGCCGCACCAAAGCCTTCCGAACCCTGCATCTCGGGCAGTGCCCTTGGCAGGAATATGGAAAGTTCTTCCATCGTTTCGTCGTCGTCTGATAGAAAGGCGGCTGGCTGACGGCCATACAGGCTCGCTAGCTGCATGAGTTCTGCGGTGGAAACCGATCGCGTTCCCGCTTCGATATTGGTCAGGGCCGTCCGCGGTATGTCGATCGCCTCGGCAGCGCTTTGCTGGTTGAGCCCGCGCCGCTCTCGCGCCGCTCGAAGGCGTCTGCCAAGGGTTAAAGGTTCCATGATCGCGCTCCCTGCCGGCTCGAATCGCCATAGGCCGGAAGGCCTGGGCCGCCGGCTGTCTGTTCCACAAACTGTGCCGCACCGGACCACCACTGTCAACATTATCCGGCGATGTCCGATTTCCCTTGAAGTCGCCGTGAGTCGGACATATATTGTCAGTATCGTACTTTGGATGTCCGATTTTGGCAGCCGGTCGAGAAGGAGTTTCGTTGTGGACGAAGAGACGAAGGAAATCCTCCACGGGCAGACCCATGGGCACCCGAGCGAGCACGACCGTCACCATGGGCATCACCACCACCATGGGCATGACCACGACGCGGAATTCCGGATTCATGTGAATACGAAGCCGGTGAAAATTCGCGGTCATCACCATACCGGCCTGGAGATCAAGGAGGCTGCGATCAAGCAAGGCGTGAACATCCAGGTCGATTTCGTACTCAGCCAGGAACTGTCGAAGGATCGCACACGAGTCATCGGGGACGATGAACGCATCGAGGTGAATGAGCATAGCTGCTTTGACGCCATTCCAAACGACGATCATTCCTGAAGGCCAAGATATGACCCCGGCAATCAAGAAGGCGCTGGAGGAACTGCAAGCGCATTTCCCCAGCCTGATCTCGTGGAAAGAGGTTTCAAACGGGAGCTTCGAGGTTGCTGTGGAACGGCTCGACCTTGGTCAGCCATACAAGCAGCAAGACACCTGGTTCGGCTTCACGATCACGCCTCTGGTTGAATATGCAGACGTCTATCCGCATTTCGTCCGGCCCGATTTGTCGCGCACGGACGGAGCGCAGCTTGGCCAAGCCTTTCAGCAGAACAGAAGCTTCTACGACAGGCCCGCCGTCCAGGTATCGCGTCGCGCCAAAATGTCCGGGCCTGAATACCCGGTCAGCCCACTTCTCAAACTCCTGAAGGTCCACCAATGGATGCTTTCCCAGTGAATCGCGCCTGGGAGCTGGTGCTCACAGGCAGGGACTCTCGCAAACTGATGGGCCATTTGTTTCCCGGTGATCACCAGGAACATGGGGCAGTCCTTTTGGCCGGCGTTCACGTGCTCCGTGGACGGGTGCGCCTTTTGGTTCGTGATGTGATCCTGGCGACAGATCATGTCGATCATGTGGCAGGAAAGCGTGGGAATTGGATGCTGACGGCCCAATTCATCCGACCGCACCTTCTGCGTGCCCGCAATGAGAAGCTGGTCTATCTCTCGGTTCACAATCATGGCGGGGATGATCGCGTCGCATTTTCGCGCGATGACACTGCCTCGCACGAGCGTGGATATCCGGCTCTCCTCGACATCGTCCAAGGGATGCCTGTCGGCGCGTTGGTGTTTGCTCCACACGCCGTCGCGGCCGATCTTTGGCTGCCCACAGGCAAGCGTGTCGGCGTCCGGCGTGCCATGGTCGTAGGGTCTCAACGTATCTGCCTCTATCCGGAGCCGCCAAAGCAGGCGCCTGGAATTGTAGCGCCGCGGTTCAGCCGACAGGTGCTGATGTTCGGCGAAACCGGCCAAAGGATCTTGCGTGATTCCAAGGTCGCTATCGTTGGGCTTGGCGGTGTCGGTTCGCAGCTCGCCGAGTTGCTCAGCCGTTTGGGTGTCGGCCATTTTGTGCTGATCGATCCGGACCGTGCGGACGTGTCAAATCTGCCCCGGCTCGTGGCCTCGCGGTGGTGGGATGTCCTCGTCAGCGAGGCCACAGCAGCGCGCTGGGGTTGGGCGCGGCCACTCCTAGATCGCCTCCGGCGCCAAAAGATTGATCTGGCCGCGCGAAACATTCGTCGGGCAAATCGCGTGGCAAAAATTGAACGTGTGTTTGGCTCCGTCGTCGCTCCTGAAAATGCAGCACGCCTGCTGAACTGCGATTTCATTTTCCTCGCTGCCGATCAGATGAGCGCGCGTCTGGTGTTCAACGCGATCGTGCATCAATACCTTATCCCAGGTGTTCAGGTTGGAGCCCGTGTGGTTGCAAACTCGCAAGCCGGCGAAGTTACAGATGTTTTCGCCGTGAGCAGGCCTGTTGGGCCGGACTCCGGGTGCCTTTGGTGCAACGGGCTGATCGACGCCACGAAATTGCAGCTTGAGGCGACCGAGCAGAAGCAGGCGGCCAGTCAGCGTTACGGGACTGAATCTCCAGCTCCAAGCGTGATGACGCTGAACGCGCTTGCCGCCGCCGATGCGGCTAACCTGTTCCAGTTCTACATGACCGGTCTCGCGGTCGATGGATCATTCGATATCTATCGTCGTTATCATCCGCTTCGCGGCGGACTGATGCAGCAAGAGCCTCGGCACTCCGGCACATGCCCCGAGTGCGGGCGTGGTGAGAATGCGCGCTTCGGAAAAGGGGACGGTGCGCACCTGCCAACGATGCCCGGCGCCTGAACTGAGTACAGTCTGATCCGCTCGACCGCCGATCGGCGCCATGATACCGGCGGCTTTGGCGCGATGCCGGACCAACGAAGATAAATTCTAGTGTAACATAAAGGACATTGTGTTACGTATCCGCATCTAACCCGTCGCCTTTTCTGCTTGGTTCTTTATCGCCTGAAGGACTCGCATCTGCTCAACTCCCTCTTCCTCATCCTCGGTAAGCCGATTCTGAAAGAAGTTTATTTTTCCCATTTTCATTGGAAGTTCGGCACAAATCGACACCTGGGTGTCAGCAACAATGAATCTCCAATAATTTCCTAGAACCAAGTCTTCATAGATACCAAATATTGAATCACCAGCGGTAAAAATTACCGATACGTCTGCGGGATACCCCCACATCGCCAAGTGCCATCGCTCCAAAGGTAGTTTCAGGCTTGCATATTCCATTCTTTGCCAGAACCTTAGTTTATCTGAAAGACTATTTTGAACGTTCATGGCGTTGGTGCCGATCCTACGCCAACGGGATCTTTTGTAGTGCTCACTGCCCAATAGCTTCTGTGATATCGCTGCCGCATGTTGTCCTAATACATAGTCGTCGAGTTGGTCGTGTGTTCCTTTGCTCATAGGTCTCTTCTGCCTTGTCGATAGATGCATATTCGGGGTGAAGGCAGCGAGTGCTTCACAGCCGGATCCGCTCTACCTCGTCCTGTGTCAACCGCTCTTTCGTTCGGTCATAAAGCTTCGTCGTGCGTGGACTCTCGTGCGCCGCCATTTCCTGAGCATGTTCGAGCGCGCCACCATTGGCGAGGTAGGCCGTGATCCCGGTCGCGCGAAACGAATGATTGCCGATCGGCGCATAAATGCCAACCGCCACCGCCCGCTTGCGGATCATTCGCCACGCATCCGACTGCCCCATAGGTTCCGAGGACAGTTCGACGCCACGATGGCCGCGCGAGGTGCGGAACAGATAGCCCTTGCGGTCCTCGGCGATGCCGGCCGCCGCGATGTAGGCATGCAGCGCCTCGGCCAGCAGGTGGTGGCAGGGCATGGCGTGTTCCTTACCGCCTTTCTCGTGCAGCCGGATCTGCCAGCTAGCGCCCTTGGGCCGGAGATCTTCGACCTTCATCTTCACCGCCGCGGTGATCCGCGCGAAGGAATAGGTAAGGGTGGCGATCAGCGCTCGGTCGCGCAGGTCGCGCACCGTGTCGGTCGGGATGGCATCGATCAGCTTGCGCCACTCGCCACCCTCAAGCACCGGCGTTTTCCCGGTCTTCACCACGTGCTTCGGCCCGCGCACCGCGGCGGCCGGGTTGGTCGGCACCACCTGGCCGGTGATCAGCCAGTCGAACAGCATGCGCACCGCGGCGAGCTGCTGCTTCACATCGGGTGCCGAATGGGTCAGCCCGCGTGTCTCAATATAAGTGGCAACGTCGTACGGCCGGATCGTTGGCAGGCTCAGGCCGCGCTCGTCGCACCAGGCGAAGAAGGTCTGGCACGCGCGGCTGTAAGCCCGGCGGGTGTTGGGGTTGCGGATGTTCGAGGTGAAGAAGTCGACGTAGCGCCAGGACGCGGATTCGCCGGCCTCGGCGATCATCGACGGAATTAAGGCAACCCCTGCAACAGATCGGGTAAAAATTTCCGTGGCCGTCGGAGAGACGATTGTGGGCAGGGATTCGTCGGTCATGGGTTTCTCTTTAGCACGGATATCACGCATGATAAAGGACGTTATCATGCGTGAAATTGAGGCGAGAGGCGCGTGTGACTTCAGAGGGCTGGCCTGCGTTCTCACCTGTCCGAGCGCGCGATCCTGAGAATCTCTTCGGCAATGTTTTCAGGTGAAAGAATAAAGTCGATGCACCCGCTGGCTATCGCGCTTGCGGGCATGTCCGACTGCGTGGCTGTATCTGGCTTCTGCGCGATCGTTATTCCTCCTACGTCTCTTATGCCACATAGGGCTTCGGCTCCGTCCCCATCGTAGCCAGAGACGATGACGGCGATGAGCCTGCCATTCCAGTGCTGCGTCAGGGAGCGAAGGAAGACGGTGATGACGTCGGGCCATCCCCTCGGCTTGGATATCGGTTTAAGACGGAATTTGCCATCCAAAACATGCAGATCACGCTTTGGTGGGATAATGAACACGCAGTTTGGCCGAATGTGCAGGCCTTCGGTGATGAGTTCAACCGGCATTTCGGTATAGCGGGGAAGAATTTCATGAAGAAGTGTGGCTACGGTTCTAAGGTGGTTGACGATTATAATCGCGACACCGAGATCGGCGGGCAGATGCCGAAGCAGGCGTGTGTAAGCATCCAGTCCCCCGGCTGAACCACCGACACAGACCAGAGGAAAATCGTTGGCCGCTCTAATGGATTTCATTTGCGGTAATTCTGCCTCGGGTTACCCTAGTCAGTAGCAGCCTCTGTCGTGTTCGGGCCAGTCAACATACCGGTAGAGGGTGGCCGCAAAGTTGCCGCCGCCGGAGATAGGGTTTGGCGCGCGCCGAACCTCAGTCCGGAGTCATGGCGGTGAAGGCAGTCTTAAGATAGTTTCCGGGCAATGACAGCCACCGTACCCGACCTCAATCGGGATTTGCTGAAGCAGCAAGCTGCTATCGTGACGGTGATCGCGCCCGATACGCCCCTTGTGGAAACGCTCGGTGCAATCATCGCCCTTGCCGCACGTCTGGAGCCTGGTGAAAGCGATGGACCGCCTGCGGACCTAATCATTTATTTCGAACCGAGATTTTCCGAGGTGGGCGCGAATGTCCGGCGGCGACCAGCAGTCGCGACACCACTGTGGGACACCTCTCGGAACAATCCGGCGGCACACCGGGGACCTTTCGATTTTGAGTGAGAAGCGTTATCTGCCTTACTCGGGGTAGGTTCGGGGTGAGTGCCAGTCCGTGGTCAGAACGCCGAAGCGAACGATAACAGCGTCCCAGCAGAGGCATCCGAGGATATGTCCGGCGAAGCGGAAAAGACCTGTGCGGAGAGCACGACCGAACCTCTTGCCGATGGGAAACCCGGCCGCGTCGCAGATAACAGCGCCGTCCCGGTCGTCGGGTTAGGCGCCTCGGCCGGTGGCATCGAGGCTCTCATCCAATTTTTCGACAGCATGACCGCCGACAGCGATCTGGCGTTCGTCGTCGTCCTGCATCTGGACCCGACCCGGCAAAGTCAGTTGGCCTCGATCCTTTCACACCACACCTCGATGCCGGTCGTTGAGATCGAGGATGGCATCGAGATCGCGCCCAATCACGTTTATGTGATCGCGCCCAACTACGATCTGACGCTTGATGGTAATGTGCTGCGATTGACCGAGCCGGCACAGCCGCGCGGCCATCGCCATCCGGTTGACGTGCTGTTCCAGTCGCTTGCCGAACAGCGGGCAGAACGCACCACCGCCATTATCCTGTCAGGAACGGGAACGAACGGCACGCATGGCCTGAAGGAAGTTAAGGCGACTGGCGGCCTGATCCTGGTCCAGGACCCTGCTACCGCAGGCTTCGATGGGATGCCGCGCAGCGCGATCGGCGCGGGCTTGGCCGATCACGTCCTGGCACCAGCCGACATGCCTGCGACATTGCTGCGATATTTTCAGCACGGCTATGTCGCCGCTCCGGATGGTCTTGCGACCCTGCCCGGCGACAAGCAACCGGGTCTTGAGCAGCTTTTGGGGCTTCTGCGAGCGCATTCTGGCTACGACTTCCACATCTATAAACTGACGACGCTGCTACGCCGAATCAATCGGCGCATGAGCCTGATGAGCGTGGGGAGAGTTGAGGACTATATTGAGCGGCTTCGTTCCGATCCGGTCGAAGTCAAGGCATTGGTCCGGGATCTTCTGATCAGCGTCACCGGCTTCTTCCGCGATGCCGACGCATGGAACACCCTTGATGAAACTGTGATTGCCCAATTGGTCGCCGACCGGGAGACGGGTGCGTCAATCCGGGTATGGGCACCGGCGTGTGCCACGGGCGAGGAAGCCTATTCCGTCGCCATGCTGTTGCAAGAACGCGCCGAGGCCGCGCACAAGCAGTTCGACCTGAAAATCTTCGCCTCGGACATCCAAGACGACAATCTGAACGTCGCCCGTGCCGGCGTGTATCCAGGTGCCAGTGTCGAGACACTGTCGCCCGAGCGCGTCCTGCGGTTCTTCGAAAGGCTCGACGGCTCCTATCAGGTCCGAAAGTCTCTGCGCGATATCGTCGTGTTCGCGCGGCAGAATTTGCTCCAGGATCCGCCGTTCTCACGCATGGACCTGATCACCTGTCGCAACATGCTGATCTATGTCGAGCCTGAGGCCCAGAGGCGGGCGTTGAGGTTGTTTCACTTCGCACTGCGCGAGGGCGGCCGGTTGTTCCTCGGCAGCGCGGAAACCATCGGCCGGGCAGACGACCTGTTCGAGACGGTCTCCAAGAAGTGGCGCATCTATCGCCGCTTCGGGCCAACGCGGCACGACATCGTTGATTTTCCTTTGCTCGGCGGCCGCGCGACTCGATCGCATCAACTGGAGGTTCCATCGTCACCGGAGCCGTCGGCGCGCGTTTCCGAGGCAGCGCGCCGGGCGTTGCTGGACCGTTTCGCCCCTGCCTCGGCGCTGATCGACCAGAGAGGCCGTGTCCTCTACTTCCACGGCGACATTGGCGATTACCTCAAGCATCCCAACGGAGAGCCGACACGCGACCTGCTCGCGATGGCGCGGGAAGGCCTGTTGGCGAAGCTCCGGGGAGCGATCCACACAGCGATCACTGATAAACGGGAGACCCGGTTCATCACGCAAATCCAGCAGGGCGACATGCTCCGCTCGATCGCGGTCACTCTGTCCCCGCTGCCAGCGGTGCCTCCGACATCCGCGATGACATTGGTGACGTTCGAACCGGTAGCATCCGAATTACCGACCGCCCTGCCGACGGCGGAGAGCAGAGAGGAACATGATGCTGCCTCGGTCCTGGAAAACGAACTGAGATCGACCCGCGCGGAGCTGCAAGGCACGATCGAACAGTTGGAAAGCGTCAACGAGGAACTGAAGGCCTCCAACGAGGAGGCCACCTCCATGAACGAGGAGCTTCAATCCACGAACGAGGAATTGGAGACCTCGAAGGAAGAACTACAATCGTTCAATGAAGAGTTGCATTCGGTGAACAGTCAGTTGCAGCACAAGATCAACGAACTGGATCAAACCAGCAACGACTTGGCAAACCTTCTGTCCGGAACCGAGATCGCGACGGTGTTCCTCGACACGGAATTCCGGATCAAGTGGTTTTCACCGGCTACCAAGCCACTGCTTGAATTGGTGTTATCCGACGTCGGTCGGCCGATTAGCCATTTTGCTCGTAAATTTGCCGATGACAAACTGCTCGGCGACGCAGAGACCGTGCTGGCGAAGCTGACTCCGATCGAAGCCGAAATTCGCGGTGACGACGACAAATGGTTTCTGCGGCGCATACTTCCTTACCGAACGCGGGATAATCGCATCGCGGGCCTTGTGGTTACCTTTATCGATATCACCGATCGGCGACGGGCGACTGACGCCATCGACGAGGCACGTATCTATGCCGAGGCGATTGTGGCGACAGTTCGCCAGCCCTTAGTGGTCCTTGATGCCGGGTTGCGAGTGAGGTCAGCCAATCGCGCGTTCTACACGCTGTTCGATATGGCACCGGATAGTGCGGAGCACCTTCGCCTGTACGAACTGGGCAACGGCGAGTGGAACATTCCTGAACTCCGCCGGCTGCTGGATGAGGTGCTGCACAAGGACGAGCGCTTCGATGATGTCGAAGTCGCATTCGGCCCCCCCGGACCCGACCAGCGCACCATGCTGCTCAACGCCCGAAAGCTGGCGCGCAACGGTGGCCGCGAGAAACTGATCCTGCTCGCGATCGAGGAAATCACAGGGCGCAAGCGCGATGCCGGGCATCAGGAGATGCTGATTGGCGAACTGAATCACCGCGTCAAGAACGTGCTGGCGACCGTGCAGGCGATCGTGTCTCAGACCGCCCGGCAGAGCGCTTCGCTGGGTGATTTCCAGGTGGCGTTCGAGGGACGGCTGCATGCGTTGGCGCAGGCGCACAATCTTCTGGCTGAGAAGGAGTGGGTGGGAACGGAGATCGGTCAGCTCGTCGGGCAGACCCTGGCGCCGTATCGCTTGCGGGATTCGACCCGCATTTCGGCGGATGGCCCACCTCTCACGGTTCGAGCCCAGAGTGGCGTTGCCCTGGTGCTGGTTCTGCACGAACTGGCAACCAACGCCGCAAAATATGGCGCGCTCTCCGTGCCGACCGGCAAACTCGCGGTCACCTGGCGCCCGATTGGCGAAGGGACGTCGGAACGCATTCGTTTGCAATGGATCGAGACAGACGGCCCCAAAGTGACACCACCATCCCGACAGGGGTTTGGCACGAAGCTCATCCAGAGAAGCACGGTTCATGAACTTGGTGGTGAAGCGCGTCTTGAGTATCCGGAGGAAGGCCTGCGCTGCGAGTTGATTTTTCCGTGGGCGGGGATCCCGACCTAAGGTAGCGGGTTTAAATGATGTGATGGAGAACCACGCCAAGACGCTAAACGGCTTGCGCATCCTTGTGGTCGAGGACGAAGCGCTGGTCGCCATGATGTTGGAAGACATGTTGCTGGACTTTGGCTGCCGCGTTGATCTTGCTCCAAGCATCAAGAGTGCCCTCGCGGCCATCCGTGACCACCCTCTGGATGGCGTGCTCCTGGACATGAACATTCACGGCCAGCAGACGACCGCGGTCGCGGAAGAACTGCTGAGCCGGTCGATGCCATTTTTGCTGGTGACTAGCTACGGCTCTGGCAACAGCGATCCGCCGACCATCAAGGCCGCACCACGGCTACAAAAACCTTTCAGCCAAGATGATCTTGGCCGCCGCATGGGGGAGGTGTTCGGCGCGTCCGGCGGCGCGGCCGCACAGCGCCTGTAATTCACGAACGCTAGGGTGAAATGCCGGATTGATAAACCGCAGCAGATCGCGTTTTATTTGTCGTGGTGGCGATGGTTCATCGGACACTTTAGCATCAGAAATGTGTATCAGAAAAAGTTAATTATATCAGCAGCCCAGCGTTGATGCAGATGTTTTTGATTTATGCAGTATTGGAAGATTCGGATTGATCCGAAGGAGCCGCCTGCATGTCGCGCGGCTTCCGACTCATTTGAAGCTCACGTGTGGCAAGCGGACCGCGAATGTAGTGCCTTCACCATCAGATGATTGCACCTCTATCGTTCCCCCGTGCGCGGAGATGATTTCCTTCGCAATATAGAGGCCCAGGCCCAGGCTGGTAGAATTGTCATCGGCGGCTCGCTGGTCCGATGAGCCTTGAAAGAGGCAGTCAAATAACTTCGGTATCATTTTCGGGGGGATGGGAGTGCCCTCATTATGCACCGAAAGTTCCACCTCCCCATTTTCATCACGTTTCGCCGTTACTGAAATAGGAGATTTGACATCGCCATGCTGGACCGCGTTTCCTAAAAGATTCGATAACACCTGGCTCATTCGAGGCTCATCCCATTCTCCAGGAAGCTCATCGTCGCAGTTCAGCTGGAAGGTGCGTTTCGGATAGATTGCCTTCATTTCCTCGATAACATTCGCGCAAATGCGGCGCATGCAGGTATGGGTGGGTTTAATTAAAATTCCTGCACCCAGTCGGACGCGTGTTAGCTCGATCAAATCGGTAATCATGTGAGACATGCGGCCCGCGCAGATTAATATTTGGGACGCAAAATGGCCGTTACGATCCGGAGTTTTTGAGCGCAATTGCAATTCTGCAAATCCTGAAATTGCTCCAAGCGGGTTCCTCAGATCATGCCCTAGGATTCCAAGAAATAGCTCCCGTGAGCGGTCGATTTCTTCAGAATACCTTACCGCTGCTTCTGTTAGGGCCTGGTCAATAGATTCATTGAACCTGGTGAGGTCATAGAGAGACGCCACGCCGATTTCGATGACCTCGCTCTGCCACAATCGAATGACCGTTGCCCGCAAAGCTCTGAACTCAGAGATGACTTGTCGCGCTGACAATCCCATTTTGACCCGCGCCAAAGCGTGCCGCTCAGCCGCATCTTCAATATGCTGGTTGCGCCTGGGAGCACCTTCCGACTTTCCCTGCTGCTGCTCAGCACTTTGAGCGCGGTCCATATCGGCAGCAATTTCGTTCAGCATATCAACGATGCCATCTCTGAGAACCGACGCGCTGAACTCCTCCTCCGGCAGCAAGGTCGCGGCAAATAGCTCCCATTCTGCAGAAATTTGCTCAATGTTTGATCTGATGAACGCTGCGAGTCTCATGATATTGGATTTCAATCTAGAAGAAGGCTCAGGCTACGCTCCGGACCGAAAAGAAGCCATAAAACCTTTGAGCCATCCCAGCATGCGCCGCAGATACATCCCGGCGCCGCCCGGGCGCACTACAGCATGCCGTTACGACGGTCTGCGGGGGATAGCGGTCACCGCATAAGATTCGATTCTGACAAGTCGGGACCGTGCGCGCCTCGCAGCATGAACAGGAAGCGAACGGTGTATGCGTAGCCTCCGAAATTGGCCGTCTCAAAATTCTTGCAGACCGTGTGAAAACACGGGTTCATGACCAGCTCGGCATGATTTGGCGTCAGCGACACGCGACGATGCCCGGGCGGACCACTGAGCTCGGCATGCCGGAAAATCCGGCATCGGATCGCGGCCATAGCCGATCCACCATCCAACTCGGCCAAAACCGCCCCAAAAGACACTCGTCAGGCCGCCAGAGAGGCCATCAGATCGGCAAATCCAACGATATTCAGCACCCGCCGCAGATTATAGGCGAGCGCGGTCAGACTGAACTCGGCGCGGACCTTCTCCAGTCCTCGCATCAGGAACGCGCCTTGGTTCATCCATTGTTTAATCGTGCCGAACGGATGCTCGACCGTCTCACGCCGCCGGTCGAGCACGCCCGGTCGCTTCGCCAGCCGCGCCTGCATCCGGTCCAGCACTGCTTCGTTCTCCAGCCGGGAGACGGCACGGAACTTGCCATTGGTGCAGCGGGCGCGGATCGTGCAGTCGTCGCAAGCCAGCTTGTTGACATAGTTTGTCTTCTTCAGGCCACGCAGCAAAGACGATGAATAAGGATGCAACTGCTGACCGGCCGGGCAAGTATAAGTGTCGCTCTCCGTGTCGTAGCGGAACTCATCCTTGCGGAACAATCCGGCCTTCACCGAAGGACCGCGCTGCGGCCGCGGCACGTAGGGTACTATCCCGGCCTTCTCGCAAGCCTCGATGTCCTCGATCTTGAAGTAACCTTTGTCGGCAACGACGTCGATCGTCTCGACACCAAGCACTTCCTTCGCCGGCTCCGCCGTCTGCGTCAGCATCCCCATGTCGACGACCTGGTTCGTTACCTGCTGCTCGACGATCAGCTTGTGCTTCACATCGACCGCAACTTGCACATTATAGCCGACGGCAACACGGGTGTGCGCCGCCATCGCCCGGCTATCAGGGTCGGTCAGCGAGATCTGGTCCTCGCCGGTCTTATCCAGGTGCGCCAGCATCTCCTTGCACCGGGTGCGCCGCGCGCGGATCGCGGCGATCTTCTCGGCCAAGTTCTTGACGCGCGAGCCAGCCGTCTTGGCCTCGGCTTCATCGCTTTGGTCGAGCCGCTTCAGGTAGTCGTTCAGCTTGGCGTCGGCCAGTTCGATGAATTTGGACAGCGACGCGCGGGTGAAGTTGCGGTCCTTGTTGTTGACCGCCTTGATCCGCGTGCCGTCGACAGCGAGCAGCTCGCGGCCGAACAGGTCCATCTGGCGGCAGAGCAGCACGAACTGGCGGAACACCGGTCGGAAGGCTTTGTGGTTGAGGCAACGGAAATCAGCGATGGTCTTGAAGTCGGGCTTAAGGTGCCGCAGCAGCCAGATGACTTCGAGGTTTCGATTGGTCTCGGCTTCCAACCGGCGGCTGGAGCGGACGCGGTTCAAGTAACCATATATATAGAGCTTGAGCAGGTCCCCCGGATCATAGCCCGGCCGGCCGGTTGATTTTGCGGTCACCCGGACGAAGCCCGCCGCGGCCAGGTCGAGGCCATCGACAAAGGCGTCGATGAAGCGGACCGGGTTTTCCGGACCGACATATTCGTCCAGCGATTCGGGGAGTAGCAGGGTCTGGGAGCGGTTGTGGCCGGCAATGTGCGTCATGCGCCGGATTCTAGCAGAACTCCCGCCGAGCCGGAATCCGTTTCGGTAGAGATTTCACACAGTCTGCTTGAGTTTCGCACACCTGGGTAATTTGCATCGCCTTATGCTATTTTTCTGTTCCCCTCAGCCGCACAGGCCTACTCCCTTGGGAACCAGCACCGACACCTTTGACAGCACGACACTGGCGGCGTTGGGCGCGACGGACGGCACCTACACCTGGACGTGGAGTGGCGCGAGCGCCGACAGCCTTACGCTGATTGTCGGGACTGCGCCCGCCCCGGAACCTGCCTCCCTCGCCCAACTCAGCGCCGGTGTGGTCGGTCTCGGCCTGATCCGCCGCAAGCGCATCCAGTAACACCGCGAGCATTTCTCAAGGGGCCGCCTCGCGAGCCTCGGGAGCGTCACATCGAGCGTCACGGTGGAATCAGGGCTCTTCATACACCATTGCACCCGCGATGCGGCCGTTCGTGGGCGACCTCCTGATGTGAGTAGATTCCGAGCCTACCGTTTCCGTCGCGACGGGCGCTGTCTCTTTCCCTGTGATGGATAGATGGCTGGCTGATAGAGGAGCGGGCAAAACTTCTCCACAGCATGCGCTAGTCTGAAATCGGACCAGATCGCCGTTGGAAAGCCGCGACATTTTCCTAAATATGAACAATTACAACCAGCTACGTTGTGCCTCTAAACGAGGCAGACGCCAGAAACCACAGCTTGTTCTGATATATCGCCGCGGTGCATTAGAGTTATCCACAACTGTACCCACCGCTGTGGTGGAAAACTCTTGCAACGAAAAGGCGCCCTTTCGCACCCGATTTCCCGATTATGGTTGCACTCGCTATGGGTTACCGTGAATGGGCACGGCATCCGGGCCGTACCCTGCCGAGGGTCCGCACAGTAAGCGGACCCAAAAGCACCAAGAGTGCATTGGTCCATATGGACAGACCTGACGGACCATCCGCGGACCATTGACGGCGTAGCGACGGCGGCATGGATGTCAGCAACGACGACATCGTCCACCTCTTCCCACTGATCTGGCGCCATCTCAACTTTCCTCGGGCGGTACGACTTCTCGCTGCCCGACACCGTTATGAACGGCGGTCTGAGGCCGCTCAGGAACCCTATTTCCGCATGGGACTTTCGAACAGCGTGATGCCGGCTTTCTGTTCCTCTCAGCCGCACAGGCCGCCACAGGCGGGTCAGTTTCGCCCACCTGGCAGATCCGAGCGTCGGACCAGGCGCAATCGCAGCGCGGGCATTCGTAGCGATCAAGGAACATCGGGCAACCTCCGGACGGACCTTCCACATCTGCGGAAGGCCGGGTTCCGGTTGATAAAGGTCAGTCGAAACTGCGCCAGTAACCGGTGCCGCGCTTCGCGCGTCTTTCCTTCCGGATGGGAGCGGTGGAATAGCCGCGTTCCGCGAGGGCGCGGCGGATCACGTCATGACAGACGCCGATTTCCGCCTCGATGTAGGAGAAGGTCCGGCCTTTCGCGCGCATTATCAACACCATTTCGAGTTCATCGGGCGTAAGGCTCATGCGCCGGGCGACCTGGGCCTCCGCCAGCTTCTGACGATGGGCTGCCCAGCGGGGATCGGTCGCGACATAGGCCTTCTGCGCCACGGACAGTTTCCGGCGCTGTTCCTGCGACACGGGGGGCCGCCGGCTGGGATTGCTGCCCCGGTGGTGGCTGCGGTTCGGGCTATGCGGATGGGACTCCCGCTGCGGGTTGCGGGTGCCGCTTGTGTCGGTGTCGGGCGTTGTCTCGCTCATGGTCCTGTGCCTTTCGTTTCGGAAGCAGCGCGCTGCTTCCTGCCCGTCGGCGAGACCGGGGTGTGCAAGCGGAAAGGGGCTTCGCGGGGACCCGGAACGAAACGAAATTGCCGGCTTCGGAAATTTCGTCTGCGTTCTGGGCGGAAGCCCCTTGGAGCGCGCCGAGGGGCTGGCCCCTAAGCCCGCGAAGCGGGGCGGGCCGCGCCCGCGGCCGGATGTGTGCTTGCGCGAGGGAGTGTGACCCGCCGGGCCGACACGCGCTTTTCCGCGGCTCGGGGAGGACGCCCTATGCGCCCGCGTAAAGCCCGACCCCGCCATTGCGGGGGCGCGCCGGCATCTGGCCTGGTAGCGGATCGCCGTTCTGGAATCGCATCAGTGCAGGAAGGACACGGTGGCCCGCGCTGTGCCATGATTGGCCGGCCGCACATTCAGCGAGACGGAGAACCCTGCACCATGGCGGATGCCCGCCCCCAACTTCCCGAGCTGGCCGTCAACCGGTCGTTCATGTCCGCGTTTCTCGCGGAAGATCCGCCGTGCCTGGCACTCGGCATGGTCGAAGAAGACGCGAGCCGGAGTGCGCTGCTCGCGCTGCGTCTGGAGCGGGCGCTGCCGCAGCAAGTCGCCGCCGGCGGCTTCAGTTTCGGGCACGCGTTGCTTGGCGGCGGCACCTGGGAGGTGGTGCATTTCGGCTTCGCGTTCTACGGCTTCGCCACCTACAACGTGCTGATCAATCCGAACGACCCGGTGGCGCAAACCGTGCTGGAGGCGATGGTTACGTCAGGCGACTACTTTTTCTTCGCGCTCGATGGTGACCGCCGAACAACGGCATTCCGCTCATCCATCGGGACGGACAACCTTGCCGGACTGAAGGCCAATATGCAGCGCATCCGGGGATCGGCGACGACCGATGCGCAGTACCGCCAGGCGGTCGCGCAGTTCAGGAAGCGGCCAGAGCCGCCGGGGACGCTACTGTCCTGGGTGTGTCGGGGGAAACCCGCGTATCTTGACCTGGAACAGGACCGGCTGGTGCTGCGCCCCGCCTGAGGCGGCCCCGGCTATCTTATTCCTCCGTCCAGTACAGTCCCACCAGCCTCGTTCACCCGCGGTTCAAGCAATCGGCCCCGTTGATGACCGCGGCTCGACGGGGGATGCCCCTGAAGGCCGTCTCTCGATAGGGCTTGCCGCAAGAACACAAACGGAACACGATGGGACATGACCGCCCCGTCCCAAGCAGTTTGTCCGTCGTGCGGCCGTGCCGTTCCACGTTCGTGGCCCCCCACCAACATGCCTGCCGAATGCGACCGGTGCCGCGATCAGCCGGACTTGTGCGGACAACTGGCGCTTGAACTGTTCGCCGGGTCGCCGGTCGATCCTCCCTCTGAAAGACCCCGCCATGCCCGATGAGCCAACGCCCGACGATCAGGGCCGCCTGATGGCCGTTGATCCCGACGATCTACGGCAAACGCTGTCACACGCCCTTCTCTACGACGGCAAAAAGCGTAATCACCGGGCCGAGAGCTTTGGTGCCGCCATCGTGGCGGACCACCTCGTACAAGCCTTAAAACGGAGCGGCTACGTCGTCATGCGGAAGCCGGCGTCACACGAACCGATCGTCTATGGCCCACGCATCCGGCTGATGGATTGACCTTGGCAATGGGCGTGCGGCGCTTCAATCTTCCGGCCGATGTGCAACCTCTTCAGCATGACCAGGAGCCAGGCAGCGATCATCGCCGTGGCGCGCGCGATGGTGGACAAAACGGGCAACCTGCCGCCGGCGCCCGGCATCTTCCCGGATTACCCCGCACCCATCGTTCGCAACACGGCTGACGGCCGGGAACTGGCAATGGCTCGGTGGGGCATGCCATCGCCCGTGTTCGTGCTCAAAGGGCGCAACAGCGATCCGGGGGTTACGAACGTGCGCAACACCGCATCGCCGCACTGGCGGCGCTGGCTCGCGCCAGACTGCCGGTGCGTTGTTCCCTTCACGTCGTTCTCAGAAAACGAGGCACTGCCGGACGGCCGCAAGCCGCCGATCTGGTTCGCGCTTGCCGACGATCGCCCGCTCGCGTTCTTCGCCGGGATATGCGTTCGGGGCTGGACGTCGGTTCGGAAGGTGAAAGAGGGCGAGACCACCAACGACCTGTTCGCCTTCCTGACGACCGAGCCGAACGCGCTCGTTGGCGCCTATCACCCCAAGGCGATGCCGGTCGTTCTGACGACGCCAGAGGAGATTGACACGTGGATGGAAGCGCCGACGCCCATTGCCTTGCAGCTTCAGCGGCCGTTGGCCGATGACGCATTGGTGGTGGTGGCGCGCGGCCAGAAGCAGGACGGCGGAACGGACGCGCCGCCCGGCCTGCTTATCTGAGGCGTCACCGGTGCCCGATGACCGTTATCTCCCGGATCTTTCGTTGATTGGATATCTCGACCAACACCACCTGCGCCGGACGGGCGCGGCACGGTTTGCCATCGCGCAGCCCGCTACATCGTAGCCGCCTCAACACGTCGCTGATGCGCGTCTTGTGGCCATAGGGTTCGACCAGGTCCTGGATGCGCAGCGGCACATGCCGGCGGCATCGGCTACACCGGACGTCGAGTTGCCATCTGGTCAGTTCGCCGATCGGCGTTGCCGGCACAGGCATCGATCCATATGCGAGCTCTGGCATAGAGAGAACATATTAGGAACTCCAACTTGAGTCGAGGGTTGGGCACGTTGTCGCAGATGTTGGGCTGATCGTCTCCGGCCAATTCCCGCTCGGCCTGAAGCCAGTGCTCAAGATAACGTACTACAGGACGTGTTTCCGGTTCCACGCAATCCGCAACCATCCGTTGTGTTGTCCGAGCGCCGACCATGGCATGTTTCATCAGAAACTGGATTCGCGAAACTTCCTCCGCGAAAAAGAGACTGGATTCCGATGGCCAAACAGGGAAACAGCACGCCGGCCGGCCCATCGACGCACACCACGCGTCAGCCGGAAGCAACCAAGGCGGCGAGAGGGCGGCCCCGCAAAGTGGACAGCGAACCAGCGCCGCCAACGGCCCCACTTGCTGCCGACACCGACGAGGCACCCGATCCCTTGCAAATCCTGTTTGGCGAGAACCTGAGGACGGCCCGGTTGCTAGCCGGACTCTCGCAGACTGACCTCGCCGCGCGGTCCGGCCTGTCGCAGCAATATCTCTCGAAGGTCGAGTCGGGACACAAGAACGTGACGCTGCGCACGATAGCGACGCTGGCAAAGGCCGTTGGGAGAGACGCGAGCGTCCTGCTGCGGCAGCCGAGAAAGCCCTGAGAAGACGCGCCCGATTACGGGCCTTGCCCAACATTGTATGATCTGGCACAGTTACGATCATTGATGATCCGAAAGACTTCTGAACGAGGCGATGCTACGTAACAAATGCAGAGTTGATGCGGTAACGCCCCCGCTGGCCTTCAACGGCCTCAGGTGGTACCAAGCCATATCGAACGAGGCCGCTTCGTCGAATGTCAGGGCGGAAACCAAGAGTAACTTCCTGCAATATTCCAGGGAATAAGGATATCATTGCACCTATATAGGCGATGCGAGACTAGCCACCCCCACCTGATCCGGACGTGACCCGAAGCCGTCGAATGGCGGACTGATTATCTCGTATGGTGCATTTTACGTTCCTTATGAGGAATAGTATAATTCTTCGCTTGCCATGCGTCTGACATGCCTTATAATATGTGGCCATGGCCGAAGATTCACAGCCCTCGGCGCGGGAAGAGCAAGCCCGCCGCCTTGCCGAAACCCTACGACGCCAACTCGGTGCCACGCTCTGCGGATTGATGCAGGCCCCCGACGTGGTGGAGTTGATCTTGAACCCGGACGGCCGGGTTTGGGTGGATCGGCTCGGTCAGGGCATGTCGCCCGTCTGCATGATGGCGCCAGCCACGGCAGAGTCGCTGATCGCGACCGTGGCCAGCACCCTGCGCAGCACCGTCACGCGGGAGAACCCGATCCTCGAGTGTGAATTGCCCCTGGTGGCGCCGCTCGACGGCGCCCGGTTCGAAGCCCTCATTCCGCCGGTTGTCTCGCCAGGTCCGGCCTTCACGATCCGCCGCAAGGCGTCTTCCGTCTTCAAATTGAAAGCGTATGAAGATCAAGGGATCATGACGGCCAGGCAGCGCGCCGCCATCGAGCGCGCGGTTCGCGCCCGTCAGAACATTCTCGTGGTCGGCGGCACCGGAACCGGCAAGACGACACTGACAAATGCGATCCTCGCCTACATGGCCGAGGTCGAAACCAGGCACCGCCTGGTCATCATCGAAGATACGTCCGAGATCCAGTGCGAGGCCGAGAACAAGGTCATCCTGCGGACCACGGATATGGTCGGCATGCTCCGCCTGCTGAAAGCCACCATGCGGCTGCGGCCGGACCGCATCATCGTGGGGGAGGTCCGGGACGGCGCGGCCTTGGCGCTGCTCAAGGCTTGGAACACCGGTCATCCCGGCGGCGTCTGCACTGTCCACGCGAACACCCATGTCGATGCCGCGCGTGCCGGCCTGACCCGGATCGAGCAATTGGTCCAGGAGGCCAGCAATTCGCCCATGCGCGAACTGATAGCCGAGGCCGTGGACCTGATCGTGTCCATCGCCAAGGCGGACAACCAACCCGGCCGTCTCGTCCAGGGGGTCGTGTCCATCAGCGGAATCGTTGACGGCGCCTACCAGCTTTCCAACGCGGAGTGAGATCGATCCATGCAGAAGACCCGAGCCTTGTTTCGAAAAACCTGGATACCCGTTCTCGGCGGCATCGCCGTTGGCGCCATGGCCTGCCATCCGACTCTGGCGCATGCGGCCTCGGCCGGCGGCAGCCTGCCGTGGGACACCCCGCTGACCACGCTGAAAACCGATATCACCGGCCCGGTCGCCTTCACCATCTCACTGCTGGCCATGGTGGCATGCGGTGCGGCCCTGGTGTTCGGCGGCGAGATCAACGAATTCATCCGCCGTCTCGTCATGATCGTGCTGGTGGCGGCGTTCCTGGTCGGCGTGACCAATCTGGCCTCGGCGCTCGGGATCACCGGAGCC
>Ga0207933_1000777_pt1 | contig 28146 bp, 26 predicted proteins | sample NGESurdeep092012_4_FD_184488 | JGI IMG/M metagenome (GOLD analysis project Ga0207933, IMG submission 184488) | Arctic peat soil microbial communities from Barrow, Alaska - NGEE Surface sample F53-3 deep-092012 (SPAdes) | ecosystem: Environmental > Terrestrial > Soil > Wetlands > Peat ... | reverse complement strand
TCCAGCGCCTTCAGCCGTTTCTCGGCCATCCAGGCGGGCTCGCCCTTGATCTTCGAGAGCTCGCGCACGACCTCGCGCGAGATGCCCTGGCGGGCGAGTAGCTGACCCTGCTCGTCCTCGACGATCAGGCTGGGCTTGGTGATCTTCGTGCGGTCAATCGTGGCCATGCGGCTCCTCGCTGCGGTTGTGCTCTGAATCCTGTGCTCTGAAGTAGGGATTGTATCGCGGCGGGCAGCTCTCACCAGATGGTGCCCTGCGGATCGAATCTGCGGATCGCTCGGTCACGAGTGACCAGCGGGGCGCCGATCGAGCGAGCCGTCGCATAGATCAGCCGGTCCACAGGGTCTCCGGGAAAAGCCTGTGCATCGAGAAGGCCGGCAGCGACAGCTACCTGGGCGCCTGGCGCGAGCGGATCCACTCGCGCATCGGCGAGCCCTTGAGCCACCCATGCGCTCACCTCGCGGTCGAGCTTTATACGCCCGCGCGCTGAGAGCATGGCGATCTCCCAAGCGCTCAGAGTGGACACGCCAATGTTCGAGGCTCGGGCGATCGCCTCGGTTGCAGCATCAGATAGGCGCTCGGGTGCGCTGAGCCACCAGAGCCACACGTGCGTATCGAGAACGATCACGCCGTGGCGGCGTCCCACTCGATGTCGAGTGGCTCTATGAGCTCGTCATCGGAGACGTTGAACGTGACCGAGCTGTGCAGGCTCTCGGGTGCCGTAGCAGCGGATACTTGAGCGACCGCACGGCCGTGCTTGGTAACAACGATCTCCTCACCGGTGGCCGCCACCTCATCGAGAATCGCAAGGCACTTTGCCTTGAACTCGCTTGCGGATATGGTCCGACTTGCCATGACTATAGTTAGAGTACCATAGTCACCTTGTTTTGGGTCCGTCACCGCCGGTTTTCGAACCCATCCCGGCGGCCAGCGCAGCTCGTCTCAGTGGCCAAACGCTCCAGCAGCCACGAGGCGCACGACAGACGTTGCCGCTTGGTGTACGGCTGCTTCGACGTCCTCGTCTCGCTCTGGTGTGAAGTTGGTGTTGAGCGAGAGCGTCGCGAAGCCATGCGTAAACGACCAGGCTGCGAGCACGCCACCCCACACCTGGTCCTCGCTTGCGCCGCTGGGGAGGGTGTACCGCACCACGCCGAACAGAATCTCAGCGGCCTCCTGGCGCGCGTCGGCGACGGCTGCCTGCTCTGAACGGTAGATATCCGGCCTGAACATCACTTCGAAGTGCGCGCGGTGCTCCAGCGCGAAGCGGATGTAGGCGATCCCCACGTCGATCAGCTTCCCGTCGCTGACGGCGAGCGCGTCGCGCATGGTGGCGCTCAGCAGCGCATATCCCTCGGCTGCGATCGCCGTGAGAACATCCGCCTTGTCGCCGAAGTGGTGCGCGGGCGCTGCGTGCGAGACGCCCGCGCGCCGGGCCACATCGCGCAGGCTCAGCGCGGCCGGTCCGTCGGCCGCGATCGAGTCGAGTGCGCCATCGAGCACCGCCCGACGCAGATCCCCATGGTGATAGGGCGGCTTCGAGGCTGCTCGTCCCGACACATCGCAAAGGCTAACCCACGGACTAGACGTTGACAAGATCGCTCGCGTCTTGTAACTTGACGCCGCCAAGATGCCGGCCGAGGAGGAAGCGATGAACGAACGACTGGGACGCGCCCTGATGGGCGCAGGTGCACTCACAAGGCTCTCCTACGGTTTGGGCGCGTTGCTCGCTCCCGATGCGATGTGCTCGAATCGACTCGCACCCGATATCCGGGGTCACGTCGATGGCAGGATGGACTTCCGCGGCTTCGGAGGACTACACACATCCATCGCCCTGCTGACACTGCGGGCAGCCAGGCGGAACCGCAACACGCGATTGCTGCTCGCTCTCAACCTCGGATGCGAGCTCTCGGATCTAGCGGCAACTCTGCTGGAGTGGCGCGACCGCGAACACGCAGATCCGGTCGTGCTCGGAAGCCTCGTCGTCGCGCTCGTCGGTATCGCTGCCTGGACCTCGGCGCTGCGCGCGCTGCCCGCCACCGGATGAAGCCTGAGCAACGCTCAGAAGACTTGGCGCTCAGACCGGCCAGGCGTGGTCGCCGGTGACGGCACCGCGCACGACCTTCAGGTTCAGCAGCGCGCACTTGCGCCGCGTCGCCGAGACGGGGATCCCGAGCAGCTCGATCATCCAGTCGGCGCCGAGCCCGCCGACCTCCTCCAGGGACATGCCCTTCAGCTCCTCGGAGGCGATCGACGCCGAGGCCTGCGAGATCGCGCAGCCGTGCCCGTGGAAGCGCAGGTCCTCGATCTGGCCGTCCTTCACGCGGATGTGGACCCCGAGCTCGTCGCCGCACAGCGGGTTGTGCTCCATCGCCTCGAGGTCATGAGGATCGAGCTCGCCGAAGTTACGCGGCTGCTTGTAGTGGTCGAGGATGTAGTCGCGGTAGAGGTCGTCCATCACAAAATGGGGGCGAATCTAAAGACGGAGATGTTTGTATTACTTTTAAAACTGCGTGACACCATAGTCATACGCACCCTTCAAAGTGCAACAACCTTTGACGGGCCGGCACACTTTGGACACGATTTGGGGCCGTCTCAGACACGATTTGGCCACGAGTTGGGCGCGATTCGGCCACGATTTGGGGACAGTTTGAGCACGGGCACAGCTCGGCCACGATTTGGGCACGATACGGCGCCAAATCTCGGACACGTTTCACGATAGGCCGAACACCTCGCGCCCCGCGAGCAGGGAATCGACGAGCGCGTCGATGTCGGAGAGCTCGTTGTAGACGCCGATGCTCGCCCTCGCGGTCGCGCTCACGCCGAGGCAGCGCATCAGCGGCTGCGCGCAGTGGTGCCCCGCGCGGATGCACACGCCGCCGCGGTCGGCCAGCTCGGCGATGTCGTGAGGGTGCATGCCCTCGATCGTGAACGACACCAAGCCGCCCCGCACCTCTGCCTCCGGAGGCCCGGTGACGCGCAGGCCGGGCACATCCGCGAGGCGTTCGAGCATGTACGCAGTCAGCGTTCGCTCGTGCGCGCGCACGCGGTCCATGCCGAGCGCCGACAGGTAATCGACCGCCGCCCCCAGCCCGACGGCCTCCGCGATCGGGGGCGTGCCGGCCTCGAACTTGTACGGCAGCTCGTTCCAGGTCGCCTCCTGGAAGTCGACCGAGGCGATCATGTCGCCGCCGGTCAAGAACGGCTCCATCTCCTCCAACACCCCCCGGCGGCCGTGCAGCACGCCGATCCCCGTGGGTCCGAGCGCCTTGTGGCCGGTCCACGCGTAGAAGTCGGCGCCGATCGCCTCGACGTCGACCGGCATGTGCGGCACTGCCTGAGCGCCGTCGACCAGGGTCGCTGCGCCCGCGGCGCGCGCCCGCGCGACGATCTCCGCGACGGGGAGGATCGTGCCGAGCACGTTGGAGACATGGGTAACCGCGACCATCCGCACATTGCCCCGGGCGAGCTCCGCGTCCAACTGGTCGAGCGATACCTCGCCGCGCTCGTCGACCTCGAGGTAGCGCAGCTCCGCGCCGCGCTCGCGGCACAGCACCTGCCACGGCACGATGTTCGCGTGGTGCTCCATCTGCGTGATCAGCACCGCGTCGCCGGGGCCGATGTTCGCGCGGCCGCCGCGCGTATCCGTTTCACGCGCGGCTCCGTCCGTGCCGCGTCGGTCCGTGCTCGCAGGCGCCTGTCCGCGGCCCCAGGCGTAGGCGACGAGGTTGATCGCCTCGGTGACGTTCTTCGTGAAGATCGTCGTCTCCGGCTGCGCGCCGACGAACGCGGCCACGCGCCTGCGCGCGCCGTCATATGCGGCATCGGCCTCCTGCGCCAGCGCGTAGACGCCGCGGTGCACGTTCGCGTTGTGCTCCCGCAGATGTTCCGCGAGCGCGTCGATCACGACCGTGGGCTTCTGCGAGGTGGCGCCCGAGTCCAGATAGATCAGCTCGCGCCCGTCGAAGCGACGGCCGAAGATCGGGAAGTCGGCCTTCACACCCAGCCCGCTCGCAGCCGTCGTCGCATTCGACATGGTCAACGAACCTCTCGCATCGAACACCGCGACCCCGAGCAGCCGCCGGTAGGCGGCCCCATTAAAAGGGTCGTTTCTTCAGCGACTGGTGGCATACGCCTCGATGTCGTCGCGCGCCGCCGCCAGCTTGCCGGCGATCTTCTCGCGCACGATCTCCTCGAGCGGCTCGTCGGTCAGCTCTGCGATCAGCGGCTCGAAGAAGCCCTCCACGATCACCCGCACCGCCGCCGGGCGGTCGAGGCCGCGCGTCTGCATGTAGAAGATCGCCGCCTCGTCGAGCTCGCCGACCGTCCCACCGTGGGAGGCGGAGACGTCGTCGGCGGACACGAGCACCGAGGGGATCGCGTCGACTCGCGCCTTCGGCGAGAGCATCATCGAGTGGATCTGCAGGTAGGTGTGCGTCTGCTGGGCGCCCGGGTCGATCTGGATCAGGCCCTCGAAGCTCGCGCGGCTCTCACCCGTCGCGGCCCCGCGCCAGTGCACGTCCCCGCCCGAGGGGCCAGTCTCGTGGAGGTCGACGGCGAACACGTCGAGGTGCTCGCGCTCCTCGGTGAAGAACAGCCCCCGGAAGGCCATGTCGCCGCCGGGCTCGCTCACGGCCAGCTCGAGGTGCTGGCGCACGAGGTGCCCGCCGAGCAGCGCCGGCAGCCAGTGGCAGTAGGCGTCGCGTCCGACGCCGACGAAACGCGTGGAAACGTCGTAGACCTCGGGGTGGGCGGGACTCCGATCTGCGGGGCTCCAGTCCTGAACCTGCGCGAGCCGGCAGCGGGCGCCGTCCTGGAGATACAGCTCGAACGCCCCCGCGTGCAGCGCCTGGCCCTCGAAGTCCTCCGCGAGGTCGTACTCGTGCAGCTTGAACTCGCTGCTCTCGCCGCCGATCGCCAGCGTGCGCGCGTACTGCGCCACGCCCGGGCCCTCGATCGCGTAGACGATCTCGAACGGATCCTCCACGACGAGGCCCTTCGGCACGTACAGGAACGCGCCGCCGGTCCAGAACGCCGCGTTCGCGGCCTCCAGCTTGTGGCGGTCGATCGGCAGGCGCTTCGAGTACCAGCGCTCGGCGAGCTCGCGGTGCTCCACGAAGGCCTGCTCGAGCGAGCAGAGGATCACGCCGCGCTCGGCCAGCTCTTGGTCGAGCTCGACGTGGACGACCGACCCGGCGCTCTGCACGATCCGCCCGGCGCGGGGCCGGTCGGGGAGCGTGCGCGTGACGACCTCGGGCACGACGCCCGGCGCGACCTCGATCGAATCCCCCGCGCCCCCGGTCTGCAGCGCGTCGAGGTCGAGGCTCTGCAGGTTCGTCGTCCAGAACCCCGATCGCCGCCAGACGGGCAGCTCCGAGGTCTCATACGTCTTCAGCGCCGCCTCGCGCAGCTGCTCGAGCGTGCGCCCGTTGCCGGCGCCCGCCCCCGCGAGCGCGTGGTAGAGGCTCGCCTCCCGGTGGCGGCCGGGCTTGACCTGAACCTCAGGCACGGGCGCCAACCTCTTGGCGGATCTGGTCATAGCCCTCGCGCTCGAGCCGTTCGACCAGCTCGACGCCGCCCTGCAGCACGATCCGCCCGTCCATCAGGATGTGCACGAACTGGGGCTTGATGTAGTGGAGGATGCGCTGGTAGTGGGTGATGATCAGCGCGCCGAGGCCCTGCTCCTCGTGCAGCTTCTGGACGCCCTCGGCGACCGTTCGCAGCGCGTCGATGTCGAGGCCGGAGTCGGTCTCGTCGAGGATCGCCACGTCGGGCGCGAGCATCGCCATCTGGAGGATCTCCGCGCGCTTCTTCTCACCGCCGGAGAAGCCGTCGTTGAGGTGGCGCGAGGTGAACGCTTTGTCGACGTCGAGCAGCTCGATCGCGTGCTGCAGCTGCGTGCGAAACTCCTTCACCTGGATCGGGTCGCCGTCGCGCTTGGCGTTGATCGCCATCCGCAGGAAGTTCGCGACGGAGACACCGGGGATCGAGACGGGGTACTGGAAGGCGAGGAACAGTCCCGCCTTCGCGCGCTCGTGCGGTTCGGCCTCGGTGATGTCCTCGCCCTTGAAGACGATCGTCCCCTCGGTGATCTCATACGACGGATGCCCGAGCAGCGTGTTCGCGAGCGTCGACTTGCCCGAGCCGTTCGGGCCCATCAGCGCGTGGACCTCGCCGCGCGAGATGTCGAGGTCGACTCCCTTGAGGATCTCGCGCTCCTCGATGCGCACGTGCAGGTCTCTGATCTCTAGGTCGGCCATGTTCTGTTCTCAAGCTCCAGTTGTAAGTGGTTTGGGTTCAATTCCGTTCAAGAGCGCGGGCGCGAGTACGAGGTCGGCGAGCGTGGTCTCCTGCAAGGTGCGGACGATCGCAAAGCGCACGCGTGTCCACAGAAGCTTCGTCGGGCAGACGTGGGAATGATCGGACTCGCGCGAGCAGACGATCGTGCCGTCCGAGGCCTGGGAGATGCACTCGATCGGGGCGATCGAGCCCTCGAGCGCCCCGACGACCTCGGCCATCGTGATCTCCGTCGGCGAGCGCGCGAGCAGGTAGCCGCCGCGCGAGCCCCGCCGCGAATCGACCAGACCGGCCTTCCGCAGCCGCGCGACGAGATGCTCCAGATAGGCCAGGGGCAGCCCGTCGTGCTCGGCGATCTCCGCGAGCGGAATCGGGTCCTCGCCGGCTCGCCGAGCCAGCTCGACCATCACGCGCACGCCGTACTCGGCCTTGGTTGAGAACATCATCGTGAATGCCTACCCATTTGGGGGTGCCCGCCCGCCGGAGGCCTGCCCCCTCCCGCTCAGATCATCATCGTGTCATTTCCTACCTGACAGCTAGGATATCAGCGGGGTGGAGGAGGTATGGAAGTGGCCTCTCTGAGCGGCTACCCTTGTGCGTGATGCCCACACTGGTGATGGATCCTGCTCCGGCCGAGATTGAGGCGCTGATCGAGCGCCGGCGTCGTCGCGGGCTCGACCACCGCGACGAGATATGGGACGGTGTGTACAGGATGAACCCCCCGCCATCGCATGAGCACCAGGTCATTCTGCAACAGCTCGCGCTGCTGCTGGACGGGCTGGCGCGGAACGCCGGCCTGGAGCCCGTCATCCAGGAGTTCGGACTGGGCTCCTCCGAGGAGTTCCGTGTGCCCGATGGAGGCCTGCATCGCCCCGGCGCCACCGGCGTCTGGCACTCCACCGCCGCGCTCGTCGTAGAGATCGTCTCCCCGGGAGACGACACGTGGCGGAAGCTCCCGTTCTTCGCCGCCCACCAGGTCGACGAGGTGTTGATCGTCGATCCCGCCGAGCACGCCGTGCACTGGCTCGGCCTCGCCGGTGGCGAGTACCGCCCGATCGAGCGCAGCGGCCTGATCGACCTCGGCCCCGGTGAGCTGGCCGGCAGGCTCGACTGGCCGTCGTAAACGTCTTTGGCGCCAGGCGGCGAGAGGTATGCGTGCCTACTTTTCCCCTTCTAGCTTGCGGATGTCGTGGACGAGCCCTTCGGGGGTGAGCTGTTCGACCTGGAAGAGGTCGCGCTTGTGCCCGGCGCGGTCGATCAGCAGGACCGCGGCGGCGTGGGGCGACTCGGCGTCGCCGAGCCCGCCCGGGACGATCCCGTAGGCGCGCCAGACCGCGCGCAGTTCATCGGGGGTGCCGGTGAGGTACTCGACGCGGCCGCCGAGGGAGGCTTCGCCGAGGAAGCGACGAACGGCCGTGGGCGTGTCGGCGCTCGGATCGGCGCTCACGATCAGTACAGGGCGAGGGTTGGCAGGGACACGGTTGGCAGGGACACGGTTGGCAGGGACACGGTTGGCAGGGGCGGGGCGAGCAGGGGCGGGGCGGGTGCCCAATTCGTCGAGCGCGCCGCGAATCTGCTGGGCGATCAACGGGCAGGTCGGATGGCAGGTGGTGGAGAGGAAGGTCAGGATCGCGACCCGCCCGCGGTACTGGCTCAGAGATACGCGCCGTCCGGACTGGTCGGTGAGCGTGAAGTCGGGCGCGCCGACTCCCTTCGGTAGCAGCGCCCCGTCGAAGCCGGTGCTGGCCTGCGCGTTTTCGGCCACCGCCCTGGCCGCCACGGCGGCCGAGGTCGAAGCCGACGAGGATCGTGTGGTCGGGCGGTCGAACAGGACTAGGAGTGCCAGGGCCACCACGACCGCCGTCACGACCGCGAGCAGAATGATGCGGGAGCGCTGGCTCATGGCGCGCATAGCGTCTCAGAGGGAGCGTCGAGGAGGCCGCGGTCCTGTCGCTGCTCCCCGATGCGCGCGACGGGGAATGGCAGAGATTGTTGGAAACTTGTCCTTGCGGCCAAATAGGTATTGAGCGATGATCGGATCATGGATCGCACACGATCACCTCGCGTCAACCCGCGACCGCGACCGCCGCGCCAGATCGCGATTCTCCTCTACCCCGGGGTACAGAGCCTCGACCTCACCGGTCCCCTGGAGGTGTTCGCGGGAGCTCAGCGGCTGATCGAGCAGTCGGGCCGGCGCGAGCGCGGGTACGAGGTCAGACTGCTCAGCGCCGACGGCCGTCCGCTGGAGACCTCCAGCGGTTTGACCGTGACCCCGCACACGAGTCTCGAGGACGCGCCGGCGAAGATCGACACGCTGATCGTCGCCGGCGGATACGGTCGCAAGCGGGCGGCCGCGGATCCCACGCTGCTGGATTGGATCGCTCGGACATCCGCCACCGCGCGGCGCACCGCCTCGGTCTGCACCGGCGCCTTCCTGCTGGCCGCAGCCGGCCTGCTCGACGGCCGACGCGCGACCACGCACTGGGCCTCCGCCGCCGAGCTCGCCGCACAGTACCCGGCGGTGGACGTGGATCCCGAGCCGATCTTCCTGCGCGACGGTCCGATCTGGACCTCGGCCGGCGTCACCGCGGGCATGGACCTGGCGCTGGCGCTCGTGGAGGAGGATCTCGACCGTGCGGCGGCGCTCGCGATCGCGCGCCATCTCGTGCTGTTCCTGCGCCGCCCCGGCAACCAGTCGCAGTTCTCCGCCACGCTCTCCGCGCAGGAGCCCGAACGCGAGCCGCTGCGCGAGCTCCAGCGCCACGTCGTCGAGCATCCGGCGGACGATCTGTCCGTCGAGGCGCTCGCCGCGCGCGCCCACATGAGCCCGCGCAACTTCGCACGCGCGTTCGCGGCCGAGACCGGGGCGACGCCCGCGCGCTACGTCGAGCGGGTGCGCCTCGAGGCCGCACGACGGCGTCTGGAGGACACCGCGGAGCCGGTCGCGACCGTGGCCGCGGCCTGTGGCTTCGGCACCGCCGAGACGATGCGCCGGACGTTCCTGCGCGCGCTCGACGTCGGTCCGGCGGAGTACCGCCGTCGCTTCCGGGGCCATCCGATCCACGCGCTCGACTCGACCGCCGCCTGAGCTGGCCATCACCCATCACCCATCCCTCACCGCAATCGAAGGAGACGAGCAACATGGACATCGCAATCCTGCTCTACGATCGTCTGACTGCGCTCGACGCGGTCGGACCCTACGAGGTGCTGAGCCGCCTGCCGGACGCGAGCGTCACGTTCGTAGCTGAGGACCCCGGTCCCAAGAGGACCGACACCGGACAGCTCGCGCTGATTGCGGACGCATCGCTCGCGGAGTTGCCACGCCCCGAGGTCGTGGTCGTCCCTGGCGGCCCCGGCCGCAAGGCGCTGATGGGCGACGGTCCTGTGCACGACTGGCTGCGCACTGCCGACGAGCGCAGCATATGGACGACCTCGGTTTGCACTGGCTCGCTGGTGCTGGCCGCCGCGGGGCTGCTTACCGAAGCCGGGGGACACTCGCCTCCGGCGAGCATCCCCGGTTCGGCCAGCAAGCGTGCCACCAGCCATTGGCTGGCGCTGGATGAGCTGCGTGGGTTGGGTGTTGACGCCGTCTCGGAGCGGGTGGTGTTCGACGGCAAGTACGTCACCGCCGCAGGCGTATCGGCGGGTATCGACATGGCCTTGGCGCTCGCGGCGAGGATCGCCGGCGATCAGGTGGCGCAGGCGATTCAGCTGGGGATCGAGTACGACCCGCAGCCGCCGTTCGATGCAGGATCGCCCGAGCGGGCGCCGGCGGCGATCGTCGATGCGCTACGTGCTCGTCGCGCCAGTTTCGACTGATACGTAAGTAAGATGCGCGTATGTCCGACAACCCGTTTGGAACCGCCACCACCTCCTCGCAGCAGTCCGCGCTGAGCGTGTTCGAGCCGCGCGCGGGCGAACGCGCGGCCAGCTCGACGTTCCTGCTCGGCCAGGTGATGTTCCTGGTCGCGGTCGCGCTCGCCTTCTTCGCGGCCGGCACGTACATCGGGCGCGACCTGGCCTACGGCACCGGGCTGATCTTCGAGCTCGGCGCGTTCGGGATGCTGATCGTGCAGATGTTCGTCCCGCGGCTGCGCGACGGGTCGACGGGGATGACGTGGATGTTCGCGCTCGCGCTGCTGCTGGGGCTCGGGCTGGGGCCGGTGATCAACGAGTACGCGACGGTCGACCAGAGCGCGATCTACCAGGCCGCCGGCGGCACCGCGCTGACGGTCGGGGTGATGGGCTCTTACGGCTTTGCCACCTCGCGCGATCTGATCCGTTGGATGCGCCCGCTGTTCTTCGCGCTGCTCGGCGTGTTCGCGCTCGCGATCGTGCTGATCCTCGTCGGCTCCGGCGAACACTTCCTGCTGAACCTCGCGATCTATGTGATCGTGAGCGCCTACCTGGCGATCTACTTCCAGATCATCCGCCGCCGCGCCACCGAGCGCGACGTGATCTGGATCGCGACGGGCGTGTTCATCAACGTGATCAACATCTTCCTCACGCTCCTGCGTATCTTCGGCGGCCGCTGACGCACGCCCGTGGGGGAGAGGACGGCGCCGACGTTCGGCGCAACCCCGTATCGACGCGGGAAATCGATCCCCGAAGCGGACGATAACCTCCGAGTCGAATGACCGAGCAACGCTACGACCCGCAGGAGATCGAGCCCCGCTGGCAGGCGCTGTGGGCGAAGGAGCGCACCTGGGAGGTATCGAACGAGAGCGCCGCCGACGGGCGCCGCGGCGACGCACGCGCCACGGGCACGGGCACGGGCACGGGCAAGGGCGGGGGCGCCGGGGGCGACCGGGCGCGGAGCTCATACGTGCTGGAGATGCTGCCGTACCCGAGCGGCGAGCCGCACATCGGCCATCTGAAGGTCTACTCGGTCGGCGATGCGATCGCCCACTACCACCGCCGCACGGGCCACAGGGTGCTGCACCCGATGGGCTACGACGCGTTCGGGCTGCCGGCGGAGAACCACGCGATCAAGACGGGGGTGCACCCGCGCGACTCGACGGCAGCGTCGATCGCGTCCTTCCAACGCGAGTTTCGCCGCTGGGGCATCTCGATCGACTGGTCGCGCGAGATCGCGACGCACGATCCAAGGTACTACCGCTGGACACAGTGGATCTTCCTGCAGCTGTTCGGGGCCGGGCTGGCATACCGCAAAGAGGCGGCGGTGAAGTGGTGCCCGAAAGACCAGACCGTGCTCGCGAACGAGCAGGTGGAAGCGGACGGAACCTGCGAGCGCTGCGGCGCGATCGTCGAGATCAGGCAGCTCGAGCAGTGGTTCCTGCGGATCACCGACTACGCCGAGCGCCTGTTGGGAGACCTCGACGGAATCGAGTGGCCCGAGCACGTGAAGACGATGCAGCGCAATTGGATCGGGCGCTCGGAGGGCGCCGAGGTGACATTCAGGTGCGGGGATTTGGATCCCGCCCACCCGATCGACTATCCCGTGTTCACGACGCGCCCGGACACGCTGTTCGGCGCGACGTTCTTCGTGATGGCGCCTGAGCACCCCGACGTGGCGCGGCTCGCCGAGGGGACGCCGTACGAGGCCGACGTGCGCGACTACGTGAACAGAGCGCTGAACGAGTCCAACGAGGAGCGCGGGAACGCCGAGAAGGAGAAGACGGGCGTGCCGCTGGGACGTTCGGTGACGAACCCGGTGAACGGCGAGCAGATCCCGATGTACGTCGCCGACTACGTGCTGATGGAGTACGGCACGGGGGCGATCATGGCGGTGCCCGGGCACGACGAGCGCGACCACGCGTTCGCGCGCGCCTACGAGTTGCCGATTCGCCGCGTGATCGAAGGCCCGGCCAGCGCCGCGCCGGACGCCGACCCGAGCGCGGCTGAGACGACAGGGGAGGGTCGGGTGGGTGGGCTCTATACAGGCGATGGCCTGCTCGTCAACTCACACCCCGATTTCGACGGCATGCCCAACCGCGAGGCCCTGGGCGCGATCGTGAGCTGGCTGGACCGCGAGGGCAAGGGCCACGCGTCGGTCAACTACAGGCTGCGCGACTGGCTGGTCTCGAGGCAGCGCTACTGGGGTTGCCCGATCCCGATCGTCAACTGCGAGCGCTGTGGGATCGTGCCCGTGCCGGAGGACCAGTTGCCGGTGGAACTGCCGGACATCGAGGACTACACGCCGAAGGGCCGCTCGCCGCTGGAGGCCGCGGAGGATTGGGTGAAGACGAAGTGCCCGGAGTGCGGCGGCCCAGCGCGCCGGGAGACCGACACGATGGACACGTTCGTCGACTCCTCCTGGTACTTCCTGCGCTACTGCGACGCCTCCAACGACCATGCCGCCTGGGATCCGGCGGCGCTGAAGGAGTGGATGCCGGTCGACCAGTACATCGGCGGGGTCGAGCACGCGATCCTGCACCTGATGTACGCGCGCTTCTTCACGAAGGCGCTCGCCGACCTCGGCCACCTCGACTTCCAGGAGCCCTTCAAGGCGCTGTTCACGCAGGGGATGGTGACGAAGGACGGCGCGAAGATGAGCAAGTCCAGGGGCAACGTCGTCTCGCCGGCGGCGATCATCGAGCGCTACGGGGCCGACACGGCGCGCTGCTACATCCTCTTCATCGGTCCGCCGGATCAGGACGCGGACTGGTCGGACGAGGGCATGGAGGGCGTGCACAGGTTCCTGAGCCGTCTGTGGCGCTTGGCGGTGGAGACGTCAGAGGCTGATGATGCTGGGCAGGGGGGAGAGGCCGAGGAGCTCCAGCTGTTGAGGAAGGCGAACTGGGCGATCGAGAAGGTCTCGGGAGACCTGCGGCGGTTCGCGTTCAACACGGCGATCGCCGCGGTGATGGAGCTGTTGAACGAATGCTCGCGGTTGCGCGAGACAGCAAGCGTCGAGGCCAAGCGCTTCGCGCTCGCGACCGCCGCGTCCTTGCTGTTCCCGTTCGCCCCGCACGTGAGCGCCGACATCTACGACCGGCTGACGGGCGAGCGCGTGTGGGAGCAGCCCTGGCCGCAGGCCGACGAGGCGCTCTTGGAGCGCGACGAGTACGAGCTCGTCTGTCAGGTCAACGGCAAGCTGCGCGACCGCGTCACCGCTGCGACGGGCGCGGATGTGGAGGAGCTGAAGGAGCTGTGCAGGGCCGCGCCGAATGTGCGGGCGCATCTCGACGGCAAGGAGATCGTCAAGGAGATCGTCGTCCCCGGCAAGCTGGTCAATCTCGTGGTTCGCTGAATCCCACACGGGCGTGTGCGCGGGCGGTGAAAGGCCTGTCGGTCGGGCCGCATAGACTCGGTCGCAGATGGCAGAGCTGAAGCCCGCGTACCTGATCCACGGCGACGACCACGGCGCGGTCGCCGAGCGCCGTGCGGGGTTGAAGGCGCTCGCCGAACAGCAAGGTGACGCCGGCAGCGTCGAGGTGCTCGAGGGCGAGGCCGGGACTCCCGCAGGCGTGGCGCTCGCGCTGAGCGCGATGACGTTCGCGATCGGCCGCCGCGTGATCCTCGTCGACGGGGTCGAGCGCTGGAAGCAGGCGGAGGTCGAGCGGCATCTGGCGCCGGCGATGGCTGAGATGCCGCCCGACACCACGGTCGCGCTGTTCGCGCGCGAGGAGAACCGCAGCAAGGCGCCGGCGGCGGTCCACGACGCGGTCAAGCGCGCCGGCGGGCAGATCGTCGCGCAGGGGACGGTGAAGCCATGGGAGCTCGGCAAGTGGGCGCGCGCGCAGGGCGCGCGCATGGGGGTCGAGCTCGACATGGCCGCCGCGAACGCGCTCGTGGCCCAGGTAGGGGGGCGCCAGCAACGGCTGCTGCGCGAGCTGGAGAAGCTCGCGCTTGAAGTCGAGGTCGAGGAGGGGACACAGCGGGTCGGCGTCGAGGAGATCGAGCGCCGCGCGGCGCATTCCGCCGAGTACCGCTCGTTTGCGCTGGCCGACGCGCTCGTCGGCGGCGACACCGCGCAGGCGACGCTCTCCTACCTGCGTGTCCGCCGCCAGGGCGAGCGCCTGGCGGGGCTGACCTACCTGATGGCCCAGCGCGTACGAGAGGCGCTTGCGATCGCGCTGCGCTTGCAGGCGGGCGAGTCGGTCGGGGACGTGCGTCGTGGCCTGCGGATGCCGCCGCGCGCGGCGGAGCGCTTCGTCGCGGACGTCGCGCGCGCCGACCCCGACCGTTTGAAGCGGGCGCTCGGCGTGCTCGCCGACATGGAGCTCGACTCGCGCGGCGGCGCGGCGATCGGCGCGAGCCGCTCGCCGGTGGCGACGCTCGACGAAGACACGATTGCGCTGCGCGCGATCGCGGCGATTACTGACTAAGAAGAGGTGCTGCCGGCGCCGGCGCGCAAGCGCGCAGCGCGGGACTTGCGGTGCGCGCCGGTGTTCTTGTGCAGCGCCCCGCGCTTGACGGCCTTGTCGATCATGCTCACGAGCTCGCGGTGCTCGGCGTCGGCGTTCGCCGTGTCGCCGCTTGCCATCGTCGCCTCGAGGCGACGGAAGTAGGTCTTGATCGCCGACGTGTAGCGCCGGTTCTCCAAGCGCTCGCGCTCGGTGCGAAGGATCCGCTTCTTCTGAGAGTGGATGTTGGCCATAGCTGAAGGCCGCGAGGCGCCAAGGAGAAGCTGCGGGGCGCGCCGCGGAGCGCCGTACTATAGCGGCCTTGTCCGTACCCGGTGAACCACCAGCTCCCACGGAGCCACCCCCCCCGGGGGAGCCGGACGACGAAGCGGCGGCGTCGGAGCCGGAAGCGCCGCCGACGGAAGAGCTGCCGGCCGACTCGGGCGCGGGAGATCCGCCCAGTGATGGAGACGTAGGTGAGGAGGAGGTCGCGCACTCGGCGACGAGTCGCGGCGTCGCGCGCAACACCGCGATCTTCTCGATCGGCACCGGGGTCTCGCGGGTCGTCGGCTTGGGGCGGGAAATCGTGTTCGCGAGCTACTTCGGCACGAGCGGCGCGGCCTCCGCGTTCACGATCGCCTTCCTGGTCCCCAACCTGGTGGCGAACCTGTTCGCGAACGCCGCGCTGTCGGCCGCGTTCGTGCCGGTGTTCACCGACCTGCTCCAGCAGGGACGCAAGAAAGACGCGTTGCGGCTGGCCTCGACGCTGTTCTGGATCATGCTGATCGGACTCGGCGCGATCGCGGCGTTCTTCATCCTCGCCGCGGGGACGATCATGCCGCTGTTCATCGGCCCCACCTTCAGCGGCGCGCTGAACGACCTGACGATCGGCCTTTCGCAGGTGCTGTTCCCGGTCGTGCTGCTGCTGGGTCTGACCGGCTTGCTGACCGGCATCCTGCAGTCCTACGACCACTTCACGATCCCCGCGATCTCCCCGGCGGTCTGGAACCTGGTGATCATCGTGCTGCTGGTCGTGCTCGCCCCGCACTTTCACGGCGACGACAAGGTCTACGCCTACGCGATCGGGATCCTCGCGGCGACCGGCGCGCAGCTGGCGCTCGCGTTCGGCGCGCTCGGGCGGATCGACTTTCGATTGCAGTTCTCGATCGACTGGCACGACCCGCGGATCAGGCAGGTGTTCACGCTGATGCTCCCCGTGACGATCGGCCTCGGGATCGTGAACCTCGACCAGCTGATCAACTCGGCCTTCGGCAGCCTCGTCTCCGACGAAGCCCCGCGCGCGATCGACAACGCGTTCCGCATCTACATGCTGCCCCAGGGGATGTTCAGCGTGGCGGTTGCGACCGTCCTGTTCCCGGTCCTCAGCCGCCTGGCCGCCCGTCGCGATCCGACGGGGATGCGCCACACCGTCGGTACGGGAATGCGTCAGATCAACCTGCTGCTGATCCCCGCGGCTGCGTTCATGATCGTGCTTGCGACCCCGATCACGCGGCTCGTCTTCGAACGCGGCCACTTCGACGCCCAGTCGACCAAGCTGGTCTCCGAAGCCCTGTTCTGGTTCTCCTTTAGCCTGCCGTTCGCCGGCATCAATCTGCTCTTGACACGCACCTTCTTCTCGCTCCAGCGGCCTTGGATCCCGACGAAGCTGGCGGGGATGAACATCGCCGTCGACATCGTCGTCAGCGTCGCGCTCTACAAGCCACTGGGGATCGCGGGTCTCGTGATCGGGACGGTCGCTGCCAACGCGGTGATGACGGCGCTGCAGCTGCACCGTCTGCGGATCGGCTTCAACGGCCGCTTGGAGGGCGCCCAGACGACGATGATCACCGCGCGGATTGCGCTCGCCTCGGCGCTGCTGGCGGGGGCCTCGTGGGTGGTCTGGTACGCGCTGGACGCGGTGCTCGGGAAGTCGCTCCCCGCGCAGATTGTCAGCATGGGCGCCGCCGCGGGTGCGGGCCTGTGGCTCTACACGCGCTTGGTCCTCGCGATGCACATCCCCGAGGCCCACCAGGTCAACCGCTTGATCCGCACCCGGCTGGGGCGGGTATAGGGCCGTCGGTCTCGCGCCGGCTTGCCATAGGCCGCAGCCAAGCCGTCGCAGGCGTCGTGGCCTGCCGGACGAGCAGAGGCCGGGTGGACCAAGGCCCACCCGACCGATTGGGGAGACCCCGAAGGGTCCCCCAATCGGCCAGCGCCCGAACATAGATCGCCGCTTACTACATACGTCCCAGGACTGTGTGTTTCGCCTGGGCGGCTTAACACTCTCGACACCTGGACAGGCCGCCGGGTGGGTGGGAACCCATCTGGCGCGTAGCCGCGGCTGAATACATCCTCGTCGAGTTGGCGATCCGCCGGACCATTAAGGCTAGCGCGTCTACGCTGTAGCCCGCTTATGGACCAGGCCCACATCCGCAACTTCTCGATCGTCGCCCACATCGACCACGGCAAGTCGACGCTCGCCGATCGCATCCTCGAGCTGACGAAGACCGTCGCGGCGCGCGAGATGCGCGCGCAGCTGCTCGACTCGATGGACCTCGAGCGCGAGCGGGGGATCACGATCAAGGCCCAGGCGGTGCGCGTGTTCTACACCGCGCGCGACGGCGAGACATACCAGCTGCACCTGATCGACACGCCCGGGCACGTCGACTTCACGTACGAGGTCTCGCGTTCGCTCGCCGCCTGCGAGGGCGCGCTGCTCGTCGTCGACGCTGCACAGGGGGTCGAGGCGCAGACGGTCGCGAACACCTACCTGGCGATCGACGCGGGCCTCGAGCTGATCCCCTGCCTGAACAAGATCGACCTGCCCGGCGCCGAGCCCGAGCGCGTGGCGAGCGAAGTGAGCGATCTGATCGGCGAGCCGACCGAGGGGATCCTGCGGATCAGCGGCAAGACCGGCGCGGGCGTGGGGGAGGTGCTCGAGGAGCTGATCAAGCGCGTGCCGCCGCCCCATGGCGACCCGCAGGCGCCGCCGCGCGCGCTGATCTTCGACTCGGAGTTCGACCAGTACCGCGGCGTGATCGCCTACATCAGGGTCGTCGACGGGGTCTTCAAGAAGGGCGAGGCGATTCGCGCGATGGCGACCGAGACCGAGGCGGACATCGACGATATCGGCTTCTTCAGCCCGCAGATGATGCCCACCGACCAGCTCGCCGCGGGCGAGGTCGGCTACCTGATCACCGGCTTGAAGGACGTGACGCTGCTGCGCGTCGGCGACACGTTGACGACGCGCACGCGGACCTCCGGTCCGGGCAGCGGATCGAGAGCCCACCAACCCGCCGAGGCGACGGAGGCGCTGCCGGGCTACCGGGAGGTCAAGCCGATGGTCTTCTGCGGCCTCTTCCCGATCGATTCCGACGACTACCCCGATCTGCGCGACGCGCTCGAGAAGCTCGTCCTCAACGACGCCGCGCTGTCGTGGGAGCCGGAGACATCGGATGCGCTCGGCTTCGGGTTCAGGTGCGGCTTCCTCGGCCTGCTGCACATGGACATCGTCAAAGAGCGGCTGGAACGCGAGTACGACCTGGAGCTGCTGGCGACAATGCCCTCGGTCGAGTTCGACGTGACGTTGACAAATGGCGAGGAGCTCGAGGTGCACAACCCCTCGGACATGCCCGACCCGGGCACGATTGAGCAGATCCGCGAGCCGTTCATCACCGCGTCGATAATCGCGCCGAAAGAGTTCGTCGGCGCGGTGATGGAGCTCTGCCAGGAGCGCCGCGGCGTGCACTCTGGCATGCACTATCTATCTCCCGAGCGCGTGCAGATGAACTACGAGCTCCCGCTGGCGGAAATCGTACTCGACTTCTTCGATCAGCTGAAGTCGCGCACGAAAGGCTACGCGTCGCTCGACTATGAGCTGAGCGGGATGAAGGAGTCGGACCTCGTCAAGCTCGACGTGCTGCTCGCCGGCGACACGGTCGACGCGCTTTCGATGGTCGTCCATCGCGAGAAGGCCTACGAGATCGGCCGCACGCTCACCGAGAAGCTGCGCAAGCGCATCCCCCGCCAGCAGTACGACGTCCCGATTCAGGCGGCGATCGGGGCGCACGTGATCGCGCGCGAGACCGTGAAGGCGTTCCGCAAGGACGTGATCGCGGGCTGCTATGGCGGCGACATCACACGCAAGAAAAAGCTGCTCGCCAAGCAGAAGGAGGGCAAGAAGCGGATGAAGCAGGTCGGCCGCGTGGAGGTCCCCCAGGAGGCGTTCTTGGCGGTGTTGGAACTGGGGGAGGAGTAGGTAGGGGAACCGCTGATCAAATCGGCTGTCCCGTATGGGGGTGGTGGTCGGATGAGGAGGAGTGCGCTCCGACACTCACGACACGCGTCACCGGCTGTACCTGCTCGCGCGTGTGGTCGTCGCGCGCCACTACCGCCAGCCGCTGACGATTGAGGTCGTGGCCGCGGCCGTGTCGAGCTCGCCGCGGCAGCTGCAGCGCGCATACGCGCAGTTCGGCGAGACGACCTTCAAAGAGGATCTGCTCACGCGACGGATGACAGTCGCCGCCGAGCTGCTGATCGAGCAGCGGGCGATCCCCGTGCGCGATGTCGCGCGCCTCGTCGGCTATCGCCAGGCGCCGCACTTCGCGCGGGCGTTCCGCCGTCGCTACGGTCTTTCGCCGGCGCGCTTCCGCGAGCAGGTCCCGCGGCTTGGGCGGAAGACAGGCGAGATGCAATTGCGATGAGAGTGTGACGGAAACGTGACAGGCAGATAAAGACCGCGTGGGGTGGTGTTTGCAAAAGAGAGATAACGTGTAACTATGGTATCCCGCAGTGTTAAAACGAAGACAACGCTCCCAAGCCCGCCGCGTGCGCGGGTGGAGCCTCCGGCACGACGGTTTCGGCGCCGGGCAGGCGCACCCGCATCAGCGTCCCGTCGCCCGGGGCGCGCTCGGCGGTGACGGTCCCGCCGTGCTGGCGGACAACCTGGCGCACGATCGCCAGGCCGAGGCCCGAGCCGGGGCGCCCGCGCGACTCGGCGCCGCGATAGAAGCGGTCGAACACGTGCGCGAGGTCCTCCGCGGAGATGCCGGGGCCGTGGTCGCGCACGGTCAGCTCTTCGCCGGCCAGCACGATCTCGACCGGCTCGCCCGACGGGCTGTACTTGACCGCGTTGTCGATGAGGTTCGCCACGGCGCGCTCCAGGCGCGCGGGGACGCCGGCGAGGAGCGTCGGCGCGAGCTCGAGCAGCAGCGGGGTCTCGGGCGAGTGGCGACGGGTCCGGTCGGCGACGTCGCCGACGAGCACGTCGAAGCGGATGTCCTCGGTATCGGTGCTGGGCTCCTCGCCGCGGGCGAGTTCGATCAGATCGTTCATCAAGAGCGTCAGCTCGCCGATCTGCTCGACCACGTCGGCGAGCAGGCGCCGGCGTTCATCGGGCTCCATGTCCTGCGCCTGCTGGAGGATCTCGATGTTCGTACGCAGGCTGGTGACGGGCGTGCGCAGCTCGTGCGAGGCGTCGGCCACGAGCTGGCGCTGCGCGTGGACGGACGCGTCGAGCGCGCTCATCGAGTGCTCGAGCGCGTCGAGCATCGCGTTGAAGCTCATCGCCAGGCGCCCGATCTCATCGACGCCTACGGACTTGATCCGCCCGCTGAGATCCTGCGTGAGCGCGACGTGCTCGGTCGCCTGGGTGAGGCGCTTCAGCGGCAGCACAGCGGCGCCCGCGACCAGCCTTCCGAGCAGCGCCGCCAGCGCGATGCCGCCGATGTCGAGCAGCGCCAGGATCAGGCGCAGGCGGCGCAGCAGCGTGTCGACTTCCGTGAGCTGCTGGGCGACCTGAACGGCGCGTCCGGGTGCGATGTGCTCGGCGAGGATGCGCACGTGCAGGCCGTTCACGCGGGCATCCCTGAAGAAACGGTGACCCGGATGAGCCGCCACTTCCCGAGTGAGGGCGTCGACCGGCAACGTGACGTTGGCGGAGGAGCGGAACAGGACGTGGCCGCCGGCATCGACAAGCTGCTGATAGCCGCGCACCTGGCCCGGTCGTGGCGGCAGGTTGCCGAGCGGCGTCCCGCCCTGCCTCGCCGTGTCCTGCCCCGCCGTGGAGCTCTGCGCTTGCCCTTGCTCTGAGTCCTGGCCTTTGATCAGAGCCAGCAGCGAGCCGTGAGCGCGAGGCGACGGATCGCGCGCGGTGAACTTCAGGCTGTCGGCGCGGCTGCTCAACTGCGCGTCGATCTGCCTGTGCAGCTGGTTGGAGGTGAGCAGGTAGGTGAGCGCCGACGCGAGCACCACCGCGATCGCGACCGCGGCGGCCGAGACGAGCGTGATGCGCCGGCGGAAGCTCACGACGAAGACCCACGCAATACGTAGCCGACGCCGCGGACGGTGTGCAGCAGGCGAGGCTCCTCGCCGGCCTCGGTCTTGCGACGCAGGTAGCCCATGTAGACGCCCAGCGAGTTCGAGGTCGCGCCGAAGTCATAGCCCCACACGTGCTCGAAGATCGCCGAGCGGGTGAGCACCTGGCGCGGGTGGCGCAGGAACATCTCCAGCAACAGGAACTCGGTGCGGGTCAGTGGCAGCAGCCGCTCGCCTCGCCAGGCTTCGTGGGCGAGGCGGTCCAGGCGCAGGTCCTCGAAGGCGAGCGTGCCGTCCTGGTCGTCATCGTCGTCGCCGGCGCGGCGCAGGAGCGCGCGTACGCGCGCGAGCAGCTCGCGCAGCGCGAACGGCTTCACGAGGTAGTCGTCGGCGCCGGCGTCGAGGCCGGCGACGCGGTCGTCGACCCCTTCGCGGGCGGTGAGCATCAGCACCGGCGTTCTGTCGCCGCCGTCGCGCAGACGCCGGCAGACCTCCAGACCGTCGACGTGGGGCATCGACACGTCGAGGATCACGACCTCGTAGGTGTTCGCGCCCAAGCGCTCGAGCGCCTCGCGCCCGTCGGCCGCCTGTGTGACCTCGTAGCGCTCGAGCTTCAGCGCCCGTGACAGCGCTGTCTGGACGGCGGGCTCGTCGTCGACGACCAGGATGCGGGTAGGCAAGTCGGCAATGATGTGATTAAAGCCGACGGGAGCGGAGAAATCGCCGGACAGCAAAAACCCATGCAGGAAACCACCGCGGAACTGGCGGCGCATTCGCGCACGCTACGCAACAGCGTGATCAGCCTCGCGGTCTTCTTCGCGCTCGTAGTCGCGCTGCTGCTGTCGGTGCCGGGCCTGCACTCGGTGGCCGAGGAGATCTCCGACGCGAGCTCGTGGTGGGTGGCGGCGGGGGTCGGCCTGGAGCTGCTCTCGTGCGGCGGCTACGTGGTGCTGTTCGGGCTCGTCTTCGGGATGCTCGGCAGACGCCTGGTCTCGCGCCTGTCGCTGTCTGAGCTGGCGGTCAACTCGGTCGTCTCGGTGAGTGGCCTCGCCGGTCTCGCGCTGGGAGCGTGGGTGCTGCGCACGAAGGGCATCTCGGTGGCGCGGATCGCGAAGCGATCCGTCCTGCTGTTCGTGCTCACCAGCGCGGTGAACGTAGGGGCCGTGGTATTGATTGGCGTGCTGATGTGGCTGGGCCTGCTCCCCGGCTCGACCGACCCGCTGCTCACGTTGCTGCCGGCGGCCGCGGCGCTGGCGACGATCCTCGGCACGCTCGCGCTCGCCTCGTGGGCGCGCCGCGCGGCCGCGCGCAGACCACTCGAGCAGGGACGCTGGGCGGTCACGCTCGTCGCCCTGGGCGGCGGCGTCGAAGACGCGCTGCGTCTGATCCGCGAGCACGACTGGCGAGTGCTCGGCGCGGTCGGCTACTGGCTGTTCGACAACCTCGCGCTGTACGCGTGCCTCGCGGCCTTCGGCGCCAGGCCCGGCGTGTGGGTGGTGGCGATGGCCTATCTGGTGGGGATGCTCGCCAACTCACTGCCGATCCCCGGCGGCTTCGTCGCGGTCGAAGGGGGCCTCGTGGGGATGCTCGTCCTGTTCGGCGTCCGTCCGGCTGCCGTCGCGGTCGCCGCGGTGCTCGTCTACCGGGCGATCTCGCTGTGGGTCCCGGCGCTGATCGGCTCGCTCGCGTTCCTCGGCCTGCGCCGCGAGATCGGCAAGCCGCTCAAGCCGGGGGCCGTGAGCGCCGCGGGATCCTGACGGCACGGTCGTGTCCGGCCGCCTCCGCCGGTTGGTCTGACAGGGCGAGGAGCTTGGGCCGATCGTCCCGCTCAGGACGTGCCCAGCAGGCGCTCCTTCTGTGCTTCGGCGGCGGCCGCGCGCTGGCAGGCGTGGCCCGGCAGGTTCGCCATCACGCGGCTCACCTCCGCGTCAACGGGGCCGGAGAGCCCGGGGCAGAAGACGGGCGCGGGCAGGTTTCCGGCGGCCGAGCCGGGTGCGTTGAGCGGACGCAGCTGGAGCGCCGCGCGGTAGGTGTGGGCGAAGGTGTCGGAGAAGACGTCGATCGCCAAACGCCCGCTGTAGAGCTCGATCGAGCGACCTTCGTCGTAGACGACGGCGGGGACCCCGCGGATCACCGTGTTGCGCTGCGGGCCGAGCGCCGAGTTCGAGTGAAGCCCGTAGATCACGGTCGTGACCTGGAGCGGCAGCAGGCAGCTGCCGCCGCCGAAGATGCCCTTTCGCTGGACGCAGTCGCCGTAGTAGACGCTGTCGCCGACGCCACTGTCATAGCCCGTCTGGCCGTCGGTCGCGGCGAGCGGCTGCCCGGCGAACGTCGGTCCCGCCCAGTAGACGCGGAAGTAGGGGAACGTCTCGGCTTCGGCGAGCGTCCCCGCGGCGAGCGGACGCGGATGGCCGGTCGCGCAGCCGGCCGCGAGCAAGACGGCGCCGAGCGTCGCCAGCCCAATGCCCGCGCGTCTCGCCGTCAAGACCCTCGTCATCATCTTCACGTGCCAATTATCAACGGTCTGCGATCGAGGGCCACGCCGCTGCCCATCGCTGCCGCGCTGGTGGTCGTGTGGCTGCTCGTCGATCCGCGCACCCCCGACCTCGCGGCGCAGGTCTACCGCGCCGGCCTGTTCGAACGCGCGGGGTTCGCCGTCTGGGACGAGCACTGGTACGCCGGCCACGCGCTCCCCGGCTACAGCCTGCTGTTCCCGCCGCTCGCCGCGCTGCTCGGCCTGCGCACGCTGGCGGCGCTGTCGGTGCTCGCCTCCGCCGCGCTGTTCGAGCGGCTGGTGCTCGGCGTCTACGGCCCGCGCGCGCGCTGGGGCGCCGCGTGGTTCGCGGTCGCGGCCGTCGGAGATATCTGGCTCGGGCGGCTGACGTTCGCGCTGGGCGTCACCTGCGCCGTCGCCGCGGTGCTCGCGCTCGTGCGCGGTCATCCTCGCTGGGCGGCGCCGCTGGCGGCGCTCTGCGCGGTGGCGAGTCCCGTCGCGGGCGTCCTGCTGGGGCTCGCCGCGCTCACTCACGCGCTCGCCCGGCGCTCGCCCCGCGCGCTGCTGGCGCTGGCGCTGCCGGCGGCCGTGGTCGCCGTGCCGCTCGCGCTGCTGTTCGAAGAAGGCGGCTTCGAGCCGTTCCCGATCCGCTCGTTCGCGGCGACCGCCGCCGTGACGCTCCTGTTCCTCTGGGCGCTCCCGCCGAGCGAGCGTCTGCTGCGGACCGGGAGTCTGCTCTACCTGCTGGCGTGCGTGCTTATGCTTGTCGTGCACACGCCGATGGGCAGCAACATCGAGCGCTACGCGGTGCTGCTCGCGGGGCCGCTGCTGCTGTGCGCCCGCACCCGCAGCCCGGGCACGGCGACTTCCCGCGCGGCGCTCTCGATCGCGGCGCTCGGTATCGCGGTCTTCACCCTCTGGGGTCCGGTGCGCGAAACGAAAGCGGTGGCGGGGAACGAATCGACGAGCGCCGCCTACTACGCGCCGGTCCTGCGCTTCCTCGCACGCGCCCAGACCCCGCCCGCCCAGCTCGCGAGGGTCGAGGTGCCGCTCACGCGCTCGCACTGGGAGGCCGCGCTGATGGCCCCGTCGGTGTCGCTGGCGCGCGGCTGGGAGAAGCAGATGGAAGAGAAGTACGACGGCGTGCTGCTCGCCCCCGGCCTGACCGCGGCGGGCTACGAGCGCTGGCTGCACGAGCAGGCTGTGAGCTACGTCGCGCTCCCCGACACGCCGCTCGATCCCTCCAGCGCCCAGGAGGGAGGTCTGATCCGCGACGGGCTCCCCTATCTGCGCGAGGTGTTCAGGAGCAGGCACTGGACCGTCTACGCGGTGCGCGACCCGACACCGTTGCTGGAAGGTCCGGGGCGGCTGACCGCGGTTGGGAACGACGCGTTCGCGCTGCGCGCGACCGGGCCGGGGAGGCTGCTGGTGCGCGTGCGCTGGACCCCTTTCTGGACAGTAACCGCCGGCGGTGGACACGTCGCGCGGGCACCCGCAGGGTGGACCTATGTCTTCGCAGAGGAGCCCGGAGCGCTGCGGGTCACAGCCCGCTTTTCCTTGGCCCGAGCGCTGGGGTGAATTGCACAAACCTGTAGGGAGGGCCGTGGACCAAGCGGCGCTAGGACGCAGTGAGCGACGTGTGCTTTGCCCGCGTGCTGGCCGATCGGAGATCCCGTCGATCTACGATCGGTAAGGGCAACGCGACGCGCCGTGTCCACGGTTCTCCCTACCTTGGCGCGAACGCGTAGAGGCCGGAGTAGCCCGTGAGGTAGAGGTTCTTGCCGTCGCTGATCGCCGGGTCGAAGGCGCCCGTTCCGAGCGTGAAGAGCACACGGCCGGTGGAGATGCCGAGACCGTAGGTGCGGTGTTCGCCGAGGTCGGAGAAGTAGACGATCCGCCCGACGATCGTCGCCGAGCCGGAGATCCGCCCGTGCGTGTCGAACTTCCAGGAGATCTGGCCCGAGCGGGCGTTGAGCGCGTAGAAGGTGCCGGAGTAGGAGCCGAGGTAGATCGTCGGGCCGAGGCCGGGCGCGTTGGTGACGGCGGGCGAGGAGTAGACGTAGGCGCCGGTCTGCACGGCCCAGTCGAGCCGGCCGGTCGCGGCGTCGTAGGCGTAGATGCGCCCGTCGGTGTTGCCGAGGTAGACGCGGCCGTAGATCACGGCCGGGGTCGAGTAGAACGTGCCGCTGCCGAGCAGCGCGCCTTCGGAGCTAGAGACCCACAGCGGCCGGCCTGTGCGCTCGGAGATCGCCTGGACGTGGCCGGAGTAGTCGCCGAAGTAGAGCACCCCGCCGGAGAGCGTCGGGCTGGCCTTGACCGAGCCCGCGGCGTGGTAGGTCCAGATCGGGTTGCCGTTGGCGGCGTCGAGCGCGTAGACGGTCCCGTTCTGGGAGCCGAAGAAGACCTTCCCGTGGTCAATCAGTGGCGAGGACTCGCTTGGGCTGGGGAGCGCGCGCGACCAGCGCACGGCGCCGGTGGAGGCGTCGAGCGCGTAGACCGTGCCCTTCTTGACGCCGTCCGTGCGCGCGAGCAGGGTCGCGTAGAGGGTGCCGCCGACGACCGCGGGGGTGGAGGCCGAGAGCGAGCCGAGGCGGCGCTTCCAGAAGGTGTGCCCGGTGGTCTTGTCGATCGCCTCGAGCACCCCGTTGTCGGCGAGCTGGAAGAGGTGGCCGCCCGAAATCACGGGCGGGAGCTCGAGCAGCGCGCCGCCGTTGTGGACCCACAGCCGCCGGAACGGCGGGTGCAGGTCGGCGGGGGCGGGGAAGAAGCGCGTGTGATCCTTGGAATAGCCGTAGAACGGCCAGGCGAAGCGTTCCGGGCCGCGCGCGGGCAGGCGCGGCGTCGGCTCCGGTACGAAGCGCGCGTGCGGGCGGTAGATGCTGCCCGTGCGGTGGCGCTCGTACTCATAGGCGCCGACGATGACGGCGAGCAGCAGCACGAGCAGCGCCGCCAAGCCGAGCAGGACTCGTTTGGAGCGAAGAGAGGGGCGTCCGATGCGGTGAGACCCTAGTCAGATCTCTAGACGGATGGCGCGATCGCGGGCGGCGGCGGCCATATGATCGTGCCCGTGAGCAGCGACCCCATCCAGTTTGGAGGTCCCGGCGCGGGATCGGAGATCTTCGCGCCCGGCCTCCTGCGCGGCAAGGTCGTGCTCGTGACCGGCGGCGGCACCGGCCTGGGGAAGGCGACCGCGCTCGAGCTGGCGCGCTGCGGTGCGAGCGTCGTGATCGCCGGGCGCCGCGCGGAGGTGCTGGAGGGAGCGGCGGCGGAGATCGGTGCGAGCGCCGCCTGGATCGCCGGCGACGTGCGCGAGCGCGAGGAGGCGGAGCGGATCGTGACGACGGCGCTGGAGCGAGCGGGCCGGCTCGACGTGCTCGTGAACAACGCCGGCGGCCAGTACTTCACGCCGGCTGAGGGGATCGCGGCGAAGGGCTGGCGGGCGGTGTGGCGGCTGAACGTCGAGGGCACGCTGAACATGGCCGAGGCGGCCTTCGCGCGGGCGATGGAGCCGGCGGGGAGGGGGACGATCGTGAACGTGACGCTGTCCCCCCACCACGGCATGCCGGGCATGGCCCACTCCGGCGCCGCGCGCGCCGCGGTGGAGGCGCTCACGCGCGAACTGGCGAGCAAGTGGGCGTCGCGCGGCGTCGCGGTGAGCGCCCTGGCGGCGGGGCACTTCGACACGGAGGCGCTCGAGAAGTACCCGGCGAGCCTGCGCGCGGGGATGGCGAGGACGGTGCCGCTGCAGCGTCTCGGCGCGGTGGAGGAGCACGCATGGCTCGTGGCGCTGCTCGCATCGCCGCTGGGGAGGGCGTTCAGCGGATCGACCGTCACGCTCGACGGCGCCCGCGACAACTGGTTCGGCCCCTGGCCGCCGCCGGGGCTCGCGGACGAGGCGGGGGAGGTGCCGACGGAGGAGCGGCGGTAGCATGGGACGCGGGCGTGCGGGCGAAGTGTTGTGGTTGCACGAAAGCCTTCCAAGCTTTAAGGGCGGGTTCAATTCCCGTCGCCCGCTTGCAGTGCCACGGGGAGTGGCGCAGTCTGGTAGCGCACCCGGCTGGGGGCCGGGCGGTCGCAGGTTCAAATCCTGTCTCCCCGATACGAGGAAATACCTGCAAATGAGCAGGTTTCAGCAATATCCGGTGTCGAGCAAAAGCCTCGCTGGGGAACAGTTGGGGAACAAAAATCTCGAGAACTTGCATCGGAGGCGTCATGCGGCGTGGCCTGACGGGCAGCCAAAACGCGTCCTCGTACGCTTCGGCGGCGAAGCAGAGCGCCCTTTGGGCATGAGCTGTCCTCCACTATTGGAGATGTTCGCGATGCCAGGGACGCAGCACACGGTCGTGTGCAGCAGCTCAACGAGCTAGTCGCGCAGAGGCGGAGTGCTCCACTGGCGATGTAGGGTGTGCGCCGATGGCGGCGGGGACCAGGGACGAACAATGAGCGTGGAGATTCGCCAGGTCCGTACCCGGCGCGAGCTGAGGACGTTCATCAAGCTCCCTTGGCGGCTCTATCGCGACGAGCCCAACTGGGTGGCGCCGCTGGTGATGGAACTGAAGAAGCGGCTTGACCAGCGCAAGAACCCGTTCTTCGAGCACGCAGAAGCCCAGTACTTCCTCGCCTACCGCGACGGACGCCCGGTCGGGCGGATCAGCGCGCACGTCGATCGGAACTTCAACGAGTTCCAGGACAACGAGTGGGGTCTGTTTGGCTGGTTCGAGTGCGAGGACGACG
>Ga0207933_1000775_pt1 | contig 28152 bp, 30 predicted proteins | sample NGESurdeep092012_4_FD_184488 | JGI IMG/M metagenome (GOLD analysis project Ga0207933, IMG submission 184488) | Arctic peat soil microbial communities from Barrow, Alaska - NGEE Surface sample F53-3 deep-092012 (SPAdes) | ecosystem: Environmental > Terrestrial > Soil > Wetlands > Peat ... | reverse complement strand
GTGTATCGGATCAAGCAATTTCCGAAGCCCTCAAAAATCTGCCGAAAACTCCAGAGCAGACTACGGCCATGCGTGAAGAAGTTAATGCGGGGAATGCCACAGTTAAATCACCTCAAATTGTTCGTAACATGCATCTTGATCGAGCACGGGAAGCGTTCTCGATACTTTTGTGGCAAAAGACACTCCCAAAACCAAGTATAGATATTATTTTGTATGAAAAAGAATTACAGGATGCAGTAGGGGATGAGATGTTTGAGCATCTTAACCTAATACCAGAAGGGGATCGAGAGAATCTAAGATTTTCGGCTGAACGATTGCATGGAGTAGAAGTAATTGGACCAGCAGCGAAGTCTCTTTTAAGGGTCATCATATCGGAAAAATTGGCCCGAGAATTAGCGGCGGCCACAAAGGCGCTTGAATTTGCCGAGGCTCAGGGAGATGAGGCGGCGGTCGAGCGACTCATGGTGCATTGCGGTATGTTAACAACTCGCATTGCGCAATTGCACGCAACAGTGTAGATTGTCTGTCACGTCTCGCGTTTACTGGTTTGGCTCAAAATGTGAAAGAAAAGGCCTCTAGAAACGGTAAGACCAGAGTCAGGACACCCTCTACTCCCCAGACGGAGAGACGGGGTCCTTGTCGTGTTTTTTCATACTACTTAGGACTATATGGCTACTACAAAAAAGACCCCCAAAAAAGCTAAAAAAGCTAAAACCGCACCAAAGAAACGAGTCGTCGTTTCTGTCAAAAAGACTACCCGCCCGGTCAAGAAATTTGCTTCTCGCACTACTTCTCCACGTGCCAATCGTTCTGCCAACGCCCCGTTCATTCCGCCACCTCCAAAGAAGTCTCTCCGCAAGGAGCCTTCTCAGCTCTCTCGTGCCGCAGGCTCGGGCAAGCTCCAGACCAAAGTAGAAAATCTCATCCGCCTCGGTCGCGAGCGCGGCTACGTCACCTACGACGAGATCTTGCGCGAGTTCCCAACAATTGAAGAGAACGTCGTCTTGCTCGAAGATATGTACGAGCGCTTCACCGCCGCAGGCATCGATGTCCTCGAAGGTGGTGGCATGCTCGAAGACACCGCGGCCGACCTCGTGCTCGAGCGCAAGAAGCTCCAGAACCGCCGCTCGGACGCCGGTTATGATTCCGTGCAAATGTATCTGCGCGAAATTGGTCAGTACCCACTCCTCAACGGACAGCAAGAGAAAGAGCTCGCCAAGCGCATCTTGCTCAACGACGACGAAGCTCGCGGCATCCTCGCCCGAAGTAACCTCCGCCTCGTCGTTTCCATTGCCAAGAAATACGTCAACCGCAGTCCTGATCTCACGCTCCTCGATCTCATTCAGGAGGGCAACCTCGGCCTCTTCAAGGCAGTTGATAAATTTGATTACACCAAAGGCTACAAGTTCTCGACCTACGCTACCTGGTGGATTCGCCAGGCAATCACACGTGCCTTGGCTGACCAGTCCCGCACCATCCGCATCCCGGTGCACATGGTGGAGACGATTGCCAAGTACAAGCAGCGCGTGCGTGAGCTTTCGCAGCACCTCGGTCGCGACCCATTGCCAGAAGAAATCGCTGCAGAAATGGGCATCGAAGTCGACAAAATTTACACTATTCAAAAGATCAACCAAGATACCGTCTCTCTCGAGAGCCCTATCGGCGAAGACGATGACGAGCGCTCAACGCTGGGCTCCTTTATCGCCGATGACAGTATCGCAAGTCCCGATCAGGATTCCTCCCGCCGCATTCTCTCCGAACAGATGACGAGCATCCTCGACGAGCTCTCTCCAAAGGAGCGCAAAATCCTCGAGATGCGCAATGGTCTCACGGACGACGGCGTGTGCTACACCCTCGAAGAAGTGGGACGCGAATTCGGGGTCACCCGCGAGCGCATCCGCCAAATCGAAGCAAAGGCCCTCGAGCGCATTCGCTTCCACGACAAGGCCAAGCAACTGCGAAGCTACTAAACAAAGACTTCGAAAACAAAAACGCCATACTCAGTCTGAGTATGGCGTTTTGCATATCTTTATTTTTCAACAAACGCCTCATCGCGAGGCATGTTCATCCATCGGCACTCGTTGAGTGAAAAGAATCCAAGGGCATGAATGTATCCTTGAGCAAATCCGAGCCAGCGATCAATTTTTTCGAGCCTGCCTTGTGCAAGAAATTCACGCATCTTCGGAAGCATCGTCAACAGATGGGCGACGGCTTCTTCCGGAGTGAGGACTTTTCGTGCAGAGTAGTCGACCTCCTGAGCTTTTACGGCAGGGAAGAGAAGTTTGAGTTGCTTCTCAATGGTCGTTAATGCGTGGTCATACTGTTCTGCCTGCATCTCGCGGCTCCTTTTCAGTTTCTGAGCTCAGCCTATATCGGGAGTTGTTATTTGTCCAAGATCTTCCCGTATACTCTGTCCGTCGAATCTACTAAGAGTTTTCTTTAGAGTATCTATGTAATCGAGCTCACGAGTTTTTACATGCATTATAGGAATCCCTGCTGCTTTTAATGCTTTATTCACAAAGTTATCTCGAGCAATACGGTCTTCGCGTTCATGCGTAATATCATCACACTCAATCACCAATAAGGGGGAAATGTTTTGCTTATCAAAGATTACAAAGTCAACAGATTTTTTAATTATTTTATTAAAGTACACTTGCCAATGTTTCTCTCCACTCTTCATCCTAAGGATGCTCGCAATGTGTATCTGAGGAAAGACATAGTACTGTTCAGCGAACATTTCATTCAGAATCGAGAATAACTTTCTTTCATTAAGTGTCAATAAATATGTCTTTTTTAAGTAGGGAAGTTCCTCTTCTTGTTCATTAGAAGCTCCAAACAAAATTGCCGCGACAAAAAACAACACCCCTAAAGCCAAAACAATACCTATTAAAATATAAAGGTTCGTCATGGTTGAGTGAATAATCCTTACGCCTTCACGATAGACCAGATGCCGTCGAGGCCGTTGCCCTTGGTGTCGCTGCCGGTCGCGTCACCTGAGAAGAAGTAGAGTGGGTGACCGTTGTACGTGAGCTGGAGCGTGCCGTCGGTGCGTGTGATGGTGCCGACCTTGCCCTTCACTCCTGCCTTGAGTTGATTGATGTTGTCGACTGGAGAAACGGTATATGGTATCCACGTCTGAGCGCAGCTGCCATTGCAGGTGCTCGTGGTGCCCGTATCGTCGGCATTGACGTAGACTGTCATGCCGGTGTAACCGATGAGGTAGGTACCGAGTCCTTTTGAAATATCAGTGCCGAGGGCGAGATTACTGCCGATGATTGGAGCCGGTGCTGGAGCTACGGCTGTGGTTGTCGCTGCAACAGTAGTATCTGTAGAAGTAGTCGTCTCTGTGGTCGTTGTTGCAGGGGTTTGAGTGACTGTCTGTGGTGTCGATGCTGCCTGATTTGAAAGTGCATACCAACCACCACCAGCGAGAACCATAATCACAAACAACACTAAAAGAATTCTATTCATAGGGATTTATTGATTTTTTGTTATTGAACTGCGTAATGCATCTAGTATACGCCTATATTGCGCGCAACGCATGAATTATCACAGTGGTATACTGGCGCTCATGGCAACCGCCAAAACCAACCCAATCTTCAATACCGCCTATAAGGGCCTCAATGCAGGCCAGAAGCAGGCTGTGGATAGCCTACAAGGCCCTGTAATGGTCGTAGCGGGCCCGGGGACGGGTAAGACTCATGTGCTCACCCTGCGCATCGCCCACATCCTCGCATCGACCGACACGCCGCCTGACGGTATCTTGGCGCTTACCTTCACCGAAGCCGGAGTCGACGCCATGAAGGCTCGACTTCTCAAGCTCATCGGGCCCACGGCATACAAAGTCGGCATCTATACGTTCCATGGATTTTGCAACGACATCATCCATTCACATCCAGAATATTTCCCGCGCATCATCAGTGCAAAGGCACTCACCGACATCGAATCAATTCTCTATATTCGCGAAGCATTGGAAACACTCTCGCTCGACAAGCTCAAGCCCTTTGGTGATCCGTACTTTTATGTGCAGACGATTCGCTCTGCGATAAGTACGCTCAAACGCGAACACCGCACGCCTGCCGAGGTGCTCAAAAAGACCGCGCGATTAATCAAAGATATCGAGGGAGATCCAGAATCCATCCACGAGAAAGGTGCGCACAAAGGCAAGATGAAGGGGGCTGCACAGACCCGTATCGATAAACTCAAAAAGGAGCATGAGCTTGGTGAAGTATTTGAGTGGTACGAGGCAAAGCTCCAAGAGAAGAAAAAGTTCGACTTCGAGGACATGATAGGCGAGGTTGTCCGCGCACTCGAGAGCGACAGCGAGTTTCTCCTCGTCGTACAAGAAAAGTATCTCTATATATTGGCCGATGAACACCAAGACGCCAACGGCGCGCAAAACAGACTCCTCGAATTGCTCGCTTCATATGACTCCTCGCCTAATCTCTTTATCGTCGGCGACGAGAAGCAGGCGATATTCCGCTTCCAAGGGGCATCGCTCGATAGCTTTGCGTATTTCCAGGAGAAGTTCCCCACGGCAATCCTGATTCCACTGGTGGATTCATATCGTTCAGGATCGGTGCTTCTCGATGCCGCACATTCGCTCATGGTCGAATCCATTCCCGCTGAGCGCCATCCGAAGCTCATGAGTAAGGTAGAAGAGCCGCATCTGGCGGCTCTAGAAGAGCGGGCATTTACCAGTGAAGAAATGGAAATTGCCTGGGTTGCTGAAGATGTGAAGAGACGCATTGACGAGGGAGTGTCCGCCGGCGACATTGCGATTATCTTTCGCACGAATGCCGATGCACTTCCGGTCTCGCGTGCACTCTCGCAGCAGGGAATTCTCCACACGCTTGATTCCAAGAGCAACATCTTTTCCAATCACACCATTCTCCAACTCCTCACGTACCTGCGACTTTGTACCCACATCGGGAGTGATGAGTATCTTTCCCACGTCATTCATTTCCCGTGGGCAGGCATTGCAGTGCACGATGTCTACAAGATTCTTATCTACGCCCAAAAGAAACGCATCCCGACACTCGATGTGATTGTATCTCCCACGCACCTCACCGAGGCACATGTGCGGGGGATTGGAGGAGTCATCGTATTTGCAGAGACACTTCGCGAGCTTTCCAAAGTCGCACACGAAGAATCGGCACGAGACTTCTTCGATCTCATGCTCCACAAAAGCGGTTTGCTTACCTACATCTTGTCGCGTCCCGACGCTATCACCATTCTGAACGCCGTGCGTGGGCTCGCAACGACACTCGAGACCTTGAGCTCGACCCAGAGTCTCTATACGGGGAAAGATTTTGTCCATGACCTCGGGCTGTATGAAGAGTACGGTATCGAAATCGAGCCCGACACCAATCCAAAGGAACGTACGAGTGCCGTGCACCTCGTGACGGCACATCGCTCAAAAGGACTTGAGTACGAATATGTCTACATCATTCACGCACGTGACGGCAAGTGGGGCAATCGCGCTACTCGCAATACACTCCCACTCTCAACTCTTGCCTCAGATGGCGGTGATTCGGATGTCGAGGATGAGCGGCGACTTTTCTACGTTGCACTCACACGTGCCAAACTCCATGTAGCTGTCTCATTTGGGATAAAATCAAATACGCGCACACGCGAAGCAATGATTACGCAATACATGTCCGAAATTGATTCAGTACTCATCGAGAAAATCCCCGTTGCAGAATTTGAAGCAAACGTTGCCCCTGATCAGATGTTTGCACTTAAACCCGCAGGCGAGCATTCGATGAACGATACGGCGTTTCTCGTCGATGCGTTTGTCGAGCAGGGCCTTTCGGCGACCGCACTCAACAACTACCTTGACTGTCCATGGAAATACTTCTATCGCAATCTCGTGCGTGTGCCTGAGAAGCCAACGTCCTCCTCACTCTATGGCAACGCTCTGCACAACGCACTGCGACTCTTCCGTGATTTGTGTTCTTCATCTCAAAAGCTTGAGTCCCTCCCCACACTCCTCGGGTATCTTGAGACTTCCATCGAGGCGCAGGGATTCACCCCGGCCTCATATACCGATGCACACAAGAAAGGTGTGCGAGCCCTTACCGACTGGTATGACCGCAACCGAGATATATACAAATATCGAGCACTCTGCGAGAAAAAGTTTGAAGTGTACTTCCTACTTCAAGACGGCGATTTGAAGCAAGTGCTTTTGCGCGGACTTATCGATGTCATTGAATTCCATACCGACAATTCAGTGCAAGTGATTGATTACAAAACCGGCAAACATAAAAGCCGCAACGAGCTGGAAGGTGGGACCAAGAACGCGACGGGGGATTACAAGCGCCAGCTCGACTTCTACTGCATCTTGATGGAGCTTGGGCAAATGGAGCGACCATCGCAGTTGAATATCGAATTCATCGAACCTGATACGAATGGGAAAACGGTTGTGCATGAGTTTGGCTACGACGCTGATGCAGTTGCTAATCTAAAGAGTGAAATTGCTCGCGTAGCAGGGGAAATCTACACCCTCGCCTTTTTGGACAAGAAATGTGATACGGCGGACTGCGAATACTGCGCACTGCACGAACTCACCGCCTAACCCACAAAGGTTGGTCCTTGATAGAAAATTAGACACACATGCGTGCTATTGACATAATCAATATATGATGCTATTATCTCATTTAGTACATCAAGTGGTTGTGCAAACAAAATAAACATTGACTCGAAGGAGATCTGGAAATGAAAGCATTAATAAACTTCGTTATTCCTAACGGTATTACAGTTCTTATTACGCTGGGTGCCGCAATCCTTAACGGCCTTGCGTTGGCTATATTATGGGGATGGTTTGTAGTCCCGATCTTCAATCTACCGCAACTCGCAACGATACCTGCGACCGGTCTCGCTCTTATGTTTGGCTACTTCACCGATGAACGTATCTATTATGAAGCGAATAAGGAAGGTGCGAAGGATGAAAACCCTCCCTTTATCGAATTTATCACAGACGTCTTCGCTGCTATGTGTAAAAAGCCTCTCGCTACACTCATACTTGGTTGGGTTCTCCATAAATTCATGTGAACTTCTCATTATCTATCAACGATAATGAAAGAATGAAAAAACGGCCGGGAATATATTCCCGGCCGATATTATTTTTATATTTAACGTGTACGCACCTTGAGCTTGGTCTGTCGCTTCTTATTTATCTTAGGGAGACGAATCATAAGGATGCCGTGCTTTTCGCTTGCCTCAGCGAGGTCTACATCGACTTCTTCAGGAAGGAGAATAGTGCGAGAGAATGAACCCCAGTAGAGCTCGCGCTGGAAGTAATTTTCATCTTCTACTTCGCGTTCGTCTTCACGCGTTCCTGAGATGGTGAGCATTTCACGGGTGAGTGCGATATCAACGGCTGTTGGTTGTACACCAGCGACGAGTGCCTTTACTACAATCGCGTCGGCTGTCTGGTAGACGTCGACGGAAAGCTCGCCTTGTGGTTCCTCGGCAGTGTTCCATTCTTGCGCACGAGGAGTTATGTGGCGGCGCTCTCCATCGCTGTTTTCATAGTCTGAAGGATGTCCTGAAATAGAACCGAAGTATTCGGCGTCGTTTTGCTCATCGTTGGAGCCAGTGATGCGAGAGAAGAAAGAAGATTTTTTCATAGATAGGATAATGTCTCATTAGTATACCTCATTTTAAGATCGCGGGTCGGATGCGTTTGACGAATTCTAGCACTGCAAGGAGCGCGACGACCCCGATCCACACAAACACGAACGTGCGCAAGAGGTATTCCTGCGGTGTATTCAGTATAAGGAAGTTAAACGTGCTATGCAAAAGGATGGCGAGGATAACTCCGACCACTGCGTATTCCGCCTTGGCGACACGTGACTTCTTATAGAATGCAAGTGCGAGCGCGACACCGATGGTGGCCGATGAGAGCACATGCAAAAGCGTCGCTCCCACGAAGCGGAGATTGCCGGTGACGATGGTCTCAAGCACACTGTGCCCGGCAAGCGGACTCCATAGGAAAAGCGTGTTCTCTGCCGCTGAGAATCCAAGCGCCACACAGATCATGTAAATGACAGCGTCGACGGGCTCGTCGTTGTCTTTGCGCCACAAGACAACTGCGAGCGCGGCGCTAAACTTCAAGATCTCTTCGATTGCGGCCCAGATAGGAAAGGTGAATGACTGGTCCGGCACAATCGCTGCAGCAAGTTGCTCGAGGGGAATGGCGAGCGCGACCGTGCACATACCTGCGAGGAAGGCGAGCGCAATGAGGCGGCGCGGCTCGGGATGTTTGGAATCTTCGCGAAGCCAAAACCACAACCATGCGAGCGCCGGAAGAATACCGCCTGCCATTGCGGCAAAAATAGAAATCCCATCTGTCTGCATCAATATATTATACCTCGAGTAAAGAGGCCCTCGTGCAGAAGTAAAGTTCTGCAGGGGCCCCGCAGGCGACGGCCGAGGATTCGAGGGATTTTCCAGCAGGAAAATCCCGTACCCGGAAGAACTTTACTTCTGTACGAGGGGCCAAGGCGCAACCATGAGCAGATCAGTCTCTTTGTCGGTAAGTTGCTGCCAAATCGCCTCCGTCACAAAGGGCATGAACGGATGCAGGAGCTTGAGTGAATCGGTGAACAATTGAAAAAGAAGTGCGGCTCGCGATGCTTTGTCGGCCTCCGCTCCCTTGAAGAGGATTTCCTTACTGTTTTCGAGGATGTCATCAGCGAAGGTGTGCCAGATGTAATGGTATATCTTCTCGCCTGCAAGGTGGAAGCGGAAATTATCAAAGTCTGATGTGATGTCCGCCACGATTGCCTCGAATTGCTTCTTGAATTCTCTATCGACTTCGACAAGCGGGGAGTTCATATCGAGGCCGTCGGTCATACTAATGACGAATCGCGCGATGTTCCAAATCTTGTTGGCGAATTTCTTGTAGGCGCCGATTTTGCGCGGATCGAGGTTGAGGTCGGTGCCCGGCGTGTTGCCAATCACAAGTCCCATGCGCAATGCATCGGTACCGTATTCATTAGAGACATCAAGCGGGGAAATCACGTTGCCTTTGGATTTACTCATCTTTGCACCTTTGGCGTCACGCACGAGTCCATGTAGGTAGACGTATTTGAACGGCACCTCGCCGGTGCGATAGAGCCCGAGCATTATCATACGGCCAATCCAGAAGAAAATAAGATCAGAACCACTCTCCATTACTGTTGTCGGATAGTATTGTTTGAAGTCACCACCGTCTGGATAGTTGAGCGTAGCAAACGGCCATTGGCCGGATGAAAACCACGTATCGAAGGTGTCGGGATCTTTGTGCAGTGCGCCGCCGCAGGTAGGACACGTGGTGAGTGTGTCTTTGACATCGACGAAGCCGTCATTGCAGGCGTCACAGAGCTTGGCAGGGATGGGAATGCCCCACACGATTTGGCGTGAAATATTCCAGTCTTGGATGTTGGTAAGCCAATGAGTCAATATTTTTCGATGCTGCTCAGTGAGGATGTTGACCTCACCATTTTCCACTGCTTCGAGTGCGCGCTGTGCCAGCGGCTCCATCTTGATAAACCATTGCGCTTTGACTTGTGGCTCTATTTCGCGTGCACATTTGTAGCAGACGGGGACTTCGTTCACATATTTGTCATCAATTTTTACCACGAGCCCTTTGGACTCGAGTTTCTCGACAATTTTCTCACGCGCCTCTTTGATAGACATACCGGCAAATTCTCCAGCGATAGGAAGGAGCTTGCCGCGCCAGTCGATTATTTGCTCGTAGGGGAGATTGTGACGTTTGGCGATTTCGAAGTCGACACCCGAGTGCCAAGGGGTAATCGTCATCACACCCGATCCGATAGTCGGGTCACTTGCTTCGTCTTTGATGACGGTCGCCGTGATGGGGCCGTTAATCCACTCGAGTTCTATTTCTTCGCCATGTTTGTAATTAGAATAGCGCTCGTCGTCTGGATGCATGACGACGTACTTGTCGCCAAATTTCGTCTCCGGGCGCACGGTGCCTATTTGGAATGGTCCGTACTGTAAATAATAAAAGGGAGTCGTGCGCGTTTCGCGTTCGGTCTCGAGATTGGAGAGGGAGGTCTGATGCTTGCTACACCAGTTGACGATGCGCTCGCCGCGGTAGAGAAGTTTGTCGTCGGAGAGTTGTTGGAAGGTACCGTAGACGGTGTCGATGACTTTCTTATCGAGCGTAAAGACCTCGCGCGACCAATCGCAGGAGGCACCGAGTGCACGAATCTGCCCCTCCATGAATGATTTATTGAAGAGGGTGAAGTCGAGAATTTCTTTGTAGAGTTCCTCAGGCTTCATGTCGAAGCGTGAGCGACCCTCTTTCTCGAGTTTCTTTTCGTAAACGACCTGCGTCTCAAATCCCGCGTGGTCCGCTCCGGGGACCCAGAGTGCTTTCTTACCCGTCATGCGCGCATAGCGAATCATGATGTCTTCGAGCGTGACGAACAGCGCATGCCCGGCGTGCAGCGAGCCGTTGGCATTGGGCGGCGGCATGATGATGGTGAAGGGTTCAGTCCTTTCGACAAGACCATCAACCGTATTCACGGCAGGTAAATTATCAGGATTGAAATAGCCACTGTCTTCCCAAAGCTTATAGAGACCTGCTTCGTATTCAGCCGGTTGGTATGGCTTCAAAAAAGCCTCAGGTGCCTTTATCTCTGGATACTTTTGTGGCTCCATCGGGGCATTTTAACACGTTTTACGGGCTTTAGGCGAGGGAGAGATTACCATTGGCACGTAGGGTTTGTGGATCACAAAAATCATTCGCACGTGCACGGAAATAGCCGGCAAGTGCAATCATGAGGGCATTGTCTGTTGCAAATGAAGCGTCAGGGAGGAGGAGTTGAATGTGTCCTGCTTCTGCCAATGCCTCGGCAAGCTGTGCCCGAATGTAAGTATTGGCAGAGACGCCGCCGCCGACGAGCACCGTTTGAATTCCATATTCTTCAATTGCTTTGATTGTTTTGTGCACGAGGACTTTTGTTACCGCATCTTCAAATGCGCGAGCAATCTCCATCTTCATGTTGTCGTCGAGTTTTTTTCCTTCAACAAACTTACGCACCTCAGTTTTGATGCCAGAAAATGAAAAATCAAAGTCCTTACTATGGAGCATGGGTGGAGTGAAGGTGAAGGTGGGCTCAGCGTGCTCGCTTCTGTCGAGTGCCGCGAGGCGAGAAATCTCAGGGCCGCCCGGGTAAGGGAGGTCGAGCAAGCGCGCAACCTTGTCGAATGCTTCACCAACTGCGTCGTCGCGTGTGCTCCCGATGCGCTCGTACTGCATCCAGCTTTTCGATACAACGAGCTCAGTGTGCCCGCCCGAAATGAGTAGCGACAGCAGGGGAAATTCAAATGGGCTCGTTCCGCTCGCCGTCGAGGCTGACATCACCACGTGTCCTTCCATATGATTGACGGCAACGAGCGGAATATTCCAGATGATACTCAATGCGCGCGCGAGGTTCACTCCGACCCAGAGTGCTGGCTCGAGCCCCGGGCCGTGGGTGACAGCAATGGCATCAATGAGTGGCTTCTCATACATCTCTAAAAAAGCTGTAAGCTGTTCAAGAAGCTCGGGCTCGCGTGCGAGCATCTCTACTACCGAGGTCGGTCCTCTGTATGCAGAGGTCGGTCCTCGGTAATTGCTGAGTAGCTTTGATTGTTCGAGTACTTGAGTGAGGAGGGGAATGAGATTCTTTGCGTGTTCGCGCTTGGCGAGATTGGGGAAGACTCCACCGTATGGAGCGTGTATTGCGACTTGCGAATAGAGGGCGTTGCCGAGGACATCGTAGTGGAAATCCTTCTCAAAAGTACCTGTGGCCTCGATAAGGCACACAGCCGTTTCGTCGCAGGAAGTCTCGATACTGAGGATTTTCATATGTGCCTAGAATAGCGCATAATGCTTGCTTATGGAACAGAAAATTAAAAGAGATGGCTATATCCCTTTGGCGTATTTTAAAGAGGCATTGCGTTCGCCTCTCCTGTTTGCAATTGTAACTATTGGATATATAGGCATGCAAATTGCCCAACTTATAGCCCCGCTATATCTCAGGCAAATTTTTAATGTGCTCGCATCTCGAGATACCAGTTCATCAACCTTACAGTCAATACTCCATATCGTTGTAATAATCGGCGTAATCTATCTAATCCAATGGCTGTCTGGCCGTATCGGGGCCTTGGCCCAAATGAAGATTGAAAATCGTGGTATGGCAAATTTGTATAGAAGTTCATTCGAACATCTACTTCGACATTCGCATGAATTTTTTGCCACACAATTTGCAGGGACGTTAACTCGACGAGTCGGCAAATATACACAGGCATTCGAGACAATTTTTGACACCATCATCTCATCGTTTTTACCAACGGCAATATTTGTTGTTGGGGCAACTGTAATTTTATATATACATAATCCTGTACTTGGTATAATCCTCGGTCTCTGGTCGGTCGTCTTTATCATTGTCCAAATATTTCTATCACGTCTTCATCGCCCACGACGTTTACTCCGATCCGAAAATGATAGCAAAATGACAGGTGCCTTGGCCGATGCGATTAGTAATCACAATACTATTACTCTCTTTGCTGGTGTCGTAGACGAACGTACGCGCTTTTCTGGTTTCGTCGAACGCTGGAGCAAGGCTCAATGGAATGCTTGGTTTTTTATGTCGATGATATGGGGAGTACAAAGTTTTCTGATGCTCAGTATCAATATTGGTTTGCTATATGGTGCTATTATTTTTTGGCAACGTGGAGAATTAACCATTGGTGACTTTATCGTAATCCAAACTTACTTAGTGGGTGCCTTTGCCTCGCTCGGTAGTATTTCTTTCCAATTAAGAGGTTTTTATGATGCACTCGCTGATGCTGCAGAAATGTCTGCCATTCTCGATCAGGCGCATGAGATTAAAGATGTTCGGGGTGCAGGAAATATACATATAACCTCTGGCAACATTGTATTCTCTGACGTCGGTTTCTACTTTAACGAAAAGAATCCAGTTCTCAAACATTTCACCCTCGATGTTCCAGGTGGTCAAAAAATCGCTCTGGTTGGGCACTCTGGTGCAGGAAAATCAACGGTCACAAAACTTCTCCTGCGCCTTTTTGATGTACGGTCGGGAACTCTCGTTATTGACGGACAGAATATTTTGAATGTGACACAAGAAAGTCTGCGTCGTGCTATTGGGTTTGTACCTCAAGAGCCGATACTTTTTCATCGATCGCTCATGGAAAATATCCGCTACGGTCGTCGCAATGCAACTGATACGGAGGTATATGAAGCGGCACGCAAAGCCCACTGCCACGAATTTATTCAGAACCTCCCCGAGAAGTATGAGACGTTTGTGGGTGAGCGCGGCATAAAGCTTTCTGGTGGTGAGCGTCAGCGCATTGCAATCGCTCGAGCAATCCTAAAGAACGCTCCGATACTCGTACTCGATGAAGCAACGAGCTCGCTCGACTCTGAATCAGAATCACTTATTCAGGATTCGCTTAAAATATTAATGGAAGGCAAAACAGTACTCGTCATTGCACATCGACTTTCGACCATTATGAACATGGACCGCATCATTGTCATTGATGGTGGGACAATCGTTGCCGATGGGACACATGAGGAGCTTTTAGCAAAAGACGGTCTCTATCAAAAATTATGGAGTATCCAAGCTGGGGGATTCATCAAGGATGAAGATGAGGAAGAAGACGAACTGCAGTCCTAGAAATATGACAATGGCAAAACCCGCATATCGCGGGTTTTGCCATGTGTCTCTCTTGAGGAGACTTGCTCCCGAGCGTTGTCTACGAACTGCGGATTTTCAAACGCAGTGCGATAGAGGAGCCGAGGAAGACCAGACCAGAGATTGCAAGCAAGAGATAGTTCGCAAATGCGTTACCACCTCCACCAGTGTTAGGCGATCCAGGTATTGCTGGGTCACCGGAACTGCCGCTTGTAGTGCCAGGACCAGTGGATGCTCCGAGCACCTGGCCATTTGAGCCAGTGCCGAGAGAGCCGACAATTGGCCCATTGCCCCCACCGCCTCCTCCTGATGAGCCTCCGCCCCCACCGCCTCCACCACCTCCGGTAACCGTACCGGTAATGGTGGAGCCGGTTGTCCCGCCGAGCGTGCCTGAGACGGTACTTCCCGTCCCAGCGGAGCCACCAAGCGTGCCGGAGACAGTGCTACCGCCAGTCGTTCCACTAAGCGTACCCGAGGCGGTACTTCCCGAGGCCGAGCCTGCGGAAAGCGTTCCCGTAACGACAGACGCTGATGCGATGGAAGTGCTCGCGACCACCAGCGCCACGAACATCGCGGCACTGGTCAAATAATGTGTACGTGTGTGTGTCATAAGCATGTTGTTAGTGTATGACTAATTAGATGCTTTGGACTGAGTAGTTGGTACTGTATGCACCATTTGGGGTTCCTGTTGGAACTGCAACATCAACGACAATCTGTACCTGAAGTCCTGGAGTGACTGCAGAGAGATCACCGGTCATGTTGAGTGTTGGTGAGGAATAAGTGTTGGCTGCAGTGAGTGGAACTTCCGCTCCTGCATTATTTGCCTGTGCAGATGAGATCTGCATATTGCCACCGACTGGAATGATGTTGGCACCGCTCAACCAGTTAGCAAACTGCATCGAGACATGTGTCTCATCAGTTGGTACTGTGACGTTGAAGGTGTAAATCCATCCGTTGGTGAAGGTGCCGTCTGCTGTAGCACTTGCCTTCGTTGATTCGATAGAATCAACATGCAAGACGCCAGAGCCTATGACGGTACCTGTTAATGTGTAGGTGAATTGATCATTAGTACTGGTAGCACTCGTGCCGAGTGGTGTCGTGACTGTTACGTCGACAACGCCAGTTGTCGTCGTAGCAGGAGAAGTGACGATAATCGATGTGTCACTCGTCGTCGCAGTGATGATACCAGCTACGCCGCCGAAGTGAACGGATGTGGCTCCAGAGAGTCCGGTACCGGTAATCGTTACTGAAGTTCCACCTGCGATAGCACCTGTTGAGGTTGAGAGAGAACTAACAACAGGGAATGTTGGAATGGCAGAAGCCGCGGTAGTGAATTGTAAGACCGCACCTGGCATCCATGTGCCACCGACATTAGTCCATGCAGCATAGAAGTAGGTCGTACTCGCTGTGACTACAGGAAGTCCTGAGACCGAAGAGAGTGCTGCTGAGAATGGAGTCGATGCAGCGACTGCACCAAGATCAGCAGTTGAGTAGACTCCCGTAGGAAGTACTGGAGCTGCGGTGCTGAAGGTGCTCGTCGAAACCCAGAATGAACTTCCAGATGCCGCCGTTGCTCCATTGAGTGCATTGAGCGTTGCATTGCTGGAGGTGATGGTAGTGGCAGGAAGGGTAGTCACCGCAGTACTGACGACAGGAGTCACATACGTGAATCCGTCAGTTGCTGTTGCAGTGCCTGCGTCGGTATTGGTAACGACGACATCATGCGCACCTGCTGTGCCAGCTGGAGTCGTTGCTGTAATAGACGTGCTGTCTACGACCGTGATGCCGGTTGCGGCAACAGCGCCGATAGTGACGGCAGCGCCGGGATTGAATCCTGTACCGGTAATGGTGAAGGATGTCCCGCCGAGGGTTGTGCCAGTTGCTGGAGCTACCATGCTAATCGTTGGTGCGGAGACTGTTGTGAAGCTCACAACTGCACCAGGAGTCCATGTGCCGCCGACGTTAGACCATGCGGCATAGTAGTATGTCGTGTTGGGCGTGACGGGAGAGATGCCTGTAACAGATGAGAGTAACGCTGAGAAATTTGTACTTGATGCGACTGCACCGAGGTCAGCAGTTGAGTAGACTCCCGTAGGAAGTACTGGAACTGCGGTGCTGAAGGTGCTGGTCGAAACCCAGAAGGAATGTCCGGAAGCATCAGATGCCCCATTGGTTGCATTGAGTGTCGCATCACTTGCAGTGATTGAAGTTGCTGGATTTGTCGTTACGGCGACTGTGTCGGCCGCAGCGAAGGGTACAGCTGTCGCAAGTGACATACCAAAGGTCCCGAGCGCGAGTGCTGCAATAGTCAATGCAGAAAACGATTTGTTAATTCTATTGAGAGTAATTTTTTTCATAAGGATGGATAGTAATAAGTTATTAGTTAGATTGAATAAGTGTTGATAAGAGAATGCATTACCAGACCATCTTGCGACCACCCGATGAACGCATTCATGGGATAGATGGGACCGCTGAATCTTTTCTCAGCTACGAATTACGTGCATGTGCAGCAGGTTATTAATTGCTGCATGTCGTATGAAGGTACGACTACTCCACTATAGGGAGTTGATATTAAAAATCAGTGAAGAACATCATGGGTACTATTCACTTGAATTTCATGTTCGATTGATATCTTATAAAGATATGAAATATGTTCACATGTTGATTCGAAAGGTGAAGGAGCGCGTGGCAGTTGCTCCGCGTTTAAAAAGTACTCTCTCGGAGACACTCACCGAACAAGGAGCGAGACTCATGGCGCTCGGTTCGACAACTCCCCGACGCGCATCGTATTTCTATAAAACATGAGGCGAGAGCGGACTGTTACGGGGGCAATCGCACTCATCGCCGTAGTGTCGATAGGGATATTTTTGTTTACACTCCAGCACGCTCTTTTTGTATTTCAAGAAAGCGGCACACCGATGCAGGCTTCGGTTGCATTGGCCTCCACAGTGGCAACTTCATCGCTCCCAATGCGACTCATCATTCCCTCTCTCTCTATTAATGCATCGGTCCAACATGTCGGCGTCAATCTACTCGGCAATATGAAAGCACCGAACAATTTTACTGACGTTGCGTGGTATGAATATGGCACGGTGCCGGGGGATCAGGGGAGTGCCGTTATTGCCGGGCATGTCGACAACGGTCTCGCTCTCGATGGCGTGTTCAAGCATCTCGCAAATCTACAAATAGGAAACGATGTATACATTCAAACTGTCGACGGGACGAAGCTACACTTCGTGGTATCTGATATCGAAATTTATCCGTACCAAGATGTCCCGACGGACGTATTGTTTGGACAAAAAGACGCAGCGCGTCTCAACCTCATCACCTGTGAAGGGACCTGGGTGGGTGGTCGCGACACCTATGACCATCGGCTCGTTATTTACACGCAGCTTGTTAAAAATGGGTAGTAGGTGGGAGAGGATTCGGTCACAGATAATTTTATCGCCGCCGCTCAAAAATTTCCGCTACCCCGACTCGGCACCCCGCGTGCTCGCGGGGACCCCTGCCTGCGTCTTTCGAATCCTGTACGGCCCAAAAACAGTAATCGCCCAGAGACATGCTCTGGGCTCAACAGTTTTTTGTGGGCGGTACAGGATTCGAACCTGTGACCTTCTCAACGTCAATGAGACGCTCTACCAACTGAGCTAACCGCCCAACGCGGGCCAGTATACCAAAAAGACTCAAATTTAGGTAGTATTACCATATGGAGCTGCTCCTTCCCGAAGATCCTTCGACGTACGCCCGCGCTGCGACAGTACTCTCTGGCAATGGCGTTATTTTGTATCCGACAGACACGCTCTACGGGCTCGGGGTCGATGCATTCTCAGACGAAGCAGTCAGCCGCCTCTATGCGATAAAAGGGCGCGATGAAAAGAAGCCGATACATGCAATTGTCGCCGATATGACGATGGCCGCGCGCTACGGGCATGTAAATAATCTAGCCCAGGCACTTGCGGAGGCGTTTTTCCCCGGGCCTCTCACCTTGATACTCAAAAAGAAAGAATGGGTTGATACAGGTATCGGGCGTGGACGCGACACCATCGGCATCCGCGTTCCCAAGAATTCCGTCTGCATCAGACTCGCTCGTGCGTTTGATATTCCAATCACAACGACAAGTGCCAACCTCTCGGGTCAGCCTACCGAATATTCTGTTGCAACAATTCTCGAACAATTGGGGAGTCGTGCATCTGGTATCTCACTTGCTATTGATGGGGGAGAACTTCCACCTTCGGCACCCTCGACCATTGTCGATGTCTCATCGGGCAGAGCAATCATGCTTCGAGAAGGTGCAATAGCCGCATCAGAGATAGCTAAAATCGTGGCACTTTCATAATTCTCGTAGTCCAGTCGGACCCCTTTGACAGAAATACGAGGTGCTTTACACTGCTCTCAGAAATTGACTCGCCCTATTTATTTATATAAGAGAACAGAATATGGAAAATGCAAATCAGAACCCTAATAACAATATCGTTCGCAACTGGCTCTCAGGAGTTGGTGTCGCTCTCGTGGTCGTTGTCGCTGCTACCTTCGCACTCCACAGCAAGGAGACGCTCTCGCCCGTCCTTGGCGATGCAAGCACAACCACTGATGAGACAGCGACAACAACTCACCCAATCATTACTGGCAGTGGCCCAACGCTTGCCGTTACCACCGAAGTGCGAGGCGAGATGCTCTCGGTCCTCAATCAATCAGCCGGTGCATCAGTCACAATTGACAGCATGACGCTCTCTCGCAAGAGCTGGATTGCCGTTAAAGATACCTCTGGTCGCATCCTCGGAGCAGGGCTTTTTGCAGCAGGTACGCCAAGTGGCGATGTCTCACTCTTGCGCAACACACTGCCAGGGCAGCGCTACGAAGTCTTGATCTACGTCGATGATGGCGACAAGCAGTTTGATCTCCACAAGGACATGCTCGTGACCGCTCCCGACGGTTCTCCAATCTCTACTGCCTTCAATGCGCAGTAACAAAAAATGGTTGCATGAAAGAATCTGTTCCACGCAAACATTTAAAGACGCCCGATATCGAAGTTTCAAAGGAGAAAATTCTTTCACCGCGAGAACCTGAGCCTACATCGCCACATTCAGATTCACCAGAGATTCAGATTACCGAGAGTGAGGCTGAGGTTGAGTTGGATGCCATATTGAATGAGCACGGTAATGAATTTCTCAGCGCACATCCGAAACATATAGCATATTTGGATTCTGCTACGGCTATAGATGCACTTGGATACGTGTTACGCGTTCTAGACGAACGTCTGAGGCGTACGTTTCATTATGAGTATCCACGATCGCTACACAGTATTCAGCCAGAGCATGTAAGTTATCGTGGTATACATCGTTCAATTGAGAAGATTCTTCACGAGAAGGTTGAGATTGGACGAGGTGGTGATGCATTCGTTGTTATTGATAAAAGTGAGATACGTGAGTTGCCACCAGAAATTTGTTACAAGTTTTCCCTCGCAGAAGCAACGCCGCGTGGGCGGAATGACATTTTCAGTGAAATGGATCTTCAAGAAGCTTTTTATGTAGTCGCACAATCGAGTACGGCAAGTATCGGTGTACCGATGCCATTTTATGCAGTTGAAATAGGTCACGCAAAAGTTATCGCAATGGAGAAATTGAATGCATCGAGTATTGATGACATATTGCGTCATAAAGGAACGCTGCCGGCATGGATTGATATCGATGTGCTCTGTGATGAGTTGAGAAAGATGCTCGATGCTTTTCACAATGTGGGGTTATTCCACAGAGATATGCATTTTGGAAATATAATGATTTCGCAAAATCAACGACAAACGCCAGGGGAGCGGATGGCTTATATAATCGACTTTGGTATATCTACCCGCGCCAGCGATACCTTGGAACCCTATAAAAAGGAGGTTGCTGGCAGCACCTTTACATATACTGATGATTATGCTATACTAGAGTTTGTCAAACTTGAGCTTCGAGCTCTACGAAAACGGAGAAATGTATGATTATTTCCCAGGTAATGCAGGCTCGGATTATGCAGGATTTAAAGGACAATCCACTGAGTGATCGCGAGTTGAGACGGATCAATGGTCTCGGAGAACTCTATGTTTCTCGGGAAAAAGATGCAAAGAATAATGGGTATGAATACCTGTATACTTTGCCACTTTTTGGCAGACCATATTATTTCTTCAGCCGTATAGATGTGTCGGCTTCGAAACGTTCTTAGAAAACCCCGTTGCGAAAGTAACGGGGTTTTTCATTTCAAGTCATCCACTGTCCCAAAAAGAAAACCACCCCGAGAGGGGTGGTTTTCTTTTGTGGATATATTCGGCTGGTCGAAGCTTACTGTGTAAGCAATGGCTTGCCGATTGTCTCCTGAAGATTTCCCGAGCTGTCTACAGACTGGAGAACGTAGTAGTACGTACTGTGTGACTGAAGACCGGAAATCGTTACGATTGCATTTGTGCCGTACCCTGTGGTACTCACACTAGGAGCAGTCGCATAGAGGAATGGCCATGTGTTGCCATAGAGGACCGTGCCTCGTGCGCCTTCATTTGTGGACCAGCTAATCGTCGCTGAGTTAGTCGTTGTCGTGACGGTCTCAGCACCCATAACAGGAGCACTCATGTCCCCGATCTGACCTGCACCACCTCCGCCCATTTGAGCGTTGATAGCAAGGAGTGTCTGAGGACCGACGCGACCGACGGCTGCGAGGCCGTTAGCGGTTTGGAATGCAGTGACACCTGCCTTTGTTGCAGCACCGAAGTACCCGGTAACGAGTCCTGAAGGGTACATGACAGGGAAGGTAGTGAGGAATGCCTGGAGTGACGAGACATCAGCATTTGATTCTCCGAGATCAAGCTGTTGGGTGAGGAGTGCAGCGTGAGCTGAAGCAGGGAGCATAAATGCCAATCCGAGGATTGAAGATGCGATGAGTGTTGCGAGCACAAGGGCGTTGTTCTTAGTTGTTGTATAAGTCATATATTTTATAGTTATATTGTTTCTAAATGAATAAGGTGAGATGAGTAGTCGGCCCTGAAGTACCTGCTTGAAAGCAGTGATATTCAGCTACTTCTTAATGAAGATTTCCCTCCTAAAGACAACAATACACAAGCTTCATGAAGCAATTATGAAGACGGTAAGATTTTTTATACCCATGATTAAGCCGTATTTTTGTGCTGAAGAGGGAGCTTCATTAAGTACTGTGTTAGCTAGGATGTGTACTTTGCCGTCATCTTCCAAAGGTCTTGAAGGTCAAATGGTTTGGGCAGGTAGTTGTCGGAACCTGCTTCTTTTGCGAGCTCATCGGCATTGGGATACGCGGTCAATATAATTATCGGGATGTGCTTGGTGCGCGCGTTGAGCTTTAGTTCTCGTGAGATTTCCCGCCCATCTTGTCCGACGAGAGAAATGTCGAGGTAGATGAGGTCAGGCGCTAATTGTGCTACATCAGGTACCCCCGTAAACGACTCCGATGTATGTACGTCGTATCCTTTGAGCCCGAGTGCCTGCTTCATCACAAACAAAATCCCTGCATTGTCATCAATCACGAGGATTTTCTTCTTGGGTTTATGAGGTGTATCCATACATGATTCACATTTATTTTATGTTGTGTATAGGCAATGAGAAAAAGAATGTCGATCCCGCGCCTTCTTTACTTTCAACCCAGATGCGACCTTTGTGTTGAGCTACAATTGCGGAGGAAATATAAAGCCCAATACCGAGCCCCGAGAAGCTCTGCCCCTTTTCGTTGCCCACCTGGAAAAACCGATCAAAGATCTTTTCTTGATCAGTTTTGGCGATACCAATGCCAAAGTCTTGCACCCCAACGCGTACATCACTCTTCGTGTGCGAAATGGTAATGATGATTTTATCCGCATCGGGGGAGTATTTAATTGCGTTGGTGATGAAGTTGATGAAGACACGACTGATGCCGTTGCGATCGCCACACACTTTGGAATGCGCGCGCCCGACACACGTGATGATGTGCTGAGCCGAGAGCAGCTGACAGCTCTTCACGATTTCTTTGGCCAAGAGGTCAAAATCAAATACCTTTTCTACCATTTGGAATTTGTCTGCTTTTATCTTTGAGACATCGAGGAGATCCGTGACGAGCCCGGTGAGCTGGTCTATTTGCTGACCGATAGTGGCCAGGTATTCGACCAATGTTTTGTCGATACTTTTTGCGTATTGCAGCTGGAGGATTTGCACGAGTGTTTTTATGGTGGTGACGGGAGTCTTGAGCTCGTGGCTCGCCATACTCATGAAGCTATCATTGCGCTCCTGCAAGAGCCGCTGTTCGGTGATGTCTTGCATTGCAAGCAAGATGAGCTCCTCACCCTTTTCACTCTGGATGAGTCGTCGTCCATTGAAGAGCATCATCTTTGACCCAGTCTCCGGGAAATCAAACGTGATTTCCAAGTCATTAAACGCTGACTTTTGGGGCAAGATTTTCTCAAGTGCTTCACGGAGCTGTGGTGTATCCCAGCGACGATTCTTCAATTCATACACGAGGACTCCTTCGGTTTCTTTTGCCCGAATAGAAAATGTCCGATAGAAGGCTTCGTTGGCACTCTTCACGCGTAGATTTTTGTCGAGGACCAAGAGCGGTTCTCGCATGGTACCCAAAATACCCTCTGCGTATGAGAGTGTCTGCTCGCGTTCTTTGTTGGCTATCTCTCGCTTCTCCTTCTCCTTGTTTTGGAAGGCGAGTTCAATGTCGGCGATGACGAGCTCTGCGGCGCGCTTCTCTTTTTCCCCGGTTTGAAATACGAGTTCGATGTTGGCAATACTAAGCTCAGCCGCGCGTTTCTCCTTCTCCTTATTTTGGAAGGCGAGCTCTTTGTTGGCAATAAATAACTCCGCCGCTCGTTTTTCCTTCTCTTTGTTTTGGAAGGCGAGCTCTTTGTTGGCAACGACGAGCTCGGCCGCTCGCTTCTCCTTTACTTTGTTTTGGAAGGCGAGCTCTTTGTTGGCAATGGTCAATTCTTCGGCCCGCTTTTCCTTCTCATCGTTTTGGTAGGCAAGCTCGATGTTGGCAATACTTAGCTCCGCCGCTCGTTTTTCCTTCTCCTTGTTTTGGAAGATGAGTTCTTTGTTGGCTATTCTGAGCTCTGCGGCGCGCTTCTCCTTCTCATCACCTTGATAGGCGAGTTCCTTATTGGCGATGATTAATTCCGCTGCTCTTTTTTGTTTTTCTTCGTTTTGGTAGGCAAGTTCTTGGTTGGCAATGAGTAGTTGATCTGACTTTTTCTTTTTTAACATACCACACACACAAGTCAGTTAATCCTACATACTAGTAAACTAGTAAACTAGTAAACTAGTAAACTAGGCACGTAAACCTATTAAACTATGGGTATTAGTGTACCTCGATTAACATGAAGAGATGATGAAGTCTCATAGAGACAACCGTTCAATTGCGCGCAATTGCACGATATAGTCGAAGTTTGAGCATACTCTGGCCTATTCGTCTTTAAATCCTGTCCTCGATTTTTTGTAAGATTGCTTCTATCTCTTTGAGGGCTGCAGGTTTCGTCAGGTGATAATCAAAACCCGCAAGATCGGCTTGCTGCCTATCATGTGTCTGGCCGTATCCGGTCAGAGCAATATATGTACAGGGGAAGTTTTGGGCACGCAAGAGCCCGGCAAGTTCATACCCATCCATTTCTGGCATGCCGATATCGAGTATTGCTACCTGTGGCTGGAAGAGCAGGACCTCCTTGAGTGCCTCTCTTCCACTGTAGGCGACCACCACATCATAGCCTCGAAGCGTCAGGAGTTGCCCGAGAGAGTCCGCTGCGGTTTTATTGTCATCAACGACTATCGTTCGAAGCGGCGCAGGTTGGGAGTCCAAGGCAGATGGTTCATCGCCTAATGTTTCTGTACCTCCTCCAGTACTTTGTGTTGTTTGAAGTGGCGGGATACGCGTCGTGCCGAGCAGATCGTTCAGAATATTGGTTATCACTCGTACTCGATCTTCTACTATCTTGAGGAGCTCTGGCGTTGTTTCAGCATCTGCTCCAATCTCTTTAATCAATTCAATGCTACTCAAAATAGTCGCAAGTGGATTGCGGAGTTCGTGTGCAAGTACTTTTAAAAATGCATGTTTCTCCTCTTCTCTCGTAAGATTTGAAAATTCGTGGAGCGAAGGGAGCGGCTTTTGCATATTCCTATACTACCAGTCTATAGCCAATACCTCGTATGGTCTCAAAATGTGCTGAATCATCTGCAGCTTCGAGCTTCTTGCGTAGGTTTCTCATGTGGACATCAAGCACGTTGCTCATGGTAAGTGCTGCAAAGTCCCATACCTTACCGGAGAGATCTTCGCGCGACATGACATCCCCAGGGTGGCGTACAAAACATTCGAGCAGTGCATACTCCTTGAGCGTAAGTGGAATTTCTTTCTCATTGACCGTGATGCGATGATTGGCGGTGTCTACCATGAGATTGCCAGCCGAGAAGGTAGGCTGCTGAGCAATGGTGGGGCGACGTAAGACAGAATTGATGCGCGCGACAAGTTCGTCAGTAGAAAAGGGTTTGACGATGTAGTCGTCGGCACCACTGTTGAGAAGTGCGATTTTTGTTGTGGTATCACCCTCTCCAGTAAGAATTATGATTGGAACCTTTACGCCGTCGTTACGAAGTCTTTGTGTGAGCTCTTTTCCGCCCATGCCAGCCATATTAAGGTCCAACAGCACGAGGTCATACTCGTGTTGATACAGTAGTATCCTGTTGTGTGCAGCTTCGGCAGTCTCGAGCCAGTCCACGGCAAATCCCTTGAGTTCAAGGAGTTTCTTAAGATTTTGGGCAAATACCTGTTCGTCTTCAACAATAATTAATCTCATATATTCGTTATTTTATATACGCAACATGAAGTGAACATGAAGAAGTCTGAGAGGAGCGCTACAAATCAGCATGTGTAATCGATACGGTTGTACCCTTCGACGTACTTTCCTTGCGGATAACCGCTTGCAGTTGGTTGGCGAGAGCACCAATAATACTTGTCCCAAGGCCGGCGCTACGCGCCTCTTTGAGTACTGACATACCGACACCATTATCAGCAACGCTCAGGGTCCAGTTCGTATCCTGTGCTTCGTACGTGACCGTGACAATTCCTGTGCGCCCATCGGTAAAGGCGTGCTTGAGTGCATTGATGACAAGCTCCGTTGTAAGCAATCCAAAACTCACGGCGGTGTCTGATGATACTGATCCTTCACCTGCAACGACTCGTATCGTGATTGGCTTTCTGCCGGCGATCATGGTGCGTGCGAGGTTTTGGCATAGCGACTTAAGATAGTTAGCGACAGCAATATTTTCGCCCAGTGCTGCTGGATCGAGTTCTTGTTGAATGGTCGCGATAGTCATAATGCGTTCATGTGCGTCCTCGAGGTGTGCACGGCTGCTTTTGGAAGTAACTGTCTCCGCTTTGAGTAGCAAGATACTCGCAATGAGTTGCAGACTATTTGCGACACGATGTCGCATCTCTTTGAGTAGGAGATCTTTTTGCTGGAGTAGATTTTCACGTTCAGCTTCCAGTGCGCGTTGCTCGGTAACGTCAAATATCGAGAGCAACATTTTGCCACCTTCTTTTTTATTGTCGGATTTAATCTCACGCGCATTGATGCACATGATGCGTCTTCCGATGAATGGGAATTCATGTTCAATCTCGTAGTCTTTTACGTTTGCATGTTTTGGAATCACTTCTTCGAGAAGTTTGCGAAACGCTGCAATGTCCCACTGTCCATTGCCGAGACTATAGAAGAGTTTGTCGTGCGTACTTTTGCGTGTGAGATTGAATTTATTATAGAAAGAGGCACTCGCCGTAATAATGCGGAGATTTTTATCAAGTACAATCAGAGGCTCATGGATGGTGTCAATAATGGCTCGAATGAGCACGTGACCATCTTTGGGGTCGCTGAGTGGGTCAAAGACCCGCTCTTTTTTATCCACAAATTAACAGTACACCTATTTGCAACATAAGCGAGGAGGTAGTGGATTTTTTCTTCATTTCCTCTTCATCTAGATGAAGTACTGTTTCTTCATTACTTACTAAGTCCAAAAAACTCATGAACTCAACTACATCATTTATATGGGGAATAGTGACGGTCCTCGTAGTCGGCGGACTGATATTTTTTACTCTCGGCAATGGTACGCTCTTTTCTATAATCGCAACGTCAACTCCTGTTGCCGCAACGAGCACAGAACAAACAAATCCAACAACACAGACACCAAGCGCTCCGTACGCCATCACCAACACAACAGCAACTCCAGGAGAGCTCTTTGCGATTGTCACAGGGACAGTTAATCCCAATGGAGCACTCACGAATTACTGGTATGAGTTTGGCGTCTCTTCAACGCTCGGAAATAAGACCACAAACCAAACGGTTGGTTCCGGATTTGTTGCGACTCCGGCTCCCGCATATATCACGGGACTTTCTAAAGACACCACGTACTTCTACCGTCTGGTAGCGCAAAACCAATTCGGTACCATTACTGGTGCGCAGTATACCTTTCAGACAACAGACAGTGTTACGCCGCCTGTCGGCAGTATTCCGAAGGTGCAGACACTCTTGGTCAGTGGCATAACAAATAGCTCTGCAGATCTTGGCGGTGAGGTAACTCCTAATCAGGCGAGTACTCAGTATTGGTTTGAGTATGGGAAAGCCGGTGTCCTTGGCAACACAACAGCGCTCGTCTCAGTCGGAGACGGAAGTGCCGTGGTCCCGGCATCGGTAATATTAAACAATCTAAGCTCCGGGACGCTCTATTACTATCGTATCAATGCACAAAATCAATTCGGTACGGTCAACGGCAGCATTCTCAGCTTTAAGACGACAGGTACTACACCGACTCCGGTACCGGTAGTGACGACACAAGTAGCAAGTCCCGTGGGGGCGACGACTGCAACGCTACGCGGCACGGTCAATCCCTACGGTATCAAGGCGACGTATTGGTTTGAGTACAGTACCGACTCACTCTTTGGATCTGGAACGGTAAAGACCACCACACAGCACACGACCGGAGCACTCACGAGCACTATCTCATTGCAGACCGATATCACTCGATTGCTTACGCACACAACTTATTACGTCCGCGTGGTAGCGCAAAACGCTGGTGGCACGGTGCGCGGTGACACCCAATCATTCACGACAAACTAAGCATAACGGTAATGGCATTAGCATCTTCACGTCTTATGTAAGGTCACTACATTAAAAACAATCAATAAAAATTATATGGGAATCATTATCTGGATTATATTTGGGGCACTCGTCGGATGGGTCGCGTCCATCATCATGGAATCTCAGGGAGGATTGGTGCGCGACATTATCGTCGGCATCGTCGGAGCATTACTCGGTGGATTCATCATGAATCTCATCGGACAGACTGGGGTAGGGAACTTTAATTTCTACAGCTTCTTTGTCGCACTCTTGGGAGCATGTTTACTCATTGCTATCGTGCGCGCTCTGCAGCGCTAATCTCTACACTCTATGAATACAATCACTGCCCAACCTCACATTGAATCATTCCAGGGAGATTCGTTCTTTCTGTTTACATTCAAGGGACGAATGGTTACTGGTGCAGTGTTGTTGAGTCTGGCAATCATCATTACAGGTATATTCTTCTATGAGGTGTACGCGCAGGTTATCCCATATCAAAAAGAAGTGAGTGCTGTGGGAGGCCTTCCTGTGGCTAGTGCGACATCCACTGCGAGCACTCCGATGCGCGAAGTGCATATTGCCAACGACGGGCTCATCTTGGTGCGCGGTGCACGCGTGGTAGCAAACTCTGGCAACACCGTCACCATATCTATTATCTGGGGCGGCGTGGACTTCCGTTGGATTGTAGATATTGTCGATAATACGAGCTTTTTGACTTCATCAGGCGAGAAGGCGACTCGTGTAGACATTCAGCCGGGGGACATCTTAACTGTCGTCGGTATGCTTACCCAAGGTGGTTCCCAACCGACCATTCAGGCTTCGTCTGTGCGTGGGTAAGAAAGCGCTTCTCTCTACAATGAGAGCTTTGGAGTGCATGCCTTCTTGAGCTCGGCGATATCGGCCGCCGTCGCAAAGAATGTTTGTGCGTTGTTTATCTTGTACATGATTGCCTGGGGATCGCTCACGTGATCGAGCCCGAGTGCGTGGCCGAGCTCGTGAGCCAAGACGCGTACGAGCTGCGTGTGGTTGGAATATTCATAAATATCTATCGTTTGTACTCCCGATTGGAACTCATACACTCCCTCTTCAAATTCTCCGGCCTGCGCACCTGTTTGATTGTATTGAGCGACGTTGAGATTGAGCTGCACGATGAGTTGGTTGATGGTGGTGGCAAGAGCGTTGAGCGTTTCGATATCGGAATTGAGTTTTGTTTCTTGTGATTTCAAGAGTGTAAATTGCTGATCAAGTGCGGCCTTTTGGGATTGGAGCGCAGCATACTCTTGTGGACGAGCGCCACCACGAGCATTG